>Ga0307475_10000940_pt1 | contig 17338 bp, 14 predicted proteins | sample atmos_gasesECM1C_FD_203317 | JGI IMG/M metagenome (GOLD analysis project Ga0307475, IMG submission 203317) | Hardwood forest soil microbial communities from Morgan-Monroe State Forest, Indiana, United States - atmos_gasesECM1C_515 | ecosystem: Environmental > Terrestrial > Soil > Temperate... | reverse complement strand
ACGTGCTGGTTGAAAGCCGATTGCTCGGCGGGCTGAAAAAGCCCATCGAGGTAATCGCTCAAGCGCGCTTCGGTTTGTTCGCAAGTCCAGTTCATAAAATGCTCTGCGCCAGCCTCGAAAGTTCAATCTCCTTTACGACGGCCGCACTCCCATCTGTTGCAAAATGCGTGCCAGCTCGATGCGTCCGCGATTGATTCTTGATTTTACCGTTCCTTCCGGTACCGACAAAATCTGTTGAATCTCGCTATACTCCAATTGTTGCAGGTCGCGCAAGATCACCGCTTCGCGTAATTCCGGCGAAAGCCGCGTCAGCGCCGATTGCACCTGCCCGCTCAATTCTCCCAGTAGCGCCTGCTCGTCCGGGCGCCGTCCCGCGGATTCCTTGTTTTCCACCGTCGGCATCTTGTCGTCCAGAGAATCCGTAACGCGATCCCTCTTTGTCCTGCGATAATGGTCAATCAACAGATTACGCGTCACGCTCGTCATCCAGGTTGCGAAACCGCCATGGGCCGAACGATAACTTCCCAGAGTTCGGTATACCCGGAGAAAAACGTCTTGCGACAGATCTTGGGATTCCGTTCGGTTTCCCGTGAACCGGTAGCAGATGTTAAAGATGCGCCTGCCGTGGCGACGCACAAGTTCCTCCCAGGCCGACCCGTCGCCCTGGAGGCATTGCTGGACCAGTTGGGCATCCTGCTCCAACGTATCTTCAGCCTCATGACCTGCTACGGTGCAAGGCGTGTCTGCGAGTCGGCTTCTCTCTCAAAAGCCGCTTGGCAGCCCATCTCGGCCTGCCAACTATGGAACGTAAAATGCTCTCGAAAAGTTCCCCTCGGAATCAGTCACTGATTGCCAACCGTTCTGCCCGGCATCTTACTCAGCGCGTCCGCAAGAGACAAGAGAATCAATCCAGCTAGCGGACCACCAGCCCAAGAATGGCGAAACGGAGCTGGCTGGAGCCCAGACATCCCGACTCGGTTGTCAACCGACATCACCAAGCGAAGTTCGTCTGTAGTCGAGTCCATTCTGAAACCTCTTTTGCTAAAACCAATAAAATAAGCAGTTTACATGGCTCAGAGATGCGTTTTTTCCACTGCCTTTGGTCGTCGGCGCGCAACAACAACCTGGACCTATCACGGCAGTCCCTTTGATGCGCTCTCTTGGTCTCTCCTGATTTTCCTTCGGCTAACTTGACGCGAGTGCTTGCGCCCGTTAGGCTGGCCAAGCGCATGCAAAAATCGTCGAGGAAAGTGCTTGTCGTCCTGGTCGGGCTGCTGGTGCTGGGGTTTGTCGTCTACCGTTCGAGCGGGATGATCCATCTTGCGGATTTCAGCGGGGCAAAACTGCTGCACGCCATCCGCAACGCCAATCCCTTTCTCCTGATTCTTTCGATTGTCGCCATCTACGCCTGTTACGCGCTGCGTTCGCTGCGCTGGAGAATTTTCCAGCGAAATCTTGGCCCCTCGCGTTTCGGCCCTATTTATGCGATGACTCTCGCTGGTTTCGCAGCTATTTTCCTTCTTGGACGCGCCGGAGAGCCGGTGCGTCCGCTGTTGCTGGCGCGTAAAGAAAAGCTGCCCATTGCGGACGTCTTTGGGATTTACACGCTCGAACGTTTGTTCGACCTGGCAAGCGCCGCTGTGATTGCGGCGGTTGGGCTGCTCTTGTTTCAATCGCGCGGTCATATTGGCGAAACCGCGGGCAAGCTGGAAACTGCCGCAAAAACTACGGGCTCGCTGTTATTCGCTGGAGTCGCGGGCGCGGTTGCATTTTTGTTGTATCTGCGGCTGCACGGCTCCGCTCTGCTCGAGCGCCGGTTGCAGGGATGGCGGATCGCGCATGGCTGGCACGGCACGATTGCGAGAATTCTCCTTGGCTTCGTGCGCGGTGTGCAGACCATTCAAACTGCGAGCGATCTCGTGCTCGCGGTATTTCTTTCCGCGGTCCACTGGTTCCTCGTTCTGCTCGTCTACGAATGGGTGTTGCATGCATTTGGCGGAAAGCTGGGCACGCTTAGCCTCGGCGACGCGATGTTGGTGATGACGTTCACCTTGGTCGGCTCAGCAGTGCAAGTTCCTGGCATCGGCGGAGGATCGCAAGCGGGATCAATTGTTGCTCTCACGGCAATCTTTGGAGTAGAAATGGAATCCGCCGTGGCTGCGGCAGTTGTGGTGTGGCTGATTACCTTTGCGGCGTGCAGCCTGGGGGGTGTGCCGTTGCTGATTCATGAAGGGCTTTCGCTCGGAAAATTGCGGGAAATGGCGGAACACGAAAAAGAGGCGGCTATCGAGAGTGCCGCACAGCAAGGAGACTCAGTCCAGTGAAGTGTCCTTTTTGCGCGCACATTGACGACAAAGTGATTGATTCGCGGGAAGGCCGCGTCGGCGACACGATTCGCCGGCGGCGCGAATGCTTGAAATGCGGCCGCCGGTTCACGACGTATGAGCGCATCGACGAAATTCCGTACATGGTCATCAAGAAGGACGGGCGGCGCGAACGTTTCGAGCGGCAAAAAATTCTCCAGGGACTTTTGAAGGCTTGCGAGAAACGTCCGGTGGCGACGCCGAAACTCGAAGCGATCGTGGATGAAATTGAAGGCGTGGTGCAGGAGTCGACGGAGCGCGAACTGACCACCACGGAAATCGGCGAAATGATCATGCGCGGGCTGAAGAAGCTGGATAAAGTCGCGTACGTGCGATTTGCCTCGGTGTACATGGACTTCAAGGACGTGCAGGAATTCATGAGCGAACTGAAGAATTTGCTCAAGGATCGCGTTAAGAAATAGAGGATTTTCTTCTCGAGCGGGCCCTGCCGAACAATCCTTTCGGGTGTCGATGAAACGAAGAGCGGTGCCCCCACCCCCGTGTTTTGTGTAAGTGTTGCAGCTAAAGGGCTTAGTTGTGACGTAAGTCTTTTGTTTGCAACACTTGCGGGGCAAGCCGTAGATGTTGCAGCTAAAGGGCTTAAGGCAACAATGGGCAGCGACCCCGGCAGGGTCGAGGAGGCGACGTGAACCGGAATGGGAAGATGGGGTACACCCTCCGTTGCGGCAAAAACAGTGCGGAAATGATTGAGGGAGAAGGGGATAGGTGTTGGCCGTCGCGCAGAGGAATGCCTAATCGTTTGAAAAGAAATGGCTTGAATCAAACGCACGGAAAGAACATCTGTGCCGGGGAGCGTTCGTTGGTGGCCTAGTCGCTGTTGAAACTTGGCAAACACGGAAGAGAATAGCACACCTTACTGAAGTTGTTAAGTATTTTGCAGTTAATGGCTGAAAATGAGGGCTGAACGGTTGCTGGGCGGATTGAAGGGTGTCCTACTCACAAGACGAGCAAAAAGGTGCCAAAGTCAAGACTCGCCCCTTAAAGACGAGGTGTGGCGGCGCCTCCGTAGTACCCGCCAGCTGAGAGCCTGCCACGCGCCTACCGAAGAAGAAAGTTCATGCGGACATATTTGCTTGACAGCAAGGGCGGTGGGTTATATATGTCCAGTCGTCTATACAACTGAACGGGGGTGGGAGTGGCTGCGGTCGTCCTCGACAGGCAAAGCGTGGTGCCGCTGTACTACCAGATTCAGCAGGGTCTGAGCGAACAAATCCGTTCCGGCGAACTGAAACCGGGCGAGCTAATGCCGTCAGAGCAGGAAATAGCGGCGCGGCTGGGAGTAAGCCGGATGACGGCGCGGCAGGCCCTCAAATCGCTGTGCAGCCGGGGACTGGCGTTCAGCCAGCGCGGGAAGGGCACTTTTGTTTCGCGGATGAAGCTGGAGAAGAATTTCCGGCAACTTCTTTCGTTCAGCGAAGAGATGAACAGCCGCGGGTCGCAACCGCGTTCAAAAGTTCTAGCGTTCAAGCGCATTCATCCTGACGAAGACGTTGCGGAAGCGCTGCACCTCGATCCCGCCGAAGAAGTGATTTTCTTGCGCCGCGTGCGGATAGCGGATTCCGCGCCGCTGTGTATCGAGGCTACGCACCTGCCGGCGCGGATGTGCCCGGATTTTCTGGAGACCTTCGAGCCAAGCGGGTCGTTGTACCACGCATTGGCGGAGCGCTACGGGTTGCAGGTGCACATGGCCGACGAAGTGGCCGAGGCTTCGGTCGCGACGGCAGAGGAGGCGAAGCTGCTGCGGGTTCGCGGGAAGTCGCCGGTGTTTCGTTTCACGCGAACGGCGTATCTGCACGACGGACAGCCCATCGAGTTTGTGAAGTCAACGTACCGGGGGGACCGCTGCAAGGTCGTGAACCGTCTGACCAGGCAGCTTGAAATCATCAGTTAAGTTTAGGGGGTGTGTGATGCGAAGGTTATTCGTTTTGTTGTTGGTTGTAGGGGTGAGCGCCGGGATGTGCGGGGCAGCAGTGGCGCAGGAAATCACGGGGCAGATTCGCGGAATTGTTACCGACGCATCCGGGGCGGCGATTGCCAATGCCACGGTTACGATTACGAACGTGGATCGCAACCAAGTTCTTCGCACCTTGGAGACAAACTCGGCAGGAGAGTACGTGGCTCCGTTTCTGCCCATTGGCCGCTACTCGGTTACTGTGGAGTTCAAGGGATTCAAGAAGTTCGTCAAGAAGGACATCGAACTCAATGTCAGCGACCGGCTGACCGTTGATGCCGCCCTTGAGACCGGAGCAGTAACGGAAACCGTCTCCGTGGAAGCTGCACCTCTTCAAGTCAATCTGCAGAATGTTGCCGTGGAAGGCCTCATCAGCGGTACGCAAGTCCGCGAACTGCCGTTGAATAACCGCAATTATGAGCAGCTTGTTACGCTTCAGCCTGGCGTAACCAGCAACGCCGCCGACCAGGTGTATGTCGGCACGACCAACCCTCAGGGCGCAGTCAACATCGTCAGCTTCTCAATCAGCGGGAACCGCCAGAGCCAGAACAATTGGACGATCGACGGCGCGGACAATGTGGACCACGGGTCGAACATCACTCTCCTTGTCTATCCGAGCGTGGACGCCATCGCTGAGTTCAAAATCGAGCGAAGCAACTACTCGCCGGAATTCGGCCGCTCGGCCTCCGGCCAGATCAACGTCGTCACCCGCTCCGGCACTTCCACTTTCCACGGCGGCCTCTATGAATTCTTTCGAAACGATGTGTTCAACGCGAACAGTTTCATCAACAATAGCAAAGGCAATCCGCGCCCAGTACTTCGTTACAATGACTTCGGCGGGACCATTGGAGGGCCCTTCTTCATTCCCAACTTCTACAACCAAAATAAGGAAAAGACGTTCTTCTTCTTCTCCGAAGAAGTGCGTCGCGTGACCACACCGGTCGCTCAAACCTCCATTGTCCCCACGGGTCAGGAGAGGCAGGGAGTTTTTCAATTTCCAGTCTGCACGGCGGTTTCGGCAACCGGAGCATGCACTGCAACGGGCACGCAGATTCCCTCCACGAGTTTCGACCCGGTCGCTGCGGCCTACTTGAAGGATGTGTTCGGGAACATGCCGACACCGCCCGCTTCCGACGGCGTCCTGTTTTCCAACTTTCCCGGCGTGTTCAACTACCGTGAAGAACTCTTGCGCGCAGACCATGTTGTAAATAGCAAGCTCTCCCTGATGGGCCGCTTTGTTTACGACCACATCCCGACGCAGGAGCCCTTCGGCCTATTTGGGCCTCAAAGCGCTGTCCCGGGCGTAGGGAATACCTCCACGGACTCTCCTGGCCATCAGTGGATGGGCCGCGTAACCTGGCAGATTACGCCGAGTATTTTCAACGAAGCGGGCTACTCGTATTCCTACGGCGCGATCGTCAGCGATCCCACGGGCTCGCTCGCGAGAAACAATTCGCCCGACGTTGCCAGTCTCATTAAACTTCCGTACCCTGTGCAACTCAATCGGATCCCGAGCTTGCTTTTCGATGATGCATTCAGCAATCTCGGGGGCTTCGGTCAATACCGCGATTACGACCGCAATCATAATGTATTTGACAATGCGAGCTGGATCCGCGGCCGCCATGCCGTGAAATTTGGCTTCGGGTACAACCACTACCAGAAGAATGAGAATGCCGCGGGCAGTAATGCCGGCAGCCTGACTTTTGGCAGCCAGAACGTGCCGGCAATGTTTGCGGGTGAAACTCCGGCACAGCGCTCAACCCAGCGGAACGAGCAGGACTTCGCCAATTTCCTGATTGGGTTTGCTTCCTCGAACTTTACGCAATCTCCCCTGGATCTAACTGCCGACATCCGGCAGAACCTGTGGGAGTTTTATGGTCAGGATGAATTTCGCGTGGCTTCCAACCTGAGCATCACCTACGGCCTTCGGTATTCCTTGTTGCGGACACCTTACGATGCCGGGAACAAACTGACGACGTTTGATCCGTCCGTATACAATGCTGCAAACGCACCCACACTCACGGCCTCCGGCAATTTGGTCCTTGGCACAGGCAATCCCACGAACGGAATTATCATTGGGGGAGTCAATTCTCCCTATGGCGATCACATCACGCGCCAGGACAACAAGAACTTTGCTCCGCGGCTGGGCGTGGCTTGGGATCCCTTTAAGAAGGGAAAAACCTCAGTCCGCGCCGGATACGGCATATTTTACGATTCCGTAGCTGCTGGGCTGATCGAAGACAACGTCTTCAATAATCCGCCTTTCCTGGGAAGCGCCAATTTCGGTGGCAACGTATTTCTTTCCAACCTCAGTTCGCTAGGGGCAACCGCCAGCACGATCCCGCCGTCCCTCTGGACGACGGATCCGAAATGGCACACTCCCTACTCCCAGCAGTGGAACCTCGACGTTCAGCAAAGTATGGGCCGCGGCTGGCTCTTCGATGTCGGCTATGTAGGCAACAAGGGAACTCACTTGGTCGGTGTTATTGATATCAACCAGGCAGCGCCCGGGGCCGCGCTCGCCGCTGGGATCGTTCTGCCGGGCCAGATTCTTGGCTGCAACGCCACGAATTCGAACTTTGGCTCATGTTCGACCACGTCGGCGGCAAGGTTGCTAAACGGCATACGCCCCTTTGTTGGCTACGGCACCATTGGCCAAATTTCACCGCGCTTCTATTCCAACTACAACAGCCTGCAGCTCTCAGCCGAAAAGCGCCTCACAGGGAATTCAGCGATGAATTTCTTTTATACGTGGTCACATGCGCTGACGGACAATCAGAGTGATCGCTCCACTGGCATACAGAACAGCAGCTGCCTGGTGTGCGATTATGGTCGCGCGACTCTCGACCGCCGCCACGTCTTCACCGGCAACTACATCTATGATCTACCTTGGCAGCGCTCGCAACAGGGCTTTGTCGGCCACCTCCTTGGCGGATATGAATTCTCCGGCATCCTGACGATTAACAGCGGTTTACCTTTCACCGTGTTGACAGCTCGTGGCCAAGGAGACCCGGCTGCCGTAGGGGTAAACACATCTGGCGCTCCCAACAACGGAAGCGTTGCCTCGCCACGGCCCAATCAGGTCGGGAATCCAAACAATGGCCCGAAGACCTTTACTCAGTTCTTCAATACCGCCGCCTTCGCTCCTGTGACTGTAGCCGGGGCTTCCGGCAACGAGCGCCGCGGAGCCGTTAACGGGCCAGGACTCTGGCGCTACGACATGGCGCTGCTAAAGAACACTCGAATCAGAGAATCTGTGAACCTGCAGTTTCGCGCGGAGGCCTTCAACCTCTTCAATCACACAAACTTCCAGACAGTGGGGACGACGCTGACGACGACTTCCACGTTCGGGCACGTCACCGCTGTTCGTGATCCTCGAATCCTGCAGCTGGGCTTGAAGTTGAACTTCTAGTTCTTGCTTCGCGAACGCGACGGTAGCTGGCGCCGGAGGACTTCCACTCCGGCGCTCTTTTTTGCAGGATTTGCGAACTTGCGTTTTTTGGTGGGGTTCCCATCCATCGACATCACCATCAGCGCGGCCAGACGCCTGCGGTGAAGGACTTGATGGTGTGGAAGCCGAGATTTTCGTAGAGCTGGACGGCGGCGCGATTGTCCGACGTTACGGTCAGTGTTAATTCCCTGAATTTCATGGAATGAAGGGCTTCGGCGGAAGTTTGCATGAGCATGCGGCCGAGGCCGTGGCCTTGGTAGCCGGGCAAGACGCAGATTTGCGTGGTGTGCCCGACGCCGGGGGAGACTTCGCTGGTCAGAACGGCGGCGACGAGTTCCTCGCTGCCGGGCTCGTGGAGCACGAAAGACGCGCCCGGCACGAACTGCCCGCAGCCGGGAAGCAGAATAATGTTCTTGAGAAATTTCAGCGCGCCGCTGCGGCTGCGGTACTGGTCGTTGATCTCGCCGTCGACATGATTCGCGTAGGCCAGATAGATCAGCTTTGCGCACGGCTCGAAGTAGCGGTCATTCCAGCGGTTCAGGCGCATGCCCGCGGAGGCGCCGGCCTTTTCATCGCGCTGCTTGTGTAGATCCAGAAGCATGAACTGGCGCGTGTAAAGGTGAAACCCCTGGTCGAGCAGCGGCGTGTCCACCGGGCCGCTGAAGGGCATCAATTGCGCTTCGATGCGCGCGAGGTGCGGGATGGCGCGCATGGACAAGAGCATTTCCTCCAGCAAACGCCTGCCGATGGAGTCTTGCGGGAATTTCGAGGAGACGTATAAGCCTCCGATCAGCCCTTTCTGATCCTCGAGCACATAGAAGGAATAGCCGGCGGCGACGCCGTTTTCGAAGGCCACGCAGCCGGCGAGCGCGTGCGCGTCCAGAAAACGCTTGATGAGCTCGAGCGCGCCGCGGTAATCCCAATGCAATTCGTCGCGCCAGTGCCGCGCTTCTTCTTCGAGGAGCGGCTCAATCTGACGGACGGTGGTTTGTCGCAAATCAACGATGTTCATGAAGGAGAGGAAAATCACGCGGCCCCTGCCGCGCCATCCCATCATAAAGGAAGTGAAGGAGAGAGAGGAAGCGAAGGAGGTAAGAGAGGAGACACAACGAAACGTGCAGCCGCGCGAAGCACTGGAAAAGATGTGCTAGGATGCCAATCATCGCATTTGCACTGTGAGGTAGGAAGACGCGGCGCTTGCAGCCGCCTAGTCGCGCAGACAACGCATGCAGATCCTTCACGAGCTCCGCTATCCAACTCGCTGGTCTACCAAGATACTGATGGCGTTATTATCGCTGGCTTTTTTTGCCGTGCTGGCGACCATGGCCATCGCCGGTTTTCTTGTCTATCGCATCGTAAAACCCCAGCGCACCAGCAGCGAAATCAACATGGCGAGTTTCCCCGGACGGCCCGAAGTGCTGGATTTCGTGGTGCCGGGAGATGGAAAGCGCGAGGGATGGTTTTTCCCCGGGCTTCGAGGCGGGCCGACCATTATTCTGTGCCATGGGTATGAGTCCAGCCGCGGCGAACTGCTGACGCTGGAATCGGGGCTGCAAGATCACCAGTACAACGTGTTCATTTTTGATTTTGCGGCGCATGGGACGAACGGGGGAATCAGCACGCTTGGCTATCGCGAGGTGGACGAAGTGCGCGGGGCGGTCGATCTGCTGGCCGCGCGGCCTGATCTGGATCCCACGCGGTTCGGGCTGTGGGGCTACAACCTGGGCGCTTACGCGGCGCTGCGCGAGGCGGAAAACGACAAGCGGGTTCGCGCGCTGGTGCTGGATTCGGTGTACGACGAGCCGAAGCAGATGGTGAAGGTGGGCGTGGAGCGCAACGGGCTGGGCAAGTTTCCGTTCATGGTGCGCGCGGCGCAGGTCAGCTTCGACTATTTGAATTACGCGAACCGCGAGGATCCGCCACTCTCGAAGAAATTGAGTGCCCTGGCCGGCGTGCCGACGCTTTATATCCAGGCGCTGGACGATCCGGAACTTGGAGAGACCACGCGGCAGATATTTCTGAAGGCGCCGGAGCCGCGCGAGCAAGCGGTTATTGCGCATGGGAATTTTGTGAGTCTGGGCGATGAAGAGAAGCGCGAGTATGAGAACCGTATTGTGTCGTTCTTTCTAGTGCGGCTGCCCGCTTTCGCGAAGCCGGCCCGCTGAGCCAGAATCTTCACACAAAATCACAGCACTGTGGAAACTCGGGTGTACGCAGTTAAGCCCGAAGCCTTGTAGCTCAGTGATTTCTTTCGGTGAAGTAAAGACCCAGCTTGGCTTAACGCCGCTCGGCGACCATTCCGGAAGTTCTCTATGAAAATAAAAATTCAAACTGTACTGGAATGGGCGCTGAAGTCTGTAGGTGAATGCACGGTCGGGTGAGTAGTCGTTCCAGATTGTTCTTGCGGCTTGCAGGGCGAAGCGCGGCGAAACAGACTGGTCCAGCGTCGGTCCTGCATATCCCATGAACGCCAGAGGGATCGACACGATGACCGTGAGCACACTAATGGCGAGAGCCTGGGAAAGTCGCCAGAGATTTCCGGGAAAAACTATTGCAAACCCGCCCGCCGCGAGGACCAAGGCCGCCCAGCGGAAATCTTCTACGCGAACCGATTTCACGAAGGTAAACAGGCTTAGGCTGAGCAAAGTAAGTCCGCTTGTGATACGAATCCAGCGATCTCCGGGGATAGTTGTGCGTACGCGCAGCGAAATGCTCTGCGCTGCAAGGAGTTGGAGAGGGGGGATTGTGGGCAGGATGTAGCCCGGCAGCTTTGACTCGGATAGGCTAAAGAAAAGCACGGGGAATATTGCCCAGCAGGCGAAGAGCAGCCCCGGCGAATTTAGCCAGCCGCCTTCTCTCCATGAATGCACGGCGTCTTTCAAATAGATAAAGCAGCTCACAATCCACGGCAGCAAACCTAGTGCGAGAATTGGAATGTAAAACCAAAACGGCTGGATGTGCTGAAATTCGGGAGTGAGGTAGCGCTTGAAATTGTGTTCGATGATGAAGATGCGGAAGAAATCGGGATTGCGCCGGGCGCAGAGGATGTACCAGGGAAGAGCGGTGAGGCAGAAGGACGCGATGGCGGCGGGATGTAGGAGGCGGAAGGCGTCGCGCCAGCGCTTGGTAAAGAGCGCCCAGAAAAAGATGGCGCCTCCGCAGAGAATGATGGCCGCCGGGCCCTTGGCGAGGACTGCGAGGCCGAGAAAAAAACCAAAGAGCAGCAGGGCAAGCCACGGAGTTCGCGGGAGGATCGGTGTGTTTTCGTTGCGCGTGAGGCCCAGGACAACCGCGGCGCAGACCATGGCGATGGTGAGCGTCGCGCTGAAGGGCATGTCCGTTGCGGCGGCGTGAGAAAAGCCGATCATGCCGACGGTCGTGGGAAGCAAAAGCAGCAGCCAGCGAGCGGTTTCCGCGCCGTAAAGGCGCAGCGCCAGCCAAGCGAGCGCAAGTGTGGCGAGCAGTGCGGAGATCGCGCTTGGTAGCCGCGCGGCGGCTTCGCTCACGGCGAAGAGCTTGAAGCAAATCGCAGCGCCCCAGTACAGGAGCGGAGGCTTCTCGAACCAGGGCTTTCCATAGAGGCGCGGCGTGACCCAGTCGCCTGTCTCGGCCATGTCGCGTGCGATCCACGCGTAGCGCGGTTCGTCGGGCCCGACGAAGCCGATGGCGCCAAGATGGCTGAAGTAGCAAACGTAGAGCGTAGCGGCGGTGAGAATGGCCCAGCCAATTCGAGCGGCGGTGCTAAGGGGCGGGCTCTCGGCGATGGGAGCAGTTATTTCGGTCACGGAAAACTGAGTCTAACATCGAACCACTATCTTCCAGCGATGGACCTCTTGCATACTGTCGCCCGGCAGGGAAACTCAAGCTAACTCGGACACGCATGAAGGAATGGATCGAGTACGCGGCGGTGTGGATTATTTTGAAGGGGCTGGGAGTGTTGCCGCGGCCGATGGCGAGGAGCCTTGCCGCGGGAGTAACGCGCATTTTCTATGCACTGCTGCCTGGGTTGAGAAAAACCGCCGAGGTGAATCTGTGCATTGCCTTTCCAGAGTGGAGCGACGCGCAGCGCAAGACCGTCATTCGCGGGATGCTGCGGAATCTGGGTTGGATGGCGGCGGAATTTGCCCGGTTCCCGATGTATTCGAAGGAGAATATCGAGCAAATGGTGGTGCTGGACGGCCATGAAAATTTCCTCGAAGGGCAGCGGCGCGGGAAAGGCGTGGTCTATTTGACGGGGCATATCGGCGCGTGGGAGTTGTCCTCTTTTGCGCACGCGCTCTACGGATTTCCTTTGCACTATATGGCCCGGCGAATCGACAACCAGAGAATCGACGCGCTCGTAAACAGTTACCGCTGTTTGCCGGGGAATCGTCCGATTTTCAAAAACGAATCGGCGCGCGTGATGCTCAAAGTATTGAAAGAGGCCGGAACCGTCGGGATTCTGGCGGACCAGAACACCATGCCGGGAGAAGCCGTGTTTGTTGACTTTTTCGGGAAGAAGGCCAGCACAACCACCGGAATCGCGCGCGTAGCGTTGCATACGGACGCAGCTGTCGTGCCAGGATATGCCGTCTGGGATGAGCCCAGCCGAAAATACCGGTTGCGCTTTGAGCCGCCGGTCGAGTTGATTCGAACGGGCGACACGGAGCGCGATGTCTTGGAGAATACGCAAAAATTTACAAGAGTGCTTGAAGAAATTGTGCGCAAATATCCGGAACAATGGGTTTGGGTGCATGGGCGGTGGAACACCAGGCCGCAAGGCGAACCAGCAATTTACGATTTCTCGTGAGGTTGATGATGAAACGAACTGCCAGGGAATTAGCCGAAGCGATCGGCGCGCGGCTGGAAGGCGACGGCGCGGCCGAAGTAAGCGGAGTTGCGGCGCCGGAGCGCGCCGGAACACGCGATCTGATCTACGTGGAGTCCTCGAAGCATGCGCAGCGAGCCTCAGCTTCGGCCGCGGCCTGTGCTGTCGCGGCCGAGGGAATAATGTTGGCAGGCAAGACGGTCCTGCGGAGTGCACAGCCCAAGGTGGCGTTCTCGCAAGCGGCGGAGTTGCTGCTCGGGCGCGCGCCCATTGCTTCGGGGATTCATCCGACGGCGATAGTCGCTCCGCTCGCGCGCGTTGCGCCGGGGGCAGCGATCGGGCCGTACGCCGTGATTGGAGAAGATGCGCACGTCGGAGCAGGCACACAAATCGGCGCGCATTCGGTGATCGGCGCGGGCTGCTGGATCGGCGAGAATTGCCGGATTCACCCTCGCGTTACCCTATACGGAGGGGCGCGTCTGGGAAATCGCGTGGAGATTCATTCCGGAGCAGTGATTGGGGCGGACGGCTTCGGGTACGCGTTTGGTAAAGGCAAGTACTGGAAATTTCCCCAGGCCGGGATTGTGGAGATTGGCGATGACGTGGAAATCGGGGCGAACAGCACCATCGATCGCGGTTCTCTCGACGATACGCGCATCGCCGCAGGCGTGAAGCTGGACAATCTTGTCCACGTGGGGCACAACTGTCAGATCGGGGCGCACACGGTAATCGCGGCGCAGACCGGCATTTCCGGCTCGAGCGTGCTCGGGAGTCACGTTGTTGTAGGCGGGCAAGTGGGCATAGCGGATCACTGCAAATTGGAGGATGGAGCCATCGCCGGGGCCCAAGCGGGCATCCCGACAGGCAAAACCATTCGTGGTGGACAAACCGTTTGGGGGACACCCGCGCGAGAGATTCGTAAATTCAAAGAGGCATATGGTTGGTATGCCAGGCTCCCGGAGCTGGCAGCCCGCATCAAAGACTTAGAGGCCAAGCTTGCCACAAAGTGACAAAAATCCGGCAGTGCCTTGGCGCGTGATCGTTGTCGGCGGACACACGCGCAGCATTGGAAAGACACAGCTCGTGTGTGACGTGCTCGCTGCGTTCCCGCGCGCCAACTGGATCGCGGGAAAAATTACGCAGTACGGGCATGGCGTGTGCGCGCAGAATGGCGAAAACTGCGATTGCGCGCCGGATGAGCATGTCTGTGCCATCAACTGGGAAACGCAAGCGAACACTGGAACCGACAGCTCTCGTTTTCTGGCCGCCGGAGCGCGGCGCTCGTTCTGGCTGCGGACGAAGCAAGGGTTTCTAGCGGAAGGCCTGCCGCTCTTGAGGACCGCATTGCAGGAAATGCGCTCGGATGCCAATGGCGATTTGCCACCGCTCATTATGGAGAGCAACTCCTTGCTGCAATTCCTGAAGCCCAGCCTGTATTTCGCGGTCGTCGATCCGGCGAAGGAAGATTTCAAGGATTCGGCGCGCGCCGCGCTCGATCGTGCCGATGCCTTGGTGTTGCGCGGAACTTCCGGCGCATTTCCCGCAGATGGACCATCCTGGACCAGGCTTCCTGCGCGCCTTCTCAAGGAAAAGCCCTCCGTCACGCAGCGCGAAGGCGAACCACTGCCGGAACCTCTGCACGTGCTCGTTCGGCGAATGCTGGAAGGGCCAGCAAATGTTTCGATTTGACAACGCTGATTCGCAAATGCCGCATCTTACCCGTTGACCGTCGCTGCGAAGGCGGCGATAATTTAATAGTATTTGTGTTACTCGTGTTTAGCTGCCGCGTTGCTTCTGTGGGGAAGCGATACGCAGCCCGGCAGCTAAGTTGATTCTAATATTTGGCTGTTCAGGCCTGCTGGTTTTGACAGCTTGAAGTTCCGCTCTGGGGGAGCACTGATGGCCTCATTCGCCAGAATGGGTGAAGAAGTATCTGTCGCGCCCGCGCCGCTGCCTTGGCAGGAGCAGGACTGGGCCGCGCGCCTGGAAAAAACCATCGAGCGCGGCGCGAATCACCTCCTTTCCGTTCAAGCTGAGGAAGGATACTGGCAGGGCGAGCTTGAAGCGGACACTACCCTCGAATCCGATTACATTTACTATCTGCATGTTCTGGGAAAAGCCGATCCGGAGCGCATTGCCAAGCTGGCGAATTACGTGCGCCGCCGGCAACTTGCCGATGGCGGCTGGTCCATTTACCCGGGCGGGCCTTCCGAGCTCAACGCGACATGCAAAGCCTACTTCGCCCTGAAGCTGGCGGGCGATTCCACGGAAGCGCCCCACATGACGCAGGCGCGCGAAACCATCCATCGTCTCGGTGGCCTGGAGCACACGAATTCCTACGTGCGGTTCTACCTGGCGCTGGTAGGCGCGGTGGGTTGGGAACTGGTTCCCTCCATCCCGCCGGAACTGATGCTCCTGCCGCAATGGTTTTATTTCAACATCTACGAGATGTCTTCCTGGACGCGCGGCATCGTCATTCCGATGGCTATTCTGTCCACGCTGCGGCCCGATTGGCGCTTGCCGGAGCGCGCGCGAGTGGATGAACTGTTCAAGGACGCCACGCGCAAGACCGCGGCCTTTGACTGGAGCAAGCAGCTCCTTTCCTGGAAAAACGTTTTCCTGGCGCTGGATCGTGGGTTCAAGCTCTACGAAAAATTGCCTTGGAAGCCGTTGCGCCAGCGCGCGCTCCGCGAAGCGAAATCCTGGATGCTGAATCACATCGAGCGCACCGAAGGCCTTGCGGCCATCTACCCGGCGATGATGAATTCGATTTTCGCGCTGATGGCCTTGGGGCACGGCCCGGACGATCCGTTGACCTGGCGGGAAATCAAGGAATTTTCCCGGTTCGAAATTGAGGAGGGCGACACCATTCGCATGCAGCCGTGCGTTTCGCCGGTTTGGGACACTTGCATTGCCATGGTCGCTCTCGAAGAAGCCGGTCTGCCTCCGGATCATCCGGCGCTCGTGAAGGCGGCGGACTGGATGCTCTCCAAGCAAGTGCTCGGGCCCGGCGATTGGCAAGTGAAGAACAAAGACGCGGAACCCGGCGGGTGGGCTTTCGAGTTTCGCAACGATTTTTATCCCGACGTCGACGACACCGCATTTGTGCTGATGGCGCTCCAACGCGTGAAATATCCCGACGCCAAGCGCATGGAAGGCGCCATTCGCCGTGGCCTTCAGTGGCTGCTCAGCATGCAGAATCGCGATGGCGGCTGGGGCGCGTTTGACCGCGACAATGATCATAAGTTCCTTTGCAACATTCCTTTCGCGGACCACAACGCCATGATCGATCCTTCCACCGCCGATGTCACCGCGCGCGTGGTCGAGTGCCTCGGCCGGTTTGGCTGGCCCGCGGAACATCCCGCGATTCAGCGCGCCGTGAGATTCTTGTTGAAGGATCAGTCCGACGACGGCTCCTGGTTCGGTCGCTGGGGCGTCAACTACATTTACGGAACCAGCGGCGTCCTGCGCGCTCTGGAAACGGTTTCGTTGACCGCGCGTGATTACTGCCAGCGCGCGGTGATTTGGCTTCGCACCGTTCAGAAGGCCGACGGCAGCTTCGGCGAGTCCCTAGCCAGCTACGAATCGCCATCGACCAAAGGCCAAGGCCCCAGCACCGCTTCGCAAACAGCTTGGGGACTGATCGGTTTGCTTGCGGGGACCGACGTCAGCGATCCCGCCATCAGCAAAGCCGTTTCTTATCTCGTTCACGGGCAGCATGAGGACGGCTCCTGGAGCGAGCCGGATTTCACCGGCACGGGTTTTCCGGGCGTTTTTTATTTGAAATACCACTTGTATCGGAATTCCTTCCCGGTGTATGCGCTGGCGCGGTATTCCAACCAGTCGCGCGGCGCCGAAGAATACGTCGCGCTGAAGTTCCAGCCCAGCGAATTTCGGCTGCGCAGCGGGTTTTAAAGCGCATGATGCGGTTCCCCTTGCGTCTGACGGCGGACCTTACCAGAGCCCGCCTCGTGAAAAAACTCGGCTTCACGCTGGACGCGCGCCCCATCCAATTCTTGGATGCCACGGAAATTTTGCATCACGATTCCAGCCATCCGGTTTCGCACGAAAAGATTCGCAATCTTATCGGCAGCCGTTCTCCGGTCATTTGGATCGGCGGAAGCGAACCTCTGCTTCATCCAGGCATCGCACACCTGGTTCGCGTCACCACGGGGAGCGGCCACTTTGTTTTTCTCGAAACCGATGGAACGCTTCTTCGCCGCCGCATTCATGAGTTTCAGCCCATGCCTCGCCTCTTTCTAACCGTCCGACTCGAACCCACCGCGAAGAGCCATGCGCCGAACGGAGTCCGGGCAGGCACATTCGAATTGGCCGTGGAGGGAATCCGCGCGGCGCGACTCTCTGGTTTTTTGATTTGCGTGCACGCGCGAGTTCGGCCGGAAACCGAACTCGGTGAGATGGCCGGCATGATTCAGTTTGCGCTATCTCACGACGTCGATGGAATTGTAATTACGCCAGCAAACGATGGCTCGAATTCTGCGCATTCGGACACCGCGGCCTTGCTGCGAAAAACAGAAGAAGCGCGAAAGCTGATTGGCAGCACGTGGTGGGAATCGTTTTCGCGGATGGTTGAACCTGTCCTTAGCGGCCGGCAAAGTGCAGCGCGGAACGCCGGAGAAAGCGGCATCCGCCTGGAGCAGGAATCTCACGCGGACGAAGAAGGCGTAAGAATCGCATGACCACGCTGGTCACAGGAGCGGCAGGCTTTCTTGGCAGCCACGTAG
>Ga0307475_10000939_pt1 | contig 17345 bp, 12 predicted proteins | sample atmos_gasesECM1C_FD_203317 | JGI IMG/M metagenome (GOLD analysis project Ga0307475, IMG submission 203317) | Hardwood forest soil microbial communities from Morgan-Monroe State Forest, Indiana, United States - atmos_gasesECM1C_515 | ecosystem: Environmental > Terrestrial > Soil > Temperate... | reverse complement strand
CGCGGCCGAGAAACTTGGCGAATTGTTCGGGACTGGATGGCCTGAGATTGAAAAGGGAAAACTGATTTCTTTCCCAAATCTTTCCCAAAAAGAAGAAGGGCTTCCTCTTGGAGGTTCGGAAGCCCTTGTGAATCAGTAAGATTGGTTGCGGGGGTCAGATTTGAACTGACGACCTTCGGGTTATGAGCCCGACGAGCTACCAGGCTGCTCCACCCCGCGCCATTGATATTACGCGACTTGCCGCCCTTCTGCAACCTCACCGTCACAACCGTTCACAACCGCACAACCGCACAACCGACAACCGTCACAACCGCCACAACCGTCACAACCGCGGCTGTGATCACAGCCGTCACAGCAATTTCGGATACTTGGCGCCCGGTAGCTTAGAGGAATTATTTTGGCGGGGCTGAACGCTTTGGCGAGGGCGGCCTGCGGGTGGGTCCATTTTCGCAAATCGATCGCGGTGCGCACGGAATGTAAACCGCGATTCAGGTAGCGCAGGCGGTAGAGCCGCTCTAGTGTTAGAGGCAAGCAGGTCAGCAGCCACACGATGAGCAGGCTGTGTTCATGGTGATGGCGAATATGCCGCATTGCTGCTTGTTCGCCTTTCAGGCTAGCACGTCTGCTATCTTATCGCGGAATTCCTTTTCTGCTGCGAGTGCACTGACGTAGCCGAGGTTGCGATAGTTCTCGAATCGCTCTTCGTCGAACCACTGGTCCGCCGTGGAATCATGAGGAAAGGATTGGTTAATTCTGCAGTATCCGAGCAAATCCTCAGGGTCGTCCCCTTTCAGCGCCGGCTTGATATACAGAAGCACGCCGTCATCGCTGTCGTTGCCAGGGGTGTAACGGATTCTGCAAAGGTCGAAGTGTTGGCTGACGTGTCCGTTTTGCGGCACGGTGTTCCATGTCATCCGAGTAATCTCCACGCCAAAATCAATCCGGCAGCGTTCCATGGCATTATAAAGATCGGCGAACTTGTAACCCGAATCGGACGAAGCGTCGCAAGCAACAATCAACTTGCACCGGCGGCGCACGAGTTCGTACACTGCCAGATTCTCGAAGTGACCTCCGTCAGACAAGTAGACGTATTTACTCTCATCGCTCGCCGCGCCGAAGAGTTCTCGCAAAAGACACAAGAAACCCACGTCAGGGCTGCCTCTCACCCACTTCTCCTTCCCTGGATTTGCAAGCCACCACCCTAGGCGTACGTCAAACAGGGTCATCAGGAAGGCGAGAGCCGGTTCAGAATAAAAGCCCATGTTGGGACTGGCCGCGGCACCGGAGATCGCCATTGCCGTCCCCAAACTTAATCCGTTCTCGGTGCCCGGCTTCTCGACGCCCGCTCGTGCCGTCTCCGAAAACAGGCTTTCCTGCTCGAGCCTTCCCGGCAATGGCCGGGTGTACCCTGAATGAACTGGAGTGAATACAAAGGATCGAGCCTTTCGCGTCTGCAGCCCGAGCTCATTCCCTCGGGTCACGTTCACGCTGGCATTCAAAAGCACGACAGGACGCGCTTTCAATTCCGATTCGGAGCTGGTCAAAGGGATTTGCAGCGAGGAAAGCGGCAAATCGTCTTCCGCGGAAAAGCCAGTAAATGGCTGTCCCTGGCGACCGGGGACCGACGCGCCGAGGTAACAACGCACAAGTCGGTTCCGGTATAGCAAGTGCGTCGAGAAGGCATTGATGTCCACGCGCCAGGAAAGCAGTAACGCCGCACCAGCAAAACCTATCCAGGCGAAAGCTACCTTGAGATCTACGTAATCACTAGCCGCGCTAAACCTGAAGGGCTCGCCATAGAGCACGGCCGCCACCCGCGCCGAGAGCACAGACAACCCGACGAGCAACCCCAGGATGAACATATAGGGAGTCGCCCGCGCCGCCCAGCGAGGTATCTTCTTCTTCAAGGGAGCATCTGGAATTGGTAGTCCAGTTGCCGAACTTCGACCAAACAACACACCGTATGCCGTCGAGGCGACCCACAGGAGCACGCCACTGACGGTGAGTGTATAGTGATGCTTGGCGTACTCTTGAACCACAAACGCGTTCAGCCAGGCAGGCATATAAGCAACCAGAAGAAAGAGTAGTACCCACCCGCACGCGTAAACGGCCAGCCATCCTCCCAGCCGAGCCCACCATTCCCGGTACGCATCGAGGAACTGACGCCCCATCAAGCCGATATGCAGTGTCCCGGTGACCAGCATGAATCCGACGAGTCCCGGTGCCCCAAAGGTCACCACTTTCCACAATCCGATAACCGCGTGGGGAGTTGTTTGTCCATTTGCACTCATTGCGTACGGCAAAAACAGGAGACCGCCGAGAGCCCCGGCCAGAAACGAAGTCGGCAGGATCACCCAGGCCGCCGGTCCCCCTTTGCAGCTCGGCCACACCAGAAGCCGAGCCAGCCATCGCGCCACGCATGCAATGATCCAAAAGGAGCCGTACGCGCCCAACCCTATAGACATGCTCCAGAAGAGGAGGTAATCCCGTGGCACGTCGTAGCGGAGGATTTGGTCCAAGCCATAACTGAACAAAGCCGCTGAGAGAAACAGGGGAACCAGGATGAACGCTTGGATGGCCCAGGGTTTAGCAATACTGCAGATCTTTGAGTCCTTTGGCGGGTTTACCCAACAGAGATTCAGGCCCATGCCGACGACGCCGAATAGCCCGAAGGCCAAGCCAGCAACGAGCGCCCAGTACTGTGCAAAACCGGACTCGGTCGGGGTTTTCGCTGTCAGCCAGGCCAAACCATATCCCCAATCGTCGAACCGGTCGAGGACGAGGGGAAGATACACGATGCTTCGCGGCAGCAGCAGCAGACTTAACAAGGCCAGCAAAAGGATAATCAGGTTCAAGAGAGTGTTTCGAAGGTAGCTGGCTAGGAATGCCCAGAAGTCCGCGCTTAACAGGCCGGTGCGCGGTGTCAGATAGTTGCTGTAATTGCGCAGGAAGCGAAGTTCGGGGGCTTCGGTTACTTTCTGAGGCACGTAGGCCGCTGGTGCCAGTTTCCTTTCCACCTCCTTGATGCCGATTTTCTGATGGTGCATCCATGCCATCAGCCAGCTTCCGAGGTAGCCGCCTCCGGAAACCGTGGAGAGATAGTCGAATTTGCTCAGCAAGCCGAGCCGCGCGAGTCCCTGAAGAATTCCAAGGTTAAACGTGGCGCTTCGGATACCGCCCCCGGAAAAAGCCAGCCCGATCAAGCTGTTGGCAGGATCCCGGGTATTCTCTTTAGCTTCAAGCCGCTCAACCCGGCTGCTTCGAATTTGCTGTAGCTCATTGTGCAGGACATCGCTGACCGTAATTCGAGCGGCGTTCTCATTCACGTTTTTTTTTTGGTCTCGTGGAATCCCAGACTTGCACTTAGCCTTTGTGCCCTGGTTTCGACAGGTCCGCTACTGCCGGCTTGGGCGGCATTGCTCATCTGCGGCGACGCAAGAGCTGCCATCAACCCGTTGCCATCCGGCGTACCAAGCCCCGTGCAAGGGTCCCAGCCGGGCCTAGCTTGATAGCCCCCGTTATTTCCGACGTTGATGTCGTGAAATGTTGCCTCCACGGGAGCAAGGTAGAGCAGCGGGTTAAGGTAGCCGACGGCGTGCGTGGCCTGTTGGTTTAGGAGTGCAATTAACCCTGCCCAGAGGGGCGCGACTGCGCTTGTACCTCCCACCACATCCGCCTGGCTGTCCACGACGATCTGGTAGCCGGAATTGGGATCGGCGTCCCCCGCAACATCCGGAACGCCGCGGCCGAGCATTCCATTGGGAGCCTTGGGCACACCTGCGTTTTGTTGCCAGGAGGGAAGCGCGAATACCTGGCTCACGCCGCCCCCCGTGGCACCGCCCCCGGTTGCAAGTTCGTTCCAAGTTTCCTCATCCTTGATCTGGTTGCCCGTGGCGTCCAGAGTAGTGCCACCGCAAGCAAGGATGGCAGGACTAGACGCGGGAAAGTCAACATGAAGTTGACCATCTGTCGCGCCATCGGTCGCGCCGTTGTCGCCAGAGGCAGCGCAGATTGTGACGCCGAGGGTGGCGGCATCCTGGCATGCCGCATCAAACGCCATCATGGCCTGCTGAGTCCACTCATTCTCAGGTCCTCCCCAACTGATCGAGATCACCGATGGATTGTTTGTAGTGTCATGAATCGCTGTGGTCAGAGCATCGAGAAAACCTTGGTCGGTGTTCGGCGCGAAATAAACCGCGATGCTGGCGCCCGGCGCCACAGCACCTGCAACCTCGATATCGAGCGCCACCTCGCCGTCGGCGCTGTTCGGATCTCCAGTTGGTGCATTTGCCGCACCATCCACGGACACGGCACTCACTGGCGGCGCCGTGATTCCAAGGTTTCCAAAGAAAGCATTCAGATCGTTGGGATTGAAGCCACCGCCAAGCTCAAGGATGCCGATACACTGGCCCGCACCTTGCACCGTTGTAGGAAAGTCGTAAGCCTGGGCAACCTGTGTCGGTGTGTAGGATGTCCCTCCGAGGTGCGGCTGCCTTCCGCCTGAATTGTGTTGTCTGCGCCGGAAATGCGGTTGCGCCTGGCTTCGATTGTCCAGCCCAAAAACACCCTCGATTAATTCCGCAAGAGCGGCCGGGATTTTCAGTCGTCCAGTTCGCCCGCGATACTCGCCGCGAGGATGCCTGTAACGAATGAGTTCGAGCTCAAAAGCCTGGCTGAAGGCGCTCACTGGCCCAGTGAGTATGATCGAGCGCCGCGGAATGCTCTCGCTTTTCACACGCAGGCCGTTCGCCTCCGCGAATGCACGGACGCGCGCGAGATCTTCGGTGAGAGCACCGTGCGCGGCTGCAAATTCCTCGCGGGTCAAATGGCGCCGCTCTGCGATCGGCGTCCTCCCGAGTTCTTCGATGAGCGGAAATCGCCCTGACGTTTTCGAACCGCGGCGAACCACAATGGTGACGTCTATGATTTCGTTCGGGTCAGCGGGCCCGACCCTTACAGCACCGGCAAGAGCCGCCCGCTCGCTGCCAGGCAATTCTATTTTGGTGTTCTTCGCAGCCATGACCACCTCCTTAATCCATGTCTCTCCAGAAAGGACTCTTTTTCGGTCTCAATCAACCGGCGCCGGAGTGAGTGTGAAAATCTCCGGCATGCCTATCGACTGTGCGTGTCACTGCCTCTTGATGGGGCGACCGCCACGCTAATCTTGATGAAGATTCGCCCCCCCCGGCCTGGGTTGGCATCTTTGAAGAGATACACCGCGCCCGGCCTTCAAAAAACGGCTAACCAAAAGAGTATGAGGAAACAACTACAGCAATCTTCCATTTGAAGCGTTTGTGTTGGGCAGCTCCTTGGGGCCGGTGCGTTGAATGGCAAGTTCGGATGGTTAGATACGCCTACAAAGCTTGCGAGTCAATGGTAAATATCCTTCCTGTTGTTTAGTCCGTTAGACCTTAAGACGAATCGATATCGATTGGAGATTGGCACCTCCTGTGAAACGCGGGCTTGCACAGAGATCTTTCAAGAGATGGCATGAGCTAAGCGCCGCGAACGAGGATTGTCCGACCAGCCGGGAATGGTCACACAGGAATCGTCAAACTTCGGCAAGTGGCGATAACACCTGCGTGTGCTTGCTGACCGAGTTGCGCTAGACGGCCGCCCGGGCAGTGACCGCATCAGGGGAAGTGCCCGGCCCGCGGAACTTCGTGCACAAAACGCTCGATCGTGGCCTGCGGAAAAGCCAGGGTTACCAAAGGAATTCGTCTCTTCTTCCGCATCGAATTTGCAAAGCTCAAACGCAGCCAGGCGTGTATCATAAGAATTGCTATCCGGGATAAGGCGGCCAACCACTTGTAGGGACCTCGATATGAGCCTTTTACGCCGACTTGCCAGCCACATTGCGGGCAGTGCGCCCGAGTGGGTGCTGCCCAGCCCTATTGACCTACTGAATTCGATGCCCGACGGAATAGTGATTGTCAACGCCGAAGGAAGGATCGCCGCGGTTAATTCTCAAACGGAGATCCTATTCGGGTACAGTCGTCAGGAATTGATCGGGCAGGCTGTCGAGGTTCTGATTCCATCCCGATTCAGCCGCGCGCACTTGAAGGATCGCGCATCGTTCTTTGCCGAGCCGCGCGTGCGTCCTATGGGGCGCGACTTGGACCTTTACGGAAGACGCAAAGATCAGACTGAGTTTTCGGCTGAGATCAGTCTGAGCCCATTGCGGACAGCCCAGGGACTTTACGTCACTTGCGCCGTTCGCGACGTGACAGAACGCAAGCGTTCGGAAGAGCGAGTCAAAGAATTGAATGCTGAGCTCGCTGAAGCGCTGCGGCGGGCGGAGCTTCTCGGGACCACCAGCACGCTGGCGACCACCATGGCGCGCGAGATTGAAACGGCCCTGGACGCCTTGGTAAGGCTGGTCGGCCAGTTGGAACGCAGCGCCCCGGACGACGAAAGGAAAGAGCTGATCGGCAAGGCGCAGGAGGAGATTTCTCGCATTACCCGCATCACGGGCAACGCCCTGGCCCTGCAACAGCGACATAACGCTTGGAGAAAGACTTGATGAACGAGGAACGGCCTATTCCTGGCTCGTGCCTCACGAAGAGGAATCCCGGATTAGTACCACATCGGAGTCCGTGTGGCCGCGGAGCACGCACAGCTTTCGGCCGTCGGGGGACCAATGGAAATTCAGAATCTGCTCCGAGTCAAACGCAGTGATTCGCTTGCCATTTGAACCATTCAGCGGCTGCACCCAAATGTTATCTACTCCGTTCTCGCGGATGGGATAGGCTACTGCCGCTCCGTCTGGCGTAAAGCTCAATCCTCCAATCGAGAGTCGCTCATCGGCATCGATCAGCTCCGGGCGCCCCGCCTTCGCCGCGAGGTCGAGAAGTGCGATCTTGTATTGAGGGTAGGGATCCTCCTGAGTGGGTACGGTCGCCACGACAAAAGCCATCCGTTTCCCATCTCGCGAAGGACTAAGCGTCATCCCTATTGGGAAGGTCTTCGGAACTGCGCTTCCCGGAAGCACCTCTGGTTTTCCAGAGCCGTCCACCGGCACGCGCCAAATTTGCTGTAGGACCTCGTCCCGATAGAAAACCCATTTTTCGTCCGTTGAGCAAATGGGGGCGCGATCGGCCTTCCCGTCGGTCAACTTTACGCCGCTCGTGCCGTCCGCATTCGCTCGCCAGATGTTCGTCGAATTGGTGCCTCCGTGGAAGGCCCAGGAAAACACCAGATAACGGTTGCCACAACCCGACAGGTCCACAATCGCCGCGTTGGTATCTCCAACCAACTGTGTCGGAGCGTTTCGTTCGCCGTCGATGCGCATCAGGCTGCCAAAGTCGCTGAAAGCTAGATCCCCATCGGCAGTCCAGTCGAACGAATAAACTGATTGTCCCGGCGGAAGCACGGCGCTCGCGTCGCCAGGCTGGCTGCCCCCCATCGATAGAAGATAGAGATTGTGTATCGTTTTGGTCTGCACGGTTGCCAGCGTCTTCCCGTCTGCGGACAGTGTCAACGTGGCGTAGCTGTTGGTGTCCCGCGTTATCGGCTCGAATTGGTCCCCTCCCTCAGGGATAACTGCGATCTGCGACCGCTGAAAATATTCCGGTCCTCTTTGCGAGTACAGGGCCACGATTCCGCGCTTCTCTGGCAGCCATTTGAAGTCCAGCGTTAGCCGGTCATCGAACGTTGCGAGAGGCTCGACATTCCCGCTCTTGACCTCAAGTAAGCCTATGCCACCTAACGCCTTGCCGGGGTTAGACAATCGGAAAGCGATGTGCTTGCCATCGGGTGACCAGGCTAGGAACGAAGGTGCCTCAGATGCAGGGCTGGCAACGTACAGAGCCTTGTCGTCACCGCCGTTTGAATTGGTTGTCATCAACTGGTATTTGCCCGGCTCCGGGCTGTTCCTTCGCGCGAAGGCGATCCGCCGGCCATCGGCAGAGAACGTGATGTCGCTGTCGATACCGCGAACTACAGTTATTGGCGTCCCGCCTAGCACCGGCGCGCGATACAGATCAAAATTCGTGCTTGTCGAGTCTGCCGCCTTGATGAAATAAAGATAGTTGCCGTCCGGGGAAAACGTGAGGCTCTTGTAGGAAGACGGCGCCGGTGGAATTACTTGTGTATCGCTGTTTGTTGGCAGGTTGCGCAGCCACAAGCTCTCGAGGCCCTTTGTCTTGACCACCGTCATTATGTATCTGGCGTCGGGAGAGATTGCCGTAAGCGTCGCCTTCCCAGACGTGGTCTCCTGCGTGATCGTGAATCCATGGAAACTGGCAGGCGGCACGTGGTGCAACAGCGAGTACACTCCGAACCCCGCCGCGACCAATACCAGGAGCGCCACCCCTGCAATTCCCGCAGCTCTTACCTTATGAAGTTTTACCGCTTCGATGACCGCGGAACTGCCCGACTGATGGACCGCCGCCGGCCCTGCCGGCAAGGGCTCAATCGCGGAAGCCCTCGCCACCGCTTCTGCCGAGTGCCCTGAATCCGTCTCGCGCTTCAGCCGCTTTAGGTCCGCGCGCATTTCCGACGCCACTTGGTAACGTAATTCGCGGTCCTTTTCCAGCGCTTTGAAGATGATTTCTTCCAGCTTAGGCGGCAGATCTGGATTGATGCGCAGCACCCGCGTGGGTGGCTTGTTCAGAATCGCGTCAAAAACCGTCGCGGAAGTATCTCCGCGAAACGGCATCGCCCCCGTAGCCATCTGATACAGGACCGCCCCGAAGGAGAACAGATCGGTTCGCGCATCCAGTTGCTTTCCCTTGGCTTGTTCCGGCGACATGTACGCCACGGTGCCGAGCGCCGTGCCCGGACCGGTTAGGTGGTCAGCGCTAGATGCCTCCGTGGCCTCAAACGCCACGCCCGCCGGCTGCGCCACCCTGAAGCTGACCGGCATTAACTTGGCCAGCCCGAAGTCTAGGATCTTTGCGTGCCCTTTCTTAGTTACGAATATATTTGCTGGCTTGATGTCGCGGTGAATGATCCCTTCGCTGTGCGCGGCATCCAACGCATCGGCGATTTCGATGCCCAATGTGAGCAGCGTGTCATTATCCAGGCCGCGGTCGCCAATTAAGTGTTTCAAGGTCACGCCGTCCAAGTACTCCATGGCGATGAAGCCCAGGTTATCTTCTTGTCCGATATCGTAAATCGTGCAGATGTTGGGATGGTTCAGCGACGACGAGGCTTGTGCCTCCCGTTGGAAGCGGGCCATCGCCTGGTGATCCGAGCATAGCTCCGCCGGCAGGAATTTAAGGGCAACAAAGCGACGGAGGCGCGCGTCCTCCGCTTTGTAAACAACGCCCATCCCACCGCCGCCCAGTTTCTCAACAATTGTGAAGTGGGAGAACGTTCGACCTATCATGGAGTTGACATCTTAGGAGTAGCACGGCGCGAAGTCAACGGAGAGGCACTTGGACCACTTGGACCGGCCATCCGGTGCCAGGCCCGCTCGCGACCAGGGTCAATCCCAGTTGGCGATTACCGCTTCGGCTTGGATCTACTCATGAAGAATAGTGTGCAATTGGCGATTTTCGTTGCAGCTTTTCCCCGAGTACGATAGCTTCCACTTCAGTTGTCCCCAATCTGTGGATGTTAGCGTCACTACTAATCTAGGCGAGTCAAACCCGGCCCTGCTTCGTCACGTTGGCTCGGTCCTTAAATGGCTAAGGCTGTGCCATTGGCGGTGTGGAAGCCCGGGGGCGTCACGAGCCCGAGGAAGGACCGACAATGTGCATCGCAAAATCTAAAGGACGAGTAGAAGTGAAGTGTTCCATGACGGGAAAGCCGCGTACGACCCTGCGTGGTCGAACACTCGCAGGGCTTGCCGTGTTCCTTTTCATGGCGGTGAACTCGACCCCGCCACTTCGCGCGCAGCAGACCGACGCTCCTTCCGATTCAAATAAGCAGCCTGAGGCGCTCTTGCAGCGAATCGTTCAATTGGAGGCCAGGCTCAAAGATGTGGAGGCCGCCCTGGCCAAAGCGCAGCCGGGAGGCGCCGTTGCCGCATCCGTACCGGCTCCGGCCCCAGCCCCACCATCCGCTGCCGCCCCGGCGTCTACTGCTACCTCGGCCCCGCAAGGAGAGGTACCGGCCCACCAGCCCCAGGCCGAGCAGACCGGGACGGAACCTATGGACCTGAACAGGACGTTGTTGCGGATCAGAGGGTACAGCGACGTCAACCTCCATGGCACCACTCTAAGGGGTGATCCCGCCTCCACCACCGCTTTCAGCCTCGGTCAAGTCAACCTGTTTGTGACTTCTGATGTATCAGATAAGTTCAAGTTCCTCAGCGAGGTCGTCTTCGAGGCTGGCAACGACAACGTTTTCGGGGTGGATATCGAGCGCATGTTGCTTACCTACTCCTTCAGCGACTACCTCAACGTTTCGGTTGGCCGCTACCACACTGCGATCGGTTACTACAATACGGCCTATCACCACAGCACTTGGTTTCAAACCGCCACCGGTCGCCCCTTTCTTTTTGCCTTTGAGGATCAAGGTGGCATCCTGCCCATCCACAACGTAGGCGCGTCTATAACCGGCAAAGTTCCCTCGGGAAGTCTGGGCCTGCATTACGTTGCGGAAATTGGCAACGGTCGCGCCTACAGAACCAGCGAACCTGTACAAAACACCGTCGATGACAACACACACAAAGCCCTAAACTTTGCGATCTTTGCCCGCCCCGAAGCCATCCGGGGTTTGCAGATAGGATTTTCCGCTTATCGCGACCTCCTGACTCCCGCGGCGCCTCTAGCAATCGATGAAACCATTCTTGCCGCACACGCGGTGTACACCGGGTTGGACTTCGAGTGGTTGAACGAAGCGCTGCTCATTCGTAACGCGCCCCGAGGCATGCCGCGGGTCTTCAACACTCCGGGTTTTTATTCCCAAATCTCCAGGCGTTTTCGTTCCTATCGGCCCTACTTCCGCTATCAATACGTCAATGCCCCCGCCAACGAGCCGATCTTCTCGCCCAATGTGGGACTGCAGCACGGTCCTTCTTTTGGATTGCGATATGATATGAGTGAGTTTGTGGCCGTGAAAGTGCAATATGACTACACGATGTTGCGTGGCGATCGCGCCTTTCACACCGTAGCCCTCCAGACCGGTTTCACGTTCTAGAGGTGTGACCATGTCGTCTCGCTTGAGCGTTTTGTCTTTCTTGTCTGCCACCGCCGTCTTGCTTTCAGCTGGCCTGTCCCCGGGACTCGCTCCGCAAAGCCACGCTGCTGCCGATGATTCACTCGCCATCGTCGTCAATCGCACGAATCCGGTCGAGAACCTCTCCTTCTCGGAGCTGCGCAAGATTTTCCTGGGAGAGCAAACGCACTGGTCCAACGGCCGCCGCATCACCGTTGTCATGCTCGAGCCCGGAAACTCGGAGCGCCAGGCGGCGCTCGCGCAGATTTACAAGATGGGCGAAAAAGACTTCATCAATTATTTCTTGCATGGCATGTTCACCGGCGAAATCCATGCTGCGCCAAAAGCATTGCCGAGTTCCGCGGAAGTACTGAAGTTCGTCCTCAACGTTCCCGGCGCCATCGGCTACGTGAAAAACCCGGACGTAAACGAATCGGTGAAGGTGGTCCGTGTCGAGAGCCGCCTTCCGAGTGAAAAGGAGTACCTGCTTCGTCTGCATGGGAAGCTTCCCAAGTAACATCCACCGCATGGCCCGGTCGTGCTCCTGTGGCCGTCGCGTCTGGAATGGAGAGGCGATGGCAAGGTGGGCTCGGCGGACCGCTTCTACCGACCGTGAGTCCGGCAATTGCCAAGATCGGCTCAAAATCACGGTTCCGATGAAGGTACCGGTCAGAAGAGGAAAATCGCTGCCACACTGCGCGTCACGCCGAGCCGAGAGGGCTTGCCATCGGCTATGGCTTAGATCCGCGCAGCCCTAAGACTCGCAGGAGAGTTTGCTGGAGCTTCAAGAGCTCTTGCTGGCGCTCATGCTCTTCTTTCGTGCGGTCAATTAGAGCTTCTTTTAAGAGAATCAAATTGCGGCGAAACTCCATTTGAGCCAACACCTGGCGACTGAGGGCCTTAAGTGCGGCCTGCTGACCGGAGTCTAACTGGCGCGGAGTCCGGTCAATCACGCAGATCGTGCCCAGGGCATAGCCCTCCTCATTGATTAAGGGGGCCCCCGCGTAAAACCGGATCTTTGGTTCAGACGTTACCAGTGGATTGTTTCGGAATCGTTCATCGTTCAGCGTATCCGGCACGACAAAAACATCGGATTGCCCAATGGCGGTAGCGCAAAAGGCGACTTCGCGAGGGGTTTCCGGAATGGATATCCCCATTTTGGATTTGAACCATTGCCGATCTTCATCAACAAGGGAAATCATCGCAATCGGCGTATTGCAAATAAAAGAGGCTAACAAGACTAAGTCATCGAAGGCCTGTTCTGGCTCGGTATCTAGAATGGCGTATCTCTGCAGAGCCGCGATTCGAGCGCCTTCGTTTTTGATCGGCATGGGAGTTGCCATTATTGATTCGCTATCTCTGCCGTGCGTTGTGAGTTTTAGGTTTTGGAGGCCGACCCCCACATACCCTACACCTTTTTGCCTGCTAGATGCAAAGCTCCTTCTGCCTTCCCTGAAGGCGGAGGAGTCGGAATCGCCCAGTCACGTTCCACACGCCTAACAAGAGGCTCGCGAGCAAAGTTGGTCCGAGGGGCGTTCGCGTGAACATGATTTCGCGAGGATTCATCGAGACGTCATGGGATGATTGTGAGCTCGCCTAGAGCAACTGCAGCGGCGAGGAAGCAGCGCGTAACTCTCATCGGGCGTCCTCGGCAGCCGGCAGAGGTCGCCGACGGATCGCGTTGTCTGGAATTCAAGCGTCCGTTCCTCAGTGGACTACTTCATCGACGGCGAGACCATCCCAACCGTTTTGATTCGGCTACGCGAGAACTTGAACGACACGAAGCGGACCCTTGCCGCGCGAACGACTTTGCATGTCGTATCGCTCTGTTTGAAAAGCCAAAGTTTCTAAGTGCACGGATCGCGTATCAGCACCTTCCCAAAAAGAAGCAGTCGTACTAGGAATACGGTATTTACCTGGTATTTTTCCGATCCAGTCCCTGCCCTTAATCACAGGGCCAACTGGATGGAGCGGCCAGCCGCACGCGCCGGGCAGCGCATGGCCCGGAGTGAGGCGGCCACTCCGATCCATCCAGAAGCTAAGGATCGGCAACGATTCTAGGTTTTTGGGGGCTCGAGGGTAACCGTTCTAGGCGGAGTTTGGTTCTTGGAGAAGAGGGGTTCCTCAGAACAAAGTCTGCCATCCCGGGCGCGCCCGAGGAGTTGCATGTTGGGGGAGACCTCAGGATGACACGCCAAATGCGGTGGGCAGGTATACTCATCGCCCTCCTGTGCGCAGCGCCGACAAAGGCTGACACCGGAATCATCGTTCGAACGACGAATCTGCAAGCCCTTCAGACGCTCTGTGTCCTTCCCACAACCTGCACCGTGGTCGGAGGATTGGATGGCACTTTGGGCCAACTCTTCCTGGTGACCACACCGCTTCCCTTGCAAACCCTTCTGGGGCTCCTCCAACCGGTCGCAGGATTCGTCAGTGCCGAGGTGGATCAGGTGATCAGCCTGGTTGATCCGCTCCTGGTACCCTCGCCCCTTCCCGCCACACTGCTGCAGGATAGGACTCTCGTGCCCTACCCTGCCAATTCCACAACCATGGTGTGGAACAGTTATGCCAATCAGCAGGCGTCGACCATCGTGGAGGTGCAGAGCGCCCAAAGCACATTCAACGTGACCGGGACGGGAATCGTTGCGGACATCGACACCGGAGTGGATCCCAACCACCCGGCTCTGCAGGGTGTTCTGCTGCCGGGCTACGACTACACGCGCAACCAGCCTAATGGTTCTGAGTTAAACGACGTTACGCCCTGCCCATTTAGCTCCTGCCCACCTCCTCCCTGCAGTTCCGCCACCTGCCCGGCACCGGCACAAGTGAATCAATCGACCGCGGCGGTACTCGATCAGTCAACGGCGGCTGTGCTCGACACGAACGCGCAATACGCGGCATTCGGCCACGGGACCATGGTGCTGGGCATTGTCCACTTGGTGGCTCCCACCGCCAAACTCTTGCCCCTGAAGGCATTCAAATCGGATGGGACCGGCCAACTCTCTTACATCTTGCGCGCGATCTATGACGCGGTGCAGAAGTACAACGCGAACGTGATCAACATGAGCTTTGATTTCAAGACCGCCTCGCAAGAATTGTCCAATGCTCTGACCTATGCCAGTGGGCTTGGCACCATCTGTGTCTCATCGGCGGGAAACGACGGGGCGCAGGAGACGGTTTTTCCCGCGGCACTGCAAAGTGTGGTGATGGGCGTGGCGTCGGTGGGTTCGACCACGGCTACCGAGAGCATGCGTTCATCGTTCTCGAATTACGGGAATGCGATCGTATGGGTGGCAGCGCCGGGCGAGGCAATCGTAAGCACCTACCCATACGACACGTATGCCTCGGGATGGGGAACATCGTTCAGCGCGCCGTTTGTTTCGGGCGGAGGCGCTTTGTTGCGCGGACTGAAGGCCAGCATGAATCAGCTGGAAGCTGCCACCGCGGTGGCGCATGCCGCTCCGCTGACCGACTCGGGCATGGGCAACGGGCGGCTCGATCTGGTTCCGGCGCTGCAGTCCGTGTCCGGCGTGGGCGGTACGCCGGATTACAGCGTTTCCGCCGCACCAGGCACGCAAACCATCCCGGCAGGGGCAACGGCGAATTACACAGTGTCTGCCGCCCCGGCAAACGGCTTCAATCAAACGGTAACCTGGAGTTGCACGGGAGCCCCTGCGGCAGCCGCGTGCACGGTGTCGCCGTCGTCGGTGGTTTTGGACGGGTCGAACCCGGCAAGTGCCACGGTCGCCTTGACAACACTGCCCCGCGCGGTGGCGCCCCCAGTGGTTTTTCCGCGATCCAGGCCTCGAGTGGAACTACGCCCGGTGTTGGTCGTGGGAATCGCTTGGCTTCTGCTCGTGTTGATCGGTTCGAACCTGAACCCCGGTTCGCGCCGGCGGCGCAGTCTTGCTCTAGCCACCGCTGTCGTGGTTGTCGCGCTTTGCCACGATTCTTGCGGCGGCGGTTCTGGCACGGTCCCGGGACCGGTATCACCGGTGCTATCTTCGGTAACGCTCAGTCCAGGCAACGTGAACGGCGGTTCTTCCTCAACCGGGACGGTGACTCTCAGCGGAGCCGCTCCAAGCGGCGGTGCCACGGCAAATCTCTCGTCGAGCAACAGCGGCTCGGCGACCGTCCCGTCGAGCGTGACGGTTGCTGCCGGAGCCACGAGTGCCACGTTTTCTGTGAACACCAGCTCAGTGACGGCTTCGACTCCGGTCACTATCTCCGCTTCTTACGCCGGCGTGACGATGACGGCCTCCCTCACGGTAAGTCCGCCGGGCACTCCCGCCGGCACTTACACGCTGACGATTACAGGAGCGTCAGGCAACCTCAGCCACTCGACGACTGTCCAAGTCACTGTAAATTAGAAAGTACAAATCACGAGATGAGCCTCGGGCAAACCGGTTCCCTGTTCTGCCCGCGCCACCGGCGCGAAGCGATTCCGATCCCTATGACACCGCGAATCCGCGGATAACTGTCCGCCGACTCTGGATGATCATATGGCCTCTCGATGCGAAGACCACGGGGCGGCCCACCAGATACAAGGCTACTGGCGCATACATCATCCGGGCAGGACCCGCCCTACGCGCGTCCATATCGGCTTTTGGCTCCCAAGCGACACCAGATAAATTGCCTTTGACGGTTGCGAGGAGCGGCTAAATCGTTTGGATCCGGCGCGCTGATTGGTGTTTGGCGCATTGTGAGCCCGACGAGCTGGCAGGCTGCTCCACTCCGGCGCTGCTTCGGACGCCGTCGTTTGCGTCAAATCAGCGCCATGCGGAGTGCGGTCCGCGTTCTTCTTCAAATGAAAACGCAACCGTGTTCAATACGGTGAATAAACGAACAGGCAAAGGAGATTACCACTCGTTATACGGCGTGCTGTCGAACGGCGAGACTCGCGGAGAATTCGAATGCACGTCCACAATTCCCGTAGTCGTTTGATCAGGGCTTAGGACGACGCTGTCAAACTGCGGCACCCAGTCCTTGGCCTGGGTCATCGGGTCAATCGGTACGGAGCGAAGGTAGCCGGCTTGTTGCAGGTCATCGATCGATTGCGGCGCGGCCTGCTTGTCCAAGGTGTAGTTGTCGATGGCGTCGCGCATCGTTCGAAGATCTGTCTTCAGCACCGCTTCTTTGGAATGTTGCACGACTTTGTCGTAGCGAATCGCCGCCATCCCAATGAGAATGGCTATGATGGTCATGACGATCATCAGCTCGATGAGGGTAAACCCGAGCTTGCGCCATTGGCCTCGGCTTGTCCGCGGCCCGGGCTCAGAAATTTGGTGGTACAAATGCCTCTTCACTTTCCTTTTTTCCTCTCGTCACCAGTCTGAGTACTTCATTCCGTCCATCGCCGTCGCCGTGGATTGCGAATACACATCGAAAACGTCTTTGCCGCCCCACTGTGTCGAGTCTGGATCGTCCTGCACGGCGCGCAGCCCCCAGTCGGCGTGGCCGGTCATCGGATCGATCGGGATTTTTCGCAGGAAGCGAATCTTCTTGTCGCCTTCCGTGCCAAGGGGCACGCCGTTCACCAGCGTCTCGAGATCGGGCGGATACCCTTCGGTTTCCAGCTCCACCTTAATTTGGTTGTGGTCCGCCGCATCTTTGTAGCGGTCGATGGCCTCGCGAATTTCGTCCAGATTATGGCGAAGGGTGGCTTCTTTCTCGCGAATCATGGCGTACTTGGCGATCGGCAACGCCAGTGTTGATAAGAGCAGCAAGATGGAGCACGTCAGGATCAACTCGAGAAGAGTCAGCCCGGCTTGCGAGCAGCCGCGCTGCCGGCGAACTCGCATTTGAATGGAAGCGTCACGCAACATCGCACTATTAAATTCGACTACGGCTGAACCTGCAGAGTTGCCTCGCTGGTGACCAATTGGATGGGCTTCTGCTGCGAATCTTTGGCGTTGACCTGCACGATGGACAACGGCGACGTTCCGGGCGCCACAGCCTTCACCACGAGTCCGAGAAGGGTGCCGCTCCCGCTTACTCCGGGCGTGCTGGGCGGCCGCGTAGCGGAAATGATGTACTGGCCCTTGTCCTTGAACGGTTGCGAAACGATGGAGATCTCCTGCGCTCCTCCGTTCGAGAGGAAGCCTCCATGCTGCACTTCTTCTACGCTGATCACCTTCGGGTCGTATTGCAACAGCAACGGGATGGAATAGAGATCGTTCACGTTTTCGACGACCAGGCCCATGGTCGCCGTCTGCCCAGCCTTCAGCGTGAGCGTTTGC
>Ga0307475_10000938_pt1 | contig 17355 bp, 12 predicted proteins | sample atmos_gasesECM1C_FD_203317 | JGI IMG/M metagenome (GOLD analysis project Ga0307475, IMG submission 203317) | Hardwood forest soil microbial communities from Morgan-Monroe State Forest, Indiana, United States - atmos_gasesECM1C_515 | ecosystem: Environmental > Terrestrial > Soil > Temperate... | reverse complement strand
CAAGCCACGGAGTGAACCTTCTACGGCGCGGAGGGAGCGGAGTTTGTCGCCAAGTTTCATGGAAGAACCCCTATATTGCAATCTGCAAATATCATATTACATATCGCTATTCTGTCAAGGAAAATCGGCGTTCTTTTGTAACTCCCGCATCTGCCTCAATTTAAATGGTTTATTGGAAGCTTGGCTTCCAAGGGGAAGGCAGAGAGCCCGCTTGTAAATGCAAACCCGATTTATTCAGGCTTGCGCAACGACTGCAGATCGATTCCCAGCTGCTGGCACTTCTTATAGAGGTGGCTGCGCTCCAGTCCCAGCGCCCGGGCCACATTGGTCATATGGAAATTGTGCCGCCGAATTTCCGCTAGCAGCACTTCCCTTTCGAAAACTTCGGTGCGTTCCACCAGCGTGCCGGCGGCGCTTCCGGCGGAAGAACCGGATGCCCCCCCAGAAGAAGAATCCGAAGTGGGAAGAATGAGCCGAACATCCGCGGCCGCAACGTCCTCGTCCGAAGCCAGCAAGATGAGGCGTTCCACGACGTTGCGCAGCTCGCGAACGTTTCCCGGCCAGCCGTACTTGCGCAATTCCGCGATCGCCTCTGGCGCGAAAATCTTTTCTTTCCAACCGTTTTGCGCTGCTACCTGGCGTGCAAAATGCGCCACTAGTTCCGGAAAATCCTCCCTACGTTCATGCAAGGACGGCAACGTCAGCGGGAAAACATAAATGCGGTGGAAAAGATCGCGCCGGAAAGCGTTCTGCTTGACGAGTTCTTCCAAGTTGCGGTGCGTAGCAACCAGCACGCGCACATTCACCTTAATAGGCTTGTCGCCGCTGACGCGTTCGACTTCCCCTTCTTCCAGTACACGCAGCAATTTTGCTTGCATCGCCACAGGCATGTCGCCGATTTCATCCAGAAAAAGTGTTCCGCCGTCAGCTTGCTCGAATTTTCCCAAATGCTTGACCGCTGCGCCGGTGAACGCGCCTTTTTCATGGCCAAAAAGTTCCGACTCAATCAATTCCGCCGGCACCGCCGCGCAATTCAGGGTGATGAAAGGATGTTCGCGCCGCGGCGATTTTTCATGGATGGCGCGCGCGACCAGCTCCTTGCCCGTTCCGGTCTCGCCGAGGATGCAGACGCGCGTTTCGCTCGCCGCGACACGTTCGATTTGCGTAATCAGCTTCGTCATCGCCGGACCCGATCCCACCAGCTCGTGTTTTCCCAGGCGCTGACGCAGTTCGCGGTTTTCATCCTCGAGGCGCGATAACCGCAGCGCATTTTCCACTGTCACCAAAAGCTTATCCGTCGAAAGGGGCTTCTCTAGAAAATCCAGCGCGCCCAGCTTGGTGGCTTTCACCGCCATTTCGATGTTCGCTTGTCCGGAAATGAGTACAATCGGCGTCTTCACACCGGCTTTCTTCAAATCCTGGAGCAACTCTAGGCCGCTTTTCCCTGGCATCACCACATCAGAAAGAATCAGGTCAAAGGATTCGCTGCGAAGCAGGTCGATCGCGCGGGCCGCGTTGTCGCAAACGGTCGCTTCGTGTCCCGCCAGCCGGAAAGCCCGGGAAAGCGAGGCCAGCGTATTGTGATCGTCGTCGACGAGGAGGAGATGAGCTTTGCGAGGCAAACTTGGGTCCTATTCGAAACGCTAGTCGGATGCCGCAGCCAAAGTGGATGTTGCGCTCTTAGTAGACTCTTGCGCCGGCTCGCTCGGTGGCGCGGCACGGCCGGCTTGGCGCTGCGGCAGATCGATGCGAAAGGCGGTGCCGCGCCCCTCGTCGCTGGTAACCGAAATCGTGCCGTGATGGTCGCTGACCACCGACTGCACGATCGCGAGCCCCAGCCCGGTCCCTTGCAACTTGGTGGTGTAATAAGGAGTGAATAGCCGCGAACACTCTTCTGGCGTCAGGCCTTTCCCGGTGTCGGCCACTTCGATTCGCACGTGGCCACGCGGTTCCGAAGTTCTCAGCGTCAGCGTCCCACCTGCAGGCATGGCATCCAACGCGTTTAGCACCAAATTCTGCAGCGCCCGGTGCAGCAAATCGGGATCGGCGTCGATGTCCGGCAACGGTTCGGTCAGAAACAATTCCGGAGTGATGGTGGGCTTGCCGACGGCATTGAATTGCGGCTCGAACAAGCGCACCGCGTTGCGCAATGCTTCGTTCACGTTCACGCGCACAAACTGCGGCGCAGGCATCTTGGAGAAATCGCTGAAACGCCCGACGATAGTGTTTAGATTGGCAAGCTCCGCCTTCAGCGTCGCCGTCGACTCATTGAAAACTTCCAGAAATTGTTTGGCGTCGAGTTGACGAGACTTCTGCAAATTCTCGACGGTAATCTGCATGGGAAACAGAGGGTTGCGCAGTTCATGTGCCAGCCGCCGCGCCAGTTCGCGCCACGCCGCCACGCGTTCGGTTTGCACCAAGCGTTCCTTCTGCGCCGCAAGCGTTTGCGTCATGTGATTGAAAGCTTCGGCAAGCTGGCCAATCTCATCACTCCCGCGAACATCAATGCGCGTATCCCACCTTCCGCCGGCCACTTCGCGCGCGCCTTCGGCCAGTTCTTCGACGGGCCTGGTAATTCGCGCGGAAACCCAGAAGCTGACGATAAGTCCCATCAATAGCGCAGCCGCCGCAACGGCGCCGGCGATTTTCAAGATTTGGCGGGTTAACAGCACCAGCTCTTTTCGCGAGCTGCCCACAAAGAAGATGCCCAGCAGTTCATTGTTTCTGCCGGTCAAGGGAATGGCATGAAAGGTTTCCGCGTCCACCGGATCGCCAGTCCAGTTAATCGTCCGCACCAAAGATTGTGGCTGCTTCTCTAACTGCTCGACGAGCGGAGCGAATCGTTCCGCTTGCTCCGCGTCGATCTTTTCGCCCATCAGGGATGTTGCAACAAAAGTAGGCTCCAGGTTGGTATAAATAAGCGCCCGCATCCCCGAAGGCAGAACCAGCGAAGCAAGGAAATTCTTGTCCAACCGGTGGCCTCCGATAATGTACAAACTCTTGTCTGCCACCGTATTGTTCGTGCGAACGACGCTCAGGGAGACCGCTTCGCTGTCAGGCAGTTCTTCTTTTTTCAAGAAGGCCGGAGTATCATTCCAGTCCTTCACAGCGGTCACCCATTCATTCTTATAGCCGACACGCGCGGGAAACTGTGCTGACGAAATGAGCACCCCGTCGTGATTCACAAACTCCACGTAGTCCAGCCCGTGTTCCTGAGCCGAGCCGGTGGCATCCCGCACGTAGAGAGACAGGTCGGCGTTGGGGCGCGACATATCAATCGCCATGCGCTCCGTCGCGTTGGCCTCCGCGATGTTTTTTGCCTGTTGCGCTATTTCCGCCCCGCGCTGCACAAACTCTTTATTGAATTGTGCTACTAGCGCTTCGGTGCGTTCCGTGTCCATCGCTTCGAACGCCGCTCGCGTGTAATGCGTCACGGCATAAGCGACCACCGAGACCGATGCAAAAATGGTCAGCAGCACAGCGAACAGCAATTTCGCTCGGAAACTCATGGTTTGACTCCGGGGGACGGGGGAGATGTCTGTGTGGCGGGAGTTTCCATGCCGTTTGAATTGCCGGGCGGCGCGGGAGCTGCTTCTGGAAGATCGAGCCACACGTCAGCGAGATGCCATTCGCCCCATCGGGCGGGCACCCAGTCGCGAACCTTCTGGCCAAGGCCGACATACTCGGGTAGTACAACCAGCGGCAATACGCGCCGTTCCTCGAGTAATTTCTTTTCGCGCGCGTAGAGTTGTTCCGGATGGCTCGAAGACACCGCTGCTTCGTTCGCATCGCCGAAGTTGAGAGCAGATACCATCTCTTCCAGTTCCACCCTAGGCGAAAGCGATGAATAGTGCCAAGAAAAAAGATGAACGCCGCTGGCCGGGTCGCTCGAAGTGGTCGCAGAATGCGGGACTGCGCGATTCACCACCTGCACTAGAATGGCAGCCTGTCTCGCGTTTACCGCCACGCGCTCCCCGAGCAGTTTCGCAAGGTCGCCCGCCGCGTCCACGCGCAGCCGCAACGGCTCCGTACCGGCTGCCCCATTCGCGGGAAGCTTGGCGTGAATTTCCTTGGCGCGCTCGATGTTCGTCTCCATGGTGAAGAGGAAAGCATATCCTGAGAGCCACTGCGGCAGAAGGGCTGATGCGGGCTCGGCTTGCCTTTGAAGCAACACATTGGCCATGGTCTGGCGGTCGAGCGAAAGCGACAGTGCCTCGCGCAGATTCCGATCGGCGGCCGCCGGCTGCGCGCCATCAAAACGCAAACCGTAAAAGGTTACCGCCGCGGAAGACCATACCCGCTGATTATCCTGCATAGCCCTGCGCACCAGCTCGGGAGATAGCTCGACCACGTCCGCCTTTCCCAATTGCAGGTCGAAAAGCTGCCGCAGCGCCGGAACTCCCAGCGTCACTTCAATGGCGTCGAGAAATGGCCGCCCCGACCAGGTCTCCTCGTCGGCACAAAATCGAAGGTGCGTGGTCTTGTTCATCGCTGGCAAGGAATCCGCCACGTTCGAATCAGATGCCACTGCTGTTGAGAGCGTTGTTGCATAGGACTGGCAGCGTCGGCTGGGGGCCATCTCGGCCACAAAAAATGGTCCCGTGCCCATCAACGTTCCATCCGGCTGCAGGCGATAGACAAAGAAGCGGCCGGAAGCCAGTTCTTCGAGCAGATCGGGCATAGCCACTGCCGATTGAATCACCACGTTGTTCCCTGCCGCGCTAATTTGCTGCCCATCGGGAAGAAAAGGTTGGAGCGCCGCCACCACATGCGCGCCGCTCAACGGCGTTCCGTCCGAATATTTGACGTTCGCGCGCAAAGTAAACTGCCACTTCTTAAAAGCCGCGTCGTGCGACCACTCTGTCGCCAATTGGGGCTGGAATCTTCCATAATTGTCCAGCATCACCAGCCGGTCATACACCAGCGCCCGCAACTTTTCATTAGTGGCAGACTCCAACGTTCCCACCCTCCATTCCCGCGGATCCAGCGACACCGCTGCCGCGCGCAGTTCCACGCGCAGCATCCCCCCATGTCGTGGGCTGGTCGCCGAGCGTGCTCCGCCGACGGCCAAAAGTGCTCCGCTAATTAGAGCAAGTAATCGAGAGCCGATAAGCCTCATAGCGACCTGTCTGCAGATTTCGTACAACGGCTAAGGCACTCGCGCCGGTCGCGCCGTCACCCGCGAATTGCGGCGCCAGGGCGTGCAGCGCAGTAACTGCGCCGGCAACTTCGAGCGGGGATGAAACCGGCTGGGCTTGGCGCTCTTGAATTTCCATGGCCTGAATCGTGTCCGTGCGCGTCCAGTCCCCCTGGCCCGTGACGAGCAACTGCCAGCCACTTCCGCACCTGCTATGAACGCTGGCAATCTCGCTTCCCCATCCCGAAAAAACGGCAACAGGATCGGGGCCGTCTTCGTATAAGCGAGCTAAACCGTCCAGTCCGGTGGCGACAATTCTTGTTGCTTGTGCCGGACCCAACTGCGCTGCGGAGATCCACAATCCCATCTTTTTTTCCGCGACGGTGTCCGGAGAAACGGAACGAATTGGGATTGCGCCGCTATACTTTTCACACTTCCAACCTTGCGCATCCGGCATCGAGACCGTGCACACCTCTCCGGGGAGATAGGCCGCCTGCGAGTTAATTCCGAAATAGAGGAAACCTCTTGGTTCGCGATGTGAAGAACGGTGAACCGGAAGTTGGCCGGCTCCGGTTAAGGTCCAACGGTCGCCCTGCAGCTCATAGGAGGCCATCGCTTGAGTTCCGAGAACCGATGCATGCCTGGCATCTCCCTCAAAGACCAGGTCCAGAATCGGAGCATCCTGCGCGAAAAGAAATTCCTTGTGCACCATCAGGCCATAGGTGAGCTCTGCCGCCGGAGCGCCCTCGATCGGCCCAAGAACCTCCATCACGTTTTCAGAACTTTCCTTCCGTCGAATCTGGACGATGCCGATATACGCGTTGGGATTCTCCGTTACCGTCAGCACAATAGCCGCGGCAGCGTCCACCGGCAGAATTTTAGCGCCCAGCCGCAATAATTCTTCCTGGAATACGGCCGAAAGATTTGAAAACTCCTTTCCGGATAGCGAGGAAAGATTTTGCCCTTCGTAGCTGATGGAAACTCCATGCAGCGAAGACCCGGCTTTGCGGGCGAGTGCCCGGGCGCCTTCTTCGAGGGAATCGGCTCGGGAGAAGCCCGGGCAGGCAACGAGAAAAGCCAGCAGCACCAAGCGGAGGGAAAACCTGCCGCGCGAGCGCAGCGGGGACAGTTTTTGCTTGGCGTACACTGGGTTATAGCCTGATGATATCACGGCTGCGCGAAAGCGACCGTGGACGGAACAGGAGCGAGTGAAAAAACTGCACGACCGTTGCAGCGAATAGGAATCAGGAGAGAAACGTTTTGCCCTGGCCAGCCGTCCATACAAGAGGTCCGCTGTTCCAGGCAAAATCCATCTTCAGGAGCGAGTGATGAAGTTCAAGTCTTTTCGTCGTCTGCTGTTGTGCCTGAGCGTATTGCTGTTCGCCGTCTTGGCGGCAGTTTCCGCGAAGTCGCCCGTTCAAGCCGCCGCGGACCAGGTTCCGGACGGACCGACCAAGCTCCTCCGCTTCGCCGACATCTCCAGGGACAAGGTGGTTTTTGCTTACGCTGGCGATCTTTGGATCTCCTCGCGCGAAGGCGGCGCTGCCAAGCGGCTGACTTCCCACGTGGGCGACGAACTCTATCCGAAATTCTCGCCCGACGGCAAATGGATCGCCTTTACGGGCGAGTATGACGGCAATCCGGACGTCTACGTCATCTCCGCCGAAGGCGGCGAGCCCAAGCGCCTCACCTTTCATCCCTCGAATGACATGGTGCTCGGCTGGACTCCCGACGGCAAAGATATTCTCTTCCGCTCCGACCGCTTCAGCGCGCCTCCCGGCCGCTACACCAAGCTCTTTCTCGTTTCACCGCAAGGCGGCCCCGCCAGACCGCTCGAGGTTCCTCGCGCCAGCTTGACTAGCTTTTCGCCTGACGGCGCCAAGATCGCTTACCTCGAAACTTCCCAGGAATTCCGCACTTGGAAGCGCTACCGCGGCGGCTGGAGCCTCCCCATCGCCATCTTCGACCTCAAAAGGAAATCCTACGAAGAACTGCCGAAAACCACCGGCATGGACCTCTTCCCCATGTGGCATGGGAACACCATCTACTTCATCAGTGACCGCGACGGCGTGATGAACCTTTTCAGCTACGACCTCGGCTCGAAGCAAACCAAGAAACTTACCGACTACCAGGAATACGACATTAAGTGGCCGAGCCTCGGGCCCGACGCCATCGTCTACGAAAACGGCGGCCTGCTTTATGAATTCAATCTCGCCAGCGGCAAACCGCGCAATCTGCCGATCGTGGTGCGCGCCGAAGATATCGAAGCGCGGCCGGAATTCAAAAGCGTTGCGCAATCCATCGGCAGCTACTCGTCTTCCCCTTCAGCGGCTCGCGTCCTGATGGAAGCGAGAGGCAACATCTTCACCGTTCCTGCCGAGCACGGCAGTGTTCGCACCTTGACTTCGGATCATTCCCGAGTTCACGAGCTGAATCCCGCGTGGTCGCCGGATGGAAAGTGGATTGCGTATCTCTCCGACCAAACCGGCGAGTTCGAGATTTACACGCGGCCGCAAATGGGCGGCGCGGAAACGCGCATTACCACGGATGGCGGCGTCTATCGCTACGGCCCGGGGTGGTCGCCGGACAGCAAGAAACTTGTCTACTGGGACAAGCTGCATCAGCTCTGGTTCATCAGCCTCGATGACAAGAAACCTGTGCTGGTCGACAAGTCCGACTACGGCGACATCAACGACGCCAGCTGGTCTCCCGACGGCCTCTGGCTTACTTATTCCAAACCGCACCGCCGCGGCTCCAGCGACGTTTTCCTCTATTCCCTGGGCAGCAAGAAAATCACCATGGTTTCCAGCGGCTTTTATAGCGACAACAATCCGGTCTTCGACGGCAACGGGAAGTACCTCTATTTCATTTCCACGCGCTACTTCTATCCCAGCGTCGGCCAGCTCGATCAGCGCTTCAATTACTATTCCACCGATGGCGTTTTCGCCGTCACTCTGAAGGCCGATGAAGCTTCTCCATTCAAACCCCAAAGCGACGAAGAAAAAACCTCCGACGAAAAAAAAGATGAAAAGAAGGACGATAAGAAGACTGCCGACGCAAAATCCGCCGACAAGAAGCCTGACGAACAGAAAGAAGAGAAAAAGGACGAGAAAAAACCAGAAGTCGTCAAGCCCATCCAAATCGACCTGGAGGGCATCAGCTCGCGCGTCGCGCCTGTGCCTATCAGCGCCGGCATCTTAAGTGGACTCTCCGCCCGCAAGGACAAATTCTTCTATATTTCGACGCCCCAGGAAGCACGGCAATTTGGCGCTGGTGATCGCGGCTCCAAAAATGTCCTCCACATCTACGACGTCACCAAGCGCGAAGACAAAGTGCTGCTCGAAGGCATCGATGGCTACGACCTCGATAAGGAAGGCAAGAAAGTCATCTACAAAGCCGGGTCCGTTTACGGCATTGCCGAAGCCACTCCTGGCAAAGCCAAAGTCGGCGACGGCAAGCTCAATCTCAGCGAGCTGCAAGTGAAAATCGACCCGCGCGAAGAGTGGCGCGAAGTGTTCCACGAAGCCTGGCGCGTCGAGCGCGATTTTTACTGGGATCCCAATATGACCGGCCACAATTGGAAGAAAATTGGCGAGCGGTATGAAGCTCTTCTTCCCTGGGTGGCGCACCGCAGCGATCTGAATTATATCATCGGCGAAATGATCGCGGAGTTGAGCACTTCGCACACCTATGTCGGTGGCGGCGACCAGCCGTCCAAGCCGCACGTCAGCGTTGGCATGCTTGCCGCCGATTTCGAGCCGGACGGTGGCTACTTCCGTATCTCGAAAATCTATCCCGGCGAAAACTGGAACGATTCCTCGCGCTCGCCCCTTACCGAACCGGGACTAAAGGTGAAAGCCGGGGACTACCTGATCGCCGTTGACGGCCAGGAAGCGCGCTCCAATCAGGATGTCTATTCTTATTTCCAGGATCTCGCCGGCAAGCTCGCCACTCTGAAGATTAATTCCAAGCCCACTCCGGAAGGCGCTTGGGAAATCACTGTGAAGCCCGCCAACAGCGAAAGCGGTCCGCGCTATCTCGATTGGATGGACGAAAACCGCCGCAAAGTTTCCGACGCCACCGGCGGGCGGATCGGTTACATGCACGTGCCGGATACTTCCTTCCCTGGCATCATCGCGTTCGACAAGCAATTCACCGCGCAACTCGACAAGGACGGCATCATCGTCGATGAACGCTACAACTCCGGCGGCCAGATTCCTGATTTCTACACTGAAAAGCTTCGTCGTGAACTCCTCGCCGCGCTCGCCCCGCGCGAAGGCAAAGACATTCCGTGGCCGCCCGTCGCGATTTACGGGCCGAAGGTGATGATCGTCAACGAACTGGCCGGTTCCGGCGGCGACGCTTTCCCCTGGTTCTTCCATCGCCAAAAAATCGGCCCCATCGTCGGCATGCGCACTTGGGGCGGACTTGTGGGCATCTCTCGCGGAATTCCTTTGCACGATGGCGGCAACGTCACCGCGCCGGAGTTTGCCTTCTGGTCGACGGACAACGGCGGCGAATGGATCGTCGAAAATCACGGTGTCGATCCCGACTATGTCGTACCGCAGCGGCCCGATCTCGTTGTCGCCGGCCACGACCCGCAACTCGAAAAAGCCATTGAACTCGCCAAGGAAGCCCTAAAAAACTACCAGGGTCTTCCTCCCAGACCGCAATATCCCTCGGTCAAGGAATAGCATCGGCCTCGAGAAATCCAAATTCTCGCCGAAAACAAGAAGAAGCCCCGCGTGTGTGTCGGGGCCTCTTCGATTTGCAGCGTATTTCTAACCGCTAGCCGGGTGGCTCGAAACGCGACGCCGGGGGAGAAGCAATCTCTGGCCGAATCGGTCAAGCGCGGCGGTGCTTGGCATTCTGCTCATGATCATCCCTTCCTGCAACCTCGCGTCCCGGGCCACTCACAGGGGTTTTGGCTAGCGGAACCGGTCAGCACAGTTTCTACACCGTGCAAATCTTCGCCCATGTCTTAGGGCCTCTTCGACGCCTTACGCTGCGCCCTCGCCGTAGCTGTTGGCGCCGGATCGTCGCCATCATCAGAAGAGCCGTTGTTGCTGCCGGCCACTCCCGAGAACGCCGACCGCATCACGTCATTCGCAAAAAAATTCTTCCCGTCGATCGGCACCATCATGATTTGCAGCTTGTCCGACAGCCGCTCGGCGATAATTTTCTGAATCAGCATGGGATTCGACTTCAGCACCGAGGCTTCGAACTTCATGCGCTCAGCATCGGCCGCAGCCGTCACGCGAATCCGGTTGGCCTCCGCATCGGAAAGATTCTTTTGCCGCTCCACTTCCGCTTTGCTGTCGATAATTTTCGCTTGTGCAGCGGCTTCCGCGTTTTGCAGCGTGGACTCCTTGCGCGCTTGCGCCTCCAGCTTGCTCTGCTCGATCTGCTTCTGCTTCAGAGGCAGCGTGTATTGCATCGCGTCCGCCTCCGACTTCGCCTGCAGCACGCGCACTTGCGCCTGCGCTTCGGCTTGCTTCACGTCGCGCGCCTTTTGCGCTTCCGCTTCCAACTCTGCAATCTTCACCTGCTTGCCTTTGATTTCCGTTTCCGTGCCAAGCCGCTCGTTCTCCTGCTCCTTCAGCAGCAACCCTTCCAGCCCCTTGGCATATTCCTCGGGCAGCAGCAAATCTCGCAGCAGCACTTCGCGCACGATGATCCCGTCGCTCGCCAGCCGCGCCGTGATGGCTTCCGCAGCTTTCGTCCGCAATTCTTCTCGCTTCGTCGCAAATATTTCCCGCGTTATATAATTCGGCGCTAGTTGCCGGTAAATCGTCGAGACCACCGGAGCCACCACTTGTTCTCCCACCGGTTGCGGCAGATTCGTGTGAATCGCGTCCAGGCGCCGCGAGTCCAGCCGGTACCTCACGGAAACCGCTAGCCCGATGTTCAACCCTTCCCGCGCCTGCACCGTCAGTACATCACCCTTTTGCTTGGCGTTTTCCGCCGCCAACGTCGAATACACCTGCTCGCGCGTATCGTAGATCGCTACGGAATCCACCAGCGGCGTCACCAAATGCACTCCGGGATACAACGTACCTGGGCGCGCGCCCCAAATTTCGCTCACACGAACTCCGGCTGCTCCGTCCGGCACCACCACAAAACTCTCCGTGAGCAGCAGCACCAGCCCTCCCGCTATCGTCAGTTGCAGCGCCAGCCTCCACCTCACTGGCCGTAAAGGGCGGCGAGCCAGCGCACCCACCTCCGCACCGGTTTCATCCGTTTTGTTCCGCGACAAGAGCCGCCGCAGTTGCACCGACAGAAAAATATCGTACGCCACCAGAGCCCCCGCGCTTCCAAAGAGTCCGGCGCCCACCAGCATCAGCAAATATCTCAAAGCCAACATCGAAGTACCCCTTTCTTCCATTTCCCGAAGCCGTAGCGCCGACATGTTGCCGGTTCTTCCGCCCCGCCAAACTCGTTGCTGCGAGGGAGCGGTGACCGCCATCTCCGCCGCTAGCATTGGGCCGAGTGATCCCGGTTGCACTCTTGGCAACCTGTAGGGCCGGCCTTCAGCCGGGCCGCCGTGTCCTCGAAGGCCCGGCTTGCCCTGAGACTCCCTCGATGGGCATTTTTCCGGCTCTTGCGACTTCGGGAGGGGCGGGGCTTGTTTACCCTGAGGAAGCCAAAGGGCCCCGCCCGTTCTTCGCTGCGGCTCGCCAAACCGCCCCCGTCACCGCGAACCTGAATAAACCCGCGCCAACTGCGCCGTCCCTCGCACCAATTCCGTCCGCCCAGGAATCCTCCGCGCTGTAGCCGGGCGCATCATTAAGAAAGCCGCTTGCAAACACACCCAAAGCAGCCCAGCGGCAGCAGCCACCGCAAACATCGTGGCCATGGCAAGCGTTGTAAATTCCAGCGTGGCGATCATGACGTGCCTCCCTTAGAACGATTTGAGGAATCGCACGGCCATGACCAATCTCAAAGTATTGATAGAAAAGGACTTACACGAGGGATCTTTAACAATGCTGTGTGGCACATCACACACCGTGTCGCTCTGCACGCGCTCATGCCTTGTAGGGGTGAGCGCCCCTGGTGAGAACCGTCAAACAATTCTTCTCCTGCTCTTAGGATGACAGTTCTTTCGCTTTCGCCACATTGCTAATTTGGCAATCCCTTCCACAGATTTTCACAGGGATACGGTAAAGACCCTATCCAACGATACAGCGTTTGCTAGATTTACCTTCTTTCGCTGGTGACCGAGCCTTTGCTGGAGAAAACGCACCGATATCCAACAGGCGTTGGAGTCGTCAGGAGGCGCAAATGGCTCGATACCACCGTATACGGCGCATCGTGAAGACCGAGCGAGCGGGCGCACATCAGCGCATCAGCGCAATTTGTGGGCTCAATTCAGATGGAAGTCATTGGACACTGACACTTGAGGACGCTGTTTCACAGGTCGAGAATAGAATAAGCGCGTTTTACGTAGAGGGACCTAGAGGTCAGCGATATGATGTAATCGTCGCAATGGATATTCACGCGCACAGGTACCTCAAAACGGTGGACCGAGACCAACCTGACCAGCTTACGTTTCTTCCGGCTTGTCCTCACGTCGTGCACACACCTTACTGCGAACCGAACCAGCGCGTTGTGGGTGGTAAGCCGCACCTAACAGCCTGATCGGGAACGACAAGTGGAGCGGGCTTTGCCTTTCGCATCGAACCTCCGTCGCTAGCGACGTTACGTTCACGACCATCGGTTCGCTACTTCGTTACCTCTTTGCTTCCTTACTTCCCGCGCCGCGACCGGATCTCCGGCCAGCGCGCGAACACAGAGGTGGTCAAGCCGCCGCGCGGCGTGAATTCGCCGCGGACAACGCACCATTCGGGCTTCACGGCGGCGACAATGTCGCCGAGCATCCTGTTGACGGCGTTTTCGTAAAAGATGCCCAGGCTGCGGTATGCCAGGAGATACATCTTCAGGGCTTTCAACTCGATGCAGTCTTTCTTCGGCATGTATTGGATGGTGATGGTGCCAAAATCCGGGAGGCCGGTCTTGGGGCAGACGGAGGAATACTCTGGGAAGCGCGTAGTAATAATGTAGCCGGGAAATTGATTCGGCCAAGTTTCGAGCGCGGGCAATTTGGTGCTGATTCCGGCGCGGGCGTGTTCTTCGGTATAGTCAGGCATGTGGGCTCCTGAAGATATTGTATCGTGGTGAGCCTCGTCGCCGAAGGCGCGAACCGGAACTTGACGTGGCGGGTCTTTAGACCCGCGATTTTTCGTTGGGGCAACGTGAGAGAATTGCAGCGCCATCGTCAAATGAACTACAAACTCTTGCCGAAGGCTACTACTTCGCCTATGCTTTGCTGGGAGAGGAGTGATCGACGCCAGTACCATAAGCTGCCCGGTATGCCACAGCGGGAATAGCCGGCGTTCCAAGCGCAGGTCGGTGCTGGACCATCTCTTCAGCATCGTGGGAATCCTGCCGTGGCGCTGCGAAGACTGCGCCGCGCGGTTCTACGCGCGCCCGTTGCCATTTAGCACGTTTCTTTACGCGCATTGCGGAATTTGCGGCAACTCGAGTCTGCAGCGCATCTCCGGCGAGCACGTCCCGGGCGTGACCGCTGTTCTCGGACGCTTCTTCGGCCTCCCGGCGCTGCGCTGCGCACCCTGCCGCCATAAGTTTTTTTCGATAAGGCCGCTCCGCCGCGAACAACGCCCGGTAGCGCCCGCGCCAACCAAATAGCGGCGATCCACGCCAGCAGCACCAAACGCGCAAACGAATCGCGCGGCGCGAATATATCCCTTCGCGGTTGCGTAGTGCGGCGAGAATGCGGTACTAAATCCGTACTTCGCCGGGTCCCAGTGTTCCCGGTGCGTTTCGCGCGTTTCACGTTTGCTTGCGCGCGGTTTCCAAGCATGCGAAAATTGCTAACACCTTTTTTGGCCCTGGCGATATCGTCTAAAGGTTAGGACGTAGCCCTCTCAAGGCTAAAATCCGGGTTCGACTCCCGGTATCGCTACCAACCATTCTTAAGTGATTCATTTCAAGAGGGTTGGTAGCCTACCTTTAGCTTGTCCCAAATTTGTCCCAAAACAATCGAGGCTTTGCCCTGAAAGGCAGGTATTAGAGGGCATGGCAAATACGACTGTAAGCATTCGAGAACGAATCAAAGACCCCAAAGGGCGTTGGGGTTGGAGTCACAACCTCCGAGACCCGGAGACTGAGGACACGCTAAAAACCCTCCGAAGCAGAGCAAGGGGGCAAATTCTACCTGATCTGGACGGAACGAGGCAAAAAACGCGAGCAGAGGGTCAGAGGAAATTTCGGGACCGCCGTAAAGGCTGCAAGGGCGAAAGAGCGGCACCTCGAAGACGCCGCTGATGGCTTCGAACGCCCCGACCCTCTAAAGAAGAAGGCTGAACGAATCACGATTGCAGATGCCATCGAGAAACGGCTCCGCACCGTCGAGCTTACATTCAGTCCCGATACCTTAAAGGCACACAAGCAAACTCTAAGGCAGTTTGAAAAATGGTCAGCCCGACACTTCGTCGATGAAATCGACCACGATCATTTGCTGGAGTTTCACCGCTGGCTCATGGAAAAGGGTAACGACCACCGGTACATGAAAAAGAAAGGAAACGACAAGCACACCGCGGACTGGAAGACCATGCGCGTAAACCAATTCGTTCGGAAAACTCTTGGGTTGCCGGCAAGTCGTGATCTACCCAAAAAGTGGCTTCCACTCCAAGGGGAATATCTCGAACTCTCCGCTGATGATCCCCTCCGAGTATGGAGCGTATGCAGCCGCCGAGATCGCTAGAAATTCGAGGCGAGAAATATTGTTCACGCGGCTCTACGACAATGCGCCGGCGCGACACGAAGCTCCGGCGCAAAGGCTGGGGCAATTGTTGGTATCCCTTCAAGGGTCTATCGATGCATTTGCTCAAGCCCTGCTGGGTCGGACAACCGCCCGAGGCATCATTCAGGGAGAGATTCTTTCAGGCAGAGAGCTTGCTGTGATTGGTACTTACGATGGTTCGTTTGGGGTACAACTTGCGACCGTCGCGGGAGTGGATATGTTTGGGCAGTCGTTGGTCGGCGATGCCATAGAGGAATTGATTTCCTTAATTGACGTTGGCAGCGATCCCGAAAAACTTCGAGTTCGACTCTCGTCTTTGCGTCAAAGAGCAGCCTCTAAATACAGAGCCCTTTTAACTGCAATTGTGACAGCCAATACAGACGTTCAAGTTCATTGGGGGTCGGCCCGAGGCGATAGGGGGCGGTCAGCGAAGTTGCCGATAGACATCGCTAGAGAAGCACTCACAGCTATTCAAAGTATCGAAACGAGTCTTGCGGAAACCCTTCAAGTCGAATGCACATTAATTGGACTGAACATTCGAACCAAATTCTACGAGATTCGGACGAGAACTGATCGAAAGAAATACTCGGGTGAAATCGCAGATGAGGCGATTGCGGACGTGCAGCACGCAGTCATTAATGATCTGTACGCCGCTATGCTCAGACTTCGGATTGAAGCCAATCCTATAACTGGCGAGGAGCGATTCCGCTGGGAACTCACCGCCCTTAAACGTGTGAGGCATTCCGGGCACGGACTGCCTCCATCTGGTTCATTAAACAGATGTATTCCGAACCCTCGGATCGGCAAATTCCGTATCTCGGAATCAAGAACTTGCAGCCGTGCTGGCGGTGAGGTATTTCGAACGTGCGCGGATGAAGGCGGGGCGCAGCCGCAAGTCGAGGGCAAGCAACACCCGACGATGCTCCGACGTCCGTGCAGGTTGTCGGTGCTTCTTACCACAATGTATTGTACTTCGGCATATGCGCATCAAGGTATTCAGCCTTTTCATCCGATATAAGGTTTACTCAAGGGAACCGGAGTATGATGGTCATAGCAACGGCCGCCAGTGAGTTTCTGACCTTGGAGGAAGCAGCGTAATGCCGACAAAAGAAGAAGTGCAGCAAATCATCCAAGCCTATAGCCTCTACGTGGGGGCATACGCTGCGAAGCTAGTAGGGACGCAGGAAGAAGCAGCCTCGTGCTCCGAGCGGTTGAAGGAACTCGACCCCAGCGGGGAATTGCAGGCAATTTTCCGGGGAATGGTTTCCGAACTCGAAGGTCCGAGCGCAGAGAAAGCTGCGAAGATGGGCTTGCGCATCGGGCTTGCGGTACGCGACCAGATTGCCAAAGGCATTTAATCGGCGAATGCGAAAACGTGTCGGATCGCGATGCAGGTGCGATTTGCAGGATGATGCTCGCTTTTCGCTCACCCATTGCTCTCCAACTCCCTTCCATCTGAGTAGCCTCATGAGAAGCATAGTGAGAGCTAATTCCCGCTCCTTCCCGACGTTTGCGGCTTCGGTGGATACTCGGATGGAGTGTCTGCACGGGGCCGGGCTTGCGAATCAAAAGCCGTCGAAGCTTGTCCGTGCGTCCTTCGTACAGGCGGTCCAGCGTGCGGTTGAACTGCGTCTGGTAAGGCATCTGGCTCCGTCCCCTGTAGGCGCATGTTTCTCGCCCAAGTCTGTTTAACCAGCAACCAATTGCTACATGATTGACGCTGGCTCATTCAGGTATCATGATTCAGTTCGTCCATTTCCACCGCTGGAACACCTGCTCCAGTGTGATCACCTCAAAGTTGGACTTGTCAATGTGGACTGCAAGCTCCTTCTCCATGTCGACCTTGCGATCCTCGCGGACGAACAACTGCAAGCGTATTGGCCAATCGGCAATATTAGCGAATGATTCAGTCTTTAACTGTTCTTTGATTCTAGGGATACCCTGGTCGTGAAGCTCAACCGTCTTGGCCGCCAGCGGTTTTATGTTCCACGCTGTGGTGACCTCTGCGACGATCACTCTCGACGCGTCGAAGTCGAGGACGAGAAAGTCAGGACAACGCCAATCTGATTTTTCGCCAGCCGATTTTATGCTGTATTGGGGGCAGCAAAACCGATTGTTACCATTGGTTAGGTAGCCAAGAACCAGAGCTTCGTATAGAAACTCCATCGTAGTCCTCCATTCAAGCTCCGCCAGACCGAAGGAGGATGCGAATAGGTCGCGGCATCCTCTCTCGCTTTTTGAGGGCGACGTATTCTAGCAACTGAAGAGGCTGACCAAGAAGGCCACGTATCGCGCCATCTAAAATGTAACCAGAGGGGACAACGTCGCGCCATTTAAGATGTAACCCGAGACAAAGAAGATTTGGGGAGGGTTCATTTGGGGCGCAAGGGGAAAT
>Ga0307475_10000937_pt1 | contig 17366 bp, 12 predicted proteins | sample atmos_gasesECM1C_FD_203317 | JGI IMG/M metagenome (GOLD analysis project Ga0307475, IMG submission 203317) | Hardwood forest soil microbial communities from Morgan-Monroe State Forest, Indiana, United States - atmos_gasesECM1C_515 | ecosystem: Environmental > Terrestrial > Soil > Temperate... | reverse complement strand
CGGTGGCCGATTTCCTCCTCGGCATACCTGACAATTACGCCCAATCTTCTGGCGGAGATGTCAATGCCGGAGCCTATGAGTTCTATCAGTATTTCCAGGACCAATGGAAAGTGCGCGACAACCTGACCGTCACCTACGGCGTCGGCTATCAGATCGATACGCCACTGGACCAGAACGCTAACGGCGGTCTTTTCAACGACTGCTTTATCTCCGGCCAGCAGTCCACGGTCTTTCCTACTGCTCCTGTGGGTCTGCTGTTTGCCGGCGACAAGGGATGCTCAAAGTCCGGTTACAGCACTAAGTACGATCACGTGGGACCGCGGGTGGGTTTCGCCTATAGTCCCGATTTGGGTTGGCTTAGCGGCGGGCCAGGCAAAACTTCTATTCGCGCCGGATATGGTATTTACTTCAATCGTTCGGAAGAGGAGTTAGCTCTCTCCAACCTGCAAGAGCCGCCTTTCTCGCTTGCTTCTGCGGGTATCAATGACCAGTTCGCGGCATCACCCTCGTTTGCTAATCCCTTCGCAACGGTAAACAACACCACGGTTACCTCCGGAGGTGCCAGGCTCACAGCGGGATCGATAGCGAATAAGTACCCGTTCATTCCGGCGCCCCGCGGTTCGGCGGTCGATTTCACCTTCTTCGAATCCATGTTCGTCAACACCATCGATCCGAAGTTTTCGGCGCCCTATTCCGAGAACATGAATTTCACAATCGAACGCCAGTTGCCTTCCGCGATGATCCTCCGCTTCGGTTATGTAGGAGCTCTTGGACGTCATGAGACCGTTTCCTATGACATAAACCTGCCCAATGCGGCTGCGTGCCTGGCCGAAGCGGGTTGTCCTGGCGCGCGGTTCTCGCAAAATACGTCATTTCCGCAGAACTTCCCCCTAATTCCGGGAAACATCATCGGTGGTCTTGGACAAACCGGCACTCGCGGATCGTCAAACTACAATTCTTTCCAGGCGCAACTGACAAAGGCGGCGACGCATGGATTGAGTTTTGAAGCGTCATACACCTGGAGTCACAGCCTCGATAATGGATCGAGTTTTGAGTCCTCGCGCGGCTCCGGCTCCCAGGGGCAGGGAAGCCCGGTGTTTCTGGCGTCGAATCCTTCTCTGAATTACGGCGACTCGGACTTCGACGCGCGGCAACGCTTCGTCGTGAATTATGCCTACGACATTCCCAGATGGCGGATGGGAGAACACCTTCGATTTCTGGATCGAGTTGTGAACGGATTCAGGATTACCGGTCTCACTACGTTGCAAACCGGATTCCCTATCAGCTTTGTGGCCAACACAGACTTCAACTCGTTGGGGTGTGGCCCCTACTCATTCTTCGGCTGCCCCGATCGTCCAAACTTCAATGGCACCTTCCAGACACTTGATCCAAGAGCCACGAACACCTTCAACAGCCGAACGGGCAGCTTCTGGTTCGTTCCCGCTGGCTTCTCCAAAGAAGCCATTGGTACGATCGGCAACGCGCGCCGCAACATGTTCCATGGACCGGGGCTCAACAATACCGACCTGGCGCTCGAGAAGGACTTCAAAGTAGATGAAAGACGATACTTTGAACTGCGTTTGGAAGCGTACAACGCCTTCAACCACACGCAATTCAATAACCCAAGCGGAGACGTAGATTCGAGAAACTTCGGCCGCATCACCAGTGCGCAATCACCTCGCCTGGTGCAACTCGGTGCAAAGTTCTACTTTTAGAAACCAAGCTCGTTCAAAAGGCCAGTCCCGAGCGGACTGGCCTTTTTTGTTATTGCCCTTTCCTTCGAAAATCGGGAGCCCCAACTCCATAGCTACTCCAAGGCTGCTATATCCATTCGAATAGTAGAGACGCAGCATGGCTGCGTCTTTGCCAGGCCATTTATGCTCGAACAGACGCGACAATCCGCGACAAGAGTCTCTTAACAAGAAGCTGTACAAGGTACGAAATGACGAATTCATTTCTAACCGCCGCGATTTATCTACCAAATTCAATACATTCAAATAATCAGCGATACCGAAAATTAGATATTGTCGCCCAGATTCATCGGCTTCTATTGACGACATTTGACATCTGATCCCTCTCGATGGATTTCCGTCACTCCAAAGTAAGGCCTTGTCCCAAAGTGGGACGATGAGCCTCCTTTCGTCCCATTGGCAAAGCGACTGCATTGAACTTCCAGACATATTGTCAGGAGGTTGTATGCTTACTCGTTTTACCCGCCGGCTGTTTGCGTTAGTCGCATTGAGTGCGCTGCTGACAGTTGGCTCATTTGGCGACGAAGTCTATGCGCGAATTCGCGGACTCGTCACCGATCCGTCAGGCGCCGCGCTGGCGGGAACTACTCTTACCGCCATCAATACCGCTACTGGTCTGGAGCGGACCGTTACTGCTCAAGCTGACGGCAGTTATGAGTTTCTGAATCTGCCCATCGGCGTGTACACGGTAAAAGCATCCGTGACTGGCTTTAAGACTTACCAAAGCACTGCGATTACGCTGGCCGTAAACCAGATCTATAACCTTCCCGTGCAAATGAGCGTTGGTACGGTGTCAGAAACGCTGGAAGTAAAGGCCGATACAGTCCAGGTTGAGACCACCAGCAATCAGCTTCAGACGCTGGTCGATCAGAAGAAGATCGTTGATTTGCCGCTCATCAATCGCAACTGGACCTCCTTGGAGCAACTCATCCCGGGCGTAGTTGCCGCGTCCGACCGATTTCTGACGTTCGCCGTTAACGGTAGCCAATCGACCCAGAGCAGCTTCCTGATCAATGGTGTTGACGCGAATGACCTTCCGTTAAACACGCCGTTAATCATTCCGAGTCCCGACGCGCTCGGTGAATTCAATCTCATTACCAACACTATCAATCCCGAATACGGACGCAACTCCGGCGGAATCGTGAATGCCGTCATTAAGAACGGCACAAACGCGTTCCATGGAGATGTGTTTGAGTTCTATCGCGATACATTCCTGAACACTCATAATTTTTTCCAGAAAACCGCCCCGCAGTTTCATCAGAATCTGTTTGGCGGCACGATTGGCGGGCCGATCTGGAAGGACAAGACCTTCTTCTTCCTCTCATATCAGGGAAATCGTAACCGTCAGCCCGAACCGGGATCGGGCAATATCGTCACAGTTTTCACGCCCGCGCAGCGCGGCGGTAACTTTGCTCCTGCTGCCGGCGGATGTCCATTTGGCACTAAGGTGTCGCCCTTCGCGCTTACCGGAGAAAGCGGAGCCAGCTTCCCGGCCGGAACTCCGTACTGCACTATCTTCCCGACGGGTCACATTCCCGTTTCAGATTTCAATCCGATCTCGGCCAATTTGCTCAGCAAGTTCATTCCCTCACCAAACTTCGGAACCAACCAATTCTCGTTCAATCCCACGCGGGTCGGGGTGCAGGATCAGGGCATAGCCCGCATCGATCACAACTTCAATTCGAAGGATGCCGTTTGGGGTGTGCTGTTCTTCAATCACGCGCCCAACATTGACGACCTGCCGTTTACCGGCTCAACCCTTCCCGGTTTTGGCGAAACGCAGCAGAGCGATTCCAAGCAGTTCATCGCAGACTGGAATCACACCTTCAACTCCAATACCTTGAACGAATTTCGGCTGGGCTATACCCGTTTGAATTTTGTGACGGTGGAGCCCATTACCCCAGTAGCTCCTTCAACTTTGGGTTTCAACATTAATCCTCAGTTGACTTCGGGTGAAAGTATTCCGCGTATTGCCGTTACCGGGCTGTTCACTCTCGGATTTAGCGTCAACGGTCCCCAGCCGCGGATTGATCAGACTTACGAGCTCACCGATAATTTCTCGAAAATCATCGGCAAGCATTCGCTCAAGTTTGGTTTTGACGGACGCCGCTTCGACGTGACCAATCCTTTCTCCTCGCGCAACAACGGTTCCTTCAGCTTCAGCAAGACAGCGCTCAACAGCACCGGAAATACAGGAGCAGACTTCCTGCTCGGTATTCCGGCAAGCTACAACCAGCAGGCGGGAGGAATCATCATCGCCCGCGCTTATGAGGGATACTCCTACGTGCAGGATAGTTGGAAGCTTCGGCCAAACCTCACAGTGAACTACGGTACCGGTTGGCAGATCGATTCTCCTCTGGAAAACAATCAGTTCGGCGGACTGGCAGTGAACTGCTTCCGTCCCGGACAGCAGTCAACCGTGTTTCCGACTGCTCCACTCGACCTGGTCTATCCGGGAGATCCGAGTTGTAATAAAGCTGGCGGATACAACACTAAGTGGGACCATTTTGGTCCTCGCGCCGGCTTCGCCTACGCGCCTGATTTGGGATTCCTTTCCGGCGGATCGGGAGCCAGCAAGCTGTCGATTCGCGCGGGCTGGGGTATGTACTTCAACCGCACGGAAGAAGAAGGATCGCTGCAGAACCTTGGAGCACCGCCGTTCGGACTATCTTCAGGGGGAGCGGCCGATGTGGGTGGCAGCCCTTCCTTTGCCAACCCATTTACTGACATCTCCGGGAACGCGGCCAAGAGCGTACCCAATAAATTCCCGTTCACACCGCCAGCTCCTGGTAGCGCCGTCAACTTTGCTCCGTTTGAACCGTTCTCGATCAACGTAATCGACCGGAATCTGAGCACGCCCTACGCCATGAACTACAACCTGACCGTGCAGCGCGAGTTGCCGGCCAACATGGTCTTGACGTTCGGTTATGTGGGCTCGCAGGCACGCCATCTGCTGCGCAGCTTCGACGGCAACTCAGTGACGCTGGCGGGAGCGGCGACCTGCGCTGCCAATCCGACATGCGCCAATGATGCAACCTTCAAGCACGATTTCCCGACGCTCTCTCCTTTCCCGGGCAATATTTACGAAGGCCTGGGCGTGCAGGGAACCACGGGTAAATCGAGCTACAACTCTTTCCAGACGAGTTTGAATAAGAACATCACTCACGGTCTGACTTTCCTGCTCAGCTATACCTGGAGCCATGCGATCGACGATGGTTCCGGCCTGGAAGATAGCGGCTTCAACCTGCGCGGAACCAATGTGCTGATTCCGGGACTCAACCTCGGAGACTCGTCGTTCGATGCCCGCCACCGATTCGTAGCCAGCTACAGCTATGAAATCCCGAATCTGCACAGTCGCTTCCAATGGCTGCCGTCAATGGTCTTTAGCGGCTGGCAGCTAACCGGCATCACCACTCTGCAAACCGGTTTCCCGGTAACGCTGGGAGATACTGGTCAAACTTCACTAACCTGTGACGCGAACACGTTCTACGCTTGTCCCGATACTCCTAACCAGATTGCGCCGATTACCACCCTGGATCCTCGCAACTCGAGCATCGGAGGCGTAAACCATGTGTTCTTTAACCCGGCGGACTTTGCGCCCGCGGCTCCCGGCACCTTCGGCAATGTTCGCCGCAACTCGTTCCACGGACCGGGTCTCAACAACACGGACTTCGCGATCTTCAAGAACACGACTGTCGGCCACAACGAAAACCGTTATGTGCAGCTCCGCCTGGAAGGCTATAACGTGTTTAACCACACTCAGTTCTGCACAGCGACTAGTTGTGTGGACGGCGACATTCAGTCTGGAACCTTTGGACAGATTACCGCCGCTCAGCCTGGCCGCCTGGTGCAACTAGGAGCGAAGTTCTACTTCTGATGAGATATGCAACTCTAACCAGCCGGGAGACTGGCTGAGACAGATTGCAAACTCGATAGCGATTGAACTTGAGAGGGAGAAGATTCTCCCTCTCATTTTTTTTCGCCAAGTTGCACCACTGAGCGATATCCAGGCCCTCGAATCACCGCTCTTTGCAGTGCGGCTCTGCGATTGCTCGTATCCATCCTCTTTAGGTCTGTTTCGGGGCACGGCTTTAGAGGCTTCGGAAAAACTTCTTGTGGAAATTGAATGGAGGCGAAACCTCCTCATTTAAGAGGTCAGCGCACTGTAAGGTCCGGGATTCCCTGCTATTTCGCTGCTAGTGGTATTCAGACTCGAGGGAAAGTACTTGTAACGCTAATCTTGCCGGAGAGTTAGCGCGAAATTCCCTGGAATCCCTGACACGTTCCCTGCGTGCGGAGCTAATTTCGCGGATTTTGGGCACAACTTGAGGTTTTCGGGCTTCATACGCGAAAAATTCGCTGCAAAATTCGCTGAAGCAGGGAATTTGAAGCTGCAAGATGATTCACAAATCTCTCACGTCGTCGCTACGCGAAGCGGCCTTGACATCGATCGTTTTCCACAGCATTTTCCTGCAACCTCTGAAGCCGGTGCCGCTCCACAATCCCCAATGGTTGAACGACTCTTCTTATGCGGCATCACTTCTTTCGTGCTGTAATTCGGTCCACTCCCATATACCTTCGCAGCGCGTCCGGAATGACGATGCTGCCGTCAGCCTGCTGGTAGTTCTCAAGGATCGCCAACCAGGTGCGGCCCACAGCTAGTCCGCTGCCGTTGATAGTGTGCACGAACTCGCTTTTCTTCTTCCCCGTGGAGCGAAAGCGGATGTTGGCACGCCGCGCCTGGAAGCTCTCATAGTTCGAGCAGGACGATATCTCGCGGAAGAGTTGCTGTTCTGGCAGCCATACTTCGATGTCGTAGGTCTTTGCGGAGCCGAATCCCATGTCGCCGGTGCAAAGTGTGACTACGCGATAATGCAATCCCAGGCGTTGCAGCACGGTTTCGGCATCGCGCGTGAGCTGGTCGTGGTCTTCATACGAGCGATCGGGGTGTGCGAACTTCACTAGCTCAACTTTCTGAAACTGATGTTGGCGAATGATGCCGCGCACATCCTTGCCATACGAGCCGGCCTCGCTGCGAAAGCACGGCGTGTATGCCGTGACTGAAAGCGGAAGCTGGCTTTCGTCGAGCGTTTCTCCACCGTAAAGATTGGTGAGCGGAACCTCGGCGGTGGGAATGAGCCAGAGATCGTGGTCCTGCAGCTTGAAAAGATCGCTGGCAAATTTCGGCAACTGACCGGTCCCGTACATCGAAGCGGAATTCACCATGTAGGGCGGCAGAACTTCAGTGTATCCATGCTCAGAAGTGTGGAGATCGAGCATGAAATTCGCCAACGCTCGTTCCAGCTTCGCCCCAAGGTCCCAATAGACGGCAAAGCGAGCGCCCGAAAGTTTGGCCGCGCGCTCCAAGTCGAGAATGCCAAGCTGTTCTCCGAGTTCCCAATGTGGTTTAGGTTGGAAGTCGAACTTTGGCGGCGTGCCCCAGCGGCGTGCTTCGAGGTTATCGTGCTCGGTGCGCCCGACGGGAACGCTGGAATGCGGCAGATTGGGAATCTGCGACATGAGCTTGCGCAGCTCATCCTCCAGTTGGGCGGCGAGCTTCTCCTGGCGCTCGCCTTCTTCGCGCAGAGACTTGGTCTGTTCCATCAGGGCAGAGGCATCTTCGCCGGCGCGCTTCCGTCGTCCTACTTCTTCCGACTTTCTGTTACGTTCGGCTTTCAGCGTCTCTGCGGACGTGATCGCCTGGCGCCTACGGGCATCGAGGTCGCGAAACCCGCCCAACAGTTCCTCGGGATTCATCCCGCGCTGGCGCAAGCGTTCTTCCACTTCAGGTAGATGTTCCCGGACAAAACCCAAATCGAGCATAAGAAACTACTCTACAGAATTTGTGCGGTTCCCCGAAAGATTAAGCCTGGGTGAACACTAAAGACACGAACGGAAGCTTGAAGGATATGACTGTTGGGATTACGTCACGGAGAACCGCGTAGCAGCGTTTTTGCCGGCCAAGTCGCTCGATTACTAACTAATAGCTTCATTTTGAGTCTTCCGTGTCCGTGACCTTCGCAGGTTTCGCTAGAATCGACAATACATGTCATCGACCATCGTTTCTCCGACGCAGCGCACCGGCCCTGACCTCAGCATCAGTTTCTGCGGCATCGACTTCAAGAATCCAGTCATCGCCGCCAGCGGGACGTTCGGATACGGTGTCGAATTCGAGGACATCGTCGCTCTCGACCGGCTCGGCGGCTTCGTGGTGAAAGGACTCTCGCGCGAGGCCATGCCCGGTAATCCTCCTCCGCGCATGTTTGAGACCGCCGCGGGAATGCTGAACGCCATCGGTTTGCAGAACATCGGCGCCGAGGCATTCCTGAAAGAAAAACTTCCGGCACTGGCGCGCAAGAAGAATCTGGTGATCATTGCCAATATCTTCGGGTACGAGCGTAAAGACTACGAGGCCGTGGTCCAAATTCTTAATGAGGGAGAAAACATCGCGGCTTACGAACTAAATGTTTCCTGCCCTAACACGCGGCAGGGGGGCGTCAGCTTTGGCAGCGATCCACACCTGTTGGAGGAAGTGGTTGCGGCCTGCAAGAAAGCATCGCGACGGCCTGTGATCGTGAAGCTGTCGCCGAACGTGACCAGCATTCCGCAGATGGCGCGGGTGGCCGAAGAGGCGGGCGCCGACGCGCTCTCGCTGGTGAATACTTTTGTCGCCCTGGCCATCGATGCGGAAACCCGCAAGCCGCGCATCTCCAATCTCACTGCTGGTCTCTCTGGCCCGGCCATCAAACCGATCGCGCTGAGAATGGTCTATGAAGCGTCGCAGGCGGTCAACATTCCCGTTATAGGAATAGGGGGCATTACCAGCGGCAGCGACGTTGTCGAATTCCTGCTTGCCGGCGCCGCAGCGGTAGAAGTGGGGACGGCAAGCTACTTCGATCCCTGCGCCACTGAACACATCATCGATCAGCTCTACCGCTGGTGCATCGAGCACCGCGTGAAAAGTGTGAGAGACCTGATCGGCGGCTTGCAGGTGGAGCAAGCCGCGAGTGACGGTTCCAACTGAAGTCCTGTTCGCCTTTGTTATAATCGAAGCGGTTCTGGGCGGGAGTAACTCAGCGGTAGAGTGCGACCTTGCCAAGGTCGAAGTCGCGGGTTCAAATCCCGTCTCCCGCTCCAGATTGTCTTCTTTCGCTGTGTCCACCCTCGCTGTTGGCGGGGGTTTTCGGCGTTTGGCAAGCTGTCTGCGAAAGATTCGGGGCGCGGTACCCAAGTGGTAAGGGAGAGGTCTGCAAAACCTTTATGCGTCGGTTCGATTCCGACCCGCGCCTCCAATTGTTGACTCTCCCAAGCCTATATTGCCCAACTCAGGGCTTGTGTACTATGGCCTCGACGCCTCTCTGCGCGAGTTCAGCCTCAAGATTTCCCGCGAGGAAGTGCTTCGCTTCGTCTCGATCCTTTAAGACCGCATCGAAATGACCGAGCGTGAGTCCGCGAACGAACAGGTTGGCGTGCTCCCCTGAACAAAGTTCCGAAATGGGAAGCATCTCTTTCTGCATGGCAGCCACTTCTGCTGACGGCCCCGGCATTTGCCGAAACATCTCGTGCATTTCCTCGACGTTATCCACAAAGTGCATGTGGTCGGCTCTCCGCAGGACCACCATGCGCTTGGTAGCCGGCGTCCTGTCGAAGGTTTCGTACAGGCCGGAGAGCGGTAGGGCAACGTCATTCTCCGCGACGAGATACATTGTCGGGACATCGCGACCCCACTCAAACGACAGCTTCACGGGGAGAATGCCGGGTCTGGGTTTGGAGGTTCCACCGGGCGCGAGTGCAACCACTGCGCGAATCCTGTTCTCGACGTCGTTTACTGCCAGTGCCGTCCAGGCCCCGAAGCTGTGTCCCACAATACCGATCCGGGCCGAGTCGATCTGGGTTTGCGGTTCCAACGCTGAAGTTTTCTGCACATAGTCGAGCAAAAAGCGGATGTCGGGTATGCGGCTGGCGATTACGGCGTCCCAGCGCGCCAACTTTTGTTCCTCGGTTTCATCGGCCTTTCGCGTCAGCTCCTGCGCGACGACTTCAGAGTGATCCAACGCGGCTACCAGATATCCATGGCTGCACAAGTGCGTGCAGAGAAAAGTGGCGGAACGCCGGTGTGCTCCGCTGGGATGCGAATAAAGAACTAGCGGATATGTTCCAGGACGCGCTGTCGCATCGCGCACTGCTGCCTGCGTGCGCCGCTTCCCGGTTGGCGCAACAGTGAAGACATCCTGCTTTTCCCTCGCCAAGTCGTGTCCGGCATGTGACGCGGCGACGGGATACCAGATCTCGCACGGGAATTGCCGATTGCGCGCTGTGTCGAGCGCCTGCTGCGTTCGCACGCCAACCGGGAAACCTCCGCGCGAAAAGGGATCGTAGTCGTGCACAGGACATTCAGTTTCTTGGCCGCTATAGGCGAGCCACAAATGTCTCCAGATCCAGTCGTTTTACTAAAACCGATCGGCCGATCTTCACGCCCTTGAGCTTCTCGGATTGAATACTTTCAAGTAAGAAATTACGCGGTAAACCAGATAGAAGCGCAGCGTCCGCAATCGACAACATCAGGCGCTGATTCAGCGGAACGGGATTTACGCTCTGTTTGCGCCCAGCCGGATTCAACTCGGTCTCCAAGGCCGCGAGAGGAGTTATGGTTCCAATCGTGATGCCGGACTGGCGCTTAGGCTCCAGGACCGCCGAAGTAAAGCCCAGAGGCGCGCGTACCTGCTGAAAATTTCGATAACGGGAAAGATCCTCAGGCGCGAACCAGGCCATTCGCCCGTGCTTCCCAGGACGGTACTGCGCCGGCAAATGTCCGCGCCGCACGGCACGCTCGATGGCGCGCGTGGAAACCCCAAGAAACTCCGCCGCCTGCTTCTTCGATTTCAACTGCACGCGGTTACAGTAGCACACATGCGACAGATGCGACAAGTAATTGTCAAGCGTGTCGCATATGTTAGTTCACACCACCACTGTCTCCATTCAATTTTTCCGACTGGAAGTGCGCGGTGAGGGCGTCGATTAAAGGCTGGAGCTTGCCGTCCATCACCTCAGGGAGTTGGTGGATCGTCAAGCCGATGCGGTGATCGGTCACGCGGTTCTGAGGAAAGTTGTAAGTCCGGATTTTCTCGCTGCGGTCGCCGCTGCCAACCTGGGTTTTGCGCTCCTTCGCCAACTCTGCCTGCTGACGCTCCAACTCAACTTCGTAGAGACGGGATCTCAAGACCCGCATGGCCTTTTCCCGGTTCTTGATTTGCGACTTCTCATCCTGACAGCTAACGACAGTATTCGTCGGAAGATGCGTGATGCGAACCGCCGAGTAGGTTGTATTCACCGACTGGCCGCCCGGTCCCGACGAGCAGAAAGTGTCGATGCGGATGTCCTTGGCTTCGATCTTGATGTCCACATCCTCGGCTTCCGGCAGCACCGCAACGGTTACTGCAGAAGTGTGGACGCGTCCCTGCTGCTCGGTCTCGGGCACGCGCTGCACGCGATGCACGCCGCTCTCGTACTTCAGCTTGGAGTAGGCCCCGCGGCCTTCGATCATGGCGATCACTTCCTTCAGGCCGCCCACTCCCGATTCGGAGCTCGACATTACTTCCACTTTCCAGCGCTGAGTTTCGGCGTAACGCGAATACATGCGAAACATCTCCGCCGCAAAGAGCGAGGATTCGTCGCCTCCAGTACCGGCGCGGATCTCCAGAATCACGTTGCGCTCGTCATTGGGATCCCTGGGCAGCAGCAGAACCTTAAGCTCCTGCTCGGTCTGACCCAGGCGCGATTGCAGGCTGGAAAGCTCCTCCTCGGCCATGGACTTAAGGTCGGCGTCATGCTCCTCGGCGAGCATTGTTTTGGTTTCGGCGATGCCGCGCTTCAAGTCTTTGTACTCGCGATAGCGCTCAACAATGGGCGTAAGTTCGCTGTGTGCCTTCGCCGTCTTCTGATAGCGAGACGAGTCGCCCATAATGTCCGGCGAGGCGAGTGCATCGTTCAATTCCTGATACTTGTTTTCGATCTGATCAAGTCGTTCAAACATGGCAAGCTTCTAGCTGCTGGCTGCTCGCTGGTGGCGAATAGCCGCGGAAATAAGATCCGTTGATGTAAGGAAAGGTGAAAAGAGCGAAGTAAGGTGCGCGGCGGGGGGCCGCTAGGCAATCACTAGTTCGCCGCCGTGCTGCTTTTCCAGTTCGAGCGCGGCATCCAAAGCGCTGATGGCGCACTGGACTTGCTCGTCGGAAGGAGGCTGCGTGGTAATTCTCTGCAGCCAGAGCCCCGGCTTGGTGAGCAGAGCAAACAGCGAATTGCGCTTCTTCGCAGCGTAACGAATCAACTCATACGAGATTCCGGCAATGAACGGCAGCGCTGCAATGCGCAGCGCGAACTTTCCCCAAAACGTCTGGACCGGGAACAGGCTGTACACCACGATGCAGATCAGCATCACGGTCATCAAAAAGCTGGTTCCACAGCGCGGATGCCAGGTGACAAAGCTCTGCGCGCGGGGCACGTCCAATGGTCCTCCGTCTTCGAACGCGAAAACCGTCTTATGCTCGGCGCCGTGATACTCGTACACGCGATGGATATCCCGAGCCCGCGCGATTCCCCACACAAACAGGAGGAACAATCCGATGCGAATGCCTCCATCCACCAGGTTAAAGAGAACGCGATTTCCCAGAGCGGGAAATGCATGCTTCAATCCCGTTGCAGCCAGCAAGGGCAGGAACTTGTAAAACGCGATAAAGAAGCCAAGCGAAAAAATCACGTTGACGGTAGCCATCCAACCGCCAATCTCGATTTTGTCTTCCGGCTTGGCTTGCGGGCCTCCGGTCATCTCCTCGAGGGCGACGTTGGCGGAAAACTTCAAGGCGCGGAAGCCCAGCATCATGGCGTATCCGAGGGTCACTACGCCACGGACGACCGGCCATCCCATCCACTTTCGCTTCTCCGAAGGACGCTCCAGGGCATCGGCGTGCGAAACCATCTCACCTGACTGCTTGCGGACGGTTATGCCCCAGGCATGGGGTGTGCGCATCATGACTCCTTCGAGCACGGCCTGACCGCCGACAAGGGTCTCCTCGCCGCTCTCGAGGGCGGGAAGAAGCTGCGTAGCGGCCAGAAGTCGAAGATATTGCTTCCAGTAAGTCATGCGGAACCTGCTAAGGCACTAAGTAACCTACCAATGGTTACCAGATTGGCTCGCCTTCCATTATACGTTAGCCATCCCGAAGTGAATCGCTTATCGTACATGGGCTGGCGCCAACTGTTGCGGAAATGCAGCAGGATGCACCTGCCAATGCACTCTTCGATGAGCGATTTGCCCAAGAAGATTCAGGCGACCGTCCAAGACCTGCGCCGCCTCCAGCAGGAGATACAGTCTCCCGTTCCCGGTACGCATTTGGGTGAGCTCGACTCTGCCGCGCTCAAGGAGTTTAAGGCTGTGATTGACTATATGCGCCAACTGATCTGGACATACCTGCAGGCTGAGAGCCACAAAAAGGGCAAAAGCATGGATATGGATGAGGAAGTCCGCAGCCTCCGCCTGCAGCACGTGACCGAGATGCTGCATGCGATCCAGCAGGAAGCAAAAGTGCGCCAGCTCACCGAGAATCCAGCAACCGTGTCATTCCTGAACGCCGTTCAGGAGATCGCGGACGAAGCCTTTAAGCGCCACGCTACCTCTGACTCGGAGTCCGACACTAAACGCGCCAGCTAAGACCTCCTGCGACTACTGAATTCCCACGAGGTAGAGACGGTCAATTATCGCTTCAACTTCTGCATATATTCGGCTTCGGATTTGCGGACGTAGTTGGCGTCGAGCGCCATTACATCGACGGTATCGCCGTCCAAAAGCTTCTTCAGGCCCAGCCTGGCAGCCACTTCACTGCTGCGGTAAGTGACGACTTGAGACTGCTCAAACTTAGCTGTCAGATTCGCGTCACCAGTTACGATTCGAAGATTGCGCGATCTCGCGAGATCTGCAGCCTCGGCTACCGACAGCAACAACTCCTCTCGTCCTGCCTCGCCCTGCAGCGCGGCGTACACCTCGCCTCGACCTGCGTCCAGCACGGCCAAGACCGCATTCGCGACTCCGGATGCGGCAATCAGTACTTCAAGTGAAGTGACGGTGGCGATAGGAAGCTTCAATACCTCTGCCAATCCTTTTACTGCCGTAAGTCCAACTCTGAGCCCGGTGAATGACCCAGGACCGGTGACGGCGACCAGACCTTCCAAATCCTGCGCTCCGAAGTTGTGTCTGACGAGTAAGTCGGAAATCTGTGGAATCAACTCGGCAGAAAAAGTCCCGCCCTGGATGGATGCCGACTCGAAAACCTCGAAGCGATCTTGATCGCCACGCGCCAGAGTGATGCTGCCCTGGCGTCCGGAGGTATCAACCGCGAGCAGCAGCATCTTCAGACTGCGCTGATCGGGTCCTGGCAGAGTTCGAGCAACACTCCGCCGGTAGCCGATGGATGCACAAAGATGTAGAGATGGCCGCCGGCGCCGATCTTGATTTCGTCGGAGATCAGGCGCACTCCTCGGCGCTTCAGCTCTTCGAAGGTGGCGGAGATGTCGTTGACATGGACAGCGACGTGGTGCAGGCCCTCACCGCGCTTGGCGATAAACTTCGTGATCACGGAATCGTCCGATGTTCCCTCCAGGAGTTCAAAGCGGGTGTCGCCTACGGGCACCATGGCAGCGCGAACTCTCTCGTCCTCGACAAGCTCCTCGCTTATGACATGCATGCCAAGCTGCTCGTAAAACTTGCGCGCCTCGGCGATGCTCTTCACCGCAATGCCCAAATGATCGACTTTAAACATGCTTCTCTCCCGCGGCGCGGCCAAAGTCGCTTACAAGTTCCTCCACCAGCGAATATGGATCGCGACGATGCTCGGCGATCTCCCGCGCGTACTCGTCAAGATGCCCGGCATCAAGCTGTTCGTGCATCATGCGATCAAGCAGCGCCTTGCGCAGCATCTCCACCAGGCGCTCGCGCCAGTTGCTGACCTTCTTGCGCAGGATCAGATCTTTTCCCTGCAGGTATTGGCGATAAGACGCGATGGTCTTGGCCAGCTCCGGCACGCCGGTTCCGTCACTCGCGATGGTGCGGACGATCGGTGGCATCCAATCGTCGCCGCGAACGGCAAGCGTTTGCATCGCGCGAATCTCGCGCTCCACGCGGTCGGCGCCTTCGCGATCACTTTTATTGATGACGAAAATGTCGGCAATCTCCATGATCCCGGCCTTGATGGTCTGGACGTCGTCTCCCATTCCGGGAACCAGCATGACCACGGTTACGTCGGCCAGACGAACAATATCGATCTCGTCCTGCCCGACGCCCACGGTTTCGATGAGCACCAGGTCCTTGCCGGCCGCATCGAGCAGGGTTGCGACGTCGGCGGTAGCAGGTGCAAGTCCGCCAAGAAACCCACGAGTGGCCATGCTGCGAATGTAGATGCCGGTATCGGCATGGTGAGCCTGCATGCGGATGCGATCCCCTAGAATCGCGCCGCCTGTGTAGGGACTCGTGGGATCAACCGCAATGATGCCAATCGTCTTCCCCTGCTTGCGATACTCGCGCGCAAGCTGGTCCACCAGCGTGCTCTTTCCCGCTCCCGGAGCTCCTGTAAGCCCAATCACGGTTGCATGCCCGCTGTGCGGAAACAGCGCTTTCATCAGTTGGGACGCCTGCGCTGAGTTGTTTTCGATTGCGCTAATGGCGCGCGACAAAGCGCGCACGTCGCCCGAACGAACACGCGCGACAAATGCATCGAGGGAAGTTGTGGGCGAATCAGTTTCGGTTGGGGCAGGCATTGGAAAGATCAGTGTAAATGGAACGTGGTCCGCAATCGGCGCGCCGCCGCTGAGAATTGTCATCCACCGAGAATGTCATCCCCAGCCCCTCTCTTGGGCGAAGGATCTCCCGCGATACGTCGGACTTGATTGCCCTCAATTGGCTTTTCAACCAGGGATCGTCGTGGAAGAGCCAGGACGTTGCAGAGGAGACGTAAGGATCTCCGGGAGATCCTTCGCCCAAAAGCGAGGCTCAGGATGAAAGATCCTTTAAAGAGTTTCGGTTATTCCAAGAACTTAAGGAGTCTCCTGCTAAGACGCTCAGCAGCTTAGAAGCTTAGTAGCTGCTTCAGTAGCTTTTCAACAACTGCCGCGCAATCACCAGCCGCTGAATCTCGCTGGTGCCTTCGCCAATAGTGCACAGTTTTACGTCGCGGTAGTACTTTTCGGCGGGATAGTCCTTGATGAAGCCGTAGCCGCCGTGGATCTGCACGCCTTCGTTGGCGCAGCGTACGGCGACTTCGCTGGCGTAGAGCTTGGCCATCGAGGATTCCTGAGTGGTCTTCATTCCTGCGTCTTTCATGGAAGCGGCGCGCAGGGTCAGCAGGCGAGCAGCGTCGATTTCCGTGGCCATGTCAGCCAACTTCCACTGGATCGCCTGAAAGTCGCTGATGGGACGGCCGAACTGCTTGCGCTCTTTCGAATACTTCAAAGCGGCTTCGAATGCGCCCTGCGCGATGCCCAGCGACAAGGCGGCGATCGAGATCCGACCGCCATCGAGCACGCGCATGGCGTCGATGAAGCCGTCTCCTTCTTTTCCCACCAGATTCTCGGCGGGAATCACGCAGTCTTCAAAGACCAACTCAGCGGTGTCGCTGGCGCGGAGGCCAAGCTTGTTTTCTTTTTTCCCGGGACGAAAGCCTTTCGTGCCCTTCTCGACGACGAATGCCGACAATCCATGAGTGCCGGTCGTGCGATCAGTGACCGCGATAATGACCGCTACGTCAGCATAGTGCCCGTTGGTGATGAAGGTCTTAGTGCCGTTGAGAATCCAATTTCTGCCTCTGCGGACTGCGGTCATACGCGCGCTGCCGGCATCGGAACCGGAACCGGGCTCGGTCAGCCCCCAGGCGCCAATAAATTCTCCGGTTGCCAATTTGGGAATGTACTTGCGCTTTTGCTCCTCGTTGCCGGCGATAAAGATGTGATTCGTGCACAGCGAATTATGCGCAGCAACGATAATGCCCACCGAGCCATCGACGCGGGACAGCTCCTCGATAGCGATGACATAGTCCACATATCCCAACCCCGCTCCGCCGTATTCCGACGGGAAGGCCACGCCCATAAGGCCCATCTTGCCGAGTGCCTTCACGATAGGAAGTGGAAACTCGGACTTCTCGTCCCACTCCATCACGTGAGGACGTATCTCGGACTCAGCAAACTCGCGTACCGAGCGCCTGAGCTGCTCGTGTTCTTCGGTGAATTGGAAATCCATAAAGGGCAATAGGCGATAAGCAATAGGCTGTGTCTTTGCGCGGTGGAGCCTATTTCTTACTGTCAAGCAAAACAGGTGAGGATATCACGCCTTAAAGCGGCAATAGGCGATAGGCAATATGCAATAGGCTCTCACCAGAACTAGAAAAACTGTCATCCAGGGCGGCTCTGGATGACAGTTCCTGAAAGGCCCTTACAATCAACTAGCTCCCATGCGCTCTCGTCCCATTCGCCACAAGGACACCACAACTCCATCCCTGCCGAAAGTTCAGGTGACGCGTCGCGCTGCTGTACGCGTGCGTGCCGGGCATCCCTGGGTCTATCGCTCCGACCTTG
>Ga0307475_10000935_pt1 | contig 17405 bp, 13 predicted proteins | sample atmos_gasesECM1C_FD_203317 | JGI IMG/M metagenome (GOLD analysis project Ga0307475, IMG submission 203317) | Hardwood forest soil microbial communities from Morgan-Monroe State Forest, Indiana, United States - atmos_gasesECM1C_515 | ecosystem: Environmental > Terrestrial > Soil > Temperate... | reverse complement strand
TTGCTACGGAAAATCAGCCGACCAGCACTGCCCCAGAGAAGCCTCGCAGACAAGAGCAAGATTTGCTCAGGGCAGAACGGATTGAGAATCCACATTGGGAAGGCAAGCAACTGCAGGTTGCGGTAGGGCAGGCGATCGAGAAAGAGCAACAGATGGCCGTGCCATTCGCCGTTCTGAACTCTTCTGCACGGACCATTGAAGTACTGCCGCCGCAAGTGCAGCTTGCGGGGACATCGAAAGACAAGCATCGAAAGGCGATCAAGGCCGAGCCGGTCGCGATCAAGGACTACTGGATTACCTCCCGTAGACTCGCGCCTGGCGCCAGAGCCGATGGCATCGTTGTGTTCGACCGGCCTACCTTCAAGGAATCCCGAGAACGGCTCTTGCTCGCGGTTGCCCAAGCGGAAGAGGTTGACCGTCCGGTCCTGGCGCCGATTGCGTTTGTGGCTCCGGTCTCGGGAGGTGCAAAGTGATTCATCCAAACGGACACAACGACAACGGCAACGCTGTAGTCATTCAGGAGCTAGAGGAACATGAAGCTCGCAACACCGACCTGCCACTCTCTCCGGACGCAAAGGTCCCAATTCCCGAGCTCTCGACCAGAGCAAAACAGAGAGCCCGGCAGCAGATCCGACAGAACCGGTTTGTGATCATCGCGGCTGGAGCGGTCGTCATCGCGCTGTTGATCTTTGTTGCTACGTCTATGCCCCATCGAGGCGCGCCACAGAAAGCGAAGAGTCGTGGCGCCACTGCTACTGAGGACTTGGCCTTGGAGAGCGGTACCGTGAGCAACGACAAGAGCCTATTTCCGATCACTGATTCTGGTCGGCCCGTCACAAAAGAATCTCACGAAGGCTTCTTAAACGAACGAGATCTGCAACGAACTGCGACCAAGCCGGCACCGGGGACAAAGGTGGCGAGCGGAGCGGGAACGTTGGGATCGATACCGCCTTTCGGAGACCAGCAGCCCTGGCAGGCGCCGCCCTATCAGCCATGCTCGGGCGCGGGCACCGAGGCTCCACACTTGGGTAAGGCGGAGCGCGAGGCCATGGAGAAGTCTTCGCTGATCTACGTGCGAAACGTCTCGGCAAGTTCGGCCAGTGCTCAGGCCCGCGAACTCTTCAATAATCAAGCACCGGAGCTGGGATTGGGTCTGGCTACGGGTACGCGATTGCGTGCACGTCTGGAATCGGCGGCCAGCACGGCGGTGCGAACTCCGGTCCTGGCGGTGATCGAGTACAACTATGAGCGGGACGGAGAAATTATCGTCCCCGCGGGAGCAAAAGCGGTTGGCCACATCCGGAACGGAGATCGTTCAGGTTACGTTGACATCCAGTTCGATTCTCTGCTGATGCCGGATGGTGCAGTCGTTCCCATCGAGGCCGGCGCCACGGGTTTGGATTTGCGGCCACTCAAAGGAAAAGTTGAGGGCAAGAACACGGGAAAGAACGTCCTGGTCAGATCGCTGTCAGGAATCGGCCAAGCTGGCTCGATGTTGGTGGGACAAGGCAGTCTGAACCAGCCCCTGAGCGAGTCGGATCTAATGCGGGAGCGCGTCAGCAACAATGTTGGCGAGGCTGGAGATGAGGAGGTTTCCCGATTAGCGATCACCCAGCACATCGTGGTGACGATTTCGGCGGACACTCCGATCTATGTGGTCCTCGAGCAGACACCCAAGTCCAATCAGGCTTCCTTGCAATCAAGTGCGCGGAGAGTTCCGATATCCAACTCAGGCAATGCTGAGCAACTCCGTCAACTATTGCAGCTCCAGCAAGAGCTGAATCAAATGTCCACGAACAGCCAAGCAGCGCAGTAGACGAATGGTTGTCAGTTATGAAGGTTTGGCAGGTCTTCACGGTCGTATCGCACCATGCGGAGAAATGCTTCATTGGCCCCGGTAATTGCTCCTTCGAGATTCCACATGACAATCCCCACAACATTGGCCTCGACCAGCCGCCGGATCTTCGCTTCCAACCCCTTTGCCAGTTCACGGACTTCTGCTTCCGCCTTTTCGCGCTCGGACACCTGGAATTTGAGGTCTTCTATGTGTATCAGCGCTTGATACGCTGAAGAGGCAAATCTTCCTAGGGAGGCCATGATCCGGTCATCTTCTGCGTCGAACTTGCGACGGTCGCTGTGCATGATCGCCCAGATGGTTCCTACCGCCTCCCCGGCGACGTAAAACGGGACCAGCAGGCATTCTTCGGCTGCCGGAATTACCGGCAGCAAATAGGGGTAGCGCCGTTCGAAATGTCTGAACAAGAGGGCACGATTTTGATCAAGCACGTCTCCGCAGGGGCCGAAATTGCGCGGGGTCCCACCTCCGACGTGCGGATTCCACATGCCGGCGATCGCTGGCCAATAGAACCTTTTGCCGCAAATGTCCGGTGTTTTGCCATCCCTCGTCAACAGGCTAAGGCCAGCGGAGTCACACTCCGTAATATCTAGGATCGTTTCAGCTAGCATCTGAAGTATGGTACTCGGCGAATCGGCTAGCCCGCTCACTAGCTTCACTAGCGCGCCGTTCTCCTTCTCGTAATCTGGCGGGCGCGACGGGCGACGATGTAACTCCTCCGTGCAGAGGATCGACTCCAGAGGAGCGGCGCCAGCTGGAATTGAGGTCCCAAGAGGAGGATCATTTTTTGATGTGCCAGAGTCGGTCATATTTCTACCTCCACGCAGAACGTTTTACGCCGAACCGGGTGTCAAGTTGTCCGTCCGCACCAATCGGAGCAGCGTGGTGACCTCGCGGATGTGCTCGTTCTCGAGGAGGTCATGCGGCCACTGCAACTGTATTTTGAAGCGTAAAGTAAAACGTTGCCCCGCGTCCGGGGTTCGGGGTCGCCCAGATGCGGCCACCATGCGACGCGATAATGGAACGCGTGATTGCCAGCCCCAGACCGGTACCCTTCACCTTCGTGGTGAAGAATGGGTCAAAAATCCTCTCTACATTGTCCGCGGATAGTCCCACGCCAGTGTCGGCGACGGAGATCAGCAGTTGACCATCCTCGGCCAGTCGCCCATTAATACTCAGTTCGCCGGTTGTGTCCCGCATCGCCTCAATGCCATTGAGCATAAGATTCATCAACGCCTGCTGCAACTGCACCCGATCTGCCTTAACGTTGGGGAGCCCGTCGGCGAGATCAGTGCGTATCGTAACCGAGTGCCGCTTCGCCTCGTTATGCAGCAGGATGACCATCTCTCCAATCACTTCTTTTAGATCAACTATGTCCAGTTTTGCAGAGCCCTTTTGGTAGAGCAAGCGGACGCGGTCGATAATGTCGGCTGCACGCCTCGCATCTCTCACCATTTCCAATGCCGCTTCTCGCGCATCGGGCAGATCGGGCTCATCGCGATCAAGTAATCGCAGGCATGCTTCCGCATTCGTTACAGTTGCCCCAATCGGTTGCTTGATCTCATGGGCCAGAGAGGCAGTCAGTTCCCCTAAGGTGCTGACTCGGTTCAGGTGTGCGAGATGTGCCAGCTCTTGCCGTAATCTCTCGCGCTCTGCCTCTGCCAGCCTGCTCTCCGTGACATCCATCGCAACGCCGACGAATTGCACCAGTTCTCCCGAGGGACTCAAAACAGGGCGGCCCACCGAGTGAATGAATCTCAACGGCACGTCTGGAGGAAGAATTCGAAACTCCACGTCATAATCCGCCTTTTCGGCGATTGCTCGGTCGATTGTCACTTGCCACCGTGAACGGTCCTGGGGATGGACACGCTGCAAGCGTTGTTCCCAAGTCGGCATACCATCCTTTGGATTGAAGCCAAATATCCGATACCATTCGTCTGATAGGTACAACGCGTTCCTTGCAGGGACTTCCCAAACCAAACTTCCTATATGTGCCACTCTCTGCGCTTGTGCCAGATAGCTCTCGCTCCGGCGCAACGCCTCCTCGGCGCGCTTTTGTTCGCTTAAATCAAGCGCAAAACCAACGGCTTCGCGGCCACCTTCTTCGAACAGTGCCCCAGCAAGCAGCACGGGCACGCGGCTGCCATCTTTCCGGAACAACTCTGACTCAAAGGGCTGGACGGTCCCGGTCTGCATTACTTTTGCCAAGCCGCGTCCAAGGCGCCCGCGCCACTCCCCGGGTGTCATGTCCCTCCAGCGCAGACGACCCGCGGCGACATCTTCCTGATCGTACTGCACCATGCGCAGAAAGGCGTCATTGGACGCGAGGATGGCACCTTCGGTATTCCAGGTGGTGATTCCCAGAATGTCGGCGTCGACCAGGCGCCGAATCTTAGCTTCTCTCTCTTTGACATCAGCGTAGAGTTGAGTGTTCTCTAGTGCAATCGCGGCCTGTGATGCTAACAGTTTCAGTACCGCAATCCGGTTGGAAGTAAACACATTCGGCGCGAGATTATTTTCGAGGTAAAGAACGCCGACGAGCTTACCCTGTGTGACGAGTGGAAGGCAGAGAACTGAGAGGGCATGACGCTGAGAAAAGTATGTGTCTGCGGCAAATCGGTTTTGGCTGGCGGCGTCGTCCAGAATCACAAACTCGTGCGTTCGTACAACATAATTCACGATTGATTGGGACACGGCGGCCACGGCCGCTTCCTTGCGCAGTACCAGAACCTTGTCGCCAACGGTCGCGGCTTCTGCTTCGATTCGCTGACCATCACCACGTGACAGAATTAGCAGCCCACGAACTGCTCCCGCCTGCTGAATCGCAGCGCGCATCACTGTGTCGATCAGCTTGTCGAGGTCCATCTCGGCGGATACGGTCTGAGAGACTCTGATCACCGTGTCTAAATCGAGCCGTTCAAGAGGGGCTCCGATGGTGGTGCTGGGAGCGACCGATACACCGTCATACAGGTGAGGGTACAACATGTCGAGTTGGCGAACCTTGCCGTCGGCCCCCCACCGCTGATAGCAGTAACGGGCTTCGCGCAAGTATGCACGTGCAATCTTCTCGAAGCCACGCGCCGCGTAGAATCGTGCTGCAACTTCGTAGGCAACCGCCTCATTGTGAACAAATCCGTTTACGTGCGCCGAGCGGATGGCCTTTTCATAAAGACCTTCGGCATCGACCAGGCGGCCTTCTATTCGTGCGATTTCGGCTCCCACGAGCGCGGCACGGTTTTCAAAATTCTCCGGGCAATGTTCCGCCCATAGTTTGAGTTGCCGATGGTCAGCTGTCAGAGCGTCAAAATGGACTCTTTGCTGATCAGGTAAGGAACAATCCCAAGATGCCGCGTGGGAAAGCGCGCTATAGAATCGGAGCGCCGCCGGTTCAAGTATTGTTACCCAAGGTTGTTGTTGTGCCTTTAACGACGCAGCGACGGCAGAAGCATAGTCACCTGCAAAGAACCGTGCTTCCGCCTTTAGAGTCCAATATCCGAATCCAGCTTCCTCGAAAGCGGGATTACTTGCCAAATGTCGCTCAAACGCAGCCTCGTCGAATTCTTGATCGTTAAACGAACCAAATTTATTGGTCAATCCCCGGAGGGTCCGGATTAGCTGGAGGTCCGACCTGAGGATATTAACAACGAGTCCGACCCGCGCTCTCCTTGCAAACTCAACTCCTTTTTCAGCTTCCATTTGTGCCTCGGCCAGGGAATCTCCAACCGCCAGAAAATTCGTGACTAATTGCGTAAGGCTATATGCTGCGTAGGTAAAGTCACTCATCCGGTAAGCGACATTGAAGGCATGACGCACCAAGTCGCGGCCGTGGCGTGCATGTTTCGACGAGGGGACAATAACGCTGCCGAAACACATACAAGTGCGAGCCTCATAACGCTTTAATCCGCGCTTTTGCATCAACTCGTAACCGAGTTGACCAAATCGAACGGCATCTGTGTATTTACCGAAGCGCGGTGCGGCTACCATTCCAAGCCACACATATGCAAAGCAGGATGCGTCGCTATTGCCGTGCTCAAGACTAAGGTGCACCATTCGGCAAATAACGACTGCGCACAGGTTGTGGTCGAAGAACACTGCAGGCGTAATAAGTTCCGATAAGACCTGGAGACCGTCGAGAGTATCAGGATCGGTGACCAAGGGCCCGTCAACGAGGTCCTCTATCTGCCGGTCCCCAAGCAGTGACCAAATCCGATCGTACTCGCGCTGTACCTCATCGCTGGTGGGATGAGCCGACCAGTCCATCCCGCCACGCCGAAGATATTCAAGGCACATTTCTATGCCTCGATCGAGCCGATCCAACGACGTGTACAGCGTTAGCTGCAAGCATGTGACAAGAGCCAAATCGTGGGCGCTATTGGCACGCGCGGCAAGCATCGAAAGTCGTTTTTCAGCAGACTCCATATCGGCGGTCAGCAGTTCACACTCAGCTATCAGGTGTTCGAGCGAAAAGATGAGCTCGTAATCTGTGTTCCAACTCTCTTCTGTCAGTAGCGCCCTGCCCGTCGCCAGGTAAGAAAGAGCTGAGGCATAGGCGATCGAGAGCTTCGCCCGCCTGGCGGCGACCAAGTTCAATTCTGCGATGCGGCTCCGCTCGTCATTCGACGTGACGAGGTGAGTGGCGCGATTGAACTGACTCACGATCTCGAAGATCCTCTGTTCACGCTCGTGTGAAGGAGTTCTCTCCGCCAGCAGCCGCCCGATTCGGAGATGAGCCGCGGAGCGCGATAGTTCCGTGATCAAGGAGTAGGCAGCTTCCTGAACGCGATCGTGGAGGAACGTGTAGGAATCTTCCGAGCGAAAGATAAGGCCCGCTTGGATGGCTTCCCAAAGCTGGCCGTCGATGTCCCCCGCCGATTCTTGGTAAACCATGCGCAACGTCGCGAACTCCGTTCTGTTGCCTAGGCAGGCAAGCAGCTTTAATGCGTTCTGCGTTTCCGCGGGCAGGCGGCCCACCTTTCCGACCATCAGGTCCACCACATTGTCGGTGTAACCCTTGGCATGAATGCGATTCAGCTCCCAAGACCATCTTCCTTCGCCATGATCGAAGGCGAGTAATCCTTCTTCAGCGAGCGAAGCGATGAACTGAATTGCGAAAAGCGGATTACCCCCGGTCTTGTCATGGATAAGTTGCGCCAGTGGGGTAGCACGATCCGGCTCGCAATGAAGCGCATCTGCAATCAGCTGCTCGAGATCTTCACGAGTCAAGGGCGCAAGTACGATCTCCTGCACACCCGCTCCCGTCTGACGTATTGCTTGCAGCTTGCGCATCATTGGATGAGAAGAATCAATCTCGTTGTCGCGGTACGCGCCGATCAACAGCAAGTGTTTCACTTCGGGCTGCGTCAGCAGATTCTCCATCAAGTCCAAAGTCGCCGCATCCAGCCATTGCAAATCGTCGAAGAACAAGGCAAGAGGATGTTCCGGCCGCGCGAATACACCGATGAATCGGCGAAATACCTGTTGAAACCGGTTTTGTGCGTCCTGCGCGGGAAGTTCGGGAACGGCCGGCTGCTCTCCGATGACGAGTTTCAATTCTGGGACTAGGTCCGCGAGCAGCTGTCCGTTCGGGTCTAACGCCTCATGAAGGGCATCGCGCCACTTGCTCAACTCTTCTTCGGTCTTAGTCAACAGCGGGCGGATCAGGCCTTGAAACGCTTTTGCGAAAGGCGCGTAGGGGATGTCGCGCTTGTATTGATCGAACTTGCCGGTGGCGAACAATCCTCGGGGAGGAACTAGCGACTTATGCAGTTCGTTTACGACAGAGGACTTACCTGTACCGGAATACCCAGAAACCAGTACCAATTCCGGCCTGCCGCCGACTACAACTCGCTCGAAGGCGCCAAGCAGCGTCCGGATCTCCGGCCCTCTCCCGTACAATTTCTCGGGAATTAGCAACTGGTCCGGTATGTCCCGCTCGCCAATATCGAATTCGTCGATAGAGCCGCGTGTTTCCCATTCGGTCAGGCAACGCCGAAGATCTCGCTGTACACCAGCCGCCGTTTGGTAGCGTCCCTCGGGAGTTTTGGCGAGGAGCTTCATGACGATTGCCGAGACAGAGCTCGGTATATTTTGTATTCGCTCGCGGGGTGGCCTGGGCTGCCTTGCCATGTGGCAATGCACCCACTCCATCGGATCCGAAGCGGCAAAGGGAAGAATACCGGTCACCATCTCGTACAGCATGATGCCTAGCGAGTAAAGATCACTGCGAGAATCGATGGATCGATTCATTCGCCCAGTCTGTTCGGGTGACATGTAGGCGAGTGTTCCTGCGATGAACTCGGGAGGTTCGGGTGACTGACGTTCGCGCCCAAGCCGTGAAGCGATCCCAAAACCCGTAAGCCACACTTGACCGCTCGCGGATTCAACCAAGATATTCGAGGGTTTCAGATCTTTGTGGATCAGATGTTGCTTGTGCAATCGACGAAGCGCCTTCGCGAGACCAACGGCCAAGTGCAAAAACTGCTCCACTTCCATCGGTCCCTGAATAAGATGATTGAGAGGCTCACCGCCGGGATCCTCGAGTATAAGTGCGCAACCCTCGTTGTGCTGGGTCAACGCCATCGGCCGAGCCGCCCACGTTGTGTCTAAGTCCTCTTTCAGCGAATACTCATGCTCGATCTTCTTGAAGGCTTCGGGCGTTGGGAGTGCCGAGAGCGTTGTCAGCAGGAGGATGGGGGGCGCGTTCCCGTTGTTTGAACGGCCCCGATAAAGAACAAAGTCCTGATCCTTGCGTAGGAGTTCTAGCGCGTATCCTGAGAGCTCCACAGTTTTTTGTCCTCCGTTCGCCAGAACGCCATCGCGGTTGCCGCGCCGTCCGCGTGGGCTTCACTTGCGGCCTGTGGAAAGCGGCAGAGAGCCCCGGTCATGCGAGGTGTAGATGAGCGGAAGCCCCATAGTTCGCAACTAATCCAGCTAGCGTTTTTGATTTCGTCCACGCCAGCTTCCGGCAACATGAAGCCCCAGCACCCTCGAATTGTAACCCGGTATCCCGTTCGCTTGTTCCACTGACCGTGCGTCCAGCTGAATTTGGCGGCTAGTGCCGACGGTCGCAGACATCCGGCCGGAGTTGTCAGCGAAATCGCCCGCCGCATTCTTGAAAATTGCGTCGCCGTTCCCGCGCTCTGCTCAGGAATGGCTGCGCTGACGGTGGAGGTGATATTGTCGATCGTCGGAACGTCCGCTGTGGCGGTCACCTGCTGTGGCACCCTGCCCACCCCCTGCCCACCCGCAATGCAACATTTATCGCGATTGCAGCAGCCTGACTTATCGCTATGCCTTCACGAATCTCTGTCTGGAACTCCTCTTTCTCTATACGAACCGTATATCTTCCAGTCGGAAGGCCAACCATCTGATATTGGCCCTTGATGTCGGTACGAGCCTCCCGTTTCAAGCCCGTGCTTACACTGGAGACGCTAATCTGGGCTCCAGTAATAGCCGCCCCGGTTTGGTCTGTGATCGTCCCGAAAACTGTCCCGAGCTGCGTTTGCGAACAACCACACGTTGAGACCATCGCTATTGAGAGAATGAACAGTTTATGAGTCGTGCGGCAGCCGGGCTTCCAGCAGGGATGAAGAGATGCGATCATAGATTGCTACCCTTACATGATCGCTACAGCTTAAAGCAGTTCCTCAGCCAACTGACGAGAGCTGCCGATGCTCTGAAAGGCTCTTATTTTCAGCAGTATGCGTTGTCGGCAGCAAGGGTTTTCGCCCTTAACGCGAGTGACGTAATAACGACTCGGAGACTTCCCAGAGACTAATTGTAGCCCCGTCATTGCTTCCGATCGCCGAACAGGATCCGGGACGGGGCGGATCGCACGAGTTTGACGCGCTCGGCGACTCTCGCAACACCAGCTTGTGCGCAGGCTTCGTCCTTGTCTCCGCCGGGAGCTGTACTCCGCAGATACGGCATCCAATCTCAAGGCAGCAATTCCTTCCAGCCAATATTCATGGTGCAGCCAAGGACATCCTTGATTCATACCCTTTCCGTTTTTTTACGAGACAGCCGTTCCGGTCCCGGTCCTTACTGCCTCGCTGTATGAGCGTTCCAGCTCGCGCGGGGAAGCGGAATTTATCAACCAGCTTTTGTCCGCCGTGCGATGAGAGCGAATAGGCGAAGGTTTTTCGATGTACTCGTCTTTCGCTTCGAGGGTTGTTTCCAGATCCAAATCTCTGCCACATGCCGCCACATCTCTGTCGTCAAAGGCCGCCCCTTGCCACTGCTCCATTTAGCCGTCTCGAGGCTAAACGCTCTGGAAGTAACCGCATAAAAACAGGCTGACGAATCTCAATATTTCGGCCCTTCAGCTGCTATTTCTCTTTTGCTGGTCGCACGAAACAGGATTAATGAAGGAAGTGTCAAGAAATCTGAGAAAGGGTGAAACATCGATTGCGCCATTCTTTGCTCACGCAGGGGCCAAATTCCAGGTAGTTCTCATGTTGGCGATGTTCAATGTGATCACCATTTCAGCCAATGCGCAGAGGACATCAGATTCGCCTTCCAAAGGAAGGCTGACTGCACACGCGATCGTCCCCATGAGTTCACCCGGGCATCCCTCGCAGGACGAGTATGCCGACCTGAAGCTCTCTTATTCGGTGCGTCAATTGGCACACCTGGTCAGCTTATCGCCGGAGACGGTCTTCCAGTTGTGCTGGGAATTCAATTTCTTCTTAATGGTGGCGTTGATGGTCTGGAAGGCCGGGCCGTTACTGACAGCCGCCGTCGAAGCACGCTCTAGATCGATCCGACGAGCAATTGACGAGGCGCAGCCCCTCCGTGAGGACACCCGGAGACGGCTGGCGGAAGTAGAAAAGCGATGGGCGCAGCTCGATTCCGAGATCGCTGCCATAAAAGATCGCACGGAGGCCCAGATGAAGAACGAGGAACGAGTTTTGAGTACAAAAACGGTCGAAGACATTCGCCGCATCATGGAATATTCAAAATTTGAAATCGACAGGGCGGCGCAGCGGGCCCGGCATGAGATAAAGGCCTTTGTCGCTGATCTTGCAGCTTCCCTCGCTCGACAGTCGATACGGATCGAAGAGAGAACCGATCAGGAATTAGTCAAGGGCTTCATCGAAGGGTTGAAACATTGCGAAATTGCGCAAACGATCTCGCAGCCTCCAGCGCGAGTGGTCGCGAACGTGTAGCGGGATTTCGACAGGAGTCACGCGCCATGGAGCAACAAATTGATTACTCCGACTGCCTCAGGCACACATCCATGACCCAGCGGTTCAGCCACGCGCTAAACAATAAGCGACAGATGGAGCTCGACCAGTCTACTAATCGAAAGTCGCAGATCGATCGAAAGCGAGACAGGCTACGGAGGTTCGCAAAAGGGCTACCCGACCTAGCCGCCACGATTGTCATTGCAATGTTTCTCACCGCATCGGCAATCGCACAAGAAAGGCAGCATGCCTACAGGGAGTACACTTATTGGTTCGATGGAGCTTTTGAAAACGGCCATGCATTTTCAAGCACCGTGGGTGCCAGAAATTATCAGCTCGAGATCCGCTACGAACGTCTTATCTACTGGAACCAACCCTTCGCGGTGCGTTGGGTTTTGGACACCGTTCCTGCAGCACTTGTCGGCGATCCGCATAGCAACAACGGTCACCGTGCGTATGCATACGGTGTCGGCGGCAGTCCCATCGGTGCGCAACTAAACTTCGTTCACTATCGCCACGTCGAACCCTTTCTCACGAGTGGTGGCGGCTTCCTGTATTTCAACCATCGAATGTTTGCACTCAGCAGTTCAACTTTACTGCTCAACTTGGTGGTGGGGTGCAGTTGTTCACATCCAGTCGGCGCACCGCCATTGATCTTGGATACAAGTATCACCACATTTCGAATGCGAATCTGGCAAATCAAAATCCCGGATTGGACTCGCATATGTTGTTCGTCGGGTTGTCGTTGTTTCGGTGAGCAACCTCGGAGCTGTCCGTGCTTAATGTGGTCAAGTTCCGTTACTGCGATTTTGTCATTGCGTAGTGATGAACAGGCCGCTGCGAATAAGTGCTTCCAGTGCAGAGGCTTTCTTGCATCCGCCGAGGGCTATATTCCGTGCCATCTTCGCGAGTGGAATAGTGGAATGAGAGGTTGTCGATCTACTTTCAATGATAGTTCATCGTTCTGTGTAATGCGCGTTTAGCAGCCTCGCCCCGGCTGCAATTGGCAGTGGCTTGTCAGAAATCGGCCTAAAGCCAGCCGGTTTTATCAGCAGTTTGCGCTTTGGCGCGATCTTCCTCGAAGACAGTTTGCGATTCAGACACACGTGGATGAAGTTGGAGTTCGAACGCACGAGGATCCCAGTTGAACTCGGAGGGAAAGTACCGCATTGCGCCGTGTCGTCGGAAATCCGGCCAGCGCGAAGGCTACTGAGAGAGTTGCGACAAGGTTGAGTCATGGAGCGCCTCTGCCGAGACCAGATCGGGTTTTTGTTTGTCGAGTTCGCCGGAACAAATCAACGCTCCAGCCATATTCGCTGCAGGTGGCTAGCAGGAAAGCTCCGGCAGATGCAGAGAAAACAGAAAGGCTGAGCGGGGCTTCAAGACCTAATGCCAAAGTCATGCACACCGCGAATAAAAGCAACAGTATGCGGCTCAGGAAAGCGGCAATTCGCGTGAACATGCCGGAGAATGAGCGCAAATCCCAGTAGAATCTCAGCGGAAGTCGACGCCCAAGCCAGAAGTGGAATTGTTGCGGACGGCATAAACCAATTGAGTTTTGCGGTGTATGCCGCAAAATGTGCGACGTCACCCCAGGCTACATTCCGCTGTCCAAACGCTCCCAAAACCCAAATCGGTCTGCCACTGCCGAAAGAAATGACATACCAAGAGCGAGCCGCAAAAACACAGAGCTGAGGTGCGCGATTCGCTTAAACAAAGCCTGCACCTCTCAATTAGCTGAATCCGACCGCAGGACGAATCAGCGCCCAGTGATACGAATCAATAATTCCTGCCCGCTGCTGAGGGTGATCTTCTGATGCCCGTGGAAAGCCGTCGTTCCCAGTCCACCGGCGCCTCCGATCACCGAGCCGATGCCCACGCCTTTGCCACCGCCGAAGATTCCACCCAGTAAAGCGCCTGCTCCGGCGCCGATGGCTGTATGCTCGATGCTTTTTCGGCCCCGCCCACTCGACTCGATCGCTCCCTCGACATCGACTTTCTCGCCCGAAGGTGCGTGATAGAGCTCCACAATCTCTGCGCTAATCGGTGCGCGACGCCCGTCGGGCATGACAAGGCGGTCGAACCGCAGCATCATGCTGGTATGGCCAGTGATTCTGCCTGACGCGTCGATTTCTGCGATGTGGCCGTACACTCGGGCGTTTTGGTAGTCGCCCTGATCGACGACGGTGGCACTGAATGGGTCACCGACCTGGGAGTCAGTAGTGGTAAGCGTGTCATCCAGGCGAATCCGAAACGCAATGTCAACTGGAACGCCGAAGTTCTGAGTCCATCCTACCAAAGGAAAAGCAATAGCTATGACCAGTGCCAAAAGCAAACCAAAGCTTGGAGCTGAACAAAATTGTCCGAATTGAAGACGATCACGCATAAACGGCTCTCCGGGTGCTTCATGATTTAGCGCCATCGGGAGATCGCATACGAAGCGTGTGAAGACGGTGCCCGTTCCTGTACGTTCGCAAAATGCAATGCCACTCGGTGACGAATTATGGGTTCCATGTTTATGTCGGCGCACTCGCCCTTATTACGAGGGCCGTGAGATTCCAAACTTCTTTATCTTGTAGGCAAGTCCCGTTCTATTAAGGCGTAACCGGGCAGCCGCTCCGCGGGTTCCTCCAATAACCCAGTTGCTTTCCCGCAATGCTTGCAGAATCAGTTCGCGCTCCGCTTGTTCCAGCACATTGCTGTCGCCCGCAGGATTAAGATCACAAGCAGCCAAAATATCCCCCAAAGGCACTCGCAGCGACGGTCCCTTAGATAGCAGCACGGCCCGCTCCATCAGATTCTGCAATTCGCGGACGTTTCCCGGCCACGTGTGACGGGTAAGAGCTTCCATCGTTGCCCTTGGAACACTCGTTATCCGCTTTCCCATGCGTTGAGCATACTTCCTGGCAAAATGGCGGACGAGATGCGTGATATCATCACGTCGCTCGCGCAAGGGAGGAGCGGCAATCGGAAACACATTCAATCGATAGTAGAGGTCACTGCGGAATTTCTTCTGCGCCACTAGGGTGCCGAGATCAGCATTCGTGGCGGCCACTATTCGAATGTCCACTCGTTGGGTGCGGGTGCTCCCCAAGCGCTCGAACTCTTGCTCCTGCAGGACTCTTAGCAGCTTCGGCTGCAATTCGGGTGGTATGTCTCCGACTTCATCGAGAAACAGAGTTCCTCTGTTGGCTAGCTCGAATCGTCCGACCTTTTGAGCGATCGCGCCCGTGAATGCACCCTTTTCGTGACCAAACAATTCGCTTTCGAGAAGTCCCGAAGGAATAGCCGCACAGTTTACCTTGACGAACGGGTCGTCTTTGCGAGGGCTTAGGTCATGAATGGCGCGTGCGATCAACTCTTTGCCCGTGCCTGTTTCGCCCAAGATCAGCACGGATGAGTCGGCTGGAGCCACAATTCGCACGTTTTCCAGCACGACTTTCAGTCGCGTATTATTCCCGATAATTTCCCGGAAGTCTCGCTCTCCATCAATCTCGTCCTCCAGGGAGAGGTGCTGGTTAGACAACTCGTCCTCCGATTCGGCGGTTTGCTCGCATTCCAGGCATTCTGCTAAAGGGAAAACCATCGCGCCCATTTTTTCTTCGTGCAGGTCGCTATGGCCCGGGTCAGGCCATCCTGTATCCCGTAGTGCCGCTCCTTCCATGACGACCTCCTGTTTCCAACATCCTCTCGTTCGTCGCTGTTGCTCCATTGTTGTAACGTTGTGTGTCACCGTTCTTCCCCTTGATAAACAATTTCCTCGTTCGAGCACAAAGGGTCATTCGTGCATCCCGTAACCCGGGACTTCAGCGATACTCCCTGGACTTCAGCGATACTCAACGTGGGAGCCGGTTTGGGGTGCGGTTTAGCCAACGAGAGTCCGTGTCGGATCGAGTGCGTATTCCTCCTTATATGTATCGATTGGCTATCGGGTTACCGCTCGAAGAAGGAGCCCACCCAGTCCTCCTCCGATGAGCGGGCCCAGGATCGGCACAATGGCGTAGCCCCAGTCAGAAGGCCCCTTGCCCGCGACGGGCAACACGGCGTGCGCCAGTCGAGGCCCGAAGTCCCGAGCAGGATTGATCGCATAGCCAGTAGTTCCCCCAAGCGAAAGCCCGATACCCCAGACGAGTGCTGCTACCAGGTACGGCCCCAAGCCCGAAGCCGGCCCCGAATCGGCGACGGCTTTCGAGAAAATCGCACCGACCACCAGAACCAAGACCAGAGTTCCGAGGATCTCACTGATCAGGTTCGCGCCAAATCCGCGGATCGCAGGCGCGGTGCAGAAACAGGAGAGTTTAAGGCCTTGATCGGGAGTCTGTTCCCAATGCGGCAAGAAGTGCAGCCAGACGAGAACAGCTCCGGTGAATGCGCCTGCGATCTGCGCAATAAGGTATGGCGCGAACTTGGCAAAGTGACCGCTCATTACGGCGAAGCCCACTGTCACCGCGGGATTCAGATGTGCATCGCTGCTGCCGCAGGCGATTGCGGTAAAAACACCAGCCATGACGGCAAAAGCCCACCCACTCGCAATTACCATCCACCCTGCGCCTTCTGCTTTTGAGCGTTTGAGTAAAACGTTTGCGACTACGCCGTCACCGAGCAATATCAGGATGAGCGTACCCATGAACTCTCCAAAACACTTCCCCAACATCCCCAGCCTCCTCTCCAGCTGAAACTCTGCTCTCTTCAGTCAATCCAATCGAAGGACTTGCTCACCGCTCGCTTCCAAAGTTTGTACATTTGCTCGCGTGTTCCATTGGTCAGATTCGGTTTCCAAGTGTGGTCGACCGACCAGTTTGCCCGCAGATCTCCTAGATCCTTGAAGTAGCCGACCGCCAGACCAGCGGCATAGGCCGCACCCAGCGCCGTCGTCGCATCCTTTGTTACCGGACGAATGACCGGCCTGTCGAGAATCTCCGCTTGAAATTGCATGAGCAGATCGTCGGCAACCATCCCACCGTCCGCTCGGAGCACGTCCAGTTTGATACCGGAATCCTTTTCCATGGCTTCGAGCACGTCCCGGGTTTGAAATGCAGTTGCTTCCAGAACCGCGCGGGCAACGTGCCCCTTGTTCGCATAGCGTGTGAGCCCGGCAATTACCCCGCGGGCATTATCTTTCCAGTAAGGGGCGTAAAGACCAGAAAATGCAGGAACGAAATATAGGCCGCCGTTGTCGTTTACAGTGCGGGCGAGCGATTCGATGTCTGAACTCTTCTCGATCAGGCCGAGGTTGTCCCGAACCCATTGGACAAGAGCACCTGTGATGGCAATGCTCCCTTCAAGCGCGTAATTAACCGGCTGATCACCTAGCTTGTAGGCCACAGTAGTCAGCAACCCAGATTTGGAATCAATTTTTCGCGTACCGGTATTCATCAGCAGGAAGCAGCCAGTGCCGTAGGTGTTTTTTGCTTCACCAGGCTCAAAGCAGGTCTGGCCCACGAGGGCAGCCTGTTGGTCCCCCAGTATTCCAGCGATGGCGACGTCTTCTATCGCGTGTTCGTTCGCCGTCCCATAGCTTTCGCTGCTGGAGCGAATTGTCGGAAGCATCGCCTGCGGAATTCCGAACGTCTCCAGAATTTTCGCGTCCCACGACAGGGTGTTGAGATCCATCAGCTGGGTTCGGCTGGCGTTGGTAACATCCGTGATGTGTGCGCCACCCTGGCTGCCGCCGGTGAGGTGCCAGACGAGAAACGTGTCGATGTTGCCAAACAGGACGTCACCCGCTTCGGCGGCTTCCCGCGCGCCTTCCACATGCTCGAGAATCCAGCGGATTTTCAGACCGCTGAAATACGTTGTGAGCGGCAGTCCGGTTTTGCTGCGGAATCTGTCTTGCCCTCCTGATTCCGCGAGTTCTCGAACATAATCACCGACCCGCGTGTCCTGCCACACGAGCGCATTTGCCACCGGCTTGCCGGTCTTTCGATTCCAAACGACGGTGGTCTCGCGTTGATTGGTGATTCCAATGGCGGCCAGGTCTCGTGGCCGGAGATTCGCTTTCGCCATCGCCTCCGCGATAACCGCGCGCGTGTTCCGCCAGATCTCCTCGGCATTGTGTTCCACCCATCCCGGCTTCGGGTAGATTTGTTCGTGTTCTTTCTGCGAGACTGCCACGGTGCGTCCCGAGCGGTCAAACACGATGAAACGGGTGCTCGTCGTGCCTTGATCAATTGCGCCGATGTAGTTTGCCACTTCGCTCCTCCAAAACTTATCGTCACGTGCCACGGAATTGCCCACCCGCTTTTTGCTTTTCAGTCCGCGGCAGACTGTCCGCTTCGCGATGATGCATGTCGTCCGCGCGACAAACCTGCCGTTTCTATCAAGTGATAGATCTTCTCTGTATAGGTCGCGATCGCCTCACGCGT
>Ga0307475_10000933_pt1 | contig 17436 bp, 14 predicted proteins | sample atmos_gasesECM1C_FD_203317 | JGI IMG/M metagenome (GOLD analysis project Ga0307475, IMG submission 203317) | Hardwood forest soil microbial communities from Morgan-Monroe State Forest, Indiana, United States - atmos_gasesECM1C_515 | ecosystem: Environmental > Terrestrial > Soil > Temperate... | reverse complement strand
TCGGAAAAGAGTCTCGTCCCTCCGCTGCCCCTCGTAGTGGTATGGACACACGATTTTCGGCTGAAGGGCCATCACACACTCCACGGCTTCCGCCGGCGTCATTGTGTACGGCATGTTCATAGGCACAAAGGCTACGTCGACGTTTTTGACGGCGCGTACTTCGGATGTGCACTCAGTGTCGCCCATGAAGTAAAGGCGCTTGCCGCCCAAGGTGAGGATGTAACCATTGCCCCGGCCCTTGGGGTGGTACACCTCTCCGGGCTTCGGGCCGTGAAGCAGATTGTACATGGGCGTCGCTTCAATATTGATCCCTGCGACCGTTTTCATCTCTCCGTTTGTCATGATGGTCGTGGGCGCCGGAATTTTCGCGCCAGCCAAAGCGGCGACGGCCATGGACATCACTACGGGTGCGCCGGGCTTTCGAATTTTGGCGATCTCTTGGGTATCAAGATCCAGATTGTTTGGGTGAATATCGCTTACCAGGATTAGGTCCGCGGGCTTCAAACCGTCAAACTTCCCCACAAAAGGAATTTCTACGTTGTCGTACTTGCCGACGGGATCAACCTGGATGACCTTCCCGCCGTATTCGATCTGCACGCTCGAGCGCATGACCGGCGTAGCTTGGATTGCGCCGCCATCAGCGGGGATTGCCTCGCCTGAATCGGCTGCCAGGACCACAGCGGCCAGCGCTGTCAGAATCCCCAGCACAAAAACCCTTCTCATGATTTTTCTCCCGACTCCTTCATCGTGATCAAGCAGCCGCGGGAACATCCAAGGCGTAACCCTTTATCTCGGCGACTGTGCGCCTGTCAAGAGAGCGAAGCCTTTTTGCTTCCTCGCTCACGCGATCGGCCGCTGTTGCGCTTATCTCAAAATCTAACATTGGCTCCGGCCGATTCCGCTCGATCATTTTAGCTGTAGGTCATTTTAGCTTGACAAACAATCTTCGCTGCTATAACTAAGCCGCCATCACAAGCGGTCTTAGAAAGTTCCGAACAATTTAGAGCGTGAAATTTCTAAGGAAGGTGTGTCTTATGAATTTCAAAAACATTTGCGTTCTGCTTTTTGCCTTCGCTCTGCTTAGCTTTCAATCGCTCGGAGCGCAGACGGCGGGTACGGGAGCTCTAGCTGGCACGGTCAAAGACCCGTCGGGCGCCTCGGTTCCCAGTGCCACGATAACGGCGACGAGTCTCGATACCGGTGCGGTGCGAACGGACATGACGGGAGCGGACGGTTCCTACAGGTTCAGCTTGCTGCCGCCAGGAAATTATCGCGTCAGGATCGAAGCCAGCGGCTTCAAGCCTCTGGAGATTCCTTCTGTAGCAGTTGCCGTGACGGAGACCGCGGTGTTGGATCGCAATCTGGAGGTTGGTGCACAAAACCAGACGGTCACGGTCGAGGGCGAGGTAGAGGCGATTCAGACCACCAGTTCCGCGCTCGGTACAGTGGCCGACGCGCGAACTGTGACGGAACTTCCCCTGAACACCCGCAATTATACAAACCTGTTAGCGATGTCTACCGGTGTGGCCGCTAATGTCAGCAACGCCACCACCATCGGTAAGGGCGCAACGAATATGGCCGTCAATGGCGGGTCCACGGGCCAGAACACCTATCTTATGGACGGGGTGGTCGTAAATAACTGGACAGCGCTGGGGGGCGTCACAGAAGGGACGCTGCCGGGAACCTTCGCCATGCCCAACCCCGATGCGATCTCCGAATTCAAGATTCAGACGTCGAGCTACGACGCCGGTTACGGCCGCAACCCGGGCGCGAACGTCAACGTGATTACCAAGTCGGGCACGAACAGTTTTCATGGATCTGCTTTCGAGTTTTTCCGCAACACCGCTTTGAACGCCAATGATTGGTTCCTAGCGGGTGAGGGTCAGCCTAAGGCCGTGTTGAATTCGAATGTCTACGGCGGCTCGGTGGGCGGGCCGATAAAGAAGGACAAGCTCTTCTTCTTCGCGAATTACCAAGAGGAAGATCAGACGAATGGCTACGCCAGCTATAGCCAATCTGTAACCACGCTGCCTCCCATTCCCACAGGGAACCGCGGCACATGCGGGCCGGCGGGCTTTACGTCCATCGCCGGTTGCGATGCTGCCGGGGCGGCTTTCGTACAAGCTCTGGCGACCAACATGAGCAAATTCGCACCATCGACGAAGGGCAGCGTTGGGATTCAGAACCCTGCGCAATGCGCCGCCGCAAGCAATTGCAATGCTATGAACCTGTACAACATCAATCCCATTGCCATCAGCATTCTTCAACTCAAGCTGCCCGGGGGCACCTATCTCGTTCCGGGTTCGGGGGATTTTTCGGACTGCCTCTCCCCTGCCGCGTTCTGCACCCGCCGTTTCGTGAATCCCGCCTCCTTCAAAGACCACCAGGGCATTGGCAATCTCGATTACGTGATCAACAGCAAGAACACGTTTTCGGGCCGCTACGTCTATGAAGCTGATCCCATCAATGCCAATTTCCCGGCAGTGAATGCGCTGGAGCCCGGGGATGCCGTGCCCGGCAACACCGTTTCAACCCGAAAGACGAATCAGGACGTGGTGGCGAAGCTGACCACGATCGTTTCCAACAATGCCGTGAACGAATTCCACGTCGGCTATCAACGCAACGTGACGGTGAATAGCGAGGCGGTTTTGTTTCATAACTCGCAATTGGGCATACAGGACTTTGTCTCCCCATTCACTCCAGGGGCGGCGGTGGACAATATGTCCTACATCAACATCGGGCCCGGGGGCAGCCAAATGGACTTTGGCGTCCATCCCTTCTTTGGGTCTCACGCCAATTTCAACCAATTTATCGTGGGTGACCAGATTTCCATCTCCCACGGCAAGCACACGTTTCGAGTGGGCTTCGACGTTGAGCGCGTGCAGGGTGCTTCTTTTTCGGGAACCGGATCGGTCGGACAGCCGGCGTTCACGTCGTTCTCTGACTTCCTGATCGGACGGGCGGGATGCAGCTCGCTTGTTACGGGGGGGGCATCAGCTCCAGGCCAAGATGCCGCAAATCCTGGCGGGTGCAATGGCAGCGCGTCGAGTAACATAACAGGGACGGGAGGCACCACGACCGCGAACTCCACGTCTCAGGTGAATCCCCGGGTCCTTTTGCCCAGCGCCTTCGTCCAAGATGACATTAAGTTGACCCCGCGCTTCACCTTGAACCTGGGACTGCGATGGGAACTCGATCAGTGGCCGACTGAGAATAATGGAAACTACTCTACTTTCTGGCAAGCTCTGGCCAGCAATTCGGCGCCGCCTGTTCTCCTCACCGCGGCGGGAGTGCCTCAGGCTAAGGCCACCACCACTTGCGTGCCCGGCGCGCAACCATCGGCATGTACGGGGGAAAGTCTGGTTGGCTACGTTGTCCCAAGCAACTATACGGCTTTGATTCCGTCTGGGGTATACCAGAACATCACTCCCTACTACACTCGAAAATCCGCTCCTTTGGACGATTTTGCACCCCGGATCGGGTTCGCTTGGCAGCCAACCTCCAGTAACAAGTTAGTGCTGCGCGGCGGTGCCGGGTATTTCTATGACCTGATCTCGGGCCAATACACCGGCAACTTTGGCCGTACGAATCCGCTCTTTGGCCCCCCTGCCCAGGGTTCTCCCGCCGCGACTCTGCAGAATCCGTGGGCTATTCCTGGGGGAGTCGTCCCAGCGGGTCCCGGCTACTTCGGGTTCGTCCCTCGGTGGATTATCCCGGGGAATTGCGCCACGACGCCAGGCTCATGCACTGGCACCAGTTCCAACAGCAATGCAACCTCTTATCAGGATCTCACCATTCCCCTGACCTACGAATGGAACATGAACGCGCAATATGAATTCTTGCCCAGTTGGGTACTGGAAGTGGGCTACGTGGGCTCGCATGGCATCCACCAGGCGAGTCCGGGCGCGGTCCAAAACAACACCGCCGATGGATCACCGATCAGCACCCCCTACAATGCCGCGCAACTGGCGGGCGGTCCCTGCGTGAGCTGCGCCGTTAACGGGGTTACCGTGAATACCAACGCGAACACATTTCTTCGCGTACCCGCTCTCGGCATAACTTCAAGCGCCACCCAGCTCGAGACCATAAGCAATTACAAATTCAATAGCCTGCAAGCTACCCTGCGACACCAATTCGCCCATGGATTCCAGCTGCAAGCAGCCTATAGCTGGAGTCGTGGCTTTGAGCAAGTGCCCACGGGCGTCAATACCTATCCCTACGTGATCCAAGACTACGCGCCGGAATACTTCGTGCGGCCGCAACGCCTGATCCTGAACTACGTTTGGAATCTGCCAGCGCCGCGTATGAACGGCATCTTCGGCAAAGTCGTCGACGATTGGTCGTGGTCAGGCGTGGTGACGATCCAAAACGGCCAACCGATCGATATCGTGGATAGCAGTGATGGTACAATCTTTGGACTTAAGTCACAGGCGGCAAACATCGGCCAGCCTCAACTCTGCCCAGGATTCACAGGTTCACAAATCCTGACCTCTGGCAGCGCAACCCAGCGAGTGGCAAGCGGGTTAAACGGCGGAGATGGGTGGATCAACTCCGCAGCGTTTCTTTCTTGCGGCGATGCTGTTCCGACCAATATTGGAGCGATCAATGGAGTTGGGGGCGGGACTGGATTCGGCAACCTCGGCTTCGGCAACGTTCTCGGGCCAGGCCAAGCCAACTGGGATACGGCCGTGGCGAAGATGTTCAAGATTCACGAAGCTCAGTCGCTCCAGTTCCGGGCTGAGTTCTACAACACCTTGAACCACCCGCAATTCAGCAATTTGCCTGGCAGCGACGTCGCGGCCAGTACGTCGATGGGCCAAATAAAAACCACCTCCGTCAGCCCGCGCGTCATTCAATTCGCGCTCAAGTTCCTATTCTAGGAACTCCAGGGAAGACGAAACACAACTTCCGCGGGGCCAGCCAACACGGCTGGCCGCGCGTTTTTATCTCCGCAAGGCGGGGTTGTCCCTGTGCTACAGAGGGGCGGTGCGGCTGCTATCGTCGATATAGGGTTTGTCGCTATCGATGCACGGCACATCCGTCGGCAGCGAAGCATCCGGGCCGGCGAGAATCCGCGTTACCGGATAGCTGTTCCACGGTTTGGCGAGCACCTTGGGATCTTCGACTGTAGCTTGGTAGGTGAGCGTATCGCCCTTGCGCGTAAGCCGCTCGGTCACGTGCATGGCGTCGCTATGAAAGCATCCCTTCATGCAAAACCACGTGGACTCGTCGATCTTGGTTACATCAACCACTAGCGTATCGCCTTCCCAATGACCCACGGAGTCTCCCATCGCTGAAGGATCCACATCCTTGCGGTGAGGCCGTCCATCGGTGGGAATCGCGCGGAAGGTGCTGCCCGGCGGAGAGGCCTCAAACGTTTGCTGGTATAGGAAAATTACCTCTTTGGCGGTCTGCACAATCTTGTCCGGCGCGCCGCTGCGCGGAACGCCGGTTTCCTGGCAACTATAACGAGCCGGATCGGAGTGATTCGCGCTCGCGTCCAGTTGCTTACGCTTGGCGTCCAGTTCCGGCTTGTTATAAGAAGGCAGGTTGGGCGTTGGCGATTGGCCTACAAAACCTCGGCCATCAAAGTAGACCGTGTGCTCTTTTCCGTCGGCGCTCACCTCGCCTGGAGGGCCTCCATAGCCAAAGGCGTTGCTGACGATTCCCGGCAGAAGCCAAATCCCGTTCAGATCCGGATGCCCGTCAGGAGTGTGTGGCGTGGGTTTCGCGCCGGCGGCCTTCACCATAGCGGCAGGAGAGGGCGATTTCTGCTGAGCTCCGGCCGGATTCGAAACCAGGCCAAGAGCCGCGACGGCCAGAATGCTGTAAATGAATGGCTGACTTCGCATCCTTGCACCTCCAGCCTAGTTATTTCACCGGCGTTGCGACGGTTGTTCCTTCACGCTCATTCATTTTCAGCTGAATCACGTGGCCATCAGGAAAGGTGAACTTGTGCCCAAGCGCGCGGTCGGGCATCGTCTTGCCGACAATAACGTCGATCGTAATGTTATCTCCGGGCTTGCCGGCCAGGTCTCGAGTCACCTTGGCGTTGCGCCATTCCGCAGGAGAAGGGCCCTCGACCTGCCAATGCTTGATACTTCCATCGGCATTTTTAGTATCGACATACCAGAATGTGTGCGGATTGATCCACAGAACGCGTGTGATCACGGCGTGGAGGGTGACTGGATTCTTACTATCGTACTCGGCCAGCACCGAGTGGTGCGCCAGCGCGGAAGAAGCTGTTTGGAGTAGACCCATTGCTGCAACAAGGATGACGAGAGGAAGCTTCTGCCTCATCGGGTGGTACCTCCAATAATCCGCTTGCAAGCGTTAAATTGGCGCGAGCGTGGCATAAGAGGTTTCCGATTGTCAAGGCTCCTGGGTTCGTCTCGGTTCGTCTCTGCGACTCACGAATAGCGATTGGGTGCCCGGTCTTTTGCAGCCGTATTCTTTGCGTGATCGGGGAGGGAAGCATTTAGCTTGACAAAGAAGCTACCGCTACTATAACTAGCCTCCTATCTCTCTTAGCGCACAGTGATCAAGGAGCGGATGATGAATCGGGGATTTGGCTCGCGTGTGGTTTCGACGTTAACGGCAGCCGCTGTCTGTTTGCTAGGCGTGACGTTGGCATTTGCCCAGGCCGCGCCGCAGGAAAAGCCGCTGATGGCCGACGATGTGTTCAAGAATATCCAGGTGCTTCGCGGCCTTACTGTGGATCAATTCATGGGCACGATGGGCTTCATCGCCGCGGCCTTGAGCATGAACTGTTCTGAATGTCATCACACGGGAAGCGCCGCAACCTATGCCGAAGACACGCCGATGAAACAGACGGCCCGCAAGATGATCCTGATGGTAAACGGGTTGAACAAGGCAAATTTCGGCGGAAAGCGGATGGTGACCTGCTACTCCTGCCATCGTAGCGACGCACGGCCCAAGGTCACGCCGAGTCTGGCCGAGCAATACGGCACTCCGCCGCCCGATGATCCCGATGAATTGGAGATTCCCGACGCACCCTCCACGACGGCGCCGAAACCGGATCAAATTCTGGACAAATATATTCAAGCTCTTGGTGGGGCGCAGCGACTGGCGGGCATCACCAGCATCGTCGGCAAGGGAAATTACGAAGGTTTTGATACGGAGGGAGACAAATTCCCGGTCGAAGTTTATGCCAAGGCTCCGAACGAGCGCACGACGATCGTTCATCTGCGAGCAGGGGATAACGTCAGGACGTACGACGGCCGTAATGCCTGGAACACTTCTGCAGGCACCCTTTTGCCCGTCCCCGTATTTTCGTTGACGGGAGGCGATCTGGAAGGCGCCAAGATTGACGCGACCCTATCATTCCCGGGGCAGATCAAACAGGTGCTCAAGGATTGGCGTACCGGTTTTCCCAGTGCGTCCGTTGACGATAAGGATGTTGATGTGATTCAAGGCGCCAGTGCCGACGGTACGCCCGTGAAGTTGTACTTCGACAAGAAAACGAGTCTTTTACTTCGGCAGGTACGCTACACGGATACGGCGCTCGGCCTGAATCCCACGCAGATCGACTACGCTGATTATCGAGATGTTTCCGGGGCTAAGATGCCTTTCACCGTGACCACTACTTGGACCGACGGGCGCTCCACCATAACCTTCAGTGAGCTGCGTGCGAACGTTGCGATCGACGCCGCAAAGTTCGCCAAGCCAACAGGCAACACGCCTCAAAAGCCTTAGTGAGGGACGGTTTATTCGTCGAAGAGCACAGCGCGAGCGGCGCGCCGCTTCGATTTATGTTTTCAGCTTGGGAAGCAGTTGCAACGCATTGTCGCGATTGATGGCTTGCATTTCAGCTTCAGTGAAACCGCCGTTATCAGCTAACCCTTTCGCCACCTGAGCTGCCGATCCGCCGCCCAGCGGGTAATCGGTGCCGAACACAATGTGCGACACGGGAACCAATTTTTTGAATGAAGGCATCGTGTAGGGACTAAACGCTTGCGCGGTGTCGTAATAAAATTTTTGCAGTTCGGGGATAAGGCCATTTGGCAGTTTTTGCGCCGCGCCAGCCAGACGGGTGGTGATATACGGTACCGTCCCTCCGCCATGCGACCAGATAAAGCGAATATCAGGGAAGCGCGTGACCGTTCCCGTGCTCAGCAGGCTCAGGATCGTACGCGTCGTGTCAAAAACAAACTCCACGCCTCGATTCTGCCCGTCTGTAAGATTTGCGTTCGCGTCGCAGGCGGCACAGAACGGGTGGCAGAAGACGACGGCTTTGCGGCGGTTGAGTTCCTCCATCAGCGGAGCGTAATAGGGATTGCCAAGGTACTTGCCCTGATAACTGGAGAGGATTCCGATTCCATCCATTTTCAGCGTATCCAGAGCATATTCAACTTCCTTGAGCGATCCATCGACATCCGGCAGCGGAAGCACCGCAAATTGGCCGAAGCGCCCCGGAGAGTCCTTGACGACCTTGGCGCCATACTCATTGCATTCGCGCGCCAGAGCGCGTGCGGCCGCATTGTCACCGAACCAGACGCCGGGATCGCTGATGGATATAACAGAGGTGGCGACTCCGCCCTGATCCATTTCTTCAATGGATCTTTCCGGAGTCCAGCCTTTCAGAGTAGGCTGATTGACGCCCTTGGCCGTGCTCAATTCAAATAGCTTGGGAGTCGTGAAGTGATGATGCGTGTCAATCCGGAAGGCTTTCGCCGAGGTCGAACCCGTCGGCCCGGCCTGCAAGGCGGCTGTGCGTTGTGAAAAGGCGGCAACTGCCCCGGTTGCTGCGAGTCCAACCAGAAAAGAACGCCTTGATGCGCCGGATTTCGAGCACTCAGATTCCGTCGTCAGTGCAGAATGGTTCTGTTCCGCCGGGTGCTTGGTGTCCGACATCGCAGCCTCCTTGAAATCGCTGTGCCGAATCTTGTGTCCAGCGATCATAGCGGCAGCCTCGCCCGCTTTCAAGCTCGGTGAAAGACCATCGGGAAGGATGCGCCTGCGTGAATAGTTTTGATATCGTGTTAACTCAGATGAAAGGGACATGAGGCAAATCGAAATGCGATTCAACCCAATTCGGAATATCGTGCGATGACTCAGCTTCAACCGCTGCGCAATTACGCCGGCTCTTGGCGTTCCTCTGACGTTCCGGTTTGCGCCGACGTGATCAACCCCGCGACCAGCGAGAAACTGGCGCGCGTTCCCCTCGGAACGAAGAAAGACGTGGGCGCCGCGGTGCAAATCGCAGCTTCGGCGTTCCCGGAATGGCGTCGAACGCCAGCCGAAGAGCGCATTCAATATCTCTTCAAGCTCAAGCAACTCCTCGAAACGCATCTCGAAGAACTGGCGCAAATCTGCACCACAGAAAATGGCAAGACGATCGCCGAGTCGCGTGCGGAGCTGCGTCGCGCCATCGAGAATGTCGAAGTCGCCTGCGGCGTTCCCACCCTCATGCAGGGCTATAACCTCGAAGATGTCGCGGCCGGCATCGATGAGATGATGATCCGGCAGCCGCTCGGAGTAGTCGCGGCCATTACGCCATTCAATTTTCCGGCGATGATTCCATTCTGGTTTTTGCCTTACGCCATTGCTTGCGGCAACACCTTTATCCTGAAGCCATCCGAAAAAGTGCCGTTGACGTCACAGCGCGCATTCGAATTGATCGAGGAGCTCGGCTTGCCTCCAGGCGTGGTAAACCTATTACACGGCGGTAAGGCCGTCGTCGATGCGCTGCTCGAGCATCCTCAAGTGCAGGCGATCAGTTTTGTTGGATCAACGCCTGTCGCCAAATACGTCTACGCCAAAGCCGCCGCACAAGGTAAGCGAGCGCAGTGTCAGGGTGGCGCCAAAAATCACGTTCTGATTCTTCCGGATGCGGATCTCGATGCGGCCACCCGCATAGTGACGGACAGCGCCTTCGGATGCGCGGGCCAGCGCTGCCTTGCTATCTCCGTCGCCGTCGTAGTTGGTGGCGCGCAAAATGAATTCGCGAAAGGCATGTTGGGTGCCGCGGGATCGATTCGTGTCGGCAACGGGCTCGATCCTGCTGTCCAGATGGGACCAGTGATCACGCGCGAGAGCAAAGCGCGCGTCGAAAGTCTCATCGGCCAGGGCGTCAAGGATGGGGCCAAGCTGCTGCTTGACGGCCGTAACGGCGGCAGCGCTCAATCCGTCGGCAACTTTCTGAACCCGACATTGCTCGATAACCTCCCGCCTTCGAGCGCGCTATCCAGCACCGAGATTTTTGGTCCGGTCCTGAGCCTCGTGCATGCCGAAACGGTGGAAGAGGGAATCGAGATAATCTCGCGTAATTCCTACGGCAATATGGCCTCGATTTTTACGGCCAGCGGAGCCGCGGCGCGCAAATTCCGTTACGAAGTACCCGCGGGGAATATCGGAGTCAACATCGGGGTTGCCGCGCCAATGGCCTATTTCCCGTTCAGCGGCTGGCGCGACAGCTTCTTCGGAACCGTACACGGCCAGGGCCGCGATGCCATCGAGTTCTACACCCACAAAAAAGTTGTGGTCGAACGCTGGCCAAAGGAATGGTCTCGCAAATTCTGAAGTGAGGGCGCCAGCCTGGGGCGCCAGGCTTGTGGGTGAAGGTTGATTTCTGTTTTACTTCTTAGGAGCTTCCGTTAGCTCCCGCAGAGACTTCAACGCTTCTTCTTCCCGGTTATTCGTGCAGTAATACTCCTGCAGCGCCTCGTGTCCCAGGCTCCAAGTCCGGGGAGCCGACGTCCAGGGCTTGGTCAGAACTTTAGGGTCCTCAATCGTGACCTGGTAAGTCAGATAGTTCATGCTGGATCGGGTGAGCCGCTCGACCACGTGTTCCTGGTCGCTGTGAAACCAGCCCACAAAGTTGTTCCAAGTCCTTTCGTCGATCGCGATCGTATCGATAACCAGCGTATCCCCGTCCCAGTGTGCAACCCCCTCGCCATTAAATGCAGGGTCAGGATCATTCGTGTGCCGGCGGCCGTCGGTGGGTATAACGCGGAAATTGTTGTTGAGCTCGTCGAGTTGGATCAACTCCGCTTTGGTGAGAACGAGCTCGATCGGATAGGGATTCGTTATAAACATGCCTGGAACTCCGCGGGGCATGCAATTCACCGATGGCCGGAGTATCTCCGCATCCAGCGTTGATAACTTCTTGACTCTCTCCGCAGCCCAGGGTTGGTAAGGAGGCTTTTCCTCCGGCGTTGCTTTAGGATCGAACTGAAGCCGCGCGGAATCTCCCTCCGCCGTCAGATCTTCCCGTCCCATCTTGCCCGGAAACCAGACGCCGGAAAGGTCCGGATGGCCATCGGCGGTGCGAGGAGCCGGTCCTCCGGGGGGCAACGGCTTGGCATTCGCTTTCCCGAACCCAGGCACAGAAACCTGGCCAGCTCCATTCTGGGCTCTGGCGGAAACGCAAACGATATAGAAACCGGCAAAAAAGCTGACGGCAATAAAGACGTAAGCGCGCGCGCGGCGCTTCATATGCGTTTCTCCTCGGCGTCGTTCAATCTTCAGTTCTCTCCGCCGCCCTTGCCTTCACCGATGAATCTCTTTCCGCCCACTACGACTTCACGGCCGTCGGGCAGCTTGATCGTCTCAGCGGCGCCTTTAGCTGTTCCGTCTTTCCCGGGAACAGCTCTGACGGTAACCGTCTTCCCGATATTGGAAGTAAAGTCGGCTCGCACCGTGCCCGTGCGCTTCACGGCGATGGGAGAAGCGCCTTCGAACGCCCAGGTAGTCACTTTCCCATTGTCATCTTTGGCATCCACCCAAAAATACGCATGGGGATTTTCCCACTCGAGCTTGGTAAGAGTGCCCGTGATGTAAATCACCTTGCTTCCGTCAAACTCGGCTTGAAATCCGTGGTGCGCAAACGCCGGCAACGCATTGAGTGAAAGACCAAAAAACAAAAGCACAGTGATCGGAAGGACCACATTTAGCAGACGCTTCATAGCTCGGCTCCTTAGGGTACAGGTAGGCTCGTTTCTGCTGGCGAACGATACCATGGTTCACGGGAGGCTTTCAATTTCCGTCGCGGCTCGCGCGGCTCGCGCCGAATTCTGACCCCAACGGCATCGTCCGGATCGTCCGGATCGTCCGGCCAGGCAGTTGAAGGCGCTGGTTTTGATGTGCTATCTTACGGCCAACGCTGAAGTAATACTCACAGCTGAAGCGATTAGGGATGCTGGTGGAACGCGAATGAGATCTCGAACGTCTGAAAAGCACATTCGTTGTCGAGAGCCAAGGAGGCGGCATGAGGCGGTTTAGTTCCGCGGTGAGCTTTGCTGTGTTGACGGCTTTGATGTTCGCCGGAGTTGCGTCAGCGCACCACTCCGTGCAGTCGCAGTTCGATATTCACAAGACGGTTACTGTCTCCGGAACCGTATCTAAGGTCGAGTGGATCAATCCGCATTCATATCTCACCCTCAACGTAAAAGACGCCAGCGGCAACACGCAGAAATGGGCATTCGAGCTCGGCGGCGCCGGTGCTCTCCGCAGGGCTGGGATGAGCAGAGCCGATCGCGGGGGGTTGAAGCCTGGCGACGAAGTAACTGCTACCGCACTTGCCGCTCGGGATGGCTCGAATAGCGGCTTTCTGCAGGAACTGAAAGTTGCGGACGGCCGCACCTTTAAATTTGCCACAGACGCCAACGGCAACTAACTGACGTAAGCGAAGGAGGGGTTGCATATGCGTTTTTATAGGCAGACCTTGGTTGCTGCTGCGGCTCTTCTTTGCTTGCTTCCTGCAGCGGTACGTGCGCAGGAATTCTCGGCGCTCAAGCGCAACGTCAACGCGCCGCCGAAGCCTTCAGGAGCCACTCCGCGGACACCCGATGGGCACCCCGACCTCACAGGCGTGTGGAATGGTCTGGGAGACAATCTGCTCGGAGTCCCGAACCAGATGGCGAACGATGGCATTTCGGTGGATAGCGAAACCTCCTCGCACGACATCGCCACCGGCACGCAGATCGCCACCTTTCCGCGGAATACCACCCACGGCCTCAATAACGAACAGGCCGAACGCGCAGCCTCGCTGTTGCGGCGAGTGGGTTCCAACAGGCCAGTCTATAAGCCGCAATATTGGGATATGGTCAAGGAGTTCGACCAGAATGCCAACGAAGAAGATCCCTCCAATAACTGTATGCCCGCGGGAATTCCCCGGGCCGGCATTCCTTCTTACATTGCACAATACCCGAGCTACTTCATTTTCATCTATCCGGGCCAGGGCGGACTGATCGCCACCCAAACGATGTATCGTATGATCCCGGCGGACGGGCGTAAGCACACGCCTTTGGAGGATTTAGACGGCACCTACACCGGAGAAGCCATCGCCCACTGGGAGGGAGATACTCTGGTTGTAGACACCTGGGGATTCAATAGCAGCACTTGGTTTGACCAGATCGGCGGCTACTTCCACAGCGAAAATATGCATGTAATCGAGCGCTTCCACCGCGACGGCAACACGCTTACCTGGACCGCGACCGTAGAAGATCCGGACGTGCTGCTGGAGCCCTGGACCACGACTCCCCGCGTGGCGCTGCTCAACCCCAAGCCGGATGCCATGCTGCCGGAATCGCTGCCCTGCAGTGAACGAGATTTGACGCACACTGTTACCAAGGAACATCACTAATCCGCGTCTTGCCGATGCCGGTATCTTCTGAGGAGAGGGCATGCCGAAGAAAATAATTTTGCAGATTTCGATGATCGCTGCTGCGGCGCTTGTTTGCCATTCCGCTGTCGCGCAGAACCAAGGAAAAACAGGCTCGGGCGCGGAAGCAAAGACCGCCGCTAGCGGTGCCTTGAGATCTGCGGCAGACGCTTTGGGAATGCTGCGATGGTCAGACATCGGTGCCGGAGCCAGCCATTTGCCGGCAATTGACGTCGTCACCACGATGGAGCTTTTCGCCAGCGGCACGGTTTATAACGCCGGTGAACCTTCGAGTGCTGAATACCACGCCTCACTGGCCTACATTCCACAGGCAATGCGGGTGGAGATCACGCGTAAGGGAGCGGCCGATGCGCACACCATTCAAACCGTGCGCGAAAACTATGCCTGGAATGAATCTGAAATTGGTGGCGGCTTGATTCCGGGAAAGGGAACCGCCACACCGGCGATGCCGGCGGTCAAAGCACGGCTTCTGCAACTCTGGATTCTTCCGTACGGCGTCGTCAAGGCTGCCATAGCGGCGGGCGATAAGACGAAGATCTCGATGGAGAACGACGCCACGGTCCTTACTTTTCCGCTGAGTGGCAATCTGGCTGGCATTACGGTCACGGCCACGTTGGATTCTAAGAACCTGGTGACCAAGGTGGAAACTCGGCCGGACAATCCGGCGCTCACGAATCTGGCGACAGAGACGGAATATTCTGACTACGCCGACCACGGGGAAGTCCTGACGGACATAAAGTCGCCTGGGCATATCGTTGAAAAGCAGGGAGGCAAGCCCTTGCTCGACCTCCAGGTGAAAATGGTGAATGCGAACGATCCTTATTTGGTGTTCCCAGTTCCGCCGAATGTGAAATCGGCGACAACCCAGGCGCCAGCTATCACTTCGGGCAGGAAGTAAAGCCGACAATATAGATATAGATAAGGACCGCAGAAGAGTCCTGAAAATGTCGGGCAGGAAAACTACACTTCTTCACTAGTGTTCGCCGCGAAGTTCCTTACCGTAAGGGAATCGTATCGGCGTACGACTGGATATATCGTCCCAGAGTTAAAACTGCAAACCATAAGAAGAGAGCGGAGCCGGCGATAAGCTTGGCGAACCGCGATGCATCCTCTCCGGATCCGAGCTGTTCCACGCTGTGAAACGCGTCAGTCAAGTAGAAGACCGCCGCATTCAATCCCAGCAGCATTACAGCCAGAATTTTCAGCCAGAAAGCGACGTCAAATGCGTAGTACGAAGGCATACCGATAAAAGCCAGCGTGCCGGTTAGCACGTTGATGCCGAATCCCGCCAACGCCCAGGGCATCAGCCGGTGCAGAGAAGCTCCCGTCAATCGTTTTTCAAATCCAAGCACGCGTAAATTAAGGATGCCGACGGTCCCGATCAGCAGCGCGAGCCCAAGGAAATGCAAATCCATCATGAAGGCCCACCAATATTTGCTGACCAGCATCAGGTCGGTGAATTTGCTGGGCGTCGGCTCAAACATATGTACAAAAGCCGAGATTCCCGTTTCCTGAGTGACATCCCTCACATCCCAGATCTCGGGATGGCGAATGTCACCACCGGTGGTGCCAACTCTCGCCATTACGCCCGTTGTAAGAAGGGAAAAAACCAGGATCGCCAACAAGTTTCCCGACCAGGGCTTTTCCGTGACGATACGGCGGCGGCGCCAGAGTTCGATCAATGCAAGCGCGCCGGTGATCAACATTAAAAACATAGCCAGGATCGCCGCGCCTTCGTGACGATCAATTACCGCCGTTGAGACACCCGGATCTTTCCTGACGGCTCTTTGCGCCCCGATGCCGCTAAAAAACACCGGAAGAGTAATCAAGGCGATAGCTGCGAAAATGATTAGCGCCGATCGTTTCAGATCGTCGTTCTTTCCGATGAAGGAAGTGATGAACAGACCAAGGGCAAGGATTGTGCCGATGATTGGAAAATGATTCAGCAAAAGATGAAGGTGCGCCAAATTCATAACGGGCTCCTGGATCTAGACACCGTGGCTCTCTGCGAATTCGCTAGCATGGATATGTCAGATATTTGTAAGTGTATGCCAGGAGACGCCCTGCGCTAATGGCTCCGACCCATAAAAAAAGCGACCATTTGGCCAGGGTCGCGCCGCGCGCCATCATCGCTATCTCATCCAGGCTCGCGTCCCCGAAAACGCGATCCCTCAGCAGCGTGATGATCCAAATGGCCAAGGCTATGAGCGTCAATTTCGTGTAAAACACCGGGTTGGTAAGCGCTTTGGTGGGATACGCGAGGATGAGTAAAACTCCAGTAAAGGCATTTATTCCAAATCCGATCCACATAATGCGGAACAAACGCTTGAGTGGCGCAAGAGGTATCTCGCGTGCGACGCCGAGAATGCGCAGGTCCATTACTGCATTCGCACCCACCAACAAGGCTAAGCCGAAGGTGTGAAATAGGAGAACAAAATAAAATGCAAACGGCGACTCCGATTCGCGCAGCCACGTACTGAAGCCGCTGTCTTCTATGCTCCGCAAAAATGTTGGTGGAACCAAGGCCTCTCCTTGCCCGAGCAATGATTCCGTTTTTTCGGCGCCGCGAAGGATATACACTAATTTGCCTGTAGGCAAGCCGCAAGATTGAGCCACCAAGTAAACGAAAATCGAGGAGCAGATAAGCCAAACTGACCGGCCGAAGACATCGCCATGCTCAAGATGTCGCGAGTAGATCGTAAAAATTTGAAACTGGCCTTCACGTTCCGGCGTCGTAGACACGTTGACGCCATAAAACCAAGATGGGAGAATGGCGCCACGCGAGGTGAACCCGATGAAAGCAAGACAGTTCGCAGCTGTAGCTGCTCTTGTCCTTCTAATGGTTGTGGTTCCTGTCTTTGCTCATCACGGCACGGCCGCCTATGATACGAGCAACGCGCTCACCTTCAAGGGCACAGTCACCGAGTTTCGCTTCATCAATCCGCATTGCCAGATTTACTTCGACGTGAAGAACGATAAGGGTGAAGTCGAACACTGGCAGGGCGAACTCACGGCTCCTAACAAGCTCGCCAGAGCCGGATGGACGAAGCACAGCCTGAACCCGGGCGACCAAATCACAGTTTCCGGTTTTTCCGGCAAATACGGTGGTCACTCGCTTTGGATCCGCAAGCTCACTGGGCCTGATGGCCAGTCCATGCAGCTGTTTGAAGATTAATTTTGCTCCCACGCTAATTACCTTTACTGTGCCGTAGGTACGCGGACATACGTCCGCAGAAGACGATGGGGAAGGATCGAAGATGCGTAAACCCTCTCTGAATTCGGTTTTGATTGCGCTGGCGCTTCTCGCGATTCCCTGCGCCTCGTACGCCCAGTATGGTGCAGGTAAAGCCCTGCCACCGACGGGCGGCAGGCCTGCAACGGACAAGGCTAATGCTGCGCCCGCTCCTGCACCGGTTCACGATTTGAGTGGCGTATGGATGATGCGCAATCCGCCGGGGTCAAACCGCGGGTATACGAATTACACGTATACCGATCCGAAGACAGACCCGCCTTCCATGACTGCGTGGGGCGAGGAGAAGTTCAAAGAGGCCAAGGATTCAAATGGCGGAGCCTATACTCTGGATCAGACAAATGATCCGGTTCTCACCAGGTGCTATCCGCCTGGCACACCGCGCGTTTACTTTCATCCCTACCCGTTTGAATTTGTGCAAGGCGCCAAATTCATGCTGATGGTCTTTGAATACGACCATACGATGCGTCGCATCTACACGGATGGCCGGCCGCTTCCGTCGGATCCGGATGCGAGTTGGATGGGATATTCCGTGGGCCAT
>Ga0307475_10000932_pt1 | contig 17440 bp, 8 predicted proteins | sample atmos_gasesECM1C_FD_203317 | JGI IMG/M metagenome (GOLD analysis project Ga0307475, IMG submission 203317) | Hardwood forest soil microbial communities from Morgan-Monroe State Forest, Indiana, United States - atmos_gasesECM1C_515 | ecosystem: Environmental > Terrestrial > Soil > Temperate... | reverse complement strand
GGTCCACGCCAGAGTAACTTTGCAATTCAAAACGCGTTTACGCCGGCGAATGCGCGTCATCTCGCCAAGAGACTCGAATCTCCAGATCGGATTTCCATTCTCAATGCCCATTTCTTCGTTTGCCCCGGCCTCAACACGTCGCAACTGCCTCTGCGTATCGCCTCTTGAAGAGAGTCGGGGCGCCCGGTACACGGCTCCAATCCGATTGTGAAATGCCCGTTCTCCGGCGACGGCCAGCCGCCCTGGCAAATCCATATCCCTAAATAAGGAACGTCCTGTGGGTTGAAATGAAATGCAATGGCTTCATTGGTCTGGGGATAGCAAAGCGCGCATGTTCCATCCCGCAACCTGGAGGTAAACAGTTTGTCGGCGGTTCCGGCACTCGCATCGAGCATTTCCGAAAGATCCACTTTTTCGCCATCCTTGCATGCCGCGATTGGCCAGCCACAGCTGTCGCCGAACTTGCCTAACCGCTCTCCGTGGGACCATTCGACAAACAACTGTGATATTTCTTTAGGCAACACAATCCGGCAACCGGCTGCGACAGCCAGCAACGGGTGAGCCGACCACAAGAATGCAAACTCTCCGGACCCGGTATTCTCTATTTCGTACGTTAGGATGGCCGCGTCGCCCTCAAGCCGCGCGATTTTCCGAAACCTGTACGGCAGACTCCTCCCGTCTGTTTCGAAAAAGAGCTCTTGATCACCAGCCAAGTAATTCCAGGAGGCCGACCAAAGGTCGCCGTGGTCGGGCATCTTCCTGCCTGCAAACCCAGGCCCGGCGTATATGCACTCCGCGATCGTGGGACAGCATTCGTCAAAGCCGCTTGTGTCGTAGTCGGCGAAGCTCGCCCCATAGGCAGCGCGGCGATACGGACGCCCAGGAGGCTGGTAGAGAAATTGGCGTCCGCTTCGGACACTCTTGAGGGAGTTCATTTTGGCGCCCAGTTCCGGAAGGAAGCTGACGACAAGCTGATCGTTCGCCAACTGAACCGCCGACAACTCTGTCGTTGAAGAAATGCCCGATTTCCCTCCGCTCATTTGCCGCTTTCCAAAAAGTATTCAGTGGAAACATTTGCAAGCGCAGTCGCATACTCGGCGCGGCTGTTCATTTTGGACCCCCGCCGCTGTTCGCATTGCGCATGGTGTACAAAAACAGCTTGATCTCGCTACGTCGCTCGTTCGCTCGATCTTGCTGTTGCTGGCGCAGCCGCTCAAAGGTTGCAAGCTCCTGATCCGCTCGCGCTTTATGGCCAGTTCGCCTCAGACTCTGCGCAAGGTGATAGAGAACACTCGCGTCATTGGGATTGGTCTCGAGCGCCCGGTCGTATTCGGCGATGGCCTCAGGGTATCTCTGCTCACGAAAATAAAGAGTTCCGAGCAAAGTATGAGCGTCGGCGTACTCCGGATCGATCTCGAGGCTTCGTTTCAGAAGAGATTCAATCTGTCCCGGCAGTTCGGGCTGCGGCTCTTTCTCATTGATTTTCCATAGGCACATGGCGTAGTAGTAGCGCACGGCAGCGTTGTTCGCGTCGGCTTTCAGGAAACTCTGGAAACGAGAACGCGCCTCGGCGGCGATAGGAGGCGAAAGATTATCGCATGCCGTCCCTGCAAACGTAACCGGCAGCGGGTCGGAAGGATTCAAGTCCGAGGCGAGGAAGAAGGTGCGGGCCGCATCGTCCAAATGGTCTAGCCCGTAAAGGGCGATACCGAGTCCGTCCAGCAGGCGTGCGGATTTCGGGAAGCGAGTTAGCCCCGATTGAAATATTTGGACCGCCGGCTCAAAAGTTTGGTGCAGAAGGAACTCGCTGCCCCAGTTCAAGATGTTCTCTTCGTTCGGTTCCATGCGCGCCGCCTGCTCATACTGCCCCGCGGACGCCACATAGTTCCCCGATTTCTCTTCCACCTCTCCGAGCAGGCTGTGAATTTCCGCGGAATCGCGAGACGTGATGAGCTGCTGAAGCTGGAGGCGGGCTTCGCCCAGTTTGCCGGTTCGCTCATAGGCCAGCGCCAAGTCATAACCATTGTTGTATGCCGTGGGCTCAATTTCTTGCGCGCGCTTCAGAAAAGGAATCGCAGACGAAATGTCTCCTGCTTGAATGTAGAACTCTCCCAAATTGTGATTCGGGTCGTAGTTGCGAGGATCTAATCTCTCTGCTTCCCGAAACTGTTTTTCCGCTTCACCGGTTTTCTGTAGCCGCAGAAGATTGGTTGCAAATGCGGTCCGGGCTTCCGCAACGTGCGGCCTCAGTTGAACGGCTCTTGCGAGGTAGCGGTCCGCTTTCGCGTATTCGCTTTCTGCCACAAAAACCAAGCCTGCCAATTCATTGAGCTCAAAACTTTCCGGCGTAGAGGCAAGCAACGGAGTGAGTTCGCTTTCCGCTTTCGCGTATTGCTGGTTGCGGTAAGCCGCGAGGGCGTCTTCAAATTTATGTTTTATTTCTGCCGCCGTTTTGTTCGCTTTTCCGGGCGGCTGTGCGCTTTGCGTACGCCCTTCCACTATATAGGCGCTCCACAAGAGCACTGCGGCTGAAAGGAGGCGTACAACAAGACCTTTGGCAGTTCTGCTGATGATTGAAGACTCGACGAGCATTTGCTTGATCAGCGGCCTTTTGTGGCAGAGTTAAGTCATCCAGGGCTTTCGTAATCTACGCAGGCCCGCCCACGCTTCATATCCTACTACCGCTTGTTCGCGGTGAGGGGATAGAAGCCGAGCCCCGGCCCTTGGCCATAAGCCCAAAACGCCTTCGCGCAAGATGAAGCACTACAGGAGATAGGCAACCGCGAGCCAAGGTTACCTGCCTCACTTCGCTTACGCCTAGGTCTAAGTAGACAAACGTCACCAATACAGTTTCAACGCCAATTGGATTTGGCGGGCAACTCCGCGCGTGCCATTAATTTGCCCAAATTGCGCTGACCGGAAATCTAGCGTTACAAAGCTGTTTGAAAAGTTCGGGTGGTTGAAGGTGTTAAAGAATTCGCTACGGAATTCAAGGTTGGTCCTCTCGGTCACACGAAATCTCTTAAACAGAGACATATCCAGATTCCCGAAACCCGGCCCGTGTGCAGGCGTGGGCGGACCGCCAAGCGGCGAGAAATCCGTCTGACCGATGGCCGTCGCAGCGGGAGGTTGGGCAAAGGCCGCAGGATTCAAGAACTGCGTGATTCCGTGCGGTCCTTTATGAGAGTACACATTCTGGCCGGAGACAGCGTCGGCGTAGCAACCGAAGTCTGCGGTCGTGGATACTGGGCACCCGATGGAGAGCGGGAATCCGTCCTGCAAAGTGTAGATCCACTGCGCGCTCCAGCCGCCAATCACCGCGTCGACAGCCCGCGAGGATCCGTTGGCAAGCCACTTGCCTTTGCCGACAGGCAGTTCCCAAATCCCGCTTGCATGGAAGATGTTCGGGACATCGTTTCCGCAATATTGATAGTCCTTTTGTCGTCCAAAGCCGGGCAGCGTGGGAGCTCGGGCGAAATTGCTGTCCGCGATGCCCAGGATGTTCTTTGCGTCGGTCATGCATTCTGAGCGGGTGTAATTCACTAGCAGGTTTAGGCCGTGACTAAAACGGCGTTCAAACGCAAGTTGCACCGAATTGTAGTAAGCCGACCCATTGGCCGCGACATAGTCGCTGTTTTGCGAAAAATCAGGGAATGGAATGTGCTGGCTGACGGTTGTTCCCGGAGGCAAAATAACACTTGGAAGATTTCGCTTGTCGCCGTCCAACATGTGATGCGTGTTGTTTCCGACGTAGGCAACAGTGACCGTCTGGGTTGGTGTCAACTGATACTCTACGGCTCCATTCCACTCCTGCGTGTAGCCAGTCTTCCAAGGCCGCTGAAATCCGACAAGGGTCAGCCCATTCGGACTGAAGTTTGGACTGGCGGGGTCCGGACTAGCTGGCGTCAGCCCATTCTCGAGGGTAGCCTGCTGGCCGTTGGCATAAGTAAGGGGCGTGTGGTCGTTGGGGCGGAAAAACCCCAGGTTTACCGCAAAAGGATAGTTGAATCCGGGGTCTGGCGCTCCGCCGAGATTTTCAAAACCGCCGAAAAAGACACCGTAAGCTGCGCGAACCACGAGCTTCGGCCTAAAGCGGTATGCTAGGCCAACCCGCGGCGCAAAATTCGTGAGCGGCGTGGTGAAGATGCTCGAACCGCCGACATAACTCAACTGAATTCCATCCTTTGCCAGGAGCGGGGCGAACTCCGGGGACAAAGTCGTGTTTTTCTGCTGTGCAAGGATCACATATTGCGCCCCGGCTCCGTTGAGCGCGCCTGGCACCAGCCCGGCCTGCTTGCCACTGCTTTCTCCGAGTCCTTGGAAGACTTCCCATCGCAAGCCCATGTTGATGGTCAGCTTCGAGCTCATCTTCCAGTCGTCTTGGAAGTAAGCTCCGTAGTAATTGCGAAGGTCGTCGGGCTGCGTGATGTTCGATGCAAACACCGTACGTGCGCCCCCGACGTTATTGACTCCATTCGGAACGGTTGCCGCCGTAGGAGTGAGCAAAATGTCCGCCATGCCTGTGCTGCCGCCGACGTTTGGTATCCCGGTATAGCCGCCGAACTGGAAGTCACCTCGCGACCAAGCCGGATCGACCCACGGAAAATGCAATCTCTGGTACTCAAACCCGCCTTTGAAGCTGTGTCCCCCGTGAACCTTGGTCAAGTTTTCCGTAAATTGGTAGGTGTTGCTCTCACGCGTGTTAGGGCTGGCAAAAGCTCCTGCGCCGAGTGAGGCTAGCCCGCTGATGTCAATTTCCGGCAGCCCGCCATTCCCGCTGCCTTGCGGAATGCCCGGAATGCCATACTTGGCGGGAATCCCCTGTACACCCGCAAGGGCAGGCTGGGCAGAGTTGTTGAGCCGGCTATAGCCAAAGCGCGCTTCGTTGATCAAGGTCGGCGAAAACGAGTGCGTTTCGCTAACGGCCACGTTCCATGACTTGTTAACAATGGCGCCCTGGCCAAATCCGCTGTTATCCCCGTCTCCTGTAATGGTGCCGGGGTTATTCGCCCGTTGATTGCTGTAGCTTATTCGGCCGAACATCTGGTCCTTGTCGCTGAAATTTTGGTCCACACGGGCGTCGAAATGATCGGTGTCGTTGGGCTGACTGCGAACAACCTGGAAATTGTTGACAAATGCTCCGGGCACGTTCGCCGCCGGAAAAAGTCCTAGAAGCTTGACCGCATTTTGATCCATGCGGCCAGACGGCAACTGGTTCAGGAACTGTGTTAAGGTTCTGAAATCCGTGATTCCGACGATGCTCCCGTTGGTGTAAAACGGATCGCGAACAAACCCGGTTGCTTGAGCAACCAGCCCTGTCACAGGGTCAACTTGGCCCGCGGTCACCGACCGCGTCGTGGCCGGGTCGAGAATCGTAGGTTCGAAGAGCGTTCGTCCCAGGGCGTCTGTCTGCGTGACGCCCGCCGCTGGGTTCTGGGTGGAGAACAAGTCGCGAAAGTCTGTAAATCCACTGCCTACCTCGGCGGGAGTGGGAACGTTAGTCTGCAGTCCAGACCCCTGGCGAATCCGAGTGCCTTCGTAGTCCCCGAAGACAAAAAGCTTGTTCTTGCGGATCGGCCCTCCTACCGCAGCACCAAATTGGTTCCTCCTGAACTCACTCTTTGGGGTCTTAGGAGAGAAGAAGTATTGGTCCAAGCCAACCGCATCAAGTTTGTCGTTGCGCACAAACTCCCACGCCGTGCCGTGAAATTGATTGGTTCCGGACTTGACCGCCGCATTGATCACGGCTCCGCCAGCTCGCCCGAATTCCGCGCTGAAGTTGCTGGTTTGCACCTTGAATTCTTGAATCGCATCCGGCGGAGGCAGGTTGACGTACGCTGCGCCATTCAGGAAATCAACGGTGTCATTGTTGTTGTCAATCCCGTCCAGCAAGTAGCTGTTGTGCACCGTCGTCAGGCCGTTGGCAACGAAACTTCCGGTTTGATCGAGTCCGCGCGTTGCCACCAGCCCCGTCACACCCGCGCCAAGTTGCGCCAGAAAGGTGTAGTTGCGGTTATTCAAAGGCAGGTCGTTGATCTGCGCTCCTGTGGCGATTGCGCCAATCGAAGCGTCTTGGGTCTGCATCTGGGGCGAGACCGCCGAGACTTCCACCGTTTCGTTCACTGCTCCAGGAACCAGCTGAAAGTCCGCCCGTGCTTGTCCTTGGACGTTGACGACGACATGCGTGGCTGATGCCTTTCGGAATCCTGTGGCCTCGACAGAGACCGTATACGAACCAATCTTAACTGGACTAAAGGTATAGGTGCCGTCACCGGCAGTAGCCGCTGACACCACGAGGCCGGTGTCTTCATTTTTCAGTGTGACCTTCACGTTGGCCACCACTGCCCCGCTGGAATCTGTCACCGTGCCACGAATTGCTCCCGTATCCACTTGGCCTAGCGCAGGTCCTGCTGTGAGAGCAGAAACTACGGCCACTCCCGCGGCCCCCGCGAGAGTCAAACAAACTCTGGAAATTCGCATTTTCACCCCCGCTCCAACTGAAATCCCGGGTCTCAGAGCCCGGAAACAGTAAGAAGTCGCTCCCGACCGTGCACGTGCACGGTAATCGTGTACGTGCACAATCTGCCAAAACGTCATTCCTTGTCAAGCAAAAAATGCATTCCTGCAATAAATTGCTCCTTGGTCTGTCCTCGAGTTTGTCCCCGGTGGCGCAAGAGGAGCCGCACGCAATTTGAAGTGAAGGGCCCCGAGAAGGATCGCAGGATCAGGGGCTCGGTCGGCCGCTATCCCTTTCTCCTGCTTCACTTTGGGCCGGGTTTCGCGCTTCCGGCGGGTTCATCCACCCGCACTATTTGATCTGCTGAAATGTCTTTAAGGCTCTGCACAATCCCGCTCGGCCAATGAATTTCCACTTTTTGCGCTTTTGTATCGGTCCCTAGGCCAAAATGCAAACGCTTATCGCTGGAAGACAGATAGCTGCTGGCCGCAGTCACTGTCGCGTATAGTGTGCCTTGGCTGGTAGTCACTTTCACTGACGCCCCTATCGCGTCCCGATTGCTCTTGTGTCCTATTAAGCTCAGTTCCAGCCAATGGAAATGCGTGGGCGTTTCGTTGTGCAAGATGTGAACCGGCCCTCCGTTCGTAGTTGCCACTGCATCGATGCGCCCATCGTTGTCCAGGTCTCCTGTCGCTAGTCCCCGGCTAGCCCAGGTTTGATGGAAAACTTCTCCGGAGCCCTCTGAGACGTCAACGAATCCGTGACCCGTGTTCCGCGCCAGCAGCATTCGTTCGCGGTAATGGAGTTGCGGATAAGCTAGCTCGACCGTGTCAAGCACGTGGGCCTGCACAACGAGAAGATCCTTCCAGCCATCGTTGTCGTAATCCATCAGCCGCAGTCCCCAGCCCGAATGCAGTCGAGTCATCTCGCCCAGCCCCGAACTGTCCGTCGTATAAGCAAACGTTCCATCACCGCCATTCCGATAAAGAGCGTATTTCTGATAGGCGAGATTGCTGATCACTAGGTCCGGCAGACCATCATTGTCGTAGTCGGAAAAATCCACGCCCATTCCTGCGTAAGCGTGCCCGTCTCCATCCACGCCGACTCCCCCGAGCAAGCCCACCTCCTCAAATGTCCCGTTCCCTCTGTTCTGATACAAGAACTCAGGCACCGAATCGTTTGCGACAAACACGTCAATGTGTCCATCGCCGTTGAAATCCGCGATTGCAATCCCCAGGCCTTTTCCTGGTTTTGCGAGGCCAATCTTCTTCGAGACTTCGGTGAAGCGGCCATTCCCCTCATTGTGATAAACCAGCGGTGGAATCGCCTGAAACTGGTCCGGATGACAATAGGAACGGTAACCCTCTTTCTGTTCCCCACACCAGATGTCTCCAAAATCCCACTGCAGATAGCGCAGCACGACCAGATCCAGCAAACCGTCGCCATCCAGGTCCACCCACGCTGCGCTTGTGGACCAGCCGCTACCGGCCACCCCGGCTTTCTCCGTTACATCACTGAAGGTTCCATCTCCGTTGTTGTGGTACAGTCGGTTGCCGCCATACGCCGTTACGTACAGATCTTCGTACCCATCGTTGTCGTAATCTCCCGCTGCCACGCCCATTCCATATCCCACGCCTTGCAAACCTGCTTTTTCCGTGACGTCCTCAAACGTGCCATCCGGCTTCTGGTGATAAAGACGATTCCAGTATTTTGGCCCGGTCTTTTTCGGAATCGTGCCGGGCGGCGAGGGGTCGTTGATCTCCGCGCCGTTTACCAGGAACAAGTCGACCCTGCCATCGTTGTCGTAATCAAACAGCGCCACTCCGGAACCCATCGTCTCCAGAAGATATTTCTTGGAAGTATGCGGAGCCGCATGTTCAAAGGGCACTCCAAGCGTCGAAGTGACGTCAACGAGTTTTGCCGGTATAGCAGGCGCTGCCTGGTTCGCGTCACTGCCAGCCACAGCCCTGAGAGCGATGCTAAGCAAAAGAGCCGCTGCGAGGCACAACCCCACGATCGCTCCGGCTTCTCGGAGAACCTTATTGCACGTCCTGATCCACAGTCTCATCATGCGTGGATGGCGAAGAGGGCTTTCGAATCGAGCGGAGTCACCGTTTCGCATCAGCCATTGTTAACGCCAGTTCGTAAAATTCCTGCCGGGCCGCGGGTGAGAGTGCAACTGTTTTCGCCAGAGGTTTTTCTCTTTTCGACGCAGCATCCAGCGTGGCGCTGATCTTCTCCACATTCAGCGTCCCTTGCGGAAACATTTCGGCGCATTGCCGTAATACTTGGCGCGCTTCTGCAATTCGGCCTTCTTCGTAGTAGAGAATCCCCAGCGAAACGTATGCCGTTTCGCGAGTGGACATAAGGTCAACCGCTTTTCTAAGGTATTTTTCCCCGTTTTGTGTATCTCCTCGAACTACCGCCACGATTCCCGCCACCCAATGCAAAGGACCAGAATCGGGGATTCGAGCCAGTCCCTCCTGCACAGTGTCTTTCGCCGCATCCGCAGACCCAGCGCGCAACTGCTCCATGGCCAGAGAAACGTAACACTGATCGTTGTCGGGCGATTTGGCGATGGCTTCTTCTAGGACGCCTTGCGCCTCGTGGCTGCGGCCTAAATGCGCGTAGACATCTCCGAGCAGGCTCAGATAAGAACCGTCCCGTTGTTCCGGCGAAGATATCTCGAGGAGTGACTGAAGCGCGGCTTCATAGTTGCCACTCTGAAAATACACGTCGCCGAGATTGTATTTTGCTTCCTCCGAAGCTGGATCCACTTTCAAAGCAGCTTGCAGGTATTGCGTGGCCGCGGTATACGACCGAAAACGCCCCAGCAACACCCCAATGCCTAGTTCCGTTCGAAAGTCCCTTCCGCTGACTTCCTCCAGCCGCTGAAGAACTTGCGTGGCGTCTGTTTCTCGGCCAGACTTAAGTAACGCCTCGGCCAAAAGATAGAGACTGCGAGGACGGTCCGGGTGCTGCTTCACTTCCATTTCCAATTCGTGAAGATCAGCTGCGCTCTGCTGGGCAGCCGGCAAAGCATCCCTCCGCTCCAAATAGTCGAAAAAATGTTGCAGCGGATAAGGAGCAGGTTCCGGATTTTTCGAGAGTGTTTGGAACACGCTCATGTCCCGGCTCGCTGCCTCCAACTGGTGTGTACTTCTTTCGGCAAGCGCCAGTTTGTAGTATGCCCTGGCCGGCCCCTGGCTGACCTGAATGCAGCGCCGTAGAAGGGGAATCGCTTCATCGTATCGTCGCTGGTCCATTTTGACGCCTGCCAGCTCTAAGAGTGCCTCGGTATAATTCGGATCCCCGCGAACAGCGCGCTCGAAATAACTCTCGGCCAAGGGCGGTTTGCCCTGTGTTTTTGCAATCATCCCGAGATGGAATAATGCGGTCAGATTTTCCGGATCCCCTTTGAGGCTCTCGTTAAGAAAATGCTTTGCTTCCTCGTATTGACCCAGATGCCGATAACACAATCCCATCAACGCATAGGAGCGCGGCGAAGGATCCAGGCTGACGAGCGTCCCGAACTCTTTCACTGCCATTTCGACTTTGCCCACTGTGAAGTAGCTCTCGCCCAGTGCCGCATGAAGGTCCGCCCTGCCGGGGTCGATTTGCACACCCTCCTTTAAAACTTCGATGGCATCTTCAAAGAATTGTTGTTTCATGCTCAAGCGCGCCATCAAAAGCAAAATGTCTGTGTTTGTTGGAGAGATCTTTCGCGCCCGCACAAGCACCTCAAGCGCATCCACGTCTTTCCCCAGGTCGGTGTCGGCCCTGGCCATAAGATAGAGCGTGTCCGCGGAATCGGGCTGCAAATTCAGCGCTTGGTCGAGTGTCTCCTGAGACTTTGCGGGCTGTCCGCTCAAGAGATACGCCTGGCCCAGGTCATGCAGAATGTCGAACGTCTTTGGTTCGAGTGCGTTTGCGAGCTCAAACTCATGGATTGCGCTCCGGTATTGACGATGCGACCCTAGAAGTACACCAAGAGAGAAATGCACCTTCGTATCTTTTGGGAAGCTCCGCGACAATTTTTCAGCGGTTGCCAGCCCGGACGCTTTGTTTCCTGAACTCAAGTAGGCACGAACCAGGTTCAAGCGCGTAGCGACGTCTGGATGGCGAACACGCTGAAGATAAGGAATGGATTCTTTTGCCTTGTTGCGTTCGAGCATCAACAACCCGAGGTTATAATTGGCCGTCGCGTCTTCGGGCTTCAATCGCAAGCTCTTGCGGAATGTCTGTTGGGCAAGATCAGTTCTCTTCTGCGCCGCGTAGCTGGTCGCTAAGTTATTGAGTGTGTCCACGGAGTCCGGCTTGATCGCCAGCGCTCGTTCGAATTGCGGGACTGCCTCAGCATCTTTCCCCTGCTGTTGATAAATAACGCCAAGTAAATTAAGGCCCACGACGCTTTTGGGGCTGCGGTCCAAGCCGCGCTTGGCCACGGCTGCGGCCTGGTCCAAGAGACCCTTCTGGAGCAGTTGCTTGGCTTCCCGAAAGTCGTCCACCGCGGGCGCCCTACTTTGAACCTCAGACGAATGACCAGCTTGCGCATGACCTAGAAGAGACAGCGGGCCCATCGTAAGGCCAAGAGTGAAGCCGAGAATTGAGCTCCGATTCGCCATGACTTGCTTTGCTCCCTGATTCTCGCCAAGCTTACCTGATTCTCGCACAGCCAGCCGGTATGGAAAAAGCGCCGCGAGCGGTTCTGCCCACCTACTCCAGGCTGCCCAAGTTATTGGTAAAGGATGGTTATGCTGCAATCTTCTCGAAGCACATAGATCTCACGAAGCTTGGAATGTATGGATAAGGTCTTTACCGGATTGCTCCTCACAACCCTCATCAATATTCTCCGGGGCGTTCTCCTCAAACGCTTGAAACACAGCCGGGCGGCCATCTTGAATTTTTTGGTATCATCGCACGCCATGCACTCGAACAAAGTTCTTCGTATAGCTCTTTTGTTTAGCATCCCCGTTTTGGCAAGCGCGCTACGGGCACAGTCTGTCCAGTATTTCGAAAAGGGAAAGTTCTGGCTGCTCTCGACCGATTACAATTCTTATGTTCTCGCTGTGGGGCCGCACGGAGAACTGCAGCACTTGTACTGGGGGCGACCCCTGCAAAGTGAAAGCGACATAACGCCGCCTGGCGTAGTCCACGACATATCGGCCGTCGATCCATTTCAGATGTTGATCAACGAGGAGTATCCAAGCTGGGGCGGGCCTCTCTACGAGGAGCCAGCCCTTAAGATCACACGCGAGGATGGCGATCGCGACCTGGTGCTGCGTTATGTTTCTCACCGCATTCAGCAAAACGATCTGGAAGTCGAACTAAAAGACATTCGGGATTCCATCGAAGTGACGCTCCATTATCGCGTCTATCCCCACTACGGCGTTGTCCGGCGTCACACCACCATTCGCAACGGCACGAAGCAAGCACTGACCATCGAAAGTGCCCAATCCGCAGCCTGGTATCTGCCGCAGGGCACTGGCTACCAGCTTACGTACTTGAGCGGTCGTTGGGCCGCGGAAATGCAGATCAATCACGAACCAATTCACCAGGGAATGAAAATATTGGAAAGCCGCAAGGGACATACCAGCCACAACCTAAATCCGTGGTTTGCCATTGACGCCAGTGATGCGGCCGAAGAATCAGGCAACGTCTGGTTTGGCGCTCTCGCGTGGAGCGGAAACTGGAGGATCACCGTCGAGCAAACGCCCTACGAACAGGTTCGCGTGACCGGCGGATTCAACACCTTTGACTTTGCCTATCCATTACGTCCAGGCGAGGCTTTGGACACACCGGCATTCTTTGCGGGAATGACTTCCGAAGGTTGGGGCGGCGCCTCGCGCCTGATGCACCGGTTTGAGCGCGACGAAATTTTGCCAGGCGGCGTGAAATCGCGCCTCCGTCCCGTGCTTTACAATTCCTGGGAAGCAACTGAATTTAACGTGGATCAAGCCGGGCAGGAATCCCTGGCCGATAAAGCGGCGAAGCTCGGCGTCGAACTGTTCGTCATGGATGACGGCTGGTTCGGCAAACGCAATAACGACAAGGCTGGCCTCGGTGACTGGTACCCGAACCCGCAGAAATTCCCGCGAGGGCTGAAACCGCTAATTGACCATGTTAACGCGCTGGGCATGGATTTCGGATTGTGGGTTGAGCCCGAAATGGTGAATCCTGACAGCGACCTTTACCGCCTGCACCCAGACTGGGTCATGAGCTTTCCCGGACGGCCGCGCAGCGAATTGCGCAACCAACTCGTGCTCAACTTGGCCAGAAACGACGTGAAAGAATATATCTTTAATGTCCTCGACAAACTGGCAAGTGATAACAACATTCGCTATTTCAAGTGGGACATGAACCGGTCCTTCTCCGAGCCGGGATGGCCGGAGTTGGCTCCGGCAGATCAGCGGAAACTTTGGGTGGCGTATGTCCGCAATCTCTACGAAATCATTGACCGCCTGCGGGCCAAACACCCCTCGCTCGAAATCGAGTCCTGCTCCGGCGGAGGCGGAAGGACTGATCTGGGGATTTTGCAGCGCGTCGATGTGGTGTGGACTTCGGACAATACTGAGGCCTTCGATCGCTTGCGCATTCAGGAAGGCTTCACAGAGGCTTATGCCCCGAAACTGATGTCCTCCTGGGTAACAGATGTTCCCAACATGAACGCGCGGAGCACACTTTTGCAGTATCGTTTCTTGGTTGCCATGCAGGGCGCCTTAGGTATCGGCGCGAATCTAAACCGCTGGTCTCCGGAAGACTCTGCGCTGGCGGCAAAAATGATTACGCTATACAAGCACATTCGCCCGACTGTGCAGACAGGCGACCTTTACCGGCTGCTGTCGCCGCGAACCAACGATGTAACCGCAAACGAGTACGTGGCACAAGACGGCAACCAGGCGCTGGTTTTTGCTTTCCGCCATTCGCAGCAATACAGCTTGCCCGCTCCTACCATCACTCTGCGGGGCCTCGACCCGCATGCGCGTTATCGTCTGACCTCGATCGACGGCAAATTGCTCGACAAACAACCAGAACTCACGGGGGCCTATCTCACGAGCGCGGGCATACATTTAAGTCTCGGGGGAGACTTCGATAGCACCGCCGTGTTGTTGGAGAGAGTGCGGTAGCGCAGCGAGAATCCTGTTTACGTTTTCCGATATGTCAAAAGCATCTAGGTATCGCGCTTCCGTGTTTTTGCTCATACTTTCCCTGTCTTGTGCTTTCGCGAGCAGCCCTGTGAACAAAGCGCTTGCAGACGATGTCCACAATTACGGGCATATACAAATTTCTCAGACTTCCAAAAGCGTCGTGGTGAATACCGGCCCCATTCAGGTCACTTTTTCCCTCGCCTCGGGTCTTGCCTCCTATTCTTGGAACAAGGTCGGCAGGATAAGTGACGCGTACAGCGCCGCTCGTGTAGGGACTCTCCTCAAGAGCACGGATTATTCAACGCATCGGTTTCTGACCTCCGATGTTCGACGGCTAAGTGATGGTTTTGGACGAGGCGTCAGATTCTCCTTCTTAAATACAGAAAAAGGTAAGCCCGCGTTGCGCCAAACCTATTGTCTGTACGAAGGAAAGCCGTTCTTTTTGCTAGAGATCACCTTGGAGAGTCCGACAGCAATAAGCACGAATTGGCTAGCCCCCGTGCAAGTGGATAAGCCGGGCAGCGTAAACATCGGCGCCTCCGCGGATGAACACGTGCTGATTGTGCCTTGGGACAACGACAACTTTATGCGCTATCGCGGTGAGCCGATTAATAGCGCCGGTTCTAGCTATGAGGTGACTTCGATCTATGACAACGTCAGCCGCAACGGTCTCGTCATTGGATCCGTGACGCATGACACGTGGAAGTCGGCAATCGATTATCGGGGTTCACATGACACGCTCGAAGCCCTCACGGTATATGGAGGCGCTTCTTCCTCAGTGACTCAGGATACTGTTCCCCATGGAGCTGTCTCTGGTCCTTCGGTCGCCTCACCTCGATTTTTCGTTGGTTACTATGAGGACTGGCGTAGCGGCATGGAGCAATATGGCTGGGCGAACAGTGTCATCGCCCCTCCGCTTCCCTGGGCTGGTGACATGCCAGTCGGTTGGAATAGCTGGTACGCTTATGAGTGCAACGTTAATTCGGAAGCCATGACCTCCAGTTCCGATTTTATTCGCAACAACCTGCAAAACCGGGGCTATGGCGACAACGGCGTTGTGTATGTCAACTGGGACTCATTTTGCGGGGCGGGGCCTCAACCCGACTACCAAAAAGTGGCGGAGCACATCAAAAAGAACGGGCAGCATCCTGGCATTTACTTTGTTCCCTTTGCCCTCTTCGGCAAAGGGGGCGATGAAGAGAAAGTACCCGGCACGAACGGCCAATACACGTGGAACGATCTCCTTTTGCGCGATGCGAACCAGGTGCCAATTCCTGTCCACATTGGCCGCCCTCTCGATCCCACGCACCCCGGCACACGGATGTATGTTGAATCAACTCTTAAGACATTCGAGCAATGGGGCTATGAATTCGTAAAGCTGGATTTTATGTCCCATGGCGCTATTGAGGGCAAACATTACATCCCCAATATGACTGCAATGCAGGCATACAACTATGGCATGCACTACGTTCGTGACGTTGTCGGTGGCAGGATGTTCGTTAGTTTGTCGATCGCTCCTTTATTTCCAGGCGCGGAATACGCCCACTCGCGGCGTATTTCCTGTGACGCAGCTGGCTCCATCAAGGAAATCGAATACATGTTGAACTCGGTGACCTACGGCTGGTGGTTGGACAAATACTATCGCTACAATGATGGTGATCTTGTTGTGGTCGGCCGGAATTCTGCTAACGAGGCAGTAAGCCGAGTAACCGCTTCCGCCATCACCGGAATGTTTCTTGACAGCGACGCCCTCCCGGGGAATGCATCCGTGCAGGAGCGGGCGCGCGACCTGCTGACACGCCCTTCGATTCTTGCCGTTGCCCGCATTGGAAAAACGTTCCGCCCAGTTGAAAACAACACCGGGGATCGTGCAACGGATGAATTTGTGTACCAGAAGGGAGCGACTTGGTATCTGGCAGTGTTTAATTACCAGCAGCAGCCCGCTACAAAGCACATTGATCTTGTGCGTGCCGGTCTCAGCCCTGGCACGCGATATCGCGCCATGGATCTCTGGAAAGGGACTTCTTTTACTGTGCTCGACAAGTTTTCCGTCAACCTCGAACCTGCTCAAGCCGCGCTTTTTTCTCTTGATGGGCCGTGAATTACAACCACTCGCTTGTTTATGCGCGTGTCCATGGTACGAACTCTTTGACCATATCAATCTTGCTTGTCTCACTACAGGCGGTTGCAATCGGCGACGAAGCTACAAATCCGCACAGTTATTGCGGATCGGCGAGCACGGAGCCGGAGCCACGGCCTCAAGGTCGCCAAGTGATGGGATTCTCCAACCGGATGCTTAGCGAAGGAGGCCCCCGTGTCGAAGTACAGCCTGTACACGATCGATTTAAGATCGAGACGTGGCTTGTGATGAGTTTGGCGAGTTCGGCGGAGCGGCGGCTCTCCAACGCAAGTACCCGCAAACCTGAGAATCCGTTCATGGAATGAAATTGTTCAACAGAATGGTTTGCCACGCCAGCGGGAAAATTACAGGCGGAGCGCGCATTTCACGATACACATCATTCGAGAAACGAATCGTACAGAATCCAAAAAGCAGAAAGTCCTGAAGACCGAAGGCCGCAGGACGCGAGTGCCTGAGTTCCTAGGTGGCGCGATCCAGGTAGTGGATTTCTCCTGCTTCAAGGAGACGAGCGGCGGCCGTTTCGGGAGTAAGGTCGCGTTGCGGGGAGGCGAGAAGTTCGTAACCTACCATGAACTTACGAACCGTGGCGGAACGGAGGAGCGGCGGGAAATAGTGCGCGTGAAGATGCCACGGTTCGTGCGGCTGGCCGTCGGTTGGCCGCTGGTGGAAGCCCATCGAATAGGGGAAAGCCGTTTCGAACAGATTGTCGTACCGGATAGTGATGCGACGCAGGATGTCGGCAAGGAGATCGCGTTCTTCTGCGCTTAACTGGTCAATTGAGGAAATGTGGCGCTTGCTCAAGACCAGCGCTTCGAACGGCCACACGGCCCAAAACGGCACGAGCACGACGAACGCGTCGTTTTGACAAACGATTCGCTCACTTCGTTGTAGCTCCAATTGCAAGTAGTCGCACAAAAGGCACGAATGTTTTTCCGCATGATAGGCCCGAAGGGATTCGTCTTCGCGGGCGGGGAAATTCGGGAGAGTGGCGTTGGCCCAAATTTGGCAATGAGGGTGCGGGTTGCTGGCGCCCATTAGCTCGCCGCGGTTCTCAAAGATTTGCACGTGCTGAACCCAGGGAATTTGTGCGAGCTCGCAAAATTGTTCGGTCCAAGCGTCGACCACGCCGCGCAGTTCACAGGCGTTCATGCGTGGAACCGTGAGATCGTGGCGCGGTGAAAAACAAAGAACGCGGCAATTGCCCCGATCGGCCTGCGCCATGAGCAAATTGTTCTCCTCATAATGAAAAGATTCCCCCTCCGGGAGCAGCGCCGGAAAATCGTTGCCGAAGGCGTAGGTTCCCGTGTACGGAGGCGTCTGCTTGCCGCCCGCGCGCTTGTTCCCCGGGCAAAGATAACAGTTGGGATCGTAGGAGACGGAAGGTGCGGCTGGGAGCCCCTCTACTTTTCCCAGCCACGGCCGTTCAGTGCGCTGCGGAGAGACGAGCACCCATTCCCGCAGTAGCGGATTGAAGCGTTTGTGAGGAGTACGAAGCAGCTCTTCAAGATTCATAGTAAAAAGTTGGGCCCGGGAATGGTAGCAGTCTTCGAAGCCTGCAGCAGCGCAAACGTCGAGAAGCAGATTCCTTACTCGGCCTGCCTGCAACAGGCAGGCTCGGAATGACATCCATGATAAGTCTGTGTCAAGAAGGCAAAAACTCTCCTGACGCGCTTCGGAGGAGCGCGTATACAAAAC
>Ga0307475_10000931_pt1 | contig 17451 bp, 18 predicted proteins | sample atmos_gasesECM1C_FD_203317 | JGI IMG/M metagenome (GOLD analysis project Ga0307475, IMG submission 203317) | Hardwood forest soil microbial communities from Morgan-Monroe State Forest, Indiana, United States - atmos_gasesECM1C_515 | ecosystem: Environmental > Terrestrial > Soil > Temperate... | reverse complement strand
ACGCGCGACAGCCGCATGTGCCCCTGTGCTCCCGGATACTGCCTGTAATACTGCGTCCAACCGCTGGGACTATCCTTCAGAATGGAGCCGATCTTCTCTGCTGACACGAGTTGATAAGGCAGGGGCAAATGGAAGCTAGGCGCAAGTTCTCCCTGTTTTTCGTTCGCTCCGTGAAAATTGCTGATTGTGACTACCCGAAGTGACGGCGCTTCCTTTTGCAGATACTTTTCCTCCGTCCCACCCGGTGACGCGTCGTTGGGATCGAGGAAATCATCCAAGTCGTCCTTGTCAGATTGTGTGCAGTTAACGATTACGATTTGTGAGGTCAATCTATCGATCCGATCCTTGCCAGCTGTGCCGACAAACGACTGGCTTATGTATGCTGAGAACACTTCGTATTCGGCTTCGCTGACGTTCGTTTTCTCGGCGGCTGGCCGCTGCGCCATAGCCACGAGGGGCAAGAGCAAGGAAAAGGCGATTCCGACTCGAAAGGTCGAGCACGCTGTCATGTGAAGATTATCTGCGCGACAGCGGCAAAGGGGTAGATTACCGTTGTGAACAAAGTTATTTCAGCGAGCGTGCGCAAACGACTTGGTTACAACACTGCCCGGCCTCTGACAACGTTGTGCCGCTGACTCTCATCCTTCTATGCGGTAAGCTGAGTTGTGCGCCATTGGCGCGAACTGACCAGTGAGCCTGTTCCAGCCCATCCCGAACGCGGGCAGCGCGGCCGACCCGACGCGGCCAATGGCGGACCGCATGCGCCCGCGGACTCTTGAGGAATACGTTGGCCAGGAGCACCTGATCGGCCCCGGCAAGCCGCTGCGCACGCAGGTGGATCGGGACGATACCGGCTCGCTGATCTTCTGGGGGCCTCCGGGTACGGGAAAGACCACGCTCGCCAAGATCATCGCCAACCTGACCAAGGCGGAGTTCATTGAGTTCTCCGCCGTGCTCGCCGGAATCAAAGAAATCAAGCAAGTCATGGCCGACGCCGAGCGCGCCCGGCAATACGGTACACGGACGATTGTCTTTATCGACGAGATTCACCGCTTTAACAAGGCGCAGCAGGACGCGTTTCTGCCACACGTCGAAAAGGGCAACATCCGCCTGATCGGAGCGACAACCGAAAATCCGTCGTTCGAGATCAACTCGGCCTTGCTCTCGCGCTGCCGTGTCTACGTCCTGAAGCCGCTCACCGAAGAGCAGATCGTGTTGCTGCTCAGACGGGCGATCACGGACCGCGAGCGCGGACTGGGAGAAATGAACCTGGTGGCCTCCGACGACGCGTTGAAGAAAATCGCTAGCTACACCAGCGGTGACGCTCGCAGCGGCTACAACGTGTTGGAAGTAGCGGCTGGCCTAGCGCAGAAAAATTCTGCAGGCGCGCGGGAGATTACTGATGACATCGTCCGCGACGCGTTGCAGAGGCGCATTCTCCTCTACGACAAGACCGGCGAAGAACACTACAACCTGATCTCGGCGCTGCACAAGTCGGTGCGCAACAGCGATCCCGACGCGGCGCTCTACTGGCTCGGTCGCATGCTCGAAGCCGGAGAGGATCCGCTTTACGTGGCCCGTCGCGTCGTGCGCATGGCTGTGGAAGATATTGGACTGGCCGACCCCAACGCGCTCTCGCTGTGCATGGCGGCCCGCGATGCGGTGGACTTCATCGGCATGCCAGAGGGCAATCTGGCGCTCGCGCAGGCGGTTGTGTATCTCTCCGTTGCTCCGAAATCGAATGCGCTCTATACGGCTTATGGCGAGGTCCAACAAGACGTCGAACAAACGTCGGCCGACCCGGTTCCCCTGCACCTGCGCAATGCGCCCACGGCATTGCTGAAGGGCCTCGGCTACGGCCGCGGATATGAGTACGCGCACGATCTTGAAGGCAAGGTTGCCGATATGCCATGCCTGCCCGACAATCTGCGCGGGCGCGTTTATTACCAGCCCACAAATGAAGGCATCGAGAAGCGCATCGGCGAACGGCTGGAAGAAATAAAACAGCGGCGTTCACACGCCGAACCCCGCCCTCGGCAGCGAAAGAAAGAATCGTAACGCCGATCCGGGCATCAAAAATCTGAGAAACGGGCGCTTGGTTTGCCATTCTTCAGCGTCGCGGGGGCGCTCCCATGGCTGCGATTCCCAGCATCAGCGGCAACAAACTTCCAGCCCGGCCTGCGTCTGCTCCCGCCGACATGGTCGAGGACCTGCAGCGCGTACAAAAGGCCGCGCAGAAGATCACATCGATTCTCGATCTCGACCAACTCATTGACAGCGTCGTGAATGAAGTGGCGCATTCGTTCGGCTGCCTGGAAGCAGGTGTCTATCTGCACGACGAAGAGCGCGGAGAGATGGAGCTGGCCGGAGTGCACGGGTGCTCCCTGCATGACAAGGGCTATCGGTTGAAGATCGGCAAGGAGGGGATGGTTGGCCACGTGGCTTCGACCGGTCGGATGCACTACGCTCCCGACGTTCGCCTGGACAGCTACTATATCGGCTGCGAGGAATCGACGCTCTCCGAGGTAGCCATTCCACTTCGTGTGGATGAGCGGCTGGTGGGAGTCTTCACCGCGTCGCATCCCGAGGTGGATGGTTTTCCTCGTCACCAACTGAGGCTCCTGCAGGCCTTGTGCGATCACGTCGCGGTTGCCGTAGACAATGCGCGGTGCTTTCAGAACGAGCGCGCGGCGCGAGCTGCCCTCGACCGCGATGCGCAGGAAGCGCGCGTGATCCAGCAGGCTCTGCTGCCCAAGAGCTCTCCTTATATTCCCGGGTTCGTGATTTCCGGTCGCAGCGAGTCAGCCCGCGCGGTCGGCGGCGATTGGTACGACTTCATTTCATTCCCGGACGGCCGCTGGGGGATCGTACTGGCCGACGTTTCGGGCAAAGGTACTGCAGCCGCATTGCTGATGTCGGCGACGCGCGGTGTGTTCCGATCGCTGGCCGAGGCGTGCTCCACTCCGGGTGAAGTACTGACGCGGCTGAACGAGTTGCTGGTGAACGATTTTCCAGCCGGTAAGTTCGTCACGATGGTGTACGGAGTGCTCGATCCGTCTACTCGCACAGTGACCTTCGCCAATGCCGGCCACTTGCAGCCGCTGTTCATCGACAATCGCGGCCACCAATTTCTGGAAACGGAACGGGGATTGCCGCTCGGGCTGGGCTGCGGAGACTACTCCGAAACTCAGGTTACGCTCTCAGAAGGGTCGAGGCTTTTGTTTTACAGCGACGGCATTACCGAGGCGGTGGATCCAAACGAGGAGGAATATGGTTTGTCCCGTCTCGCCGAGCACGCGGCACAACCGGGAGCATCGGCCGTAACCATTGTGGACGATGTGCGCTTATTCGCGAACGGATCAGGCGTGCGGGACGACGCGAGCGTGGTCTTTGTGGGAGTTAATGCTTAGCCAGCCTCGCACTGATCGCGCTTTCCCGCGCTGCCCTCAGCACGAGCAGCACACGCAAGTCTGTAAGCGCGTGGAGCAAAATCGGCAAGAGCAGACTCCCCGTACTCAGAAAAAAGACGAAAAGCAGAAGACCCAACACGCTCGCCGCCAAAGCGCCTTTGAGTCCCTGATATAGATGACCTAACCCAAAGATTGCGCAGGCCAGCGCGATCGCGAGGCCGGGAGCCAGCCTCCAGGGTCCGGCATGAAGGTAGTCCGGGAGAAAGCTCCGAAACAGAGTTTCCTCGCAGACCCCGGCTGTGATCGAAAGCGGCGCCCACCAAAAACGTTCCCGGGACGACTGCGGAAGAACGAAGGACAGCTTTTCGATTTGGCGCGAGAGCGCCGCCAACCCCTCCGGCTTGCGCACAACGACGAGCGGCACCAGCATGGCGACCACAGACGCGACGGTCATCCCAGCGACCACAACGCTTCCCGGCAGCCATCGTTCTTCGGACGTGCTCAGGTGCGCGTACCACAGCGTCCGAGGTCCCATCACCCCTAGCACCAAGACCGTAACAAACCACTTCGAGGTCATGGTCAGCCAATAAGTGCGGAGACGCGCATCGCAGTCTTTCGCCCGTTTAAGCCGGAAGATGAAGAACTGGTTCCACACGACGAGCGAGACGACCAGGAATGCGAGCAGGTGGTCTGCTGCCATCGGGTTACTCTATCCCAGCTGCGCCCGGTGTTCCTTCAGAATGCAGCGATCCATCACTACGAAGATTCCAGCCTTCCGGGCTTTTTCTGCCGCCTTTTCGTGAATCACTTCCTCTTGCATCCAGATGGCCGGAACTTTGAGTTGGATGGCCTGGTCTACGATCTCCTCCACAAACTCAGAGCGCCGAAAAATATCCACGATGTCGATTCTCTCCGGCACGTAGAGCAGGGACGCGTAGGCTTTCTCACCCAGGCATTCTTCGATCCGCGGGTTCACTGGGATGATGCGGTATCCGTGGCTCTGCATGTACGCCGACACGCCATGGCTGGGACGCAGGGGATTACAGGAAAGGCCAACTACGGCAATGGTTTTGGAGCGCTTCAGTAAATCGGCGATGGGATCGGACTGGGGTAAGGATGCCAAAGGGGCCTCAGATTTTACTTTTTGTTCGCTGCTTCCAGCTTTTGCTTGTACATCTTCAGCGCCAGTTTGCGAATGGTCTCTGAAACTTCCTTGTTAGCCGAAATGTTCTTGAGGTCTTGAACCAGCAGATTCTTCATCAGCCCCAGACCGAGGTCGAGCGGGGTGCGCGGATTGGCGACGAGATTCCGCACCACGATGTAGTTCTTCATGAAGCGCCGCTTCAACGGAATCTGGCGGAGCACGGCCTCGAGCACGTTCTTCTGGCTGGCGAATTTTTCCACCTCACCGTCGGAGAGCTTGGGCGCCTCGAGCACGGCGAGCGCAACGACCTTGGTGCCATCGCGGATCAGAAGGGAGCGCTCCTCTTTGTTGCCTTTCAACGCCAACTGAATTCGGCCTTTCACGTCGAGGTGGCTGATTTTCTGAAGGGTATTTTCGCGTTTGGGGGGTTGGCCCGGCGCGGGCTTCCTGGGTCCGACCGGGGCCGCTTTTGCCTTTGCCGCGCCTTCAGCGGCCGGGGCCGAGCCTGGGGACGGGGCCTCGGGCGCTGCCGGTCCGCTGGCTTGCGTCACCGGAAAATAATCTGACCCCAACAGTTCGACAATCCCTCCGATGGCTTGAAACGGCGTGCTGCCTTCCGCGTCGATCTCATGCGCGTGGTCTTTTAGATAGGCCTTGACCTCTTCGTCGGGGTCCTCGTGCTCGGTTGTAGTCGCTCCCGTCTCCACTTCTTCCGGTTCCGGCGTGTGAACTGTCGCATCCCCGGCTGCCGCAGCCGACGGCTCAGGCTGCACGGTTTCGCCGATCTCGATTGGAGTGAGGGGCTGGTCTGCGGGTTCACTCGCAGCAGTCAGCCTTCCGATCTCCGCCACCTCTTCCTTCCGGAGATACGGATTTGTCTTGAGAACTTCGAGCACACCGGCGAGCGACCGTACCCGGGCGCTCTGGAGCATCACCTCAATCGTTTCCCGCGTAGCAGAGACGGCAAGTTTCGCCATTTTACCCTCGGGCACTGATGGATTTTCCAGCAGCGCGGGCAGCAGCGCGGGACGAAGGTTGTCAGGGGCAATGAAATAATCCAGCACTTCAGGAGGAGTCTGCGGATCAGCGGCGGCGGCGCGCGAAGCCTTCTCGTCCCATCCCGCCAGCGTCATGCGCGCCAAGTCGGCGAAAACTTTGTTGTGAAGAGCGAGGTGAACCAGGATCTCGATGTTCTCGGCCGGCGGAACCTGCAACGCGCCGCGGGCGGCGAATTGCATCATGTTGGAAGGCAACTTCGAAGCGCGGATTTGATCGATCATGCGCGGCATAATTTCATGCCTCAAGGGCGGGCAGACGGTTCTGCCCAACGAGCGACTCTAGCCCGTTCACGGCCAATTCCAAATCCCGAGTGATGCGATTCGGCGCGTGGCGGAGAAATTCGTCCCGCAAACTCCGATAGTACCAAAGAGTACCCTGGCGGCCGCCCTGGAAGCGCGCCCAGACGAGTTCGCCCACCTCGCGGTAATCGCTGAGGATGGAGCGCACATTGTTCAGCTTGTCGGCGGCCGAAACCAGCCGGGTGTCGGCATCAGCGGCCGCAAGATGGCGGAGGTAATTTTCTTTGCGCTCGCGCCACGGCGGCTTGGGATATGTGTCTGCGTCGGTGCAACCATCCACCACCTTCGCGACGCGTGTGCCGAACCGGCGACGCACCTGTTTCAACATGGGTGCCCCGCCGCAATCTTCCACCACATCATGCAGCAATGCCGCGATGGCGAGATCTTCGTCGCCGCCCGCTTCCAGCACCAGCGACGCAACACCCATCAGATGCGCGATATAAGGAATGGTAGAAGCTTTGCGGGTCTGGCGCGCATGCTTCTCGGCAGCAAACTGGAAGGCCCGCAGGAAACGAAGCCCGAGCTTCATGCTCTTCTGCGTTCCGGGGAGCTTCGCTTTCGTCTTTGCCGAGACTTTCTTAACCGCCACTGTCTTCACTGCTTTTCCCCGCGCCGCGCGAGCAAATATGCCCGGATAAAGGGCTGCAAATCGCCGTCGAGCACGCGGTCCACGTCGCCCACTTCGGTCTTGGTGCGATGGTCCTTGATCATGCGGTAGGGCTGCAGCACGTAGGAGCGGATCTGCGAACCGAAATCGATGTCGAGTTTCGAGTCTTCGATCTTCTTCGTGGCTTCGCGCTTCTTCTCCATCTCGAACTCGTAGAGTTTGGAGCGCAGCATGCTCATGGCGCGCTCGCGGTTCTTGTGCTGCGAACGCTCGTTTTGGCAATTGGCCACCAGTCCGGTCGCGATATGCGTGATGCGCACAGCAGAGTCGGTCGTATTGACGTGCTGTCCGCCCTTACCGCTGGAGCGGTAGGTATCGACACGAATGTCTTCGGGCTTGATGACCACTTCGATGCTGTCGTCGATTTCCGGAGACACATACACGCTGGCAAAGGAAGTGTGGCGCCGCTTGGCCTGATCGAACGGCGAGATGCGGACCAGGCGGTGGACGCCGATTTCACTGACAAGCAGCCCGTACGCGTACTCGCCATTCACGGCGAAGGTGGCGGACTTCAGCCCGGCCTCTTCTCCCGGCTGGTAGTCGTAGAGCACAGTCTCGAAGCCCTGGCGCTCGGCCCAACGCAAATACATTCGCAGCAGCATGTCGGCCCAATCCTGGGACTCGGTGCCGCCCGCGCCAGGATGGATAGTCACGATGGCGTTGCGCGCATCGTTGTCGCCGGAAAGCAGCGTCTCCGTTTCGAGTTTATCGATCAGATCGCGGAGGGCGTCGATTTCGCGCTGCAGATCCGCGTCGACGTTCTCGCCTTCTTTGGCTAGATCGAAGTAGGCGGCAATGTCGTCGCCGCGGCGTGCCAGGTCTCGGTCGGTCGAGAGCACATGCTCCAACCGCTTCTTCTCGCGCATGATCTGCTGCGATCTCTGCGGGTTCGACCAGAGATTCGGATCGGAGGCCTGCTTCTCAATTTCGGCTAGTTGCGGACGGACTGTCTCCGCGTCAAAGATACTCCCGGAGGTCGTGAACCTTCTTGCTCAACTTTTCGTAAGACTGTTCCAGCTCTTGATTCATGAGGACGCATCAACTTTCTTGCGGTTTTTGAAGAATGACCATCGCATCAACAGCGCTCCAATGGAAATTATCGCACAGCCATACGCGAACCAGTCGCCATGCCTCGTATAGAAAGTAGTTACCGAAGTGAGCGCGTAGGGCGCAACTAGCGCCTTGCGCTCCTTGCGGGGAATTCGCGCTACCACTCTGCCCCACGGATCAATCGAGGCGGTGACGCCGGTATCGGTTGCGCTCAGCAGCCAGCGATTATTCTCGATCGCGCGCATGCGGGTCTGGTTCAGATGCTGGGCGTAGGCGCCACTGTCGCCGTACCATCCGTCGTTAGAGATGTTCACAAAAACCTGCGCGCCGTTGTCCGCAAATTGCCGCACTTCGTCAGGGAACACAGATTCGTAACAGATGAAGACGCCAAGCTGCGTTCCTCCAGCGTTGAGGGGCTTGCGGGAAACGCCGTGCTCGAACGCACCCACTTCTTTCGTGAGTCCGCCAGCGAATGCGAACAGGCTGGGAAAGGGGAGATACTCCCCAAAGGGAACTAGGTGGATCTTATCGTAGCGGGCTATCCAATCGCCGGTGGGACCAACAAGACTGGCGGAATTGAACACCGGCGTTTCCCCGGAGAGATTGGGACGTGAAGCCGGGCTGGCCTCGCCCATCGCGGGTCCCGTTCCGATCGAACCGGCAACGATCCAGGCGCCGGTCTGGCGCGCCATCGCGCTGATCGCGTCGCGGAATCGGGCATCGTTGGTGAAGAACGGAGCGGGCGATTCTGGCCAAACAATCAATCCGAGCTTGCCTGCCGGTGTGTTCGCGGACTTCAGGCTCAGATCCGTCAAGTCGGTCAACGTCTGCGTCTGCTGAAAGTACGCCGGCGTCCAGTTGGCGGAGACGGGAATGTTCTGCTGCACCAGCAGGGCCGCACGATCTGCGGTCGCAGCCGGGGCCTCGATCAACTGCCCCGCCTGCAACACAGCGGCCGCCGCCAGCGCCGCGGCCAGCATGGCTCCGCGCTTCTCGCGCGGAACCAGAAAGGCTGACGCCAGCGCGACGTTCACCAGCAGAATCTCAAATGAGATGCCGTAAACCCCCGTCCACGTCGCGATGCGGCACAAGGCGGCGTTGTCGACCTGCGCGATGCCCAGCAGATTCCAGGGAAATCCGGTCACGCGGGTGCGCGCCAGTTCCACCGCGACCCATAGGAACGGCGCTGTGACCAACGCGCGGCGGTGGTCGCGGGTTGAACCCGCCAGCAACCCTAGCAGCAAGCCGAACAGCCCGTGATACAGGCCGAGGTAGCAGCAAAACAGGAACAGCACCAGAGCCGCGACCGGCGCACTCATTCCTCCGAATTGGTGCATGGTGTCATAGATCCAGTAGCAGGTGCCGGCATACCAAAGAATTCCACAAAGGTAGGAAAGCAGAAACGCTTGCCCGGGAGTCGCGGGACCGAGGCGCAGAGAGCCCGCAACTTCGAGTTCTCCCGCCGGACACGTGCGCAGCAGCGCGACAATCAGCAGACTCAAGGCAAACCAGGAGAGAACGTAAACTCCGGGCAGCGGGAAAATCAGCACCTGCAGGACGGCTGACAGTAGCATCAACAGCCAGGCGCTGGAATGAATTTGCCGCACGGGAAAGGATAGCAAAAGCCGTTCTCAGGTCTCAGTTTGTCAGCCTTGCTTGATGACCTGCGAGGTAAGGCTGGAGCGTACGAACTGAATCACTTCTGGTGTCACGTACATTGGGGGCTTAATACGGAACAGCGGGCGGTCGGCTACCGGCTTCAGGGAAACGGCCTGCCATGCCGATTCGCCAGTATGGTGCAGAATCACGCCGTCGGCCCGGTCCAAAAACTCCCGCGCGGAATTCTTGAAATCGACGGTCGCCGGATCCAGAACCGTCAGATACAAATCCGGGCGCAAGAACTTTAGAACGCTGTTGGACTCGACAATTACGTTGCGCGCGCCTTCGAGGCGCTGGCGTAGCGCGGGCATCGCTTCGGCCAGCCGGCCTTGTTCGGTCCGCACCCACAGGGCCCGCCTCGCTCCGGCTATGAGGAACCGCGAGGTGTCCGACTCGCCCGACCGGTCGTGCTCTTCTGAAATCGCCCAGGAATGGTCGTCCGTGGCGCAATCGCAGGGCTCGCCATTGGCCGAGCAGACGCCGTGACCGTACTGCGTGATCTTTACCGCGGTCCAATCGAACTCGCGCAGAGCGGAGATCAGGCCGGCCACAACGCTGGTTTTACCCACGCTGCGGGTATGTCCGCCTATGACGACCAGTGCCACGCTTTATCCTTGCTTCGATCTTCCTTCAATCTTTTTTCGCCAGGCGCGTCAGCGTCGCCAACTGCTTCAGATACTGCCGCAGCGGCTGCGCCGGAGTGCCCCAAAAAGCGACGCCTTTGCCGCGCAGGATCTTGTTGGGCAGAACGCCTCCCTGCCCGCCGAGCATGACTCCCTCGCCGATGCGGGCATGCTCGCCAATGCCAACCTGGCCGCCCAGCACGACACCGTTCTCAATGACAATGCTCCCGGAAAGGCCGGTCTGCGCCGCGATGATGACGTCTTCGCCGATCTGGCAGTTGTGGCCGATGTGGACCAGGTTGTCGATCTTGGCTCCGCGCCGGATACGCGTTTCGTCGAGGGCGCCGCGATCAATGGTAGTATTCGCGCCGATCTCGACGTCATCCTCGATGACCAGTCGTCCGACCTGCGGAAATTTTTCGTAGCGTCCGGTCTTGCGGTCGCGCACGTAGCCGAAACCGTCGCTGCCTAGCACCGCACCGGCATGCACAATTACGCGATGGCCCAGTGTTGTCCCGGGATAGATGGTGACATTGGGATAGATTTCGCAGTCGTGGCCAACCTTGACGCCGGCTCCGATGGCGCCGCCCGCGCCGATCCGCGTGTTTTCGCCGATCTGCGCTCGATCGCCGACAACGGCGCGCTCTTCGACCTGCACTCCTCGTCCGAGGACTGCCGAAGGATGCACGTCGGCTGTCGGGTTCTTACTCGCGGGCGCTGTCCTTTCGGGCGACAAATCACTGTGCAGCAGCCGCGCCGCTCGCGCGAACGCAAGCTTGGGATGATCGCTCACCAGGATCGGCTTCGTGGAAGTAACCGTAGCGGCGAATTCCCCTACGATCACCGCTCCCGCTCCACTCTGAAGGGCCGCGTCCAGATGTTTCTCATCCTCAACAAAGACGAGATCGTCCCTCGAGGCCGAGGTCGTACTGGCCACTCCTGCCACCTCGACGCCGCTGTCCCCGACCAGGCGGGCTCCCACCGCCTCCGCGATCTGTTCGAGCGAGCGCTTCATGGCTCCCACTGTATAGCAGCGGGGCAAGGGGAAGAAAGGGGGCGCCGACGGCATCGAGAGGATCAAGAAGAGCAAGAAAGCAAGTATTTGCGGTCAGTTCCCTTCGAGAGATGCCCGACGCGCGTTCTAGGGAACGGTGCAGGTATTGGCCCCCTGGCACATGATGAATGTGCCCTGCTGACCCGCACAACTAGCGTCACCCTGGCCGCCTGTCAAGCTCCAGGTCCCCGAGACGACCCCGTTGCTTAGGGTTCCGGTCGTCGTCGTGGTTCCGTTGGATGTGCCGGTCAGGTTCCCGGTGAGCGAGAGGCTATTTCCCGCCGGCGTTACCGAGGTCACGGTAAAGCTTAGCGTGCCCGTCACCTGGTTCGTCCCGCTGGTGTTCAGGGTCGCGTTGCCGGTTTCGGTGGAAGCACCGACGCCATTGGCGAAGCACGCTCCGGCATTGAAGAAGCTGAAACCTGTGATGGTGAGGGGTTGGTTATTCGCGCCGGTGGTATCGGTTACGTTGAACGTGGCCACGAAATTCAGTTCGCTGGCTGCGCCCGTACCTCCATTGAGCAGCGCCTCCCAGCTTCCACCAGCCGTCGTGGTGGTTGAGTTTTGGGGCGTACTATTGCCGCACCCGCAAACCGCGAGTTCCAGCGCCAGCAGCGCCAGGATTGCAAGCTTCTTCATGCACCTTCCTTTGATGGATGACCCTTCTGAGAATAGAGAGATGCAGGCAGAGACGTCAATGGATGCAAGCGGCCGGGCCTCGGGGCGAAATCGCCCGGCGCGCCTCCTCTCCGGGCGAACCTCCTCATCTCAGAATCCCTCGCGTTTGCCGCGCCAAGCCGAGGATCAGCAAGGCGATCGACATCCCCACGAAGAAGCCGCTGCAGAAGTGCGAAAAGTTACCGTGGGTCCAGAGCCGCAACATGAGGCCGAAGGACAAAGCCAACGCGCCTCCGGCGGTGAACAAATTCCTGTGCTGAGTCACACTGCCTCCTGATCAGAGAGTTGATTACGAGGCTGCGCCTGAGCATGCCCCGCCAGCGTTTCAGGGCGCTGCATTCGCGGGCGAAGAGCCTGCCCTGAGCGAAGTCGAAGGGTGCCCGCGCCACACAACCGGTGCTACGCTCCGCGCTTGGTCTTCAATTCCGCCAGCAACTGCTCGATGCGGTCTTCCTTCTCGAGCGCGGCGAGGCGGTCGTCGATGTTGTCGCTGGCGATTTCCGACTTCGCCTGGCTGACCGCTTCCGAGCGTGCTACCTTGCGCTTCATGCGGTCGAATGCCGCGGTTTTCGAGCCGTCCCCAGACGCCATGCGCGCGTCGCTGGCCTTGCCCACGGCGCGGGCGCGGCGATGTTGTGCGATGAGGACGTCGGCCTTAGCCTGGGCCTCGGTCAACTTCTGCTCCAACTGACGCAGAGCGGACTTCAGGTTCTCCACCTGCGCTTTCTGGTCGGCGACTTGCTGCGTGAAGTTCTCGCTCAGCTCGCGGTAGCTCTCCACGCGCAGCAGCGAGGCGCGCGCCAAGTCGTCTTCTTTCTTGTCGACGGCGAGTTCGGCTTTGCGCATCCACTCCGTCACTTTCTCTTCGTTTTCCTTCTGCTTTTTCTCGAGCAGGTGCTGGTCGGCGATGGCAATGGCGACCTGCGTCTTGACCTGCAGAAGCTGGTTCTGCATGTCGAGAATGACTTGCTTGATCATCTTTTCCGGCTCCTCAGCTTTGTCGATCAGGTCGTTGAGGTTGGCTCGAACTAAGGTTGCAACCCGCTCCAGTAGTGCCATAGTGAACTCCCTTCTTTTCTTAGCTTTCAGCTATCTCCTGTCAGCTCTCAGCTTTTTCCTGATGCATGCGGTGCATGGCGGCGCATCTCGGACACGGCGGTTCCTTCCGCTGGAACGCACTGCCCAGCACCATGCCGATAGCTACTCCGATCGCCAGCCACACGCCCATGTTCCCGGCCAGAATTCCGGCCACTGCGCCGAGGGCCGCTCCCAGCGCCAGGCCCAATCCCGTGTGCTTTGATTTGTTCTCCATGACTCACTCCCGCCGAACCACCGAGCTTCGCTCGCCGGACCGGGTTCCCTCGACTTCGCTCAGGACAGGCTCGACCCGGTCCCACACGAAGCGGGGAGCGGGCCCCGGCCCGTCCCCGCGACCCCTCGCTATTTCTTCGGCGGGTCGCCCGGCTTGGGGGCTCGGTCGCCGATCTGCCGTACCTTGCCCAGCAACTCGGACAGCGGCATGCCCGAGAGGGTTTCGAACAGCGCCGGCACTTGCGCCGCCATCTTGGTGATGTCGCCGGTGATCTTATTCATCCCGGAAGCATCGCCATTTCCCGTGGAGACGATGGTGATCTTGTCCACGTTGGCCAACGGGCTCGCCAGCGCCTTCACTACGTCGGGCATGCTGGCGAAGAGTCTGTCGATCACTGCCGCCTGGTTGTATTCCTGGAAAGCCTCGGCCTTCACGTTCATCGCCTTGGCTTCAGCCTCACCTTTCTTAAAGATAATTTCGGCTTCGGCCTCGCCTTGCGCGCGGATCGAGGACGCGTGGCCTTCCGCTTCCGCGATCAGCCGTTGTTTCTCGGCCGCCGCCAAGGTCTCGATGCGCTGACGCTCGATTTCGGCCTGCTTCAGCACGGTCGCGATCAGTTCCTTCTCCCGGCGGTTGATTTCCGCTTCCTGTACCTTGACTTGCTGCTCTTTTTCGATCTGCTGTACCTTCACCTGTTCGGCGATGACCTGCTGCTGCATGATGTTGGTCTGGATGTCATAGGCCTTGTCGGCCTGCGCCTGCTGACGCTTGGTGACCTCGAGGTATTGCGCCTTCTTGACTTCGAGATCGCGCTGCGCCTCGGCTTGCTTGGCGAGCGATGCGGTCTCGGCCTGCACGCGCTCCTGATCGGCTTGCGCCTTGGCGACCGCGGATTCCCGCGTCGCCAGTGCGCGCTTGATGGCAGTATCGCGATCGGCTTCGGCTGCGGCCACATCCGCGTCGCGCTTGATGCGAGCCACGTCCGGTCGCCCCATGTTGGTGATGTAGTCGTTCTTGTCGCGGACTTCCTTGATGGTGAACGAGATCACCTCCAGTCCCATCTTGTTCATGTCGTCGGCGCAGGTGGAGCGCATGCGGTCGGAAACCATTTCCGGCTGCTTCACGATTTCTTCGACCGTGAGCTGGCCGATGATGCCGCGCAGGTGGCCTTCCATTACCAGTCGGATCAGGCCTTCCCGCTCCTGATCGCTCTTGGTGAGGAACTGCTCGGCTGCGGTCAGGACAGATTCGCGATCGGACTTCACCTTGATCTGCGCCACCGCTTCGACCGTTACCGCGACGCCTTGCTTGGTGTACAAGTCCTGTTGCGGCGCCACATCGAACGACATCAGTTCCAGCGATAAATCGCGGCAGACTTGGACCATGGGCAGCACCAGTGTGCCGTGTCCCTGCACTACCCGGGTCCCACCCAAGCCGTACACGATGAGTGCCTCGTGCGGCCCCGCCTTGCGATAGAGCCTGGCCATTCCGCTCATCAGGAAAAGAATGACCATCACTCCGAGCCCAACGAAGATCCAAATCACCACCACGTTCGAAATCCCGTTGAACATAACGCCTCCTGTTACGAATGCAGGTTAGAAATCGTCAATCGGTCAGCGTCACATGTGGCCGGGGACGGTGAGCCCAACCAACTCGGAATGGGCGGGCTGCGCGTTAAGGTTATAGTCGACAATGCGCTTGTTGCCGTACCAAGTAATGCCCAATACGACGTAAAAGAACGCCAGCAGGGGCCATGCCGGGCTCGACCGCGTGGCGCGAAGAATAAAGCCGCCCACCGTAAAGATCACCAGCAAGAAAGCCATAATGCCGAGCCCCAGCATCAGTGCGCCTTGGCGCGAGGTGTAGCCGTTGGGCTGCCAGTTGGCGTCGAAGTGCACGGCCATGCGCGCGGGCAGTTGATCCCACGCGCGCCAGTAATTCAGCGCCGTGATGGGAAGGGCCAGCCACATCATCCAGATCGCAGTCGTATACCAATTGCGAGTCATAGGTTCCTCAGCGACACCGTCGTTGACCGGAAGTTGTGGTTTAATTGGCGACTCTGACCTCGCCAAGCCTGTTATCAGGTCGAGATCGCGAATGATTCGTTCCGGATCGCCGTGCCCGAGAAAAACTTCCCCGTCGGTCGTCTTGATGTGAACCACCTGGTTTCCCCACACATAAGCGCGGGTGTTGCCTAAGCCACGAATTCCGTATCCTCGCAGCAACCTCCAAGGCTCAATCGAGTAGCTCACAATCGCTTGCTTCGGAATCGTGCGCAGCCGGTACCCAAGTGTCCGAATCTCAAGGCCATGGCGCAGGAAGCGATACTTGAATCCGCTCCACGCCATCGCGAACGCGCCCAATCCAATCACTGCCACTGCTGCCAGCGCTACACGCGCCGGAGCCGACGGAACCAGAGCCACCGAGACGGCCGGGCCCAGTACCGCGAGCAGAATGATCAGGCCCCACAAGGGACTGGAATGCGTCTCGACGGCGATTACCTCGCTTTGATTGGTGCTGGTTTCCATGGTCAGATCCTTGTGACTCGTTCCCAGGTCGTTACTCGTTAGCCATCTCTTCCCACAGCCGCACGTAAGCAATTCCCTTTTCATAGCGTGTGACTACGACCTCGGTTCCCTTGGCGATGGCTGTGCTCTCCTCGCTGCGAGCGCCGCAGACGCGGCGCGTTCCCGCCTGGGAATAAATCAGCTCGCCGGTGCCGCCTTCGCGAATGGAGATGGAAAGCTTGCCCAGCACCCCGACCATTTCGTAGTCGGCCGGGTCCATGTTTTCCTCGTCCGAGATCAGTACCTTGCTCAAGAACAGAAAAATGATGCCTCCGCCCACCACTCCGCTCGCAACGGAAAGGATTAATCCCATCCCAACCCATAGCGAGGAAAAACGTGTAAGCAAATATCCGGTGCCGCCAAACCAGGCCAGGAATGCCGCGAGCGAAGGCGGATTGAACGGCGATACCCCGCTACGCGCAGGCTGATTCGCCGCCGAAGCCTGTGCCGTCGCCGGCGCGTGCGCAGCAATCGGAGCGTGGCCCCCGCCCGCGTGCACGGTTGGCCCGTGCGCGACCGGACCGGCCGTTGTCGGGAAATGCGGAACCCCGTGCCCGTGGAAGTGGGGCAGATGCAAGCGACCAAAGCGCGAACCTCCGAGTACGAACGAAAAGAAGCTGAAGCAAAAGCCGACCGCAAAACAGATGAGATAGAAGTCTGCCCAGGTCATCGGACTCGCCTCCCCTCCGCGCTCAGCGCACGGTGATGGTTGCTGCCCGCCGCCAATTCAGGGCGCAGCGCCTCGAGCAGCCGTTCGGCCAGCCCGGGCGTGTCGAGGATCGCGCCCAGCAACAGGAGGCAGCGCCGCGTGTCTTTCTCGCGCGCGGCTTTGATCAGCACGTCGCTGACCTCGGGATCGCTCGCGAATTTTTCGGAACCTTGCAGCAACCAGACGTCGATTTGGCCTTCGGTCGTGCGGAGGTCCGAGGTGAGCTCGGCGTGGTAGCCGTCGGGGTCATCCACCAGAAAGCCGGGATGCACCTTGAAAAACTTCGCCAGCAGCGCCCGCGAGGACTGCGTCATGTGCGGACGCGCTCCGCTTTCAATCTGCGACAGATACGACTGGCTGATGGTTTTCCCTTTTCCAGAGCCGCCTTTGCCCAGTTCGGCGCGAATGGCGCGCACCAGTTCGAGCTGCGTCATGGGCCGGCCCAGGCCGCGGAGAGAGCCTTCGACTTCGCGGAGATAACGGATTTTTTCGCCCAGCTTCATGACCGGACCCAAGCGTTATTTCAAATCGAGATAGTTATATTGCAATTTGCGATTTATGTCAAGAACCGGATTAGGCATGGTTTCAGGGGCTTAGGAGTTCCGAGCCGACTGGCCGTGGATTCAGTCCGGAGGATGGGCTGGGTCGGATCTTCTACAGGCCAGCTTCGATGCGCGAGCGGGGATCGAGGTAGTCGCGCAGGGCGTCGCCGATGAAGTTGAAGCTAAGCACGGCAAGCATGACGGCAAGCGCGGGAAAGAGCACAAGATGCGGGGCGTCGAACAGGTGGGCGCGACCGTCGTTGAGCATGGTTCCCCAACTGGCCGTAGGCGGAGGCACGCCGAGGCCGAGGAAACTCATGGTGGCTTCGGCCAGGATCGCTCCGGCCATGCCGATGGCGGCCTGCACGACGACCGGCTGAATGATGTTGGGCAGAATGTGGCGGACGATGATACGCAGATCGCTGGCGCCGAGGGCGCGGGCGGCTTCGACAAATTCGCGTTCCCGGGCGGCGAGGACTTGTCCGCGAACCAGGCGCGCATAGCCAACCCATCCGCCGAGCGAGAGCGCGAGCACCAGATTGAAGATGCCGGGGCCGCGGAAGGCGACGAAGGCGATGGCCAACAAAATTCCAGGAAAAGAAAGGAATGCGTTCATCAAGACGACGTTAACGAAGCGGTCGATAGCTCCGCCGTAGTAGCCGGCGATCGAGCCGATGA
>Ga0307475_10000930_pt1 | contig 17455 bp, 14 predicted proteins | sample atmos_gasesECM1C_FD_203317 | JGI IMG/M metagenome (GOLD analysis project Ga0307475, IMG submission 203317) | Hardwood forest soil microbial communities from Morgan-Monroe State Forest, Indiana, United States - atmos_gasesECM1C_515 | ecosystem: Environmental > Terrestrial > Soil > Temperate... | reverse complement strand
TGAGGTCGCGATAGATTTCGACGCGGCCGAGGAGCACGCCTTTCTCGTCAAGGATGGGACGCGTGGCGCGCTCCAACAGGCGCGGAACCGGGCGGACCAACTGCAACTCTTCTCGCAGCGCTCCTTCGGTGCTGTGCGCCAAACGATTCCAATTCTCGGCGAAAGTACTCGCGTCGGCGATGCGCGCGCTGAGCGAGGCCACCAGATCGTCGAGGGTCTTGATGCGCGCGAGTTCTTCGGGGGCCAGACCGACCATCTGGCCGAAGCGTGTGTTCACCGCGCGAATTTCCTGCCCCGGTCCGAAGAGGACCACCCCTTCCTCAAGCCATTCAATAACGTTCAGGACGTCGGTGACGCCGTGCTCAGCATCTCTGTGCTCGCTTCGGTCGGGCTGCTTTTGGAGGGCTGCGAGAGCTTCCTTATGACGCAACTCCAGCTCGGCGGCCTGCTCGCTGCGCTTCAGCTGCAACAGCGGCGGAATAGCGAGCGCAGCGCTAAGTTCCAATCGTTCCAGTCCAGCCAGCGAGGCCGTGCTTCGACGAACGCCCGCGACCATCGCTCCGAGGGTTTCACCAGCGGCCTCCAAGGGCCAGGCAACAACGCGCGCGACTTGTCCCTGGGGCCACGCAATCCCGGGTTCGCTACCAGTGACGTGATGGGACTCAAGTGCCCGGCGCCAGACGCCGCTCAACTCCTCACTTTCGAGCCCACGAATCCAGGCAGCGGCACCACTCTGCCAGGCAAAGCGCATGCTCTGCGCCAGTGGGTGAATAGAACTCTTCCTCGTCTTCGGTGAATCGACGAAGCAGCCAATCGCGGCGAAAACCGCACTTGGCTCGACCTGGTGCTCTCCCTTGCGGGTGCAGTCCTTTACAATGCCGGCAAGCACATCGCTCGGCGATTCCGAGCTAGTCAGAGCGGCGAGCATGCGGCGGGAGTCTTGATGGCGCTCGCGCCTCAAACGGCGCTCATCTTCGAGTTCCATGACGAGAGCCAGTTCGGCCGCGACGGACTCGAGCAACGCTCGCGGCAAACGCGCCTGTTTTTTCCGACCCCCGGCGAACAAGATGCCGCGAAGCCGTGCGTGAACCTGCAGAGGAACCCAGAGCACGCGCCGCATCTCGATCAGCGCGCCGATCATTGGCTCGTCCGGCGAGTCATCAACGTCTTGCTCGACAGTCCGCAATCCCACCAGCAATTCTTCAGGCAATGGCGGCTGTGGGGATAGCCTAGACCACTCAGCGGGCGTCGCCTCTCCGTCTTTCTCCGCCACGATTCCCCGGAAGCTGCCGTGCTGAGCGGAGTCCACAAGGGGATCTGCAATTTCAACCCACACGCCGACCCGGTCAGCCTGGCCACTCGCCAGCAACGCCTGGATCGCCTCTTTCAGCAGGTCTCGCAGTACCCGCCCTTCCGCGGCGGCGCGGGCCACGCCGATCGTTCCCGTTTCTTGATCCTGCGCATTCCCCCAGACCCACATGCATTTGCCTCGATCAGCAGCACTGCCGCCCGCCAGTCGGCATGGCGGGCGTCGTGAGCCCTGACCCTGCCCGCGCAGACTACATTGCACTGAAAGGTCCAACCGGGTCGCCACATCTCATTGATAACGTGACAGTTGCGCCGCCTACGAAAGGGCGCGAGGAGGTCTAACATCCCATGTCGAGACTTGCGATGGTTTTGGTTCCGAAGTGAAAAACTCGAGATCGCAGGGACCGGAGGGAATCTGGGGCGTAAAGGATCAGGGCGTGAACCCAAGTTCAACGGCGATTAGCGCAAATTCGCGCCACCGCCAAGCGTGATGAGGCCGCGAGGGCGCTTTGATGTTTGCCGCTCTCAACTGCTGGCTTGCTCGTCCAGGTTGTATTGCTTCAGTTTGCGATAGAGCGTGGTCTTGCCAATGCCTAGAATGCGCGCGGCCGCGAGCTTATCTCCCGCCGTCTCGCGCAGGGTGCGCAAAATGGCGCGACGCTCGAGCTCTTCGAGGGGCACCAATTCGTTCTTCTCCGGGAGACGCTCCGTTTTGGGGAACTGCAGATTGCTCGGCAAATCGGCCACATCCACGAGCGGGCCGGAACCGAGCGCCACGGCGCGCTCGATCGCGTTTTCCAATTCGCGCACGTTCCCCGGCCAGTCATAGGCGATCAACTGGCGCATGGCGTCTTCGGAAATGTCTCGCGAGGTATGCTGCGAAAGCGAGAATTTTTCCAGGAAGGAGATGACCAGGAGCGGTATGTCACTCTTGCGCTCGCGCAGCGGAGGCAGTTTGATTTGCACCACGTTCAGCCGGAAATACAGATCCTGGCGAAACGCGCCGGTCTTGATGGCCGCATCGAGGTCCCGATTTGTGGCGGCGATGATGCGCACATCGATGCGTCGCCTCTCCGTAGAGCCGACCGGCTTTACTTCGCGCTCCTGCAACGCGCGCAGCAGCTTGGCTTGCATGTCCACGGGCATGTCGCCGATTTCATCGAGAAACAGCGTGCCGCCGTTGGCCGCCTCCAGCAGGCCTTGCTTGCCGTGCAGGGCCCCAGTGAACGCGCCCTTCACATACCCGAACAGCTCGGATTCAATGAGCGTGGGGACCAGCGAGGAGCAATCGACGGGAACAAAGGGTCGGTCTTTGCGCGGCCCGGAAAAATGCACGCTCTTGGCCACCAACTCCTTGCCCGTTCCGCTTTCCCCCAAGATGAGAACCGGATACTCGTGCAAGCTGACCTTCTGGATGACCTTGTAAACGCGCTGCATGCGTTCGGAAACACCAATGAGACCGCCGAAGCCAGGCCGGGTGCGCAGTTGCTCGCGCAATAAATGATTTTCCTGCTGCAGTTCGACCGCGCGCGCGGCGCGCTCCAAGCGCGAACGCAGTTCTTCGATGCGGAAGGGCTTGGTGACGTAGTCCACGGCGCCCAGCCGCGTGGCGGCCACCGCCGAGTCGATGGTTCCGTACTGCGTCAGCACGATCACCGGCAGTGTCGGGCTGGTGTCGTGCACGCGCTTCAGCAGGTCCAGTCCGCTGGTTCGCTGCAGCATCAAGTCCGTCAGCACGATATCGACTGCGGAATTCTCCAAGACCTCCAGGGCCTCCTCCATGCTGGCTACGGCGAAGGCCTTCATGCCCGCCTGGCGGGCAACCTCGGCGCAAGTCTCGCGGATAGACGGCTCATCGTCGACGATGAGGATATTCATCGCGACGCTTTCGCGCAGCACGGCCGCTTCTTCGCTCATGCGTGAGCCCAGAGATTCCATCAACAATCTCCGAGCATTCTCAATTCCATCTCTTTGTGCCAGCCTGTAATTTTTAAGAGATAGGCATAGTACCTCTTATGTATATCAAAAAAGAACACAACTTGGCAATTTTGGCGTTCTATTTGAGGCGGCGCGAGCGAAGCGCTCGATTTCCGGGCGCTCCAATTCCATAATGGAACGATTGGATTCCCATTTCGGAGATTCGCCTGCTCTCATTGCAGCAAATTTGCTCTTGGCGCAAGAAAAAGGACCCACCGAGTTTTCACTCGAAGAGCCCTCTTGCAAACTTCGCAGAATCTAGCTTACGCGATGGAGGAACCGGGTACACCCCGACGACCGTCGCAACTGCTCGCGGCTGGCGCCGGCCGGAATGCTATGCCGTTGGTTTACTGTGCGGAGCCGGGGTTGGGCGTTGCACTGCCTGGTCCGCTGTCCGCGCTGAAGATGGTCACTTGCACGCGGCGGTTCTTCTCCCGGTCGTCCCGGGTCTTTTCGTCGTTCACCGGTTTGTCCTTGCCGAGTCCCACGATTTGGATGCGGTAGACGGGCACGTTGCGCTGCGATACGAGATAAGTCTGCACGGCTTCAGCGCGCCGACGGCTGAGCTCGAGGTTGTATTCAGGAGTGCCAGTCTTGTCCGTGAAGCCCTCAATAGCCACGAAGTAGCGCTTCATGCTTCCGACCTTGCCGAGTTGGTCGAGCTGCTGCTTGCCTTCGTCGGTCAACTTCGCGGAATTGAATTTGAATAGCACCACGACGTCGCCCGCGGGCTTGTAGTCGTCAAGGTTCGCGATGCGCTCGTTGAGCTCGGCGCGAACGTCGGACTTCACCTGATCGGATTTCTTGGAAGCCGCGTCGGCACGCCCGAGAGCGTCGCCTGCGCGCGCATCGGCGGAATCCGCCTTTTCCGCGGCGGCGCTGATCTTGGGCTCGTCGCTCTCCAATTGTTTCTGCGTGCTCTGCGTCTGTTTTTCGACTTCGTTGACCTTCGCGTTGATGGGATCGGTTTGCTGGGCGACATACTTTTTCGTCGCGCAACCTGCCAACAACAGCATCACGCTGGCGATGATCGTTGCTTCGATGACCCGCTTCATGAGTGTTCCTCCATTCGAATTTGAACTAGGTTCCCTAGATTACAGTTCGATTGCTCTGGGCCGGGCAGAAGCGGGCTGGACACTTCGCGAAGCTACCTGGCGGGGCGGCAGGGCCACCGGAACCATTGAAACAAATCTTACTGGAAACCGGCAGATCTTACCACTATCGTTCTGGTCCCCGCCTTGCTGGTCCCGCGCCGTCAGCCCTCCTCAAAGCCGGGCAACCTGCACTCCTTTCTGGAGTTTCTTCTGGAGCTCGACCGCCACATCTTCGCAAACGTCTTTCTGGCGCCGGCTAAAATTATCGCGTGGACGTCGCACCAATGATGCGAAACTTGTACCAGGCCGTTCCCGCGGGGTACAGCACGTCACGGATCTGCGCGTTCTGCTCTTCTCCCGGAGCGAGATTGAACGCAATCGTTCCTTTGTTGACCACCAACGCGGCATTGTCCGGACCGACGTAGGTCGTTTCGTACTCAATCTTGCTGTAGGTGTAAGCCTTCGATTTGTTGTCGATGTCCACTAGCCAGACCGCCGTGGTGCCGGTGCGATCTTTTTCCATTCTGGCGCTCAGAACCTTCAGGTCGTGCACCGGGTCCGCTTTGCCGGCCGGCGCGGGCGCAGCGGTCGCAGCGGTGACTGGCGCCACTGGTTTGTTGCCGCTCTTCGACATCGTGTAGAGCACGCCGCCTGCAGCGGCCGCCGCGACGACCACGAAAATGGTTACCCACATTCGACTGGAACTCGATTGTTTCTGCTCTTGTGCAACCTCAAACATTGCCGCCTCCTCCACAACCCAATCTGCGTTCCTCCGCCGCCGCCGGAATGCGCGCAATTGGATTCTCGATAAGGAGGGACTTCGTGGCAATGCAAAGAAGGGTCGGGAAGCCCCTCGATAGGTACTGCTTATATCCCATTCGCCCTTAGGTGGCAAGCAATCGCGACGCAGGTCGGTGCGTCAACGGCAGATGATGATTGCGAGGCCGAGTTAGTGTATTCACCCGATGACCAGTCGAGCACGCTTTCTGTTTTTGCCGCCGTGCCAAAATGGAACAAGCGCTACTCTGCTGCTGAGGACCCTCCCCGTGGAAGAGCTCGTCACGCCGCCGTCTCCAACAAAAACGGACCAGCGCCGCGGCAGCCGCTTTCCCGTCGTTGTCCCGGTGCAAGCCAAATGGCAAGAGGCCAGCGGCCGCATTATCATCGAAAACGCGCAAGCCCGCGAAGTAAACATGCAGGGCGGCCTGCTGGACATGAAGATCTTCCCCAGTGTGGGAAGCCAGATGGAGTTAACCAATCTACTTTCCGGGGAAACCTATCGAACCCGCGTGGTCGCGATTCGCCGCAAAGAGGGACGGGTGCTCGGAGTAGCTGTCGAACTCCTGATTCCCAGCGAAACGTTCTGGGGCGTGAACTTTCAATTGAAGAAGACTAGCGCGGAGCTGCTACAACTCGAACATACCATCCGCACAGGTGGCATCGATCAGCGCATCCTGACGGATTTCCGCGACGCCGTGGATCACGTCCGCAAGACCGCCTGGGCCGTTCAGGAGTGGCAAGAGCGCCAGATCACGCACCACGATCCGCAAACGTTGCTTCCGCTGCTCATCGCCGAGCGCATCCGGCGCGCCGCACAGCTGGGTCATTCCATCGTTTCGGATCTCACCAACCACGAGGTCACTCGAGAAACTCCCGGGGTAGATCAACTTTTTGACGCCGTGCAGCGCATGCAGCAACTTCTGGCGGACCTGCTCCGAGATTCCTAGCGCCAGTCCACCATCGCTGGCCGTCTTCGGCAGGCTTGTCTAATCCGGCTTCTTTTCAGATGTCTCGGGCGCGACTCCGAGCGACTTAATGAAACTAACGAGTTGCCAGCGCTGCGGTTCGGGAAGTTTTGACCAGACGGGCATGCCGCGGCGGACCACGCCGTTGGTCAGGATCCAAAAAATAGCTCCCGGTGCGGCGCTCTGCACCTGCTCGGCGCGGAGGCTCGGAGCCTTCTGCGTGCCGTAGCCTGAATTGCCGTGGCATTCGGAGCAATGCTGGCCGAATAGGTTCTGCCCAGCAGCGACCGCATCAGGATCGTTCTCCATAGGGTTGCGCTTGGCCCTGGCTTTGTCAGGTGCCTTGGCGAGCTCGGCATAAACAAATACGTCTGCTTTGTAGTTGTGAGCAGCAGGTTTCTCATGTTGGCCGAGAGCCAATGAGGCCCCGAGAAGGGTGGCCATTACGGACAGCGCGATGATCGATTCCTTCACGTGCGGCCTCGGAAGAGGCGGCTCACCGCCGAACCGAAGCTGGTAATTTCCCTCGAAACACCCCAACGCAGAAGGAACGCGTGACTGTTGCCATTCAAACCAAAGCCGGGGGAGAGACGCAGCGTCCAGTCTGACGGGAGATTCCAGGCTACGACCGGAGCCAGGTAGCGCGAGGTGTTGTTCAGGCCGAAACTATAGCGGTCTCCCAGTCCGCCGTACATCTCCACGCCGGCGATGAAGTTTTCACGGCAAAAGGAGCAGCGTTTTGCGGAAGCCTTAAGCGCCAGAGGACGGCTCGCACCAAGAGCGTAGCCGAACTCCCAAGGCTGGTTCGAGAGATTCTTGGATGCGATTATGTTTTCAGCGAAATTCCATCCCTTAACGGTGCTCGACAGAATGAGTTTGAATTCGAGTTCATTAATATGTTCCTTGCGGGCCTCGGCATTGGGCACCAGAAAGTCTGACTCGACGTCGTGGCCTTCGACCTCCTTGAGGATCTTGTCTGCACCGTTCTTCCTCTCGTATTCAACGTAGAGAATGGGATTTATGAAGTGCTCGCGTTTAAGGGGGCGAATGCGGTTCTCGAAACGCAGGCCCGTGAATATGGTGCTGTCATGGAATGTGGTTTGACCGTCCAGATATAGCTCAGTGGTCCACCAGGCCGTGGCCCCGTACTCCAATTCAGTCCAAAAGGCGTGGAAGTCGTTGCCGCCGCGCTGCGTCCCGAAAGTGGAAAAATATTCAACTTCCAGGTTGCCGGGCTCCTCTAAATAGTGATCATACGTGACGATATACGGACTCTCCTGAGCCCGGCCGGCATATGGGAAAAAGGCCGACGCCGCGAGCAAACAACATGTCGAAAACAACAAAGGAACTCGCGAGGTCAATCTGCTCCTCTTGCAACTAATTATCAACTGGCTCAAATAAGACTAACTTAGTCCTATATCTTTTTTCAAGCTGGAGAATGGCTGCTCGGCAATCATCATGGCCCTTCATGGGCACAGTCTCGCGTTTGGAGTGCAAGAACCAAGGCACGTATTATCTTAAATCGAGTACAATGCGCATTAAATCGAAAGCATCCGCCCTAACGGGTGCTTAGCGACCATGAGAAACAATCGCCCCCAGCCCTGCAAGTGCGGCCATCCCAAGAGCATTCACGCACACATGTATTTCCAGGCGAGGCCTGCCAAGCTTCCAAAGGGTTGCAACTTTCCCGGATGCAGGTGCAACAACTACCGGGCTGCACAGGTTCCCTCGCAGCCTCCAACACCGTAAGTAATCCTGCTCCAGGAATGCTAGCCAATCGGGAAGTGCACACGCCAAAAGCGGGTGCGACCTGGAACGCGAGTGAGGTATGATAGAGTGCTGGAAAACTACTCATTAGGATGATGATGCAGACAGACAACGGAAAAGTCTTGTTAAGAGTCCGCCCCCGCGGTTTTTGCGCCGGGGTGGTCCGCGCGGTGGACATCGTCGAGCTGGCGCTGGAAGCGTATGGCGCTCCGGTTTACGTGCACCATGAAATCGTTCACAACACCTACGTCGTGGAGCAGTTACGGCGGCGCGGCGCGATCTTCGTCGAATCCATCGAGGACGTTCCTCACGGCGGCGTGCTCGTCTTCAGCGCTCATGGCGTCCCCCCTACTGTTCGACAGGAAGCCAAGGATCGCTCGTTGAAAGTGATCGACGCTACCTGTCCGCTGGTCACCAAGGTGCATCTGGAAGCGCTTAAGTTTGCGCGCGAAAAGCGCACCATCATTTTGATCGGCCATCGTGACCATCAGGAGATCATCGGGACGTCTGGCGAAGCTCCGGATCGAACCATCGTGGTCGACTCCGTTGCTGCTGTGGATGCTTTGCAAGTTGACGATCCCTCGAAACTCGCCTTTCTCACGCAAACAACGCTCAGTTTGTATGACACGCAAGAGATTGTTACCCGTCTCCGCCAGAAATTCCCCGCCATCAAGGGGCCAGCTAGCGACGATATCTGCTATGCCACCCAGAATCGCCAGGAAGCCGCCGAGCAGGTCGCCAAGGACGTCGACCTGATCCTTGTCGTAGGTTCGCCCAATAGCTCCAATTCCAATCGCTTGGTCGAGGTTGCGCAACGCTGCGGTGTTCGCGCGCAACTCATCGATTCCGCGCAGGATATCGACGTAAGATGGCTCGAAGGCGTCAAGCGTGTGGGCTTAACCGCGGGGGCTTCCGCGCCGGAAGTGCTCGTCGAGCAGGTCAGCGAGCGTCTGGCTGAGTTTGGCTTCACGGACCAGCGCGATCTGGATTTGATCCGCGAGGATGTGCGGTTCACCCTGCCGCCGGAGTTGGCGACGATCGCGGCCGCGCCGCGCCGCTGAAGAGTTTGAAGACAGACCCGGCAGGGGTACGCCGGCACGCAATTCAACCCAGCACCGTAGGCGGAACAAAAACAAGGAGCGCATCCTTGGCGGTCAAAATTGCCCGTCAGCCGAAGAAGATTGCTCTGATTGGCGCGCCTTCGAGCGCGGCGGCGTTTTCGCCGGGGACCGAGAAGGCTCCCGCGGCACTGCGCGCGGCCGGTCTGGTCGAACAGCTGCAACATGCCGGCTTTGAGGTGACCGATTACGGCGATTGCGCGCCCAGGCACTTCGCCGACGACGATGAACACCGCCGGGCCCGCAATCTGACGGAAATTGTCGCCGGCCTGAATGATCTCAAGCCTCGCGTGGAAATCGCCGTGAAGAGCGGCGCGCTGGTCCTTGTGCTCGGCGGAGAATGCGTGCAGATTATCGGATTGCTGACCGGCTCCCGACGCTATTACAAACACATCAATTTGTTGTGGTTCGACCGCGATGCCGACCTGAATACTCCGGCGACCACGCCGTCCGGCCGAATCGATGGCATGGTGCTCGCGCACATCATCGGCAGGGGCGCGCCGGAGTTGGTGCGCTTCTGGGGCGAGCCGCCTCTGGTGCGCGAGCCCGACGTCACGCTGTTCGGTTTGGCGCGGCTTGATCCGCCAGAGCAGGATTTTCTCTCGCGCGCGCCGCTGCGCCACGTACATGCCGCGGATATACAAGCAAAGGGAGCCGCGGCAGCGGCGGCCGACGCACTGAACCATTTGCATGCCGATTCCCGTGAATTTGTCTTGCATCTCGACCTAGACGTGATTGCGCAACAAGATTTCCCGGCCGTGGTCGTGCCGGGAAGCGGCGGCCTGGGCCTTGATGACGTGCGCGCGGCGTTGAGGGAAATCGTACGCCACAAGAATCTGGTTGGCCTGGACGTGGCGCAATTCAATCCGGACAAGGACCCGAACGGCGAGTGCGCGAAGAAAATCGTCAATTTGCTGGTCGAATCGCTATCAACGCGCCTCGAGACGCCTGCGCCTTCCAACACCGAGCCCGCCGCCCCCCAGCCAGAAGAATCGTCGGCCGAGACCACCGCTTAGCTTCTGCTCACAAATCAGACTGAGTTCTGTCGGCGCATTGATCTCAGGCCGTTGCTTCAGCCCGCTTGCGCAGATAGCGCGCGAGTCCCAAAAAAGATAAATCCAGCCCTGCGGTGAACGCATGGTGATCCGCTTCTGCGGGCCCGAGATGCTCTTGCATCTCGGCTTGCGCGCGCGCCGCGAACGCTCTCTTCGCCTCCGCTTCGGTGGGCGCGGACCGCAATACTTCCGCGGCCAGCTCCGCCCAGCGATGCAGCCGCCTGCGAAATTCGGCGATGTGCTCCGCGGGTTTCTCCGCGTAACCAAAGTGCGTAAGAAAAAGCCGTGAGGGCCGCCGCACTAGAATGGCCGCGAATGAATTCTCCCAAATTTCGAGACTGATGTCCGGCGGCGGTGTGGCCGGTAGGATGAACGGCCCGTTGTCGATGCGAATGCCAGTAGTGTCGCCCACGAAAGCCACGCCTTCCGCAGCGTCAAAGTAGCTGACATGGTGCGAAGCGTGGCCCGGCGTGTAGGCGACCTCAAGCTTGCGCGTGCCAAGCGTCAGCGTCTCGCCACCATCGAGAATCCGCAAATTTTCCTGCGGCACCGGAAGCGTTGCCCCAAATAGCTGATGCAAAGTGTCCGGCCACAGCCGCGCCGCGCTGGCCAGCAGCTTCGTAGGATCAATCATATGTGGCGCCCCGAGTCTGTGGACGTACACGACGAGCCGCGGATTGTCACGCACGAGCGAACCGGAAGCGCCGGCATGGTCCAGATGAATGTGCGTCAGAAGAATAGCGTCGAGCTGTGCCACCGATAGTCCACGCGAGTGCAGAAGCTCGCGAAGCGTCGCATACGTCGACTCCGGTCCAGGATCAATGATGGCACGATGCCCGCCGGATTCCAGGAGCGCCGCCGCCACAGAATGTGGCCGCCCCACCCAATTTGTGTCGAGTATCGTGATATCGCTCATGGTCGCCATTAGTATAACTTGAGCGCCAAAGCGGACTGCCAAGGAACGTCTTGGTCGGAAGTGCAGAGCTTCTTCAAGCGGTCAATCCCAGGCAAAATGGTTGCGAATATGAACGAGCCAATGGTGGTGGCGCCGGTGATTCTGACAGGCCGGCACGTGCGACTGGAACCGCTTGCCCTCGAACATACCGCCGGGCTTGCAGACATAGGACTAGATGACGACCTCTGGAAGTGGATTCCGACTCCGGTGCGCACGCTGGAAGAAATGAGCGCTTATGTCCAGACCGCGCTCCAAGAACAGGCCGCCGGATCCGCCTTGCCGTTTGCGCTGATTGAAAAATCCAGCGGCCGCGTGATTGGCTCCACGCGCTACGCCAACATCGAGCGCGCGCACCATCGCCTCGAAATCGGATGGACCTGGGTCGCCCGGCAATGGCAACGCACCGCTGTGAACTCCGAAGCCAAATACCTGTTGTTACGGCACGCTTTCGAGACGCTCAAATGTATGCGCGTGGAGCTGAAGACCGACTCGCTCAACGATCGCTCCCGCGCCGCGATTTTGCGCGTCGGCGCTCGTGAAGAAGGCACGTTCCGCAATCACATGATCACCGCCAGCGGCCGTATTCGCCACACTGTCTATTTCAGCATCGTCGATTCCGAATGGCCGGAAGTACGAGCACGGCTCGAGGCCAGGCTCCGCTAGTAACGAAATCGCACTAACCATCCGTGCCGTGCAAATCTTCCCCCATGTCATGAGGTATATTGCACCGAAGCCTTGACGAGACCGAGATTAAAAGTGTGACGGCACCCAATCCAGCAAATCGCCGGCGCAGCGAGCGTGTAATGCTGCAAATTCCCGTGGTCGTGCAGGCCAGGACGCGGGACGGCAAAGAGGTGCGCGAGGAGACGCAGACGGTGGCCGTCAATGCGCACGGCGGACTCCTGACATTGCGGATGGAGGTCAAGGCCGGCCAACCTATCGTTCTAGTCAATGAAAGGTCCAAAATGCAGCAAGGCTGCCGGGTGGTCCGCGTCGAGACTTCCGCTGCCGGGTATTCCGCAGTCGCCTTCGAGTTTGATCAGCCGGCTCCCCAGTTTTGGCCCATCGTGTTTCCTCCCGCTGATTGGGGCGCGCGTCCCTGATCGGTCAGACGAATGACCTCAAGCGACGCAACTATCTCAGACATCCAGTGTTAAATAACGGGAATCGTATTTGTTGAGATTTTGGAGGAGTTGCAGATGCTATCGCGGAGGCTTTTGAGAGCCAGAGCGCCTCTCCTGGCGGCCAGCGCCATCGCTTTTAGTGTTTTGCTCGTCGGGTGCGATGAATACGTCCAGATTACGCGGGACCGAGATGTGCACATCGGGCGCCACGCCACCTGGGCATGGCGGCCCGCCCGGGAAGAGAGCCGTCGCGGCTCCCGCCCGGTTGTCTCCCGCGACGTGATCACGCGCAATGAAACCGTAACTCGCGAAGATAATGCGGACAACGATCGCGTGCGCGATAAAGTTAAGACTGCCGTCGAGCGAAATCTAACTGAAAAGGGTCTGAAGGAACTCAGCGATCCAGAAGCCGCGGATTTCCTGGTCGATTTTCACATCGCCGTGCGCCACCGCAATACGACCGTTGAGACCGTGTATCCAGGCGCTTACCCAGGTTTGGTGTGCGGTCCATTCGGTTGTTATTCCGGATGGGGTTACGGCCCGACGGCAGTAGGCTATGAAAACATCCGCTTTCGCGAAGGCACTATCGTTCTCGATGTAGTGCAGAACCCCGCAAATCACTTGGTGTATCGCGCGGTCGGAGAAAAGCCGGTCCGCCGCGATACGTTCTCTTTCTCCCAGGACGAAGTGAACGGGCTCGTGCACCACCTGCTCAAGGACCTGAAGCCCTCGAAAAAGTAGCCGAAGCCGCTCATAGCAGACCGAAAACCGCGACGCTATTCGGCGTGCCCACGAACACTTTTCCGTTCGCGATCATCGCCGTGATGAACTTGTTCCCGCTGAACTGGTCACGGCCTCCGGTAGACTGGTTCGAGTTATAAAGTTCGCTAGCGAGGTTGGTGGCGTCGTACGCATGCAAGACGGCTGGCGACCCATTCTCCACAGCCCAGAGGATTCCGCTGCTCGTGCCATTGGCGGAGATTGCTGGTGTCACCCCAGGATACGGAAACTGGATTGCCGTCCTTGATGATGGCGCCGTCGCCAGTTTGCCACTGACGATTGGAAACGCCTTGATGGCATCGCCCACTGCTCCGTAATACACGGTTCCATTGAAGTAGGAAGGCTTGGCGAATTCTCCTCCGCCGAGCTGCCCGGAAATCTGCTCGTAGATAGCGTTCTGCGTGGAGCTGAACTTTCCCATATTGTCGCGATCGAGTACGTAAATGATTCCGTCCTTGCCGGAACCGACGGCGAGATGTCGCGTCTTTCCGGAAGCATCGGTGACATCGGGAAGCAGCAACGGCCCGCCCGAGCCGAGATCCTCGTCGCTGTTCGATTCAGCTACAGTATTCGACGGAGTGAAGTAGTCCAAGAGAGTGAGCGGCGGCGTTGAGGAAATCTTGGCGTAGCAATTGCCGCAATCACCCTGCGACGGTAATCCGCTCGTGTTTAAAGTGGTGTCGAACGTTCCGTTGCCGATAATGAAGTAAATATTTCCGGCCGCGTCCGCTGCGGGTGCCGTGCCCGACATCCAAATCCCGCCATCGCTCCCGTTGGGCACTAAGTTCAGCACGCTGGTCTGCTTCAAGGTATCGGCGCTGTACGCCATCACCCAGGAGGTATACGCGCCACCATCGCAATGCGATCCCCACGTGGTGTAAATCGTTCCACTAAGTTCGAGAAGTCCTGGCCGCTCGTTATATTCGCTCGGATCAAACGTCACAATCCCGCCTGAACTGCCGGCGCCGTTGCCCGAAACGGTTGCGGTGATCGTTGTTGGACCTCCAAAAAGTTCCTTGCCGCTGCTCAGGTCCAGCGCGTGGATGCGGTGGAAATAATTTCCGCTGGCGTCTTTGGATACGGAAACAACATAGATGGCGCCGCGCGTGCGATCGATAACCGGCGTCGAAGTTATGCCGATTTCCGGCGTCACTTGCCCGCACCCGCGATCATCACTAGGCACTTCCCCTGACAGTTGTGTCGAAATCTGCCACAAGGGCTTGGACGTAGTGCCGGTAACGTTGTCTGCGTCAAAAGCGTAAACGCTGCCATGCTCCGTTGCGACGTAGAGAACATTCTTCATCCCGGTGCCCGCGATGGAAACATTCGATAAATACAGTGGCTGAGCATCTACTTTGCCATCGACCATCAACTCGCCCAGTTTCCCGAACTTCGATTGATTTACGTTGGCAGGTGTGAGCGTCGTTTCGTTCAGGTTCTGCCCGGTGCGCAGATTGTCGTAGTGATAGGTCGTAACGTCGATTGCGGACGGAGACGGAGTTGGCGTCGGGCTGGGGCTGCTTCCTGGGCCGGCCGTCGCGCTGGTAGTACCGCCACAACCAGCCATCGAATAAACAATGAGAAGCGCCGCAAAGACTGCGTGCCAACGGCCGCAACAAGAGGATCGACACACGGCTATCACCTCGACGGGTCTTCTATGAGAATAGAATGCTCGTTAGCACAATTCGGCCAGTAAGCGAAGTTTTTTGTCTCGCGCAATGCGTTACTGTCCGAATGGACCTTGCCCTACTGCGCCCTTCGCTCTATTCTCCTGACCTCATGCTGCTAAAAGGCCAAGTTGCACTCATCACAGGATCCGGCAGAGGAATTGGGCGCGCCATTGCGCGGCTGTTCGCCAGCGAAGGCGCCTCCGTTTTTCTGACCGCCCGAACCGGCGCCGAACTGGCCGTGACAACGGCGGAGATCAATAAGTCAGGTGAGGCTGCCGCGTTCGTTACCGCCGATTTGACCCGCGCGATGGAGTGCGCTCAGGTTGTTGTCGCGGCCCGCAAAAAATTCCGTCGTGTCGATATCCTGGTCAACAACGCTGGCCACTACGGCCCTGTAGTTCCGGTCGAAGACTACCCGCTCGCGGAATTCGATAACGTGATTGCCGTCCACTTGCGAGCAGCTTTCCTGTTGAGCCAGTTGGTTCTCCCCGAAATGTACGCTCGCCGCTCCGGCGTCATCCTCAATATTTCCAGTTTGTCGGCGAAATCAGCATTCCCTTGGGGCTCCGCATATGCCGCAGCTAAGGCCGGAATGCTCGGCCTGACACGGGTTACGGCCGCCGAAGCCGCCCGCAAGGGCGTGCGCGTAAACGCGCTCTGCCCTGGCCCTGTTACCGAAACCGCGATGTCCAAGGAGCTTGGCGCGACCTTAGCCAAGAAGATGGGCGTAAGCCCCAAGAAGCAGTTGGAAGGATTCTTGAATACGCTGTTGCAGGGCCGCGCGCAGTCCGCCGACGAAATCGCCCGGGCCGCCTTGTTTCTCTGCTCCAACCAATCCAGTGCCATCACTGGACAGTCCATCAACGTCGACGGCGGCGCGGCGTTTTTCTAATCGACATGCCCCCGCTCTGGCGCTCACTCAAAGCGTAAGACAACAATGGGATCGACCCGCGTGGCCCTCCGCGCAGGCAAATAACAGGCGGCGAACGCGGCCACGGCGAGCACCACAGCCGATCCAGCAAAGGCTATCGGATCGATTGCGTGTACGCCGAAAAGCAAACTCGAGAGCAAACGTGTGAGCAGCAACGAGATCAACACTCCAAGCACTACTCCGATCAGCGCCAGCTTCATCCCCTGCCCCACCACCAGCCGCAGAATGTCCCGGGGATCGGCTCCCAGCGCCACGCGAATTCCCAACTCCTGCTTGCGCTGCGTCACCGAGTACGCCATCACACCGTAAATTCCAATAGCCGAGAGCAGCAGCGCAAGGCCCGCAAAGACTCCGACCAACTGCACGATCAGCCGCGGTTGCGCAACCGACGCCGACACCACGTCCTCCATGCTGAGAATGCCCGACACTGGCAACGTGGGATCCACCTCTGCAATCTTGGCGCGCATCGCAGAGACCAGCGAACGCGAGTCTCCATTCCAGCGCACCAGTAACGTCATCGCCGGCCACGGACTCTGCGCGAGCGGTAGATACATTTCTTCCGAACTCGCGGTGCTTAACGTATTGAATTTGACGTCCGCGACTACGCCGACCACTTCTCGCTGAATCATATCGCGCGAATTTGCCACATGCTTGCCCACTGCATTCTGGTCCGGCCAATAGCGTTTCGCGGTTGTTTCGTTGACAATCACTACCGGTTGGCCTCCCGCGGCGTCTCGCTCGGTGAACACGCGACCGCTCAGCAGCGCCGTGCGCGCGGTATCGAAATAATCGGGCGTCACTTGGCGTACGGCGACCAACGGATCCTTGCCGACACCCTGGCAAACAACCCCCTCAGGGCAGAAAAAGACGAACCGAATCGCCCCGGAAAGCGGCAGATAACTCGTCGCGCCCGCCGCCTGAACCTCCGGAAGGGACTTCACCCGCTCCAACACTTGCCGGTAAAAATCCGCCTGCTGCGGTGCTTGCGGATAGCGAGCAGTCGGAAGGTTGATCGGAAACGTCATCAAATTCTTCGGTGAAAAGCCCGGATCAACGCGCACCAGGTGCGCGAAACTTTCAATGAGCAAGCCGGCGCCGGTCATGAGCACAAGGGCGATGCCCATTTCTGCCACAACTAGCAGCGACCGGAATCTGCCGCGGCTGCCTCCTTCCGATGACCCGCGCCCTCCCTCCCTCAACGAAGACTGCAGCGACTTGCTCGCCGTTTGCAGCGAGGGCGCCAGCCCAAAAATGATTCCGGTAACGACGCACAAGGCCAGCGAAAAAAGGAGGACGCCCGCATCGACCCGTGCTTCGGCAATGCGCGGAAACGTTCCGGGATTCAGCGAGCGCACCGGAGGCAACAGCGAAGACGAAAGAAAAACCCCCAAGGCGGCGCCGCCCAGAGAAAGCAGCAGGCTTTCGATTAGCAGTTGGCGAACCAATCGCAGCCGCGATGCGCCCAGCGTTCTACGGATGGCAATCTCCCGCTCGCGCCCCGTCGCCCGCGCGAGCAGCAGGTTCGCCACATTCGCGCAAGCGATCAGCAGCACAAATCCTACAGCGGCAAGCAGCACCAGCAGCGACGGGCGTAGTGTTGAGACTAGACTCTCTTCGAGGGAGGTCGCCGACAAATCATATTTCGTCGCGTCCACGTAACTGCCAAATTGCGCACGATATCGGGAATTAATCGTGTCCAGTTCCGCTTGGGCGTGAGCTACGGACTGCGCCGTGCCAAGGCGCGCGATCGTCGACAGATACCCGGCACCGCTCTGAATCTGTTCGGGCCGCAGCGTGCCGTTCTCGAATTCGCGTGGCAACCACACGCTGGGTTCCGGAAACAGAAGCGGGAATTGGAAACTTGCCGGAAGGATCCCAACTACAGTCACATTCTTTCCGTCAAGTGTCAGCGTTCGCCCGAGCAGCGATTC
>Ga0307475_10000929_pt1 | contig 17456 bp, 18 predicted proteins | sample atmos_gasesECM1C_FD_203317 | JGI IMG/M metagenome (GOLD analysis project Ga0307475, IMG submission 203317) | Hardwood forest soil microbial communities from Morgan-Monroe State Forest, Indiana, United States - atmos_gasesECM1C_515 | ecosystem: Environmental > Terrestrial > Soil > Temperate... | reverse complement strand
TGCCACCTGCGCCAACACCACAAACTCATCGCCGCCGAGTCGCGCGATAATGTCGGAACCTCGGAATGCTTTCTCCAGAGCGTCTGCTGTCCTGACTAGCGCCAGATCCCCTTCCCGATGACCGTGGGTGTCATTGATCCTCTTCAGATTGTCCACGTCACAAAACAGCAGCAAGAGGCTCTGAGCGTTCCGCTGTGCCAGTTTGAGTTGGTGCGTTGCCGCCGCAAAAAAGCCGCGCCGGTTGTACAGGCAGGTTAGATCATCTGTGAGCGCCAGATAGCGCAGTTCTCTGTCGAGAAGGGCCTGCTTCACGGCAGACCACACCGCCGGGTGAGCCGCGACCCTTATAGTCTTCTCGTCGGTGCGGTCGGTCCTCAGGAGTTTGGAGATATGGTCGACCTCACGCAGGATCTGGCCAAACTCGGAATCGGAAGCTCGCAAAGCAGCGGATAAACTCTCCTCGAGGCCCTCTCCTGCCGGGCGGTTCTTTCGGTCAATCGCAAGAACTCGGCGCTTCGATCTTTGGGTCACCAGGTCAGCCCGGAACGGGCCAGTTTTGGTCCTGGTATCGGCTTGCAATTCGTGCATCCGCATTGCTCCCCCTGCCAGCAAGGGTGACAGTCTTCTCGCAGCGTTGCACATTGTCCCATTGAGCCGGATGGACGAAAAGCAGGTGAGGACCGCATTGTTTGTAAGGTGATTCCCTTAGTATGTCCAAGCCGAAAATTTATTTCGGAACTGAAGTTTTTTGCCCCGTCTCCTGGACGAAAGAAGGCGCGTTCGAATGATCCACTTGGACGTGCCGCGCGTAAATTTGAAACTGACCTACCGGGCCAGCCCAAATTGGTGCTTGTTGCGGGGCAATGCGGCTGCAAAATAGCAACATCATGAAAACTACAGCTTCACGCCCGCGCGGCTCCCAGACCAATGCGGTGCATGCCGGTGAAGGAAACAAGCACGGCGTTGGCGCCGGCGTGGGCACGCCGATCGCGCGCACCAGCACATTCACATTTTCCTCGACCGAAGAAATGAAGTTGTGGGCGGAGGGAAAGAGCAAAGCATATATCTACACGCGCTACGGCAATCCCACGCTGGCGATCGCAGAACAGAAAATTGCCGCGCTTGAAGGCGCGGAAGCCGCGGTCGTCACCGCATCGGGAATGGCGGCAATTTCCCATACGCTACTGGGTGCGCTGAAGTGCGGCGATGAATTAATTTCCACCGCGCAACTCTACGGCGGAACCTACCGGCTGATGCGTGATGTGTTCTCCGACCTGGGAATCAAAGTCCATCACGTCGGAACCGATCTCGCCGGAATCGAAAAACTGGTGAATTCGCGCACCCGAGTTTTATACGTGGAAAGCCCGACGAATCCCACCGTGCGCCTGGTGGATGTTGAAAAAGCCGCGCAGTTTGCGAAGAAACACAAACTGATTTCCATCATCGACAACACGTTCGCCACTCCCGTTCTGCAACAGCCCATCAAACTCGGCTACGACATGGTGGTGCACAGCGCCACAAAAGCGCTCGCCGGCCACTCCGATGTGATCGCGGGCGTGGCCTTGGGAAATAAAAAATGGATGGACCGCGTGCAGCACATGGTGATTTATCTGGGCGGCTCCATGGATCCGGAAGCGGCGTATTTGCTGAACCGCGGGATCAAGACGCTGGGGCTACGCGTGCGGAAACAATGCGAGAACGCGATGGGCGTCGCGAAATTCTTGGAAAAGCATCCGAAAGTGGCTCGCGTTTTTTATCCTGGGCTGCCTTCGCATCCGGATCACAAATTGGCGAAGCGGCAAATGCGCGGATTCGGCTCCATGCTCGCGTTTGATCTAAAAGGCGGCTTGCCGGCGGCGCGGCGCGTTTGCGACCGCGTGCAATTATTTTTGTTGGCGGCCAGCTTGGGCGGCGTGGAGTCACTGGTGGTTTTGCCGGCGTATACCTCGCATTACGACATGAGCGAGGAAGAATTGACGCGCGGCGGCGTGACTCCTGGCATGGTGCGTGTGTCCATTGGCATCGAGGATGCCGAAGATCTCATCGCTGACTTGCAGCAGGCGCTCGCCTAGTTTCCTCCTCCAAATTTTAAATCAAAGACGCCCGCGAAAATCCGCGGCCGCTACAAAAACCGTCGCTACGCCTTCGCCGGGACAGGAACAGAGGCGGCGTACTCGTCTTTTACCGGGAGCATGGACTTCACGATGTCTTCGAGTTCGTGGGAGCTTTGCGCGTCTTCGGGATAATTGTGGACAGTGGTCTCGAAGGTGCCGCCGTGCTTGGAGCGGACACTTTGCAGCTCTTCCTGCAAGCGGACGGCAATGCGCTTGGCGTTGAGCGTATCGGTTTCGGGGAGGACCAGGCCGAAAAGATCGGGAGCGAGGTGGTAGATGGAATCTGTGGGGCGCAGCTTGCGCGACATGGCTTTGGCGGCATCGCCAAGGGCGGAGGCGTTATCGCCGGCGTTGGAGGCGGCGCCGACTTTGGCGCGGACGAGCAGCAGAGAGAGATTCTTCTGCATGGTCATGGCGCGGCGATACTCCATGGTGAGGCGATCCCAGAAATGGCTGATGTCCGGCATGGTCTGGAGCAGATCGGCGTTGGCTTGCAGGCGCAACTCGATATTGCGCTCGAGCTCTTGGAGAATTTGCTGCTTGAGCTTGCGGACGGTGCTTTGACGCTCGAGCAAATAGCCGATGAAGAGAAGGGTGAGCGCACAGAAACCGAAAAAGGCGACGCGCAGGGTCCACCTGTTTCCGAAGTCGGGGTGGACAAAGACGAGCGGGTACATGAAGACGGCCAGACCGCTGGCGAGCACGAAGACGAAGACGGCGGCCATGATGGTGAGCTGAAGTTCGCGGCGCTCGAGACGGTCGAGTTCTTGGCGGTTGATGGTTGCCATTGCTGTTCCCACCCAGGTTAAGAGACGGGCAGCGCCCGAAAACGCGGTTCGGTGCGTCCCGGCAATGGTGGCGGGGAAAAATACATGGCGCAATAGGCGCGCGGTACTGGCGTGGCGGAAAGGATAACGGTTGTGGAGGCTCGAGGCTGGAAGATGGAGGCGTGAGGCTGGCTGAGATCGGAAGTTGCACCCCCCCACCCCGGGTCGTCCCGCAGAACCGTCCGGGATACCCATACCCCCGGTATTTTGGGAAAAGAGGCTGCAACCGACTGAAAACAAAGGGAACGAACCCCCAAAATAGTGAAAAGAGAGGGCAAAGAGGTGGCAAGCCGATGCAAGCAAAAGAGTTGGCGTCTTTGAGGGTGCGAAAGTATGTCGTCGGGAACGCTTTCGAGGTACACCCCCGTGGCGATGGAAAGAGTGCGCAAGCTCTTGGAAGGACAAGGGATAGCGGCGCGCCGTTGCGCAAAAGAGTGCGTAAGTGCATGAAAATACTTGGTTTGTATGTATGTGATAAGAAGGAAAGGAGTTAGCATCCGTTGGAAGTGGGTAGTGAGTGGTGGGCAGTGAGTAGTGAAGCGGCGGCGCGGAGCGGCGGCGGGTAGACGGGAAGGGAGCTTCGAGAGTTGGGCGGGGACGGGGGCGACCATGGGGAAGGGCAGCGCGGGGGTTTATTGGAAGTAAAGGAAAAGTCAGCGAATGGCGGATTTTCGGGGTCGAACGGCTATTAGGAGCAGCGAACGGCGACGAGCCGAAGAGAAGAATTCACTCGTTGGACTTATGCTTGAAGTTAGCTCTAAACCCGGACCCTTACAAATCAAAGGGTCCGGCACCGGGCGAATCGTAGCTGAAGCTCTGAGCCGCTGCCATTGCCGCAAAGCTATTTAGCGTGCCTTGCCCAGAAAAACAAGAATATAGCCGACAATGAAACGACAATCCAAAACAGCCACTTGGCCCAGGCATGTTTCTCATCGGGAACGTCCTTGTGTCTCGATGCTGCCTTTTCAAGAACAGCCCGGCGGATCTTCTCATATCCTTCATGCATGGCTCACCTACAGTTGATAGCGGATCCAATGGCGGTTCCTAGTGCCGCGCCCCCGGCAACGGCTCCCGCATAGCCGAGCGCTAGCGTCCCATTGAACATCGTCAAAAAGGAACCGTTGGCGACTTTCGCTGCTACAGCTAAGCTTCCGGTCGCATTCGCTGCCCACACTCCAATTCTGATCGCGGCGGGGACCGCAAGGCGCATGTTCAAGGACATCGTTGCCCCGGGGAATTCGGGGTCACCTTGATATATATTCGCCACTCGCGTTGTAGCTATGGCCGCGAATGGCGCCAAGGCTGCCGCAGCAGCGCCAATTTTTCCGATGGTACCCCCGGTCGTTGCGTTTGCGTTGTTGTAGAAGCATGCACCAAAGCTCTGGCCGGGTTGGAGTACGCCGTGCAGAACGCCCTGCCAGAAGACGCTCCAATCATAACCACTGCTGTTGCCGCCGCCGCCGCTATTGCCGGTGCCGCGCCCGCCGCCATTGCCCGGACCCCAGGAGCCATTCAACATGTCCCCAAGAGAAATCGAATCAGTAAGGAAAGCGACGACAGTCACGCTTATTGTAGCGGCTGGGTTGTCCATTAGATTGATTAGACCGCCTAGGATGTCTTGTCCGGGGTTTCCCTCGCCTTCCCCGGCGTTATAGTCGTGTTCTCCAGGGGCACAATCATTGAGGCCCGAGGGATCGACCAACGCCAGCGGATTGTTCAGAACATAGGCATAGCGGTTCCAGGATTGGGGGTTGGAGGGGTCGACGGCGGCGAGTCCGGCGGGTCGGGGGAGGGCCAGCGGCCCTGGATGCTGTATTCGCGTGCGGGAAAATCGTACAGGCCTCCGGCGGTGTCTTGATTCATGCCAGTGAACGACAGGTCCCTCGTGCCTGCTTGGGCATACGGCTCGCCGAAGGGCGCGTACGGTCCATCGTAGTACATGGTTCGGGATAGCGTCGACGCGAAGCGCGAGCTTCCGAGCCAGTCGCCGTGGCGATAGAAGAAGGTCGCGCCACCCGGTCCGGCCCAGATGGCCATTGCTCCTCGGGGAAGCGGTACACGCGCCTGCTGGTAGGGTCCGTTGTTCGGTGTCAGCCCGGTCTCCATTAGCAGCCCTGTAGGCGAATACAACAACTGAGTATACGCACCACCGCGGTTCTGCTCGACCATCCTCCCGAAGGCATCGTAGGTGAGGTTCACGAAATCGATGGTGACGGGCCGACCGTAGCCGTCCCAAGAATGCGTGTGCAGGCCGTCGAGGGTGGCGGCTAAGGAAGGCGCAGGGCGAGCTCGCGAACGATCATTCATCGCAGTGACAGAAAGAGGGATTTGGAGGTAGGCTACCGCCAACCTTCTTGACTTGGAAGGAGGCGAGCAAATCGATGAAGGCCAGGATTGCCGGTGTCTTTTATTTGCTCACCTTTCTGACGGGAGGAGCGGCCCTTTTCGTTCGCGGCAGGTTGGGTATCGCAGCGGGGCTCGCCGCGGGGGCGTGCTATATCGCGGTGACGCTGCTGTTTTATTACCTATTCAAGCCGGTGAACAGGAGGCTCTCTTTGCTCGCGGCGTTCATTAGCCTCGTGGGATGCGCCATTGGGCCTCTTGGCACCTTTCATCTCGCCCCCTCTAACATCAACCCCCTGGTATTTTTCGGATTCTATTGCCTCCTGATCGGGTACCTCATTTTCAGGTCGAGCTTCCTGCCGCGAATTCTGGGCGCGCTGATGGCGTTTGGCGGCTTGGGTTGGCTGACATTTCTGTCACCGACGCTCGCCAACTATCTGTACCCCTACAATCTGGCTCCGGGCATCCTTGGGGAAGGAGCGCTGACCCTGTGGCTCCTGGTGATCGGCGTTAAAGTTCAACGATGGAAGGAGCGGGCCAGCACAAACGGGGGAATGGCGAACCTAGCGCGCGATGGAAGGACGCCAGAGTAACCAAAGGACGGGGGAAATGTCGTTCTCGCCGGTATTAGTTTTTCATATCAGCGCTGGGAGCCTCGCGCTGCTCTCCGGTACTGCTGCAATGTCTCTCCGCAAAGGTTCCGACCGGCATCGCAAGACTGGAAACATATTTGTCATCGCCATGCTGTGCCTGTCCGCGAGCGGGGCGTACCTGGGGTTCACGAAGTATCAACTCTTGAATGGCCTGATGGGTGCTCTGACGTTCTATCTGGTGGGAACGGCATGGTGGACCGCCAAGCGCCAGGACGGGGAGGCCGGCATTTTCGATTGGGGTGCTCTGATGGCGCCACTGGCGGTCGGGGCTGCCCTCGCGATCAATGGTCTCGAAGCGGCAAATAGCCCGACGGGGTCAAAAGGCGGATATCCCGCCGCGGCATACTTCATCTTTGGTTCCCTGGCCCTGCTTTTTGCCGCGGGGGACGTTCGCATGCTCGTACGCGGCGGAGTTTTCGGCGCGCAACGCATCAAGCGGCATCTTCGGCGCATGTGCGTTGCGCTATTCATCGCCACAGGGTCTTTTTTCCTGGGACAGCCACAAGTATTCCCCGCGGCATTACGCAAAACGAACGTACTTTTTATCCCGGCTTTCCTGCCGCTGCTATTGATGATTTTCTGGTTGTTCCGAGTGCGCTTCGCAAACGCATACAAAGAGAAAGTGATCGGTCGCATGCACGCTTGATTGAATCGCTGCGCTGAAGAAGTGAAGAGCATGAAGACAGCAGTACTGCAGGAACCCATCGCAGGAGCATCGCCGCGTTTGAAGGCCCCGGTGAGGCGCTACGTTTGGCTCGTCGCGGAGCGGCGGGAGGCGAACGCATCCGCTAGCGCGGACAGAATCCAGGTCCAGCCCTCCTTATGTCGGCGGCCCAACTCGTCGTCGGGGACACCGGAGTGTCGGAGGGTGACCTCGGTCTGTTCTCCGCGTGGCTCGAGGGTGAGGGTGACGACGGACTCGGCGCCCTTGGTCGCTTCGGACATCCAGGTGTACTCGACCAGACGAGGGCGGTCGACTTTTGTGAAGCGACCGTAATGCGGCCAAATTCGGCCTTCGTGCTTGTAGGCAAAATAAAAGAGACCGTCCACAACCGGATCGAGGATCACGCGCTCCGCGCCGAACCACGGTCCGCCAGGACTGTTCTGATCGATCCAGACGTCGAAGACCTTTTCGGCGGACGCTGGAATGGTGCGCGTAACGGTGATGTCCGTAAAGTTCATGGTCATTTCTCCTTTTGTTTTTGTTTGGCAAAGAAATGCTCGAGGCGATCGAGGCGGGCATCCCAAAACTGCTCGTATTTCAGTATCCACTGAGCCACATCGTGCAGGGGTTCCGGGGACAACTCCAGGATCTTGTTGCGACCGCGGCGAGTGCGACGGACGAGCCCGGCGCGCTCGAGCACGCGTACGTGCTTGCAGAATCCGGTGAGCGACATGGAAAAGGGTTCGGCGACATCAGAGATACGCGCGGGGCCGCGCGCGAGGCGCTCGACGATGGCGCGGCGGGTGCGGTCGGAGATGGCCGCGGCCACGCTATCGAGGTTGGTTGTGCGATACTGAACCATACGGTTCAGTATGAACTAAAGCGGAAGAGCTTGTCAATGAGCCTCTTTCGTCCAGTCAGTCAAAGGAAATTTGATCAGAGCCCGGTTCCATGAGCGGTAGCGCCTTTACCCAGTTCGTCGAGAGCGGACTTGAACGCGGTTGCCAGCTTTTCGGCCGGGCCTCGGCCCCAATAATGGAGGAAGATCACTAGAGGGCGCTCCTCGGTCATATGGTGGTGAATCGCGACGACGTCGATACCGTTCTTGCGAAGGGCTTTCAGGACCGGGGTTACTTCGTTTTCTAGCATGGCGATGTCGCCGGCGACGACGGCATCTTCTTGCGTGCCGACGAATGCCGCCCAGGTGTTCAGACCCATACGGGCGTTGATGGTGGCGCCGTGATCTTTCATGGCGAGGTCATCGCGACCGATGGTGATTTTGTAGACCGCTCCCGACTGCTCGCCTTCATGCCCGACGATTTTGGCCAGCTTTACGGTATCCAGCGCCGTGCCGCCCGCGGTGAAGGATTTGGCGGCCGCAGGAGCTACGTGACCGATTAAATCCAAAGCAGGCTTGACGCGATGTGCCAGGTCCGCCGCTTTTCCCATGCCATGAACGTGCATGTAGTAGACGTGCGGTTCGTCCCAGAAGAAATGGTTGTGCAGCGCGGTCATATCGATTCCGTTGTCGAGGAGCGCGGACATCAGTGGATTCACTTCTTCCTGGAGAAGGACAAGGTCGCCCATCATCACATCGTTGCCATCGGTGGTCTTGGTGAGAGCAAGCCAGCCGCCGAAACCAAAGGGCGTAGGCGTAGAGACGCCCTGAATGGTCATTTTGAGGTCATTGCGCGGGATGTTGATCTTCAGCACGCCGGCTTTGAAATCGCCCTTGCGATCAAGGTTTTTCAGAGCCTCCTGATAGTCGCCGGGCATTTCTTGGGCGAAAGCAGCAGAGCTGGAAAGGAGAAGAAACGCGGCAACGAGCAACATGATTCTATTGCTAGCGAAGCAAGACATACGGCGAGCCTCCCAAGTAAATTTTATGCTGGAAATCCTTTTGCCGTCAGCGGAGTGACAAAGAAAAGACAAAGAATGGTCGTTGGGCGGAAACAGGGCAGTGGTGGCTTGACGGAAAGTCGGGGGAGCTTATACCATCGGGTCGCCGAAGTGATGTGAGTCCATTCTGGGTGCCGGGGGAAGTTGTCGGGGGAGCCGGGAGTGCGTTGCGGAATACTGGAACAGTCCGGGGGGCTGGTCTGGTTCGGAGCGAACCGGAATCCCTATCGTCTTGCCTGTTGTTGAAGCCACGAACGAATTGTAACCTTCGTAACTTCAAATCCATCAACGAATTAGAGTGAGGTCCTGTCGATTGTTACAGGATATTCACATTCGATTGACGCAACAGTAAGACGGGACAATTACCTTCTGGCGGCGGGGTGGTTCGCAACTCACCGGTATTGGGTTGAATTTCGTTTCAAAGAGAGAGGCGATGAAAAAATTTGCAGCACTAACACTGTCGATTTTTCTGAGCTATGGAATGGCGTTAGCGGATACGCCGAAGAACGCCGATGCGCAACCCGCCGCGGCGGGAGCGCCCGCGAAAGCAGGTAAGGCCGCGAAAGCGGCGAAAGCGAAAGCAGCGGAGGGATCGGAAGCGAAGTTTGCAGCGGAGCTGGAGGAGTTGCGGCAGACCTTGCAGGCACAGCAGGAACAGTTGCAATTGTTGAAGGAGGAGCTGGCGAAGCGCGACCGGCAAATTGATGCGGCGCGGGACGCAGCGGCGGCGGCGAACGTTCGCGCGACGGAAGCGACCAGCAAAGCAGCGGAAGCGGTGAGCACGAGCGCGGAAGTGAGGAGCGCGGCGAGCTCGCTGACTTCGACGGTGAGCGATCTGAAGGTGAGCAACGAATCGTTGCGCACCACGGTAGCGACGGCGCAGGCGGACGCGAAGAAGGCAGACGAGACGGGTCCGGCGACGATTCGCTACAAGGGCATCAACATCACGCCAGGCGGCTTCATGGAAGCTGCCACGACTTTCCGCACTCGCGCCACGGGCTTCGACATCAACACGCAACTCACGGGCATACCCTATCCCAACAGCGCGTTGAGCAGGATAAGTGAGAACGTCTTCAGCGCCCGTCAGTCTCGTCTCAGCTTGCTGCTGGAGACGAACATCGGCAGCACCAAGGTAGCGGGCTACGTCGAAACTGATTTTCTCGGCACCGGCGTGACCTCCAACAACCGCCAGAGCAACAGCTATGTGCTTCGCTATCGGCAATTCTGGGCCAGAGCGGCTTGGGAAAACGGGTTGTCCGTCTCCGGCGGTCAGATGTGGAGTTTGGTGACCGAGAGCAGGAAGGGCATAGAGAATCGTCAGGAAAATCTTCCAATGATGGTCGATCCGCAGTATATCGTCGGCTGGGCCTGGCAGCGAGCCTACGGCTTCCGCGTGGCCAAGGATTTTGGCAAGTTCGCTTTGGGGGCGTCGATCGAGGGCCCGCAAACAACTTTTGGCGGCCGCGGCTCTAACAATAATTTCTTCTTTAACACGCCCGGTGTGGGTGGCGGCCTCAACAACTTCGTTGATACCAGCGGTTACACGGCAAACAAGGCTCCTGACGTCCTCGTTAAGGCCACCCTGGATCCGAAATGGGGCCACTACGAGGTGGTGGGCATTCTCAGCCAGTTCCGCGATCGCGTTTATCCCTGCGGCGCTCAGCCGGTCATCGTAGCCGCTCTTCCTGCTACCTGCACCCTCGTCCCAGGTGGACCTCTCAGCGCAACCTCTGTCGCTGGCGCATTCAATGACTCGCGCACCGGTGGCGGCGTTGGTGCCACCGCCCGCCTCCCGATCGTGGCTAAGAAAGTGGATCTCGTTGCTCACTTCCAGGGCGGCGATGGCATTGGCCGCTACAGTTCAGCCCAGTTGGCTGACGTAACGGCTCGCCCGAATGGCACCCTTGCGCTTATCCGCTCTGCGGCATGGCTCGGCATGCTCGAGCTTCACCCCAATCCCAAGCTCGACATCTATGCCTATGGTGGCGGCGAATACGCTGCGCGCACGGCGTACACGTTCCCCAACCCGGCGGTCGCGGGAAACGGCAATCCGGTTCCCGTCGGCTACGGTTCGCGTCTCTTCAACAACTCCGGTTGCACCACCGAAGGCTTCCCGCTAACGCAACCCGGCGCCACTGCCGCCTCGCCCTTCCCGCCGATCTCAAGCCCGGCCGGCCCGCAAAGCTCAGGCACCTGCAACGGCGACGTTCACAACGTCATCGAGGGCACTCTCGGCTTCTGGCACAACATGTACCAGGGCTCGAAGGGCCGCTTGCGCTGGGGAGTTCAGTACTCCTACCTCACGAAGGTGGGTTGGAGCGCCAACGCATTCAACATCACCACGGGTGCGGTCGGTGTAAGTCAGCGTCCTAAGGCAGTCGACAACATGGTTTGGACGGCTTTCCGCTATTACATACCCTAGATTTAGAGGCTAGAGGTTGTCAGGCGAAAGGGCGGCTCTTCGGAGCTGCCCTTTCTCTTTATTGGCAGGCAAGGAGCAGCCTCAGAGCAGCTAACTCCAACGTTACTGTGCGTTTGAGGTCCGCGGGGGGTAACTATCGGACGGGGGCGGAGACTTGAATTACGGCTCTGCGATCGCTTGGAGGGGATTCAATAGAAGCTGCGGCGATTGTAACAATGCTGTAACACAGGAGGGGGACACTGGAGGTATCCAAGTCGGTAAATCGTGAAGATGGAGAGGCATTCATGAAGCGAATTGCAAGCGTGAGCGTGATCACCCTCGCTCTCACAATGGTGGTATTTGTATTGGTGCATGCCGCGCTTTCTATCAATGGGGCAGGCGCGACTTTTCCGTATCCCATGTATTCAAAATGGTTTGATGAATATCAGAAGAAAAATCCAGAGGTACAGATCAACTATCAGTCCATCGGGTCGGGCGGAGGGATCAAGCAAGTCACGGAAGGCACGGTCGATTTTGGGGCTTCCGACGGGCCCATGAACGACGAGCAGTTGAAGTCGTTTCAAGACAAGCATGGATTTGGGATTTTGCACTTCCCGACGGTGCTGGGCGCCGTGGTGCCGACGTACAACATTCCCGGCGTGACTTCGGCGCTGAATTTCACCCCGGACGCGCTGGGGGGAATTTTCTTGGGGAAAATCACGAAGTGGAACGACCCGGCGATTGCGGGCGCGAACAAGGGAGTGAACCTGCCCGCGGCGGACATTGTCGTGGTACATCGTTCGGATGGCAGCGGCACAACCTATTGTTGGACGGATTATCTCTCGAAGGTTAGCGATGAGTGGAAGAGCAAGGTTGGCAAAGGCACCTCGGTCAACTGGCCGGTGGGACTGGGCGGCAAAGGGAATGAAGGTGTGACTGGGCAGATCAAGAATGCGCCGAATTCGATTGGCTACGTGGAATTGATCTACGCAGTTTCCAACAACATTCCGTATGGTAGCGTGAAGAATTCATCGGGGAATTTTGTAAAAGCGGATCTGGCGAGCGTCAGCGCCGCGGCGGCCGCGGTAGCCAAGACGATGCCGGATGATTTCCGCGTGTCGATTACCGATCCGCCGGGCAAGACGGCCTATCCGATTGCTACCTTTACGTGGCTGCTGATTCCAGAGAAATTCTCGGACTCGGCGAAACGTGACGCGATCAAGGGTTTCGTGAAATGGATGCTGAGCGACGGACAGAACTACACTGAGCAGCTGTCTTATGCGAAGCTGCCGAAGGAAGTGGTCGCTAAGGAAGAGAAGGCGCTGGCGAAGATCCAGTAACGAGGCCGTCCAAAAGAAAACAATGGCTGCAACCACGACTGTTCCGAGCGCGGGCCCGATGGCGGGCTCGCGCTCATTTCTGAGGAGGCTGCGCGAAGGAGATGAAATCGCGCGGCTGGTTACATTTTTGTTTGCGGTGTCGACGGTGCTGGTCACGCTGTTGTTGATTCTTGAACTGTGGCGGGACTCAGCACTGGCCCGGCACAAGTTTGGGTTGCAGTTCTTTTTTACTCGAGTCTGGGACCCGATCGCGGAGCAGTTCGGCGCACTGCCGTTCATCTACGGGACCTTGGTCACGGCGACCGTTTCGCTGGTGATTGCGGTACCGCTGGGAATCGGGGCTGCGATTTTTCTGGCTGAGCTTGCGCCGGCACGGTTGTCCGACTCGCTGGAATTCTTCATCGATTTGCTGGCTGCAGTGCCGAGCGTTATCTACGGGCTGCTGGGCGTTTTTATCGTGGTGCCGCTGATGCGGGACTACGTACAACCGGGGCTGAAGAATACGCTGGGATTTTTGCCGCTGTTTTCCGGGCCGGCGTATGGAGTCGGATTTCTGACGGCAGGCATCGTGCTGGCCATCATGGTGATCCCATACATTATTTCGGTGTCGCGCGAAGTCTTGATGTCGGTGCCGCGGGACCAGCGCGAGGCGGCGCTGAGCCTGGGCGCAACGCGCTGGGAATCGACCTGGAAGGTGGTGGTGCCGTTTGCGCGGACGGGCATCACGGGATCGATATTTCTGGCTTTGGCGCGAGCTCTCGGCGAAACGATGGCAGTGACGATGGTCATCGGGAACACGCCGACGATCAGTGCCTCCCTATTTTCACCGGGGTACTCGATTGCCGCCGTCATCGCAAACGAGTTCACGGAAGCGACCGGCGATCTCTATCTGTCGGCGCTGATCGAACTGGGCCTGGTGCTGTTTTTGCTGACGTTCTTGCTAAATGGAGCGGCGCGGCTGCTGATTGTGATGACCTCGCAGCGCGGCGCGGGTACGGCTAACGCATGAGCCCCCAACTGCGCTGGCGGAAGTTCGTAAGTGGCTTCATGCTGACGATGACCGGGGTGTGCGCGCTGGTTGCGGTCAGCGTTCTGTTTTTCATTCTTGGGTACCTTGTCTATCATGGCGGAACGTCGATCAACTGGAGCTTCTTCACGAAGCTGCCGAAGCCGGTGGGAGAGACCGGCGGCGGGATGGCCAATGCGATTGTGGGCAGCGCAAAGCTGTTGCTACTCGCTTCATTGCTGGGCGTGCCGATTGGCTTTCTGGGCGCGATTTATCTGGCGGAGTTCAGCGCCAGCAAAGTGGCGTTTGTGGTGCGCTATGCGGCAGACTTGCTGAATGGCGTGCCGTCGATCGTGATCGGGATTTTTGCGTATAGCCTGGTGGTGCTGCCGTTCAAGCATTTTTCTACCCTGGCGGGTGGTTTTGCGCTGGGCCTAATGATGATTCCCATTACGCTGCGCAGCACGGAAGACTTCTTGCTGGCGGTGCCGCGGGCTCTGCGAGAAGCGGCGATGGCGCTGGGGGCGAGCAAGTGGAAAATGATCGCAACCGTGATTGTGCCGGCCGCCTATCGCGGCATTCTTACGGCGGTGCTGCTGGCATTTGCGCGCGTTGCGGGAGAAACAGCGCCGCTGCTGTTCACGGCTTTGGGAAATCGATTCTGGAGTCCCGGCTGGAACCAACCGACGGCGTCACTTCCTGTGGCGATTTTCAATTATGCTGTGTCGCCGTATGAGGATTGGCACCGGCAAGCTTGGGCCGCGGGGCTGGTGTTGCTGGGACTGATTCTGGTCATTAATATTGTTGCGCGGGCGGTCCTGGCTCGTGGCATCGCGGTTCCGAGGGCGTAATATGCATGCATCAGTGAGGCCGGCAGTGTCTGTAAACATTACACCAAGCCAGACGGGGGCGATTGGCCGAGAAACGACAACGGCTTTGCCGATGCGCATGAACGTCAGCAAAGTAAACTTTTTCTATGGCCCGAAGCAGGCACTGTTTGACGTCAGCCTGGGCGTGGCGACGAGCAAAGTTACGGCGCTGATCGGGCCATCGGGCTGCGGGAAGTCGACGCTTCTGCGGACGCTGAACCGCATGCACGAGACGGTGCGCCACGCGCGGCTGGAAGGCGAAATCACGCTGGATGGGCAGAACATTTTGGCGCAAGATGTGACGCAGTTGCGGCGGCGGGTGGGCATGGTGTTTCAGCGGCCAAATCCGTTTCCGAAGTCGATTTTTGACAATGTGGCGTATGGTCTACGGATTAACGGATCCAAGCTGCCAATTTCCGAGGCCGTGGAGAAGAGCTTGCGGCACTCGGCACTGTGGGACGAAGTGAAAGATCATCTGCACAAATCCGCATACGAGCTTTCCGGCGGGCAGCAGCAGCGACTGTGCATAGCGCGGGCTTTGGCGGTTGAGCCAGAGGTGCTTTTGCTGGACGAGCCGTGCTCGGCGCTGGACCCCATCAGCACGGCGAAGATCGAAGAGTTGCTGGTGCAGTTGAAGGACCTGTGCACCATCGTGATCGTGACGCACAACATGCAGCAGGCGGCGCGGGTGAGCGACTTCACAGCATTCCTGCTGACGGGGCAGGTGATCGAGTTCAACGCGACGCCGCAGTTATTCACCACCCCTGGGGATGCGCGGACGGAAGCGTATATTACCGGGCGCTTTGGCTGAGCTTGGTGCAGATCGAATTCGGGCCGGCGGTTCCGGGGTTTGAAGGGATCGATTCATGGAACGACATTTCGAGCGAGACCTGAACGAATTGAAAGAACGGCTGCTGTGGATGGGCAGCCTGGCGGAGCGCGCCGTACATCAAGCGGTGCATTCCGTGCTGGATTCCGACGAGCAACTTGCCAAACGCGTGTTGGATGAAGAGGACGCGATTAATGAGCTGCAAATTGAGATCGACGATCGCGTGGTGCAGCTTTTGGCTCTGCACCAGCTCATGGCCACGGACTTGAGGCTGGTGCTGGCGGTGTCTCGTATCAACAATGACCTGGAGCGCATCGGGGACCAGGCGGTGAACATCGCGCAAGCGTCGTTACGCATTTTGCGGCATCCGCGGGTGAAGCCATACGTGGACTTGCCGCGGATGAGCGAAGTGGCGGAAGAGATGATGCGCGATTCGCTAAACGCGCTGGTGCGGCGCGACGTGGAGCTGGCGCAAAAGGTTCTTGCAATGGACGACCAGGTGGACCACTTCCGCGACCAGATTTTCCGCGAGTTGCTTACCTACATGATGGGAGACTCGAGCGTAGTATTTCCGGCGTTTGAGCTGATCCTGGTGGCGAAAAATCTGGAGCGGATTGGCGACCACGCCACGAACATCGCCGAGGATGTAATCTACATGGTGCAGGGTCAGGATGTGCGCCATCCTACGGTTGATCGGCGCTAGCGCCCAGCGATTTTCTCTTGCGGCTTCCCCGTAAGAATAAAAACACCCCCAACCAGCAAAGCCAGGATGCTGATAATTGCTCCCAGCGTTCTATCTCGTGTGCGTGTGAAGCACACGATGACGCGCGATTGCCCTTCCGGCAGGAAGACGATCATTTGGCCTGAGTCCTCTGCTGACGAGGGTTGGATACGTGAGCCGTTCACTTCAACTTGCCAGGCCGGATAGTTCAGCAGCCGCAGCGCCAGCCGCACAGGCTGCGCGGATTCGACGCGCACGATTTTGCGCTCCGGCGTCCAGCGTTCAATGACAATTTTCGGGGGAGTAGCGGCGGCGGTCGCTGCCGGGCCTTCGAGGCCTGCATTTGACGGAAGAACTTGCGCGCGCGGAGCTTTTGCCGGGAGGTCGTAATGGTCGTCGCCGATGGGGTCGTACTCGTCGGTGCCATCGAAGCCTTCGCCGCTGGCGATGGTGGCACGCAGGCTGGAAAAGTCTTCGTCATCCCACCAAGTGTGCTGCACGAGGAAGATGGTGGTGCCTGTTAGTAAGGCCAGCGTCGCGGTGATCCAGAGCCAGCGGAAACGGCGTTGAGCCACGGCTGCGGCAAGAAAATAGATAAACGAAATGGTGAGAATGGACATCCAGCGCCAGGGGAATTGGACGAAACGGAGTTTCGGAAGTAGCTCCCAGAAGATTGAAGTGAAGCGCAGCATCAAGGCAGTGGACACGGCGGCGAGGAGCAGAAATGTGCTCCAGATTTTGGGTTGAGCGGGCAAGGTATTTGGTTGTGCGCTTTTGCGGCGCGCGGCGAGGGCGGCAAGACCTGTGAAAACAATGATTGCGACGGCGATGGTGGAGGCGATGTAGTTGAAGAAATTGTGCTCGGGGTCGTTGGTGGCGGCGTAGAGAAAATTTTCGGAGGGAAGCAGCCCGTGCGAGAGGGCCTGCGCGATGTTGACCCAACGCTGCTCGTACGCCGCGGGGACGATGTAGAACGCGGCGAGAGCGAAGCCGAGCACCAATCCTGCCGTGCAGCGGAGCAGGGGCATCCAGGACTTGTGGACCAGAGCCACCCAGGCGAAGAGCAAGGTCACCGAATATGTAGCCATGACGCCGGCGGGGGCGTTGGACAGCCAGACTGCGGCGAATGTCGCAGAAAAGAACCCTAGCGTGGGTAACCAAGATTCGCTGCCGCCCTCCACAACGTCTGCAAGTTGCAGAACCGCGAGAAAGAGCAGGGGAAAGAAGGCGGAGGCCAGCAGCTCGGCGTAATCGCTGCGAAAATAAATCATCAGCAGGGCGTTGGGATTCGCGGCGTAACAGGCGGCAGCGAAAATCGCCGAATTCCTCGGCAGCATGCGTCGCGCAAAAGCGAACGCGGATAGTCCCGCGAACGTCTGAACCGAAACGATGAAGGCCACGGGCACGTAATCCCACGGAATGAACAGGCTCAATGCGGGGGCCAGCAGCCAAGAGAGCGGCGGATAAAAAATGAAGCGCGGCTCGCCAAAGCCGTGATTGGCCCAGTCCGTCCAGTGCGGGTAGAAAATCCCCTGCTTCCACTGTTCGGCAACGTCGAGCCAGGAGGTGGCGTGGAATTCGAAATCGTGGCCGGAGGCGCTGCCGCGCCAGAAAAAGGGGGCGACGATTAGCAACGATGCGCACAACGAGAGACCGAGGGCGAGTAGCCAGCCGCTAAGAGAAGGGCGAGATGCATTGTTGAGAGGGTCGGAGCTGGGCGTCATTCCGTGTTCACGGGATTGTAACCGCTAAAGAATGTTCCGAGCCAGGCTGATGCGGCGCATACGGTC
>Ga0307475_10000928_pt1 | contig 17466 bp, 14 predicted proteins | sample atmos_gasesECM1C_FD_203317 | JGI IMG/M metagenome (GOLD analysis project Ga0307475, IMG submission 203317) | Hardwood forest soil microbial communities from Morgan-Monroe State Forest, Indiana, United States - atmos_gasesECM1C_515 | ecosystem: Environmental > Terrestrial > Soil > Temperate... | reverse complement strand
GCGCCGGGATACGGATTTCCGAGAGCCGCGAAAGCCACGCTGGACGAGGCAAAACCCACGAACGTTCCCATATCCCCTGACGCCGAAGGTACGATGTTCCAAGTGCTGCCTCCGTCGGCAGAGCAATACACTCCTTCGGTCGCTCCGTGCCCAAATTGCGTTTGTGCGGCAACCAAGACCATTTGCGGGTTGGAAGGATTCACAGCGACATAGCTGATGCGTGTTCCACCGAGGGTAAAGAAACCAAATGAACTAGCGTTGCTATAAGGACCAATGAAGGGACAAGTCGGGCCCGCCACCGTGCAGCTTTCCGTCCAGGTTTTTCCTCCGTCGGCTGACTTGAGTACGCCTGCACCGTAATAAACGTCGAATCCGATGGACGCTTGCTCGCCCGTGCCAGCGTAAACAGTTGTAAACGAGGAAGGCGCAAACGCTATCGACCCCATGGCCAAGGACGCATTTTGGTCACCCACTGCTGTCCAGGTAGCACCTGCATCTGTTGTCCGCCAGATGCCGCCTTGCGCACCACCAATCAAAACTGTGTTACCGGTGGGGTCCGACGGATCGACCGCGATCGCCGTGATGCGCCCGGTTACCGGGCTGAAAAAAGAGCTGCCGGTAGTGGGGGTCGGGCCAATGGAGGTCCAAGGGTTCGTCACGGTTGTGGCTAGAGGTGCGGCCGCGAATTGCGGGGCGACTTCGGCTAACGAGCCATCCGGCCGCTCGACCAGTTTGCCTTCCGCGACCATCATTCGCTGCATGTGGTGCAAAGCGCGGAGTCGCGCGCCGGCTGGAATGTGACCATTTGCGGATGCCCGCGGTTTGTAAAACCACTGTTCGCGTTTGCGAATGGCATCGGCGCTGTCTTTCTCGGGCTTGGGTGCTTTTGCGGTCTCTGCATTTGTGTCCGCGACACTCGTGGGTTGCGCTGGGCGTCTTTTGGCAGCGGGAAACTTCGCTGCCGCTGCGGTATTGGAATTGGTGTCAGGATCCTGCTGGGCGCGAGCCATCGGAACGAAGCAGCAACAGGTCAGGGCCGCAATCGAACCAAGAATGGAAGTGCGAACGAACGAGGAATGAAGTTTCATGATCTACCCACTCTGTAGAATTTGAGGTCGAACGCTTTAAAACGCTTCCGGCTGGAAATCGCCTGCGCTCGCAAGGCGCGATTCTCGGAGGAGGCGGCACTTCGCGGACTGGGGAATAAAGCCGAAGCGGCCCACCATCTAGCGTCCAAAGGTTATCACACTTCATGACAAACACTCTCTAGTACTTGAGGATTCTCGGAGGATTCTGCCTGTTCGATGCCGGGCATCCCGACGGCATTGTGTTCTACGGTTTCGCGTCAGGCACACGCAAATTCCGTCATCCTCACCCGATGCCGTTTCACGGATTCCTGAGTTCACCTGCAAAGGACCACCCACACCGTCAGCGCCACCGGCGGCATGATCATTCTTCGCCAAGGTCTCGAAGCGGGAACAAAATTCACTCTCGAGAATCCGCGGACACAGCAGAAAGTCGAAGTGAACATTGTGCGGCCCGCGCAGCTGAATCCAGAAGGGTCGCTGGAGTCCGAGAAGTGAAAGCTTTACTTGAACTCCGTCTCTAACCCCTTGACCGAAAACGGCTTGCTTCGTTTTCCGCTCCCGGCCCCACACCGTAAATGCGGGTGCTCTGCTCCACGTTCAAACAAGAAGGGCGCCCGGTACCCTGGAGCTCGCCCAGAATAGCGCTTGCTTGCTACTGCTTTGTCACTGAGCTTGTTCCGCTTGAGGCCGAGTAATTGGAATCTCCCGAGTACTGCGCGGTTATGGATATCGTGCTCGGCCCACTTGATCCGCTGCTGCACCCGGCAACCGCAGCAACGAATCCGAGTAGCAAGAGCAATGTCGCATAGACGTAACCGCGCCGCCTGTCTCGGAATAACCGCAAAACCACTAGTGCGAGAATTGTGCTTACGCAGGCCAGCAGGAACAGCGGCGCGAAGGGTAGCGGCCCTCGCGGCTCGGGGCCGATCGGCAGCGCCGAAAGAGTTGTGGTGAGAGTGGCCGTGAGCATGGCCAATCCCGTCGTATTCTTCGCGCCACTTAGCCCCGTGTAGGTAACCGTTCCGCTGATGGGTGTCGCGCCGTTCAGGAATTGCACGGTTCCTGTAGGCGCTGCTCCGTTGCTCTGCGTGGTTATGGTGGCCGTCAGTGTGACTGAGGTGGAGGTTGTTATAGTCGAAGGAGTAGGTGTGACTGCTGTGCTTGTCGTGGCCTTGGTCACCGTGACGCTATCTGCCACCGGGCCGCTGGCGTTGTAGCTGTTATCACCCGAATAGCTTGCTGACAGGTTGTGAGTTCCCGGCGGGAGTTGGATCGGTTGATCCTCGCCGCTGCCTTCGGCGTTCACGGGGAAAGTTCCCTGATCGAGAGGACTGCCGTTGTCGGTGATGGTGACAGTGCCCGTTGCATCGCGCGCGCAACCCGTAATAACGGGAGTCGCTGAAAGAGGAGTGCAGGCACTTCCTTTGCTATTGAGGATGTCAAACCGCAGTATGTATGGCGAGCCATACGCAATAGACGTGGCGTTAGTGCTCACGATGGCGCCCGTTGTCATATTGAACGTGACAATGCCGTACTGCAGGGCGCTGCTTTCCTTGTTTACGGTGATAAGTACGCCGAGAGAATCGCTGGGTGCAAATGTTCCGTCACCCGCATAGTGAGCCGTAACGTTGTAGGTTCCTCCCGGCAGGATGACACCATTGATGGTTACGGTGCCGCCGGAAAGCGTACCACCGGTGCCCCCTCCGTTAGTCGTTCCCAGAGGCGCTAGGACGGAAACGTCCCCTGTTGGGGTACCAATCGCCGGAGCCACGGGGTTAACAGTTACAGTAGCCGTGACAGCAGTTCCATGGGTGATTGGCGCCGGTGCTAAGCTGCTGTTGATGGTCAACGTGCTCGCTGTGGCATTAAAGCTTCCGACGGCGGTTCCCCAGGCGGTGGCCAGGTTCGCGACGTTCACGGATCCCAACCCTGTCGCCAGGTTATAGCTTGGGATGGATCCGCTCCCGGCAGTGGCACTAAAGGCGGGAGTCTTGGTTGTTCCGCTGGTCGTAACCAACACGCCGTTCGTTCCCGAGGTTGTGCTGCTGCAGTTCGCTGAGCCGCCGGCGCATGGCACTGCATTGGTATTCTTCGTTTGATTGTAGAAAGTGCATGTCGCCGGAGGAGCCAGTGGCTGCGTCGACGAGTTGCAAGAATTCATCGCGTTTTGCGCAATCTTGTACAGCACCAGGTTGGCGTTTCCTTGGCGACGGCTTTTGCCCGCATTGAATTCGGATTGCCCGATCAAGGCAATGATTCCAGAGAAGCTCGGCGACGAAGCAGAGGTTCCACCTACGCCAAAAAAGCTGAACTGCCCCTGAGCGTCGGGCACACACGAGGGCGGGCTTCCCGCAGTCACGGCGTCAGCTTGGCACACCACATAGAAGCTCAGGCTTGCGGGCCCGTCGCTTGCAAACAGCGATACATCAGGTAGGTATCGGTGGTTATCCCCCGCCGCAATTCCGTTCGGTATAATCCCGTTCTGCCACGACGGCTTTGCATAAACCGCGCTAGGCCCGCCACTGCCGGCAACGATATTGTTTGCCGTAGCGCATACCGTCGTCAGGTTAGATGAAGTCGCTGTCGCGGCGCAGCTATCATTCCAGGGTATTTCGTGAATATAGCCCTGAGCAGATTCCCGTTTTCCATCTGTGGAATTAGTAGCGCTCCAAAAACCTCCGCTTACCTGAGTTCCCGCGTCATCAAAATCGGTCCCGCCAACCGCAATGTTGAAGGGCGTCGACGCAATCCCACTCACGGCGATTCCGGCAGCAGCAGTCATCTGAATACTGAAGTCATCGCATCCCGCCGTTCCATTGTCTCCGGCGGACACGGTCACGGTAATTCCTTGCGCCGCCGCTTGCTCCCAAAGGGTATTGAAGAAGCTGAGAGTCGTAGCGGTCATAGCAGCTTCACAGTTGCCAAAGCTCAGGCTCATCACGTCGTCCGAATTGTTGTCGATCACATACTCGGCCCCCAGGAAAATGGGGTCCGAGGTCAACGTGCCTTCGGACACGATATAGTGAATGGTCGCGCCTGGGGCCACCGCTCCTGACCATTGCACGTCCAAATCAGCTTCGCCCTCGCCGCCAGTGAGATCAGTTCCGGGGTCGGGGCCGTTATGCACGACCACCGGGTCATTCGCCGGCAGCCCAAACAAGGCCCTAAAATCGCTTACGTCGGTCACGCTAATGTCTGAGAGTCCGATGATCGCGATGTTCGCGCCTGTGCCGTCAAGCGACGCTGGAATATTGTAGATTTTTGCAAAATCGGCGGGTCCGAGGGCGTAGCAAGGTTGCGCCTGGCCTGTGCCGCAACCGGAAGTTCTCGTGAACAGCGGCGAGATCTCTCCCGTTGCTCGTGACTGCGTGAACTGACCTACCACGTGCCGCAGCGATCTGCTCGGGAAATTATGAAGGGAAACGATCCCGGCCACGACCGGCGTCAGGGCCGCGGGAATCTGCGGGTCGCTGGTGTTTGATTGGCGCTCCTCGCCGTTCACTACGAACTTGTGAATCTCCGTGTGAAAGGCAGAGCGCACCTGCCCGACGTTTCCGGAGAATTCGATCACGTTGCGTCCCGGTGCCACACGGATGGCAGTGAATCCGTGGGAAGACAGCCAACTTGTCACGGCTTGCAGGTCGGCATCAGCGGGACCAAACTGGGCTCCGAATTGTTGCGGCGTCAGCCACATGTGATAGTTGGGGGATTCCTTGCTCATCTGCTCTGCCATGAACTGTTGCAGCGCCGCTTCCTGTTCTGGGCTACGCTTCAGGAGCAGCATCATCCGCTTCATGGCTGTGGCATCGCTCACCAGCCCTTGATCAAACTCCCGGCGCGCCAGCGGGTGCACGTTGCCCTTCAGACGCACCAGTTGCGTCTCATCAATCGCTTGCGTAATGCGGGCCGCTACCGCTGGTGTTTGCACGATCGAGGATGGGCTTGCGGCTTGGGCGTTCGATTGGGCGGCAAAGCGCGGCGGCTCGATAAACAGCAATGGAAAGGAGAGTAAAACGGAAATGCGAACGAGCAAGGCATGGCGTTTCATGGTCTACCCATTCTGTTTGTAGATTTGAGATCGAACGCCTAAAATCGCTTCCGGCTGGAAATCGCCTCCGCTCGCAAGGCACGATTCTTGAGGAGGCGGCACGTCGCGGACTGGGGAACAAGAAAGAAGCGGCCCACCATCTAGCCTCCAAAGGTTATCACACTTCATCCCAAACACTCTCGAGTACTTAAGAAGTCTGCCTGCTCGATGGCGCGCACCCTGACGGCCTTGTGTTTTGCGGTTTCGCATCCACGACATACAAATCCCGTCATCCTCACTGCGATGCCATTCGACGGATTCCGGATGCTTCGTTCCCGATTTCTGTGCAATCTACATCTGTTCGGAAGCGCCCTTCGGTTGGTACGGCCTTTGGACGGAAGCGTCAATGTGTTTGTGCTGGCGTTGCGCAATTCTCCGTATATCCCTAACCGCAGCGGTCCTTTGCTTATTCCCAACTTACTTCAGCCATTTCGAGCAAAACTCTTATTCCCGCCATGCCGCAGAAAAGTTCGCGCATCTTCATACAACACAACGGTCCGCGCCAAGTTGCGCTCGAGTTTCCGTGAAAAAGCGCCGCGGTCGCTTTCGCTGCCGCTCGGCTTGAGTCGCCGGTCCTACGGCTCGCTCCTCTGCCGCACCGCAAAATCCCCGGGCCGGCCTTCCGGAACCACCTGCCAGGGTGGCTTCAACTCGAGCGTCCAGCTCTTGCCGGTCAAGTGGCTTTTGCTCGCATCTGCCGGCGCGGGCACCTGAACCCGCACCAATCCACCGTTACCGCGTACAAGGAGCGCTCCCTCCGTCGTTTTTAGCAGTCCCCAAGCATCGCTCACCTGGATTTCGCCTTCGTACAGCGTCAATTTGTCGTCCAGGCCCAGCACCGCATTCGGATCGAACGTGTAGCGGAACTCCTGGCCCACCGGCAGCATCAGCACCGGTCCGTCGACGAAGGTTTTTCTCGCTGCAGCTATGCGCGCCTGATACTTTGCTTCGCGCTCGGTCTCGATTGCCACCACTTCGCTGCCGTCGTAGCGTTCCGCGCGCCGCAGTGCTTCCGCTTTGTTCAGCGCGGTCGCGGCGGGAACCTGCACTCCATACGCTTGCCCGAGCAATTGCCCGAGATTGGTTGCCGGCGTCAGCCCGGTGCGCCAACTCTTGCTCGCCAGATCCAACAAACCGCCGTACGCCGGGCCTGAGGTATACGCGAACGATCTGCCGTAGCTTGGCGTGCGCGTGGGCGCCGCGCGCAACCAAGCCGCCACGGCGCCCGCATATTCTTCCGGCGACGATGTGCTCAACTTAAAGCCTGTGTACTCCGCCATTCCCTCGTGCATCTCCAGCGCATCCTCCTTGGCATCGGCTGCGGGAAAAAGCGAGCGGCGATAATTTCGGAAATAGATACCATCCGCCACGTCTCGCTTGCGTTCTTCGCCTTGCTGCCAGAACGCGTGCTCGAGCGCGCGCCATTCCATCTGCAGCCAGATGCGTCCTTCGAGTGAGTCCAGGTGCCCGTTTTGCGCATCCTTTCCTTCCAGGCCGATCTCTGCCTGCACACGATGAAAGCACTCGTGCAGCATCAACCGCATGCGCGGCTGCTTGTACTGCGGCACCGGCCACATCACCATGGTCCACTCGACTCCAGACCATTTCGTCGCCGTATTTGCCACGCCCAATTCCGGGGGAGCGGTCCCGACGAACACGCCGTCGAGCGGCTTAAGCTTGCCGTCTCGGTCCGCCTGGTTCGCGACGGCATAACGCGTGCCGTAATCCACGAAAAGGAGCGGCCCGCACAGCTCGACTCTCCATAGCGAGCCGTTGTCGCGGTCGGAGAGGGCTTTCGCCTCTGCGAAATACTGCCGTGCCTTGGCCGTATCAATTGCCGGCGTTTGCGCCGCCATGCGCGCCGTACAGGCCATCGCGCCAATGCAAACGAGTTGGGAGGAGCGAACCAGCAACGCTCTGTTTTTCATTTTTCGACTCAAGTTCGAGGAACACGCCGCGTCTAGCCCGCTAGCCGAGCTTAAGCGTCGCGGCCAAGGAACAGCCTTGCTTGACGCGTAAAAGATCCTTGCGAGTCCACGAATCGCCGGAGAAATGGGCGCGGATCTCTTCCGCATCGTTCGATCCCACAATCAAAGAACGTCCGGCGTTCCCTTGAGCTGGCCACCCAGGGTAGGAAGCCCTCGGCGTAAGGCCCGCCTTCGTAAAACCCGCGTGGCCGCGCCAGTCTTCCTGTTTGCTCGGGCGGCAGCGCGAGATGGGACGCCCGGCCCGGCATGCCCGTCACGGAAAAATCATCTTCACACTTGCAGGTTGCGAAGGTAGGGAACGCTGGCTTTCATAAAGTCGAGGTTCATTTCAACGAAATAATTCTGGATGCCGCCGGTCTTTGCCGCGGTAAAGATCTTCTTCCAGTCCAAAGTGCCCTTCCCGACAGGCGCTATTTTCTTCGTTTCCGCCGACCAGCCTTGTACGTGCATGGAAATAAAACGGCCGGGATATTTCGTGAGGTATTCCGCCGCATCGAATCCCTGGGCGATGGTAGAAACCTGGAACTGGAACTTGACCAGTTTTGGGTCGAGCAGCCCCAATAACACGTCATAGGTCCGCTTGCCGTCCACCATCGAGCACTCAAAGTCCTCATTGTGCAGGCCTTGCTGTATTCCGGCCGCGGCCGCCCGTTCGCCCATTTGGTTGTATTCGTCAGCGGCGCGCTTCACGTCATCCAGCGTGGGATTTTTCGGCCCGTCAAGGCTCGGCACTAGCATTTGCGTCAGGCCCATTTCCTTTGCCCAGGCGATGCGGCCCGGCTGATCCTTCCGCAGCTCGCCAATGCCAAAGTGCGAGCTGATGCACGTCACACCTCGATCGCTCAGAATTTTCCGGAGTTCCGCGGGCGTGTATTTCGCTAGTCCGGCGAAACCCGAATCCGCGTAACCTACCGGTGAGCACAGCTCGATCGCCTGAAATCCCGCAGCCGCAAGAACCTTGATGGTGCCGGGAAAATCCTTGGCGATCAATTCCCGGACCGGCCACGTCTGGCATCCGATCGGCAGACCCAACGGATTTGCGCGCAGCTCCAGCGCCCCCGCGCAGAGCGCGCTAGCCACTGCGGCGTGCTTGGCAGTCCTTCTCACGAACTCTCTCCTCGTCATCGTGGACATTTGTCCCTCCAAACCGGGTTCCAAAGATACACCTCCTTTCCGGTCCTGCGAAGTATGTTCGTTACCGACATTCGAAAATCCCATAATCGAACGAGGGGGTGGGATAAAGGTGCCTGCCTTGGCACCTAATCGCAAGACGGCAAAGAACTTACAGCGTCATACACGAAGGCATGCAAGCTGCCTCGAAGCTTGGGTCTAAAGCTGAAGGTCCATCCATGCGCAATTTTGCAAAAGACATTCGCTTTGCACTGCGGACGCTTGCGAACAATCCCGGCTTTGCTGTCATCGGAATTGTGACCCTCGCTCTCGGCATGGCCGCAAACACCACCGTTTTCAGCGTCGTCAACGGTTTTCTGCTTCGGCCTCTTCCCGTGCCACATCCCGAGCAAATTACGGTGCTCGCACTGAAGCAATCCTCCGTCGCCGGCACCTATCGCTTCTCCTATCCCACTTACGGGGATCTGCGCGATCAAACGGGCTCCTTTAGTGACGTCTTCGCTTATAGGGTATCGCTCGGTGGGCTCACGGTGGACCACAAATCCGACCACTGCCTGCTCAGCCGGGTTAGCAACAACTATTTCACGTCGCTCGGCGTCAAGCCCGCCTATGGACGGCTTATCCTTCTTACCGAGGGCCGCGTTCCTGGCGGCGACCCCATCATTGTTCTTGGGTACTCCTACTGGCGCAGGAGATTTGCGGGTGATCCCAAGGTTGTGGGCCAAACAGTGCAATTAAACGACCGCTCCTTCACGGTGGTCGGTGTGGCTCCACGCGAATTCCGCGGCACGTATCCGGTTATGGATATGGAAGCCTATGTACCTTTGAGCGCGGAAACCGCTGAAGATCCGGACAATCCGGTAGAGAAAATCTGGACCAGCCGCAGCTATCGTAGCCTTACCGTCATGGGCCGGCTCAAACCCGGCGTGAACATCAAGCAAGCCCAGGCATCGCTCAATGTAGTCGCGGATCGCATTGCCGAGGCTCATCCGGACACCGAGAAAGGGATAAAAGTGCAACTCTTTCCGGAAAGGCTGGCGCGGCCAGAGCCGGATGCGGAAAACCCCATTCCCGCCACCTCGATTGCTTTTATGTGCCTCGCTCTGCTGGTCCTTTTGGTTGCGTGTTTCAATATCGCCAACGTTCTCTTAGTGCGCGCGACGGTCCGCCAGCGCGAAATGGCCATTCGCGCCGCACTCGGTGCGGGCCGGGCTCGCCTAGTCCGGCAGTATTTGACGGAAAGTCTCCTGCTTGCGCTTTTGGGCGGTGGCGCAGGACTGGTGCTCGCGTCCCGAGCTTCCGGGTTCCTAAGTTCGCTTTCTCTTGGCACGGATCTACCCCTGAGCTTTGATTTTCGGCCTGACGCGCGTGTCTACCTTTTCGCCCTCGCCGCGGTTTTGTTTACGGGTTTGTTTGTGGGGATGATGCCGGCTTGGCGTGCCGCTCGCGCGAATGTTAATGCGGTCCTTCATGAAGGGGGACGCGGGTCGTCGTCCGGCCCACGCCGTCAATTCGCAAGGAGTGTCCTGGTTGTTGCGCAGGTGGCGGGTTCTCTCGTGCTGCTGATCGTAGCTGGTCTGTTCGTCCGCAGTCTCGACAAGGCCGAGAAAATGAATCTTGGCTTCAATCCCGACCATGTCCTTGATCTCTCGGTGGACGTCGAACAGGTGGGGTACAAAGAGCCCCGGGCTCGCGAAGCCTACCGCGATATCGAGAACCGAATTCGCGCCCTTCCCGGCGTCGAGTCCGTCGCCGAAGCCTTCACCGTTCCCCTGGGCTATGTGGGCGCCAATGACCGCATTTGGATTCAAGAACACCCCTACGTGGCCGGCCAGCAGCCTCAGGAAATTCCCTTCAACCAGATCACTCCAGCTTACTTCGACACTTTGCAAATGCCGCTCCGCGGCGGGCGCAAGTTCTCCGATGCCGACAGCGAAAAAGCTCCGCCCGTTGCCATCATCAACGAAACCATGGCCAAGAGGTTCTGGCCTAACGACGACGCGCTTGGCAAACATTTCGGCACCAAAGGCGCCAGTGGCCCGTTCATGGAGGTCGTCGGCATCGTTCAGGACGCGAAGTGTCAGAGCCTGGTGGAGGACCCTCACGCTTTCTACTATGTGCCGTTCGAGCAGAGTTACAATTCTTTGCGCACCATCCATGTGCGCACAACTGTGCCGCCTGAATCTCTGGCCCTGCAGATTCAGTCCGTCATCCACGAGGCCGTTCCCGATGTGCCCATCACCCAAGTAAAAACCATGAACGAAGCCCTCGAGGGCGCCAACGGTTTCTTTCTTTTCCGTTTTGGAGCGCAGCTGACCTCAACAATGGGTCTTCTCGGTTTGATTCTTGCGGTCGTTGGGATTTACAGCGTCGTTTCCTACGCGGCCACGCAGCGCACGCAAGAAATCGGGATTCGCGTGGCGATGGGCGCTTCTCCGCAGGAGATCCTCAAAATGGTTTTGCGCCAGGGGCTAACCGTGGTAGGCACCGGCCTGGCGCTCGGCTTGGTTCTTGCGTTGGCGGGCACGCGCGTGCTGAGCGGGCTTATCGTTGGCATTAAGCCGACCGATCCCCTAACGTTCGCGGTTGTCGTTTGCCTGCTCACCGCGATTGCCCTTTTTGCGTGTTGGGTCCCCGCGCACCGCGCCACGCGTATTGATCCGCTCACAGCCCTTCGCTATGAGTGAGTCCTGGTTCGACAAATAACAAACGAGATCATCTTTCACCAGGCAGGGAGAGTCGGGTCCGGCCGGACCCGCTCCCTGTGCGCGTTTTCGGGTTTTCCGCTGTGTTAAGCCCTAGGAGCTCTTGCCAGCCGGCTGGATTTTAAGATCGTATTTGGCTCCACTGAAAAAGATTTCCTCAATCGACTTGCCACCGTTCTTGGCAGGCCGGAGAACATAGCCGTCATGTTCATGGGCAGTATTTTCCGCCACAACGCGCGCCGGGACGGTCGCCAAAGTATCTCTGGCTTGTGGCCGCAGCGGTTCATTACCTTGCGAGCCGGGTGGTCCGCGTAATGGTTGAGCACGCCGTTCCGTGCGGACGGCTCTAACGGCGAACTTGTTCCTGTTCATGTATTTCGTGGTGTTGCCGCTTTCTGCCCTGGGGCCCGCCCAGTTTTGAGCAGCTTGTATGGTGCAAGTGCGAAACGCATGAGTCATTGTATAATCCGAGCTTGCTTAATCCTCACCTGGAGGCCATATGTCGGAGCCAAGCTATGAAGAACTCAAGGCCCGCGTCGTCGAATTGGAAAAGAAAGGCGCTAGCCGCCGAACCGGCTCGCTGGAATTTCGCGTGGGCGAAAAAGGCGGCGTCAGTGTCTATGGCCTCGGGCGCTTTCCCGTGACGCTGTATTACGAGCAGTGGGTCCGACTTCTCGACGCGTCTTCCGACCTCCGCAAATTTCTCGAAGAAAACAAGGCGGAAGGCAAGTTGAAGCTTAAAGAGAAATAGCGTCGGTCTACCAAGAGCGGATTCTCCGGCAAACCGCGGTGGCGCCTTCCCTCGTTTTTCCTCGAGCCGAAAGCTTCCTGTTTTCAATTGAGGCCGCAGAAAAAAGTGATGCCCTTTGGAAGGAGAGGGCCCCGGGCATCTGTGGGGGTAGACGCCCGGAGCCGAGGCGAGTACTACAGGGGGGAAGCAAAAGTCCCGTCAAAACAAAACCCTGCGCGGTTATTTCGAAGACTGTGCCACCAGCAAACAGATCTGGCGCAATTCCTCGTAGGTAAAGACGACCTTCTGGCCCTTGTCGTCGTTCTCCACGTGACCCAAACCGGAGGCTCGGGAATAGCGGCGAAGCTCCGATTCAGGCAGTCCTAAGAGCACCGCCGCGCGATGCTCGTCGACGCGATCGTGCACGTGTCCGTTCATGTGAAGCCCAACCAGGGATAATCCTGAGCAAACGAGAAGCCAAAGCATCTAGTCTGCTAAGTCATTAGTTCTCAATGGGAAAGCAAGGGTCTTGCCCTGCCGTTCGTTTGGCTTTTGCACATTCCATCCACGGAGATAACCATCATGGGCGGAAATTTTCCCGCCGTCAGGAAGACGGACTGCCGGTTGACGGCCAGTGGCGCCGCGTCGGAATGCTGTCCGAGTGTGCTAGGGCAGCCAGGGCAGGGCGTTGAGATCGACGTTTCCGCCCGAGAAGATGACGCCGAGCTTGGGCGGCTTGCCGTCGGAGCGAGGCGGCAGGTTGAGAGACTTGACGGCAGCGGGCTTGAGCAGGGGAGCAAGCGCTACGGAGCTCGAGGGCTCGACGATGATTTTCATACGCTCCCAGACCAGGCGGGCGGTCGCGATAATTTCTTCTTCGCTGACGAGCAGGATGCGGTCCACATGCTTGCGCAAGATCGCGAAAGTGCGCGGGGAAAGGGAAGCGCGCAACCCGTCGGCGATGGTGTCGCTCGACTCGAGGGATTCGAGCGTTCCGGTAGTGAGAGAGCGGTAGGCGTCGTCGGCGCGGGCAGGCTCACAACCAATGATTCGAATGTCCTTTCGAATGCCTTTTGCGCCGAGGCAGGTTCCGCTGAGCAGTCCGCCACCGCTGACGGGAGCGAACACAGCGTCGAGGTCCGGTATTTCTTCCAGAAACTCTTTGGCGGCTGTGGCTTGGCCGGCGATGATGCGGTCGTCGTCATACGGATGAACCAGATGGGCGCCGGTCTCCTCCTGCACACGGTCACAGACTTCCTTGCGCGACGAAACCTTGGGCTCACAAAAGGTGATTTTGCCGCCGTAGGCTTGGATAGCCTGGATTTTCACTTTCGGCGCGTTTTTCGGCATGACGATATAAGCGGGCACGCCGCGCCAGGCTGCGGCACATGCCACCGCCGCACCGTGATTGCCGCTCGACTGCGTAACGATGCCGCGCGCGGCTTGCTCAGAGGAAAGCGACAGAATGGAGTTGGCGGCACCACGAATCTTGAAGGAGCCGGTCTTCTGCAGGTTCTCGCATTTGAAGAAGAAATGGGCTCCGGCCAGCGTGTCGAGTGAAGTAGAAGTGAAAATGGGCGTGCGGTGAATCCGCAAGGCGATCCGAGCATGCGCCCGGGAAATGGCCTCCCACGTCGGCGGGTGATAGTTCGCGGCCTCGAACGAAACAGCTGTGCTCATGCGACTCACTTTCCCTTGAGCAACTCATTGTCGTCCAGTTGAATTGCCAGGCGCCCTGTTTAGCGCGATTTCGTGTCAAGCAAAAGAGGCATTATGGCCTAGTCGGGAAAGGAATGAACGCCGCGCTTCACGGCGCATGGAATCGATAGAAGCCCGGTCCGACGCGCATGCTGTGATGCCAGGCGATCGGAAAGGCCCACCACACCAGCGACCCGAGAACCGATTGCCACAAAGTAAGCGGAAGAATGTTGCGTTGCTTACCGAACAACCATGCCATTAAGGCGCCGCCAATCAGAGTGAGCGGGACGAGGACGGGATTGGGCCAGTGGAGCAAGGCAAAGAGCGCGCCGGCGATAAGAGAAACCGTAACGGGGCTGGATACGGCGGCTAGCAGACGATTGGTGACGAGAGAATTTAAGCCGATTTGTTGGACCAAACAGAAAGACATGTAGCCGATGAAGCGCCCGGGAATGAGAACGTGATGGAGCGGGTGACGCCCGCCGAGAAACAAACCCGTAACGGCGATGGCGATGGCGCAGGGAAGAAGGATGAGTGACGAGCGTTTCGTTGCGTTCCACAAATTGTCGGCGCGCCATCCAAGCGATTGCGGCGTGTCCTGGTTCGCCGCGAAGCTGGCCATCAGCCAAATGGGGAACACCATCCAAGCATAGCGAGAGGCCTCCTGAAGCCGCCAGATGAACCAGCCGGCAAAGGCGGCGAAGGCAAGAGCTTCGATGAGAGGCAAGAGCGGTGAAGTTTTTTGCGTCATCGCGCGGCTAGTCCCTGAGATTTTCTTCGCCGGGATGGCTCAGATCGAGAAGCTGCAGGGCGCTTTCAAAAAGCTGGTCGATTTCTTTTTCGCTGACTTCTTGGGGGGCCAGGAGGGCGTGGAGGTCGAAGTCGGGAAAACCGCGAGTGGTGACGCGGGCGGGAAGAAGCTCGCGCAAGCGGCGGGAATCGATCGAGCCCAGCTGGCGAATCTCCTCGAAGACGACGCGGCGCAGAGGATCCTGAAAAACTCCGGGATCAAGCAACCGGCAGATTTCACCGCGCGTTCCCCCCTTAATCAGGACCGAACACAAGAAGCGGAGGGTATTTCTTTCAAGTAAAGTTCGACTCGCCGGTTCAGATGTAGCCATAAACTCAATCCTGCTTCGCACTCGCCGGCGAAATCCGCTGCCGGATGAGCGCTTCGGCTCGAGACCAGGTGGCAAGGCGGCAAGCAATCTCTGTGTGCGTCTTCGCAAGGGTCCGATTGTACCAAGGGTACTCGGGACAATGAATCGGGTGTTCCTTGTAATCGAAACGAAAAGTTCCAAGGATTTGCGTTTTCGAGGGATCGGCGGCGCGGAATGGACCATGCCGTCGGGCTGATAGAAGTTCGCTGCGCGAGCTACCTTGGGAGGAATCACGCCATCATCCGCGCCGAAACACTTCACGCCGTCGACTTGAACGGTAGAAGAACGGGAATTCCGTGCTTCTCGAGTTCGCGGGCAATCTCGACCATTGCCGAACCGCCCCGGCTGTGACCATACAGAATGATGCGTGCCTGCCGCTTCTGGCTTTCTGACACCAGCCCGGAACGATCGGCGCCCAATCGTGTGAGAATCGCGTGCATGGCTTCTTCGCGATGGCGATTCTCGAAGGTCTGGACGTACACGCCGGCGGTATATTCGGTGCGGATATGCGCGGCGAGTTTCACTTCGCAGCGGATGGGGTCGTCATGCTTCACTAGGCCTCCGACGAAGCCAACAACGATCACAGGTTGGTTCGGGGTCCCGAGCGACGCGGCGGAACACAAGGCCATTGTGCTCGGTGACAGGGCGCACCGCGCAGGCCGTGGCGCCGAACGCCAGCGGAAGCGCCGGCGAAAGAAGATTCAAACCGGAAGCCGCACGAGGGGTTCCTGCGTGTGAGAGGCAAAGCAATCACGGTAAATGAGATGATGTTCTTTCGAATGGGGTTGCGCTGAGGCGGGGAAATGGAGCCAAAACATAAAGTGGTGATTCTCGGCGGGGGATTTGGCGGACTGGCGGCCGCGCAGAAACTGAAGCGGGCGTCAGTGGAAGTTACGCTGATCGACCGCAGGAATTTCCATTTGTTTCAGCCGCTGCTGTATCAGGTGGCTACCGGATCGCTTTCGCCTGGAGAAATTGCAGCGCCGCTGCGGAGCGTATTGAGACGACAGAAAAATGCTTCGGTGCTTCTCGGCGAGGCCGTGGATGTGGATCCCGAGGCGAAGCGCGTGATCCTTTGCGACGGGGACACCTACGCGTACGACTCGTTGATCGTGGCCACCGGTTCGCAAACGTCCTACTACGGAAATGATTCGTGGCGGGAATGGGCGCCGAGCCTGAAGTCGGTCGAAGAAGCCACGGCCATCCGGCACAAGATTCTGTATGCGTTCGAACGTGCCGAGCGGGCGGCGACGGAGGAGGAGGCGCGGGCCTGGTTGACCTTTGTCATCGTCGGCGCAGGGGCCACCGGCCTAGAGCTTTCCGGGGCGCTTGCGGAAATTGCGCGAGAGACGTTGCGGCACGATTTTCGGAAGATTCGACCGCAAGAGGCGCGCATCCTGTTGCTGGAAGGCGCGCCGCGCGTGTTGGGGGCATATCCGGAGGATTTGTCGGCGAAAGCAGAGAAACTGCTCACGCGGCTGGGTGTGGAAGTCATCAAAGGCGTGATGGTGTCGCAAATTGGCGCGGAGGGCGTAACGTTCAAGCGCGGGGAATCCACCGAGTCGCTCGCCGCAAGGACCGTGCTGTGGGCCGGCGGCGTGACGAGCACGCCTTTCGGCGAAAAACTTGCGCGACGCACCAGAGCGGAAACCGACCGCAGCGGGCGCATAAAGGTGCAGCGAGACCTGACGATTCCGAATTATCCGGACATCTTTATTATTGGCGATCTGGCGCATGCCGAAGAGGAAAAGGGGAAGCCGTTGCCGGGAGTCGCACAAGTGGCCATGCAAGGCGGAGCCTACGCGGCGAAGACGATTCGAGCGCGCCTGGAAGGGAAGCCGCAGGTCCGCCCGTTTCATTATTTCAACAAAGGCGATTTGGCGGTCATCGGACGAGCTGCAGCGGTCGCCGATATTTTTGGCGTGCATATCTCCGGGTGGCCCGCCTGGCTCATCTGGCTTTTTGTCCACTTGATGTACATCGTAGAATTCCAAAGCCGCGTGCTGGTTTTCATTCAGTGGGGATTCGAGTATCTGACCTTCAGCCGGGGCGCAAGGCTGATCACGGGCACCGCAGCTACCGACTCGGTGACGAAAGTGGAAGCGCTGGGAGATCGAGGGGACGGCAGATAGGTGTTTTTTGGAAGCTGAGCTAGAGCGCAGTGTAGCGCCCGAACCAATAGATATCGGAGTGGACATTGTTCGTGCCACTCTCTGCGACGATGTCGATGATAGCGCCATTGGTCCGACCAAACTCGGGCAAATAATTGCTGGAGAGCACGCGGAACTCCTGCGAAATCTCCGGATTAAACCCGCTGAGGCCGGCGGGGAAGCCCGCCAGGTCAGGGTCATTGTTGTCCGCACCATCGAGCATGAAATTGTTGCTACGTTCGCGGGAGCCATTCACCAAAAAACCGCCAAAAAAGGGTGTTCGTCTGGGTTACTCCGGGAGAAAGCAAGACCAATTGATAAGGATCGCGCAGGATCAGCGGCAAATTCTCAATCTGCCGGCCGTCGACGAGGTTGCCGATTTGTGCGTCGTTCAAATCCACGGGGGCCACGGCTTCGCTCGCGACGCGGACGGTTTCACGAACGGCACTCACCACCAGCTTTGCGTCCAGCGTAAGGACTTGATCCACGCTAAGTGGAATCTGCGAATACACGAAGGTCTTGAAACTGGGATGCTCGATGGTGATGTCGTAGATGCCGGGATTCAGATTGGTCATCCGGTACACGCCGGACTCATCCGTTTGAGCAGTTTGCGTTACACCCGTATCGACATTCTGGGCGGTGATCTTCACGTTCGACACCGCCGCGCCTGTGCTGTCGGTGATTGAGCCCGCTATCGAAGCGGTTTGGGCCCGCACGCAGGACGGAAAG
>Ga0307475_10000927_pt1 | contig 17480 bp, 16 predicted proteins | sample atmos_gasesECM1C_FD_203317 | JGI IMG/M metagenome (GOLD analysis project Ga0307475, IMG submission 203317) | Hardwood forest soil microbial communities from Morgan-Monroe State Forest, Indiana, United States - atmos_gasesECM1C_515 | ecosystem: Environmental > Terrestrial > Soil > Temperate... | reverse complement strand
ACCGCCGAAAAATCTTGCTCTGCTCCTTCGTCTGATTGCCTCGCATTGACCTCAAAAGCAGCGCCCGCTGCGGGCATTCGCGCCCCAACGGCAGCCGCGAGATTGAGAATCAACCCGAAATCCTTGTTCATCAGCCGAATCGGAAATTGGGGGGTGTAGTCGCTCCTCATCGCTCTTTGCAGTTTGCCCACGTGCGCTGGAGCGACCACTGCAGTCTGGGACAACACGTCCAGCAAGCGATTGCGGTCAAGACCAGCCTTTTCACCAAGTGCGACAGCTTCCGCAATAGCCTGCATTCCGACTCCCAGTAAAGTGTTCACCACAAGCTTCATCGTCGCTCCGGAGCCGCTCGGCCCAACATAAAAATACCTCTTGGCGATAACCCGAAAGATCGACTCGGCGGCTTCGAAGCACTCCTGGTCTCCACCTCCAAACAGGGTCAGCAACCCCTTTTCGGCGGCAGGAGTGCTCCCCGAAATAGTGACGTCGAGAACCTCAACGCCATGCTCTGAACCCAGTCTTGAGAGTTCCTCCGAGGTCTCGGGATATACCGTGGTCAGGTCGACGGCCACCAAGCCGTTACACGCATTGGCAAACACGCCCTCAGGTCCTCCATAAATCTCCAGAACAGCTTGATCGCTTGGTAGGGAGGTCAACACTACGTTGCAGCGGGAGGAAAGTTCCGCAACGCTCTCGGCGACCTTGCCGCCATAGGGAATGAGCTGCTCGACCTTACTACGGTCCCGGTCGTACGCTGTTAGCTTGAAGCCGGACTCAAGCAACCTCCGCGCGATCGGCAGGCCCATGTAGCCGATCCCGACAAATCCAAGTCTATCGTTCTCCTGCGTGATTGGTTTCATGACAATCGTCCTTACAGTGAGCTGCGATTTCAAACTCCACAATGCTCAAAAGCACGCGGTGTACCGTTTCGCGAAGGGGACCTACTACTCATGCAAGATCTTGGCAGCCAGCAGGATACGGAGTTAGAGAGGGAAGATTTGACCCTTAGCTGTCGAGAGTTGTCTGTCGAATGTTTTGGCAGAGTGTCAGCCTGCTGGAAAGTCGATGTTTTTTCCGCGAGGGTTCAGTTGCATCCCGTCTACTCGGATGAGAGTCCCGGCCGGGATCGCGTCGAGGATGTTTAAGGAGGTTGCTGTTCATGCGAAATCGATCAACGCGAAAATCAGGTCCATTGGCTTCACTGCGTCCTTCGGGCGCTGATCGGATTCGTAAAGGTGTCTAGCGAGCCAGCCACAGCGCATACCGAATCGCTTGGAACACTGTCCAGTGGCGGTGGGCGCTGCAGGATGCGATACCAATCCAGCAATGATCGCGATTTCATAGAGGTCCTCCTTTTGCAGTGCACGAAAACATTGTTTCGCTGGGCTGCGTATTCGCGTCAGGTCGTAGTCTGCAGCATGAGCACGAACAGTGCATCACGAGATGGAGTGGTCTTTCGCTACCATAGAAGTTTCTCTGCCGTCTACCTCAATCATGGTAGTCAAGAACACCTATCCCACCGGGACGGACGTTTAAGACTTCCGGCACTGCTGCTGGAAACGTGGCAAATGCGGCGCGGCGGTTGTAGGATGATGTAGACCTCAAAAAAGTGAGCGCCCTTCACGATTGTTAGCGGACGGAAGGTACCGCACCGCCGAGGGTAAGTTGACCCGCTTCGACCCATGCCGCGAGCGAGTTTGCTTTCGTCGGTTCCGCGGCTGGAAGCTGAAGACAGCCAGGCTTGTGGCCTCAAACAGTCTTGCCCAAAATAAAGCTCTTCTGTTTGTATGTATTCTTTTAGGCGGTTGTCGTTCCCGCCAGGGCGATCCCAAACCTTCCATCGAATTCACCCAGCTCCCACCAGCTGGCCAGGGCAGCCCGGACCTACTCCATAGGATTGAAGGCCGTGTTACCGGCGCTCGACCGGGTCAACGGATCGTGTTGTTTGCCCGAAGTGGGGTGTGGTGGGTTCAACCACTCGCTGACCGGCCTTTCACGGCGATTCAACCGGATTCTACTTGGAAGAATACAACCCACCCCGGAAGTGCATATGCCGCACTACTGGTCGGCCCTGGATATAGCCCGCCCTTGACTCTGAATGCACTTCCGCAGACAGGTGGAGCAGTGCGGGCCGTGGCAACGGCCGAAGGGCCGATGCTGGCTCAGCCGGTTCACAAGACTCTGCATTTTAGTGGATATGAGTGGGAAATCCGTCAGACTGTAGGCAACCCGCGGGGCTCACGGAATTTGTACAATCCAGCGAACGCATGGGTTGACAAGAAAGGCTTCCTCCATCTTCGCATTGCAAAGAATGCGACAGGATGGACGAGCGCGGAGGTAGACCTCTCTCGCAGCCTCGGCTACGGTTCGTACCGCTTCATCGTTCACGACGTCTCTCAATTGGAGCCGGAAGCGGTGCTCAACATCTCTACCTGGGACGACTCAGGACCGTACCGAGAGATGGATATAGAAACCAGCCGGTGGGGTGAGCCTACTGGCAAGAATGCGCAGTATGTGGTCCAACCATATTACATTCCGGCTAATGTTGTTCGCTTCATGGCCCCGAAGGGGGCCCTCGTCTATTCGTTTGTCTGGGGACCCGGACGCGTGTCGTTCTCGACTATTCGTGGTTCTACGACCGGCAGCAACTCGGATGTTGTTGCCGCTCACGCCTTTACGTCCGGGATTCCATCTCCCGGCAGTGAATTGGTCCGCTTGAACCTGTATGTCTTTGACAGCAAACGGAGCCCTTTGCATCATGAGGTCGAGGTGATCATTGAGAAATTCGAATATCTCCCTTGATCGGTGGAAACAGCAATGCTGGACACTTCTTCCGACTCTTGCGGTGCTCGGTCTTGTGACGTGGCTCGCGGCGCTTGCCAGCCCAGCATATCCGATCGATCCAAATCGGGCGATGTCGCAATATGTCCACGAGCGATGGGGGACGGAACAGGGATTCCCACGTGGACCGGTTTACGCGATTAGCCAATCCAGCGACGGCTATCTCTGGATCGGTACCCAGGCTGGACTCATTCGTTTCGATGGCTTGAATTTTCGTCTGGTCCGGGACGCACCGGCATCGCTGAACGGCTCTAGCGCTCTTGGTTTAATGCCGGACCGCGAGGGAAATCTTTGGGTTCGATTGGAGGGTTCGACACTGTTGCGATACCGCGACGGTGTGTTCGACAGTCCCACATCCGACCTCTCATCGATGAACTCGCTGATCACCGCAATGAATCAAACGAGCGAAGGCAATCTGTTGCTTTCTTTCATGGAACGCGGAGTGATCGTGTATCGCCAAGGCAGATTTGAAATGGTCGCGGACGCAAGCGCTCTACCTCGTTCTCCTGTGCTTTCAGTGGCCCAAACGCCGGATGGCAGCGTTTGGCTAGGCACGAGAGGCGCTGGCCTTTTCCGCGTGCGCCAGGGACAGATTTCCTCCGTTGCGGACGGCTTGCCTGATCCGAAGGTCAACTGTCTCTTGGCTGATGTTAACGGGAACTTGTGGGTCGGCACGGACAACGGTATCGTGCGTTGGAACGGGACCAGACTCGTTGCGGCCGGCATACCCGCGTTTTTCAAGCACCTCCAGGTTCTTACACTAGTCAGGGATCGCGATGCCAACATCTGGGTGGGTACAGATTCTGGCGGCCTGGTGCGGCTCAATGGTCGCGGCGTTTCCGCACTGAAGGGAGAAGGTCAGTCACAAGAAGCGGTAACGGCGCTGTTTGAAGACCGGGAAGGAAATCTGTGGATAGGAAGTGACAGCGGTATCGGAGCGTCTCCGTGACACCGCATTCATGACGTATTCGCTTCCCGAAGGGCTGCCGTCAGACGGCAACAAACCGGTCTTTGTGGATTCAGAAAACCGCCTTTGGGTCCCTCCCGTCGAGGGTGGGCTGTGGTGGGTGAAAGATGGGCGGCACGGACGCGCAACCAACGCAGGATTAGACCAAGACGTGGTTTACTCGATTGCGGGCAGAAACGGTGAGCTCTGGCTCGGGAGACAACATGGAGGTCTGACCGTGCTGCGCTCCGAACGTGATTCCTTCAATGTCAGGTCCTACAGGCAAGCGGATGGACTCGCTCAAGACAGCGTCTACTCCGTTTATTTGGCCCGCGATGGGACGGTATGGGCGGGAACTCTAAGCGCCGGTGTGAGCGCGCTCAACAACAACAGATTCACGAACTATACAACCGCAGATGGCTTGGCATCCAACACCGTGGCCTCGATTCTTGAAAGTGCCGACGGAACGATGTGGTTTGCGACCCCGAGCGGCTTGAGCGCAATGTCGAAGGGCCACTGGCAAGGCTACACCGCCCAGAATGGTCTGCCATCGGAGAACGTGAATTGCCTTATGGAGGACTCGACCGGTGTGCTTTGGGTGGGGACCGCATCGGGCATCTCGTTCGGAGATCGCCGAAGTTTCCGAGTCCCTAGGGAAGTTCCAGCCCCCTTACGTGAACAGGTACTAGGTCTCGCTGAAGACCAATACGGGTGGCTATGGATAGCCACATCGAACCATGTGTTGCGCGTGAATCGCGACAAGCTCCTACGGGACGCCCTGGCTGAAGGAGATGTACGAGAGTATGGCCTTGCGGATGGCCTGCGAGGCCTGGAAGGTGTCAAACGTCATCAGTCCGTGGTCACGGATACGGAGGGGCGAATCTGGTTTTCCTTGAATCGCGGCATTTCGATGGTGAACCCAGCGCGGTTGACAAGAAACTCTCCACCTGCAATCGCTCATGTTCAAGCCGTTTTGGCGGATGGTAACCCGATCGGCCTTGGGGCCTCCGTCCACATCCCCGGTGGTCATCGAAGGATTACACTCGACTTCGCCGGCTTGAGTCTTTCGGTCCCGGAGCGGGTCCGTTTCCGATATCTGTTGGAGGGGTTCGATCACGTGTGGAGCGAACCAGTCGCCGCGAGGGAAGCGGTTTACACGAACCTTGCTCCAGGCCCGTATCGCTTTCGGGTTGTCGCCAGCAACCCCGATGGAGTCTGGAGCAGCGATGAGGCTGTGATCGGATTCGATGTCGATCCGTTGTTTTGGCAGACATGGTGGTTCCGGCTTTCCATCGTGTTGATCATTGCACTTGCAGTGGTGAGGTTCTTTCAGCTCCGCGTGCTGAGGCTGACGAAACAGATAAACATGCGCTTTGAAGAACGACTCGCGGAACGGACACGCATTGCGCAGGAACTACACGACACTTTATTGCAGGGATTCTTAAGCGCCTCCATGCAGTTGCATGTGGTAAATGATCGTCTTGCCGCTGATTCACCCGAGAAACCTCTTGTGAACCGGGTTCTGGAACTGATGGGTCATGTCATCGAAGAGGGCCGTAACGCAGTCCGGGGCCTCCGCACATCGAGGCTGCGCTCTCCGGATCTCGAACAGGCATTTTCACTGATTCGACAGGAATTCCCGGCGCAAGCTCAAACTGGTTTTCGACTTATCGTTGAAGGTACGCCAAGGCCATTGCGCTCCATCATCCGCGATGAAGTCTATCTTATCGGTCACGAAGCGCTGTCAAATGCATTCCGTCACGCCCACGCAAGCGATATCGAGGTAGAGCTTGAATATGCGGCCAGCCGCTTGCGCGTTCTCATACGCGACAACGGTATCGGTATTGACACTCAGGTTCTGTCCTCCGGGCGCGACGGACATTGGGGCTTGTCTGGCATGAAGGAACGATCGGAAAGAATTGGCGGGAAGCTGAGAGTATTAAGTCGCGCTGTCGCTGGAACAGAGGTCGAGCTATCTGTACCAGGCCCAATCGCCTTCGAGTCACGGTCGAACGACCATCCTCGCGCATGGGTGTCCAGGCTCTATCGTAGAAAGCGAAGGAATGAAGAATCGCAATCTGGAGGCGAGCAGCCTCGATGACGAAAGGAACTCAGATCCGTGTTCTCAGTGTGGATGATCATCCTTTGCTGCGCGAAGGTCTCGCCGCAATCATCAACAATCAGCCGGATATGGTGCTGGTAGCTCAGGCGTCCAGCGCGCAGGAAGCCATCCAGCAATTCAGGAAGCACAACCCAGACGTAACACTCATGGACCTTAGACTTCCGGACAAGAGTGGTATCGACGCGATGATTGCCGTCAGAACAGAATTCCCCGACGCCCGGGTTGTCATACTGACGACTTTCGAAGGTGACATGGAAATCCAACGCGCGCTGGAAGCCGGAGCTCGCGGATACGTCCTGAAGAACACGCCTCCAAAGGAATTGGTCGAGTTGATCCGCCAGGTTCATGCTGGGAAAAAACGGATTCCTTCACAGGTCGCAGCGCAGCTAGCCGAGCACATCAGCGACGAGGCTCTGACGGACCGCGAGATAGAAGTGCTCGGTCAGATTGCTGGGGGAAACCGGAATCGGGACATCGCTGAAAAGCTCTTCATCACAGAAGAGACTGTAAAGGTCCACATCAAGCACATCATGGAGAAACTCGGGGCAAGTGATCGCACCCAAGCCGTCGCGATTGGTCTGCGCCGCGGGATCATCCACCTGTAGCATTTGGAATCCAATCAGGACATATACCGCAGAGGTGGTACAGAAAGATGCCGCGATGTGGGGTTTCAACCTGCCTACACGCTCTTATATCTTGAGTCGTTGTGCGTTTGTGAGGGCGCGCCAGGGAGATACGCACTGCAAAGACTATATTCCACGTTTCCCGGCGGCAGGCCTGGCATAGGCCTGTTGCTGTTGCGTGTGGCGGTTGGCCTCACTGCGACCACCGATGGCGTTCTCTACCTCCTTGGATCGTCCAACGCCTTTTCGAGTACGTGGTTCCTTGGCGCTACCTTGGTTGCGAGCGGTGTGGCCCTAGCCTCCGGATTCCTCACGCCGATCGCGGGGCTCTTGGTGGGGCTCTGCTGCTTGGGAATCGCACTTTCATGGTTTCCAGCGCCTTCGCGCATGGACGACGCCAAACTCGTGGCTCTTGGAATGGTCATCACGGCTGCCGCGATGGCCTTACTCGGACCAGGAGCCTTTTCCCTCGATGGACGCTTGTTCGGACGTCGCGAAATTGTAATTCCTCCCTCGCGCCCACCAGACTCGTGATTCCCGGTTCGAGTGGTGTTTCCTCGCTAAATCCGACATTCGCTCGTTAAGACGACTCTTGTACAAGCCGAAAGTGGTATTTCGAATGAACCGTAGAGTGGTACTTAAAAACCATTCCATCTCGTGATGTATTCGCAGCCTGGGGCCCTCACAGTGCAGCAGACAACCAGCAGCACGGGGGGACAACATGGTGTTGGGGGACCCAGCAACTTCAAACGGGCAGCGGAAGGCTCGCTCTGTGGCTCTCGATCTTCAACAGCCTGCTGAGAAAACGTTAGTCGAGGCCGCCAAGGGCGGGCACTCGACGGCCTTTGACACACTCTGCGAGCGATACGCTCAGCAGCTTCTTCGCGCTGCGCATCGCATAACGAGAAGCCGTGAAGACGCGGAAGACGCAGTTCAAGACGCACTGCTTAGTGCGTTTATTCACCTGAGAGACTTTGACGGCAGGTCAAGCTTCGCAACTTGGCTCACACGCATCGGAATCAATTCAGCGCTGATGGTACTCCGGAAGAGACGCAGCTGGCGTGAAATTTACGTTGATGATTCCATCGACCCACACGGGAACCAGACATTCTGGGATGTGCCCGCCCCCTCTCCAGACCCCGAAAACCTCTGCCATCAGCGCGAGCGTAAGGAAGCTCTCGAGCGGGCAATAGGCCAACTGCGGCCCGGCATTCGCGAGGTGATTGAGTTGGGCCAGCTGCAAGAACACCGCATCAGGCAAGCCGCAGGGATTATGGGTATCTCAGTCGCCGCAGCAAAGGCCCGCTTGTTTCATGGCAGACGAGCCCTCCGTAATTCCAAAGCCTTGAGAACCGTGTGTAGCGCGGAATCCAAGAGGCGAGCGGCACGGCTTGGCATGGCGGCGTAGATGAATTTAGAGTTCCGTTCACTCGAACCGATTTCATGCAAAGGAGAAGTTGCAATGAGCAGTAAGGGAAATGATTCCGGCATAGCGGCAGTTGGCGATTTCGAACCCACAGCCGATCTCAGTCGAAATGGTGTCGAGGAACTCTCCAGCGATCTGCGCCGACTGCTTGCCGACGTGTTTGCGCTCTATCTCAAAACGAAGAATTTCCACTGGCACATGAGCGGCCGCCATTTTCGCGACTATCATCTGCTCCTCGACGAACAGGCCGAACAAGTTTTCGCCATGACCGATGACATTGCGGAGCGAGCCCGCAAGATTGGCGGAAACACCCTGCATTCCATCAGCGATATCTCCAAACATCAACGCCTGAAAGACAACAACCGAGAGTCCATCCTTCCCGAGGAGATGCTGGCTGAACTCCGCGCGGACAATCGGGAATTGACGCGTTTCTTGCGCCGGACACATGAAGTCTGTGAAAAGCACAACGATGTCGCCACGACCAGCCTGATCGAAAACTGGATCGACGAGACCGAGCGGCGGACGTGGTTTTTGTCGGAAATAGTACGCGATCTTTAATCGGGCCATTCTCGCTCAGAGACAAACAGCTGCGAAGGAGGAGAAAACATGCCAACGATCACAACGAAAGATGGGACGCAGATCTACTACAAGGACTGGGGCAAAGGTCAGCCCATCGCGTTTAGCCACGGCTGGCCGCTGAGCGCCGACGACTGGGACGCGCAGATGCTGTTCTTCCTCAAGCAAGGCTATCGCGTCATAGCCCACGACCGGCGCGGACATGGCCGTTCCTCCCAGCCCGGTGATGGGCATGACATGGATCATTACGCGGACGATTTGGCGGCGCTGACCGCACATCTTGACCTGAAGGAAGCGGTGCATGTCGGCCACTCGACCGGCGGCGGCGAAGTCGTGCACTATCTAGCGCGCCACGGCGAAAGCCGAGTGACAAAAGCGGTGATCATCAGCGCCGTGCCGCCCTTAATGGTGAAGACGGCGGCCAATCCGGGAGGACTGCCGAAAGAGGTGTTTGACGGGTTTCAGGCGCAGCTCGCCGCCAACCGGGCCCAGTTCTATTACGATGTACCGGCTGGACCGTTCTATGGTTACAACCGGCCTGGTGCAAAACCCTCTCAGGGTGTGATCTGGAATTGGTGGCGCCAGGGCATGATGGGAGGCGCCAAGGCGCACTATGACGGCATCGTCGCCTTCTCCCAGACGGACTTCACCGAAGACCTGAAGAAGATCACGGTGCCGGTCCTCGTGATGCATGGCGATGACGACCAGATCGTGCCTTATGCAGATTCCGCGCCGCTTTCGGCAAGGTTGCTGAGGAATAGCACATTGAAAACCTACAAGGGCTTCCCGCACGGCATGCCCACGACGAACGCGGACCACATCAACGCCGACCTACTCGCCTTCATCAAAGGCACGGCTTCAGCGTCGGCTTGACACGGAATAATGAAGAGCGGCGAAGCCCGCGGAATGCCTCAGATGGCAAGCTCTACGGTGCGGGATGATTAAGGCAAAACAAATCACAACTAAGGAGGCCTCTCATCAGTACAGGTCTGGCAGCATTCACCCTATTTCACGCTGTGTTGAGTCTTGTAGGAATCCTTTCGGGCCTCGTCGTCGTGGGCGGGTTCCTCACCGCGAAACAACGTAACGGCTGGACAGCGCTTTTCTTAGCTTCTACGGTAATGACGAGCGTGACGGGATTCCTCTTTCCGTTCCACAAATTCTTACCTTCGCACGCCACCGGCATCGTCTCCTTGCTCGTTTTGGCGGTGACGATTCCGGCGCTATACTTCTTTCATCTCGTGGGTCCCTGCCGCCGTACTTATGTTATCGGCGCCGTCGTGGCCTTTTATCTCGACGTTTTTGTTTTGACCGCCCAGCTTTTCGCGAAGATCACCGCGCTCAAGTCTCTGGCGCCCACGCAATCAGAACCAGCGTTCCTTGGGATGCAGGTCGTGGTCATGTTGATTTTCATTCCCCTTGGCGTTCTCCCGGTCAAGCGCTTCCGAGCGGAAGCCATCCAGGTAGTCTGAGCGCTCATCATTTTGAAGGATTGATCTACCCTCCTTGACAGCCGGAGCATCAAGATATTCAATTCTGGGAGAATAGAGAATCTCGATCCCAAGGGAAGGACGCGCTGCGGGAGGGACTATGAACACACTTTCAAAATATAAGTTCTGGATAGGCGGAGCATTTTGCTTGTTCGTCATCGGCCTGATCATTGGGACAATACGCCCAAAGCACGTATCGGGAGCGCCGGGCGCTGCGCCGGACGTTGAGGTCGTGCAGGTTGAGCAAAAGGATGTTCCGATTTATGGCGAGTGGATCGGCACGCTCGACGGATTCACGAATGCCGACGTCCGGGCGGAGGTGACGGGTTACCTGCAGAGGCAGGGCTACCAGGAGGGCTCATTCGTCAAGAAGGGGCAACTGCTCTTTGAGATCGACCCCCGTCCGTTTCAAGCGGCGCTCGATCAAGCTGAAGGGCAGTTGGCGCAGGCGAAGGCCGCGCTTGCCAACGCTCAAGCCGTGCAAGGCAGGACGGAGCTCGACGTCAACCGCTACGCGCCCTTGGCGAAAGAACAGGCCGCAAGCCAGCAGGATCTAGACAACGCCGTCCAGAACAACATGGCGGCGAAGGCAACGGTAGCCACGGCCGAAGCGCAGATCAAGACGGCGCAGGCGGCGGTCGAAACGACCAGAATCAACCTCGATTTCACCCGGCTCGTTGCGCCCATTGACGGCATAGCGGGGCAGGCCCAGCTTCAAGTGGGCGCCCTGGTCAATCCGAACAGCGGGCCCGTGACTGCGGTGTCCACGGTCGACCCCATCAAAGTCTATTTCACGGTCAGCGAGCGGGAGTATCTCGACTGGAATAGGCGGTTCCCAACGGACGCCACGCGCGAGGCCGCGAACAGGCGCGTGCGCCTCGAACTGATTTTGGCCGACGGCTCCACATATGGGCACGAAGGGACAATCTATTTTGCCGACCGCCAAGTCAATCAGGGCACCGGCGCAATTCGAATCGCCGGACTATTCTCCAATCCTGGGAATATTTTGCGTCCTGGCGGTTACGGCAAAGTTCGCGCGGCCGTCCGAATCCAGCAGGACGCACTGCTTGTCCCTCAGCGCGCTGTCTCCGAGCTGCAAGGCGGCTATCAAGTAGCGGCGATCGACAGCGAGAACAAAGTGAGCGTCCGCTCAGTAAAGGTTGGCGAGCGCGTCGGCACCAATTGGATTATCACCGAGGGGCTGAAGCGAGGCGACCGCGTGGTTGCCGAAGGCGTGCAGAAGGTTCGTCCGGGCATGCAGGTGAACCCCATGCCGTTTGCCGGGGAAAGCCAGGGAAGGTAATCCGATGTCAAAGTTTTTTATTAACCGCCCCATCGTCGCGATGGTGATTTCTATCGTTATGGTGATAGTAGGCGCCATCACGATCTTCAGTCTGCCGGTCGCGCAGTTCCCCAACATCGCTCCGCCGGAAATTCAAGTCCTGGCCACGTACGTTGGCGCCGACGCCCAAACGCTGGAGCAAGCGGTCGCCACTCCAATCGAACAACAGATGAGCGGCGTGGACAACATGAACTATATGTATTCGCTGAACGCGACGGGCAACTCGAACACGACCCTGATCGTAAACTTCGACGTAAAGACCGATCCGAATACAGATTTGATTCTTACGCAGGCGCGCGAGACGCAGGCTGCCTCGCAACTCCCCGCCGATGTCAACAACTACGGAATTACTGTCCGAAAGTCGGTAACCGCTCCTCTCATGTTGCTTGCCTTGTACTCGCCGCATGGGACGTACGATGCGAACTTTCTGGCGAACTACGCATACATCAACATCACGGATCCGATCACGCGCGCGCCCGGCATCGGCAACGTTCAAGTATTTGGCGCAGGCCAATACGCGATGCGGCTGTGGGTAAAACCCGACCAATTGGCAAAGCTCGGCATCACCGTTCCCGAAATCGTGAGCGCTATTCAGGCGCAAAACACAGTAAATCCAGCGGGGAAGGCAGGCGGCGAACCGGCACCGAAAGGCCAGGAGTTCACCTATTCAGTTCTTGCGCAGGGCCGCCTTGCTTCGCCGGAGGAATTCGGGCAGATCGTAGTGCGTGAAACCCCGGATGGCGGAACCGTTCGCGTCCGGGATGTGGCTCGGATCGAATTGGGTTCGCAGGACTACAGCGTTATAGGCCGCCTCAACGGAAGGCCGAGCGCGATTATCGCCACGTATCAGTTGCCCGGTTCCAACGCCGTCGAAGCGGCCGCCAGCGTTACGAAGCTAATGGCCGAGATGAAGCAGCGGTTTCCTGAGGACATGGACTATGTCGTGGCCCTGGACCAGACTCGTGCGGTCACACAAGGCATTAAGGAAATCGTTGTGACACTTCTAATCGCGCTCGCGCTTGTGATCCTTGTGGTTTACCTCTTCCTGCAGGGCTGGCGCGCCACGCTGATTCCACTCCTTGCGGTGCCCGTCTCGCTTATCGGTACATTCGTTCTTTTCCCAGTGTTCGGTTTCTCCATCAATACTCTTTCTCTCTTTGGTCTAGTGCTGGCGATCGGCCTGGTTGTGGACGACGCCATCGTCGTCGTGGAAGGCGTGGAACGGCACATCGAGGATGGCTTGACTCCCAAGAACGCGGCTTTGAAAGCAATGGAAGAGCTCTCCGGACCAGTCGTTGGGATCGCGCTGGTTCTCTCGGCGGTCTTTGTGCCAACAGCCTTTATCCCCGGCATTACCGGTCGGCTCTACCAGCAATTCGCCGTCACTGTCGCGATTTCGGTTCTGCTCTCTGCGTTCAACGCGCTCACGCTCAGTCCGGCACTTGCCGCGCTGCTGCTCCGGCCAAGGACACAGAGCCAGGGATTACTGAGGCGGTTTTTCGATTCGTTCAACCGCTTGTTCGAACGTGCTACCGAGGGCTATGTGCGTTGGAGCGCAGTACTCGTCCGAAAGACCGTCGTGGTGCTTGTGCTGCTGGTGGGATTTGGCTTGGCGGGGGGCTTTTTTGCCAACCGGGTGCCATCGAGCTTCCTTCCTGATGAAGATCAGGGCTATGCGTTCGTCAATCTGCAGCTACCGAACGGAGCTTCCCTGGAACGCACAAGAGCAGCCTCGGCGGCCGTAGAAAAAATCATTACAAATACGCCGGGCGTTCAATATACGACCAGCGTTATCGGCTTCAGTTTGCTGAGCTTTGTGCGTACCAGTTACAATGCGTTCTTTTTTGTCACCTTCAAACCTTGGGATGAGCGGAAGACACGAGGTGAACAATTTCAAGCTATCAAAGCGCGTTTAAACATGGAACTGAGCCGGCTTCCCGCCGGAATCGCCTTCAGCTTTTCACCGCCGGCTATTCCAGGTGTCGGCAGCTCCGGTGGTTTCACTTTCGTTCTTGAGGACCGCGCTGGAAATGATGTGCAGTTTCTGGCCAAAAACCTGGGGACATTTCTGGAAGCGGCCCGCAAGCGCCCCGAAATCGCGGGCCTGTTCACAACGTTCTTACCCAGCGTGCCACAGGAGTATGTCGAAGTGGACCGTGACAAAGTGCTGAAGCAGGGCGTGCCTCTCAACGATGTCTACCGGACGATCCAGGCATTCATGGGCGGATACTTCATCAACTATTTCAACCGGTTCGGCCGGCAATGGCAGGTTTATATCGAAGCGGAAGGCGAAGACCGCGCCAAGGCCGAAAACGTCGGACGGTTCTACGTTCGCAACAGCAAAGGGGAGGACGTCCCGCTGTCCACGCTAACCAGCGTAAAGCCGCGGCTCGGGCCGGAGTTTACAATGCGTTTCAACGAGTATCGCGCGGCGCAAATCAACGGCAGCGCAGCGCCGGGCTACAGCTCGGACCAAGCCACGGCGGCCCTCGAAGATGTGTTTAGAAAGACGATGCCGCGAGAGATGGGCTTCGACTATTCGGGAATGTCCTATCAAGAGCAGAAGGCCCGGGAAGGCGTGCCCGCTTCGGCGATCTTCGGACTTTCCCTGTTATTCGTCTTCCTGATTTTGGCGGCCTTGTATGAAAGTTGGTCGCTGCCGTTCAGCGTACTGCTGAGCACGCCGGTCGCGATCTTTGGGGCCTTTGGAATTCTGTGGCTGCGTCGCACGCTGCTAGGAACTTTCCTGCCGCCTTACATGGTCCAGATTGAGAACGATATCTACTCGCAGATCGGACTGGTCATGCTCATCGGGTTGGCTGCAAAGAACGCGATTTTGATCGTCGAGTTCGCCAAGGAGCAATACGAGAATGGAAAACCCCTGGTCGATGCCGCCCTCGAAGGGGCCAGGCTTCGCCTGCGGCCCATCCTCATGACGTCTTTCGCGTTCATTCTCGGCTGCGTGCCCCTGTGGACGGCTACCGGCGCCGGATCGGTTGCCCGCCAAATCATGGGCACGGCCGTAATCGGTGGAATGTTGGCCGCCAGCATGATCGGAATTTTCTTTGTGCCTGCGATTTTCTACATGGTTGAAAAATGGTCAGGCGCCGGCAAGGAGCATGCCTCGGGTCCGTTGCCGGCGGCTCCCACTCCAGCGGAGGCGGATTGATATGGAGCACCGCGAGAACCGTGCAAAGGAAGAGCAGCGGAGCAAGCCTATCAAGAAGGTCGCAGCATTCATGGCGGCGATGATGTCCTTGAGCCTCGCCGCTGGATGCAGGGTGGGCCCGAACTACCATCGGCCCGTCGTTCAACCTCCGACGGCTTTCCGTGATCTGAGCGAAAACCCCCAGGCGCAAGCTCAAGCAGCGTCCTATGCCGATCTTCCCTGGTGGCAGGTTTTCCAGGACCCCCAATTGCAGGAGCTCATCCGCACAGCGCTCAAGCAGAACTACGATTTGCAGCTCGCCACGGAGCGCATCAACGCCGCGCGTGCCCAGGTGGCCATCTCGCGCTCTCGTCTTTTCCCACAAGTGCAAGGGAACGGTGATTTCAGCGGCGGAAAAGAACATAACTTCCAAACCAAATCGAACTTTCTGCTCCTTACTGCCGACGCGGCGTTCCAGTTGGACTTTTTCGGAGGGCTGCGGCGCGCGACCGAGGCGTCGCGAGCCGAGCTCCTTGCGACCGGAGATGCGCGGCAGACGGTCATATTAACGCTCGTGAGCGACGTGGCGAGCGCTTATTTCGCTCTCTTGCAACTTGATCTTCAACTTCAAATCACACACGAGACCGTTAAAACGCAGCAAGACTCTGTGAAGCTTACCAATCTTCGCGTTGAGCATGGTGTCGCTACGAGGCTTGATGTTTTGCAGGCGCAGCAAGTTCTCGATTCGGCGAACGCCCAAATTCCCGACTTGGAACGGCAGATCGCCCAAGAAGAAAACGCCATCAGCATCCTCCTTGGCAACTACCCGCAGGCCGTGCCTCTGGGACGCCCGCTGGTGGAGCAGCCGCTTCCTCCCGAAGTGCCGCCGGGCCTGCCTTCCTCATTGATTGAGCGCCGGCCTGATATTCGCGAGGCTGAACAAGTCCTGGTTTCCGCGAACGCCGAAATCGGAGTCGCCAAGGCGCAGTTCTTTCCGCAAATCTCCCTGACGGGCTCCGGCGGCGGATCTTTCGGACGAAGCAGCGCTTTCTCCAGCCTGATGAGCTCGCAAGTCGGAATCTGGTCCTACGGCGCCCAAGTGAGCCAACCCATCTTCACGGGGGGCGCTCTTCGCGGGAATCTGGAGGTGGCCAAGTCGCAACACCAGCAGGCTTTGATTTCGTACCGGCAAACCATTCAACGCGCGTTCGGCGACGTGTCCGATGCGTTGATCGGCTACGAAAAATTCCATCAGGTGCGGGTCCGCCAGGAAGATACCGTCAAGGACTTGCAGGAATCCGTGCGCCTTTCCAACTTGCGCTACACGGGAGGGACGACAACTTATCTCGAAGTGCTGGACGGGCAGCGATCGCTGTTTTCCGCCGAACTCACACTCGCGGAAGCGCGCGGCGCCGAGTACCAGAGTCTTGTGCAGCTTTACAGGGCCCTCGGCGGTGGCTGGCAACAATAGCGGTCGAGGAAAGCAATGAATCGCCTCGAAAGGCCATTTGGTTTTTCTTCAACGGCAGATCACACCCAGGCTTGGGATCGCGACGGCGCGGTGGGTGCATAAATCAACCGGAGAGCCTGTGGGATATGACGACTCTTCCAAACACTTCCGATTTACCGGGACTTGAGCCACGTGCCAACTAGAGGCGCAAGTCGAGGTGCCTTCGATCGGTTTTTGGTGGAAGTCCGATCCGCTCAATATGTCGAAGGCCGACGTCGCGATCATCGGAGAGGAAGTCAACGGTCATTACTACGACAGTTGAGGCGGGATAAACGTACCCAGGAGGGAAGAGTCATTCGCAGGATTCATGAAGGATAGCCTTGGTTTTACCCGGTTTGTTTGTCTGCTTTGCTTGCTTCTGGTTTGTTTTTCGCTTTCAGGGATGGCCCGAGCGGCCGCAGACAAGCAGTTCGTCTCGCGCGTGCTGGAGGTTGCGGGCGTCAAGCTTATTACACGAGGGCGGCCATGGCGCACCGCTCATCCTGCTGTATGGCTATGCGGAGACGTCTCGCATGTGGACGCCAATATTACCTGTGCTGGGCGAGAAATTTACGGTGATTGCGCTGGATCTGCCGGGATCGGAGAGTCTTCCATTCCTGCCGATGGTCTGGACATGAAAACCGCCGCCATCCGCATTCATGCTCTTGCCAAATCGCTCGGAGTCGAGGAGGCGAGGGTTGTCGGGCACGATAGGCCCAGAAACGTCAGGAATGGCAGCATCACCTTCCACCACGACCAGTATCCCGCCACCGTAAGTTTCAATTGATGGGCTACTCTCGCTCATCCTTCCCGACACCAGCCAAAACGGCTCCCACAGCTGCAGCGGCTATAGCTCCGGTCATTTCTTGGCTTATACGGCCTTCGAGCGAGAGAATCACAATGATTGGGAGAAGGACTGTCAACCCAAGGTACTGAATGAATCGGAGACCAATACCTTTGCCTAATTTGAGCCGATTCCACACTCCGCCAATTGCGCCAGCCATCGCGATGACAAGCAGTACGCCTTCCACTATGTTCTTCATCGAGACTTCGGTCACAGTTCGGTGAGGCTGCTGGCCCTGTGCATTCGATGCTGAAAAGAATGTCAGGAGCACAGCGCAACTGACTGAACAAATGAGTCGTCTCATCATTCTTAACCTCCTGTGAGGCAAAGTCGGCTCTATTCTTGATTACCTATCTCTTGACTCTTCCTTCACCACTCGTTGCGAGTCTTTGTCTTCCGTAGGTCAGGTCAGCGATGACGAGATCGGACTCTTTAATTTCTTTGATGATCCTGTCATCAATGTCATCGTTGTGTTCGAGCCTTCCTATGAAGATCGTCCTAATTGCGCTACCTTGCGGATCTCATTTTCCCTCCTCTCATGAACACGCCGCGCGCACGGGAGTAGCTCAGAATCTCAGCTCGCATATGGGCGTCAGTATCTGCTGCCGCGGAGCGTCCTTTTGGTCCGGCGGC
>Ga0307475_10000925_pt1 | contig 17499 bp, 17 predicted proteins | sample atmos_gasesECM1C_FD_203317 | JGI IMG/M metagenome (GOLD analysis project Ga0307475, IMG submission 203317) | Hardwood forest soil microbial communities from Morgan-Monroe State Forest, Indiana, United States - atmos_gasesECM1C_515 | ecosystem: Environmental > Terrestrial > Soil > Temperate... | reverse complement strand
TAACCAATCCCACCGCACACGGCGGAAATGCATCCGACGCGTTCCATATCGTGGTTCCGTCGATGCCGGGGTACGGGTTTTCCGGCAAGCCGGCCACGACCGGGTGGGACCCCGCGCACATTGCGCGTGCCTGGACCGTGCTGATGAAGCGCCTCGGCTACAACAAATTCGTAGCGCAAGGCGGCGATTGGGGTGCAGCCATCACTGAGTTGATGGGTGTGCAAGCGCCTCCGGAGTTGCTCGGCATTCACACCAACATGCCCGGCGTCTTTCCGGCGGACATCGACAAGGCTGCTTTTTCAGGAGCGCCGGCGCCATCGGGTCTCTCCGCCGACGAAAAGGTCGCTTACGACCGTGTACAGTTTGTCTATCAAAAGGGAATCGCCTACGGGTACCAGATGGGACTGCGCCCTCAGACGCTTTACGGAATCGCTGATTCCCCTGTCGGCTTGGCCGCTTATTTTCTCGACCACGACGCGCGCAGCTACGAGATGATCGCACGGGTCTTCGCTGGAGGCAGCGAAGGCCTCACACGAGACGACGTCCTCGACAACATCACGCTCACCTGGCTGACGAATACGGCGCTCTCGGGGGCTCGTCTCTATTGGGAGAACAAGGGTTATTCGTTCTTCGGCGTCAGAGGCGTCGTTGTCCCGACCGCCGTGAGCGTCTTTCCAGACGAACTCTATCCCGCCCCGCGAAGCTGGGCGGAGCGGGCGTATCCTAAACTGATCCATTACAACAAGCTCGACAAAGGCGGGCACTTTGCGGCATGGGAACAGCCAAAACTCTTCTCGGAAGAGGTGCGCGCGGGGTTCAGATCGCTCCGATAGAGCTTCCTTGGAGATGAAGCTGATGGCGTTGCCCGCTCCCAGTTCACCGGGGCGGGCCACCCGCCATTTTGCGGCCTGGGAACAGCCCCACTGTTCGCAGAAGAAGTTCGCGCGGGCTTCAGATCACTTCGGTAGTGTTCTTAAAAAAGGAGGCGTTATGAAACTCACAGGGAAAAAGGCTCTTATCACCGGCGGCAACAGTGGCATCGGTCTTGCCACAGCCCGCCTTTTCGTTGCGGAGGGCGCGCACGTGGCCATTACTGGTCGGGACCAGAAGACTCTCGATGAAGCGATTGCAGAACTTGGACCGAGCGCGCGTGGCTACCGCGTGGACGTCACCATTGCGGAAGATCGCAAGCATCTCTTCGCAGCCCTGGCCAAAGATTTCGGGAGGCTCGACATTGTTTTCGCCAATGCCGGCATCTCCGGCCAGACTCCTACCGGCTCGACCGACGAGGCCATTTTTGAGAACGTGATCCGCACCAACCTTAATGCCGCTTTCTTTACGGTGAATTCAGCGGCGCCTGTGCTGAACGACAACGGCAGCATCATCTTTAGTGGGTCGGTACAGAACTATCTCGGCCAGCCTGGCGTCGCCGCATATGCAGCCACCAAAGGTGGTCTCGTCTCGATGGCGCGTTGCATCGCCGCCGACCTCGCACCGCGCAACATTCGCGTGAACGTCGTCGCACCAGGCGCGATCAAAACTCCCATTTGGAAGCGCGGGCCCCGCGCCGCTGCTTCCGCAGAGGATTCCGCTAAGTTGGCGAAGTTCTTTTCTTCTGCGGTTCCGCAGGGCCGCTGGGGCGAGCCGGAAGAAATTGCCAAAGCCGTGCTCTTCCTCGCGTCCGACGATTCCTCTTGCGTCAACGCGGTCGAGCTGATAGTGGATGGCGGATTCACGGGTGCCCCGTTTGGAGCTCCCATTTTTCAGGACGTATTTAGGCCGCTCGGTGGCGAGGCGAAGTTGGCAAAAGCTCAGGTGGATTGAACTTCGGCAGGCACCTGCCTGCGCTCGGGAGCGCGGACGACGACGCCACGGGAAAGGAGTGGTAAACATGAAACCTTGGAAAGCAGTTTCACTGATTCTGTTTGCGCTGGTGGCTGCAGCCGCGGTTTACGGAATCATTCTCGTGCGACGAGGCTTCAGCGCACTTGCGACACCATCAGCGATTGAGGTGTTCGCCGCCACAACGGCGCGCAAAATAGCCGTGCCATCTTCGTATCGTCAACTTCGCAATCCCATCGTGCCTTCAACGGAGAACATTCGGGGAGGCATGGAGCATTTCTCGTATCATTGCTCCGAGTGCCATTCGAATGACGGAGGGGGCCAGACGGTATTTGGCAAGGGCCTCTATCCGAAACCGCCCGACTTGCGCGCAGCCGGGACCCAGAACAAGAGCGATGGTGAGCTCTACTACACAATTGAAAATGGAGTTCGTTTGAGCGGCATGCCAGCCTTCCACGGAACGCAGCGGGGAACCGCCCCAGAACAGCCTTACCGTGTGAAGGAGACGTAAAAAATCTGCTCGTGCCGTTCAATTTGCAGCGCCACCGGTTCGCCCGGTTTGATCGCCATCAGTGAGGTGCGTAAACCCTCCAACGAAGTGATGGGATTGCCGTTCAATCCGTGAATTACATCCCCGGTCTGCAACGGAATTTCGCCGGTCCGCGTACCGAGCGTCCGCGCCGCCACAATCACGCCGGTCGGAATGCGCAGGTCAGGCAATTCCTTCGCAAGGTCGAGTGTCAACTCCACTCCCAGAATATCCAGAGGCCTCACCAGGTTTTTTATTGGGTCGGCCAGGTCGACCAGGCTATCTTCTTTATGCGGCCGCTCGGCAAGGCCAACATTTATTTTCAATCGATCGGCACCACGCAAAACTTCGATCGCGGCGTGATCGCCGGTTTTATGCAGGTAAAGGCTCTGCGCAAATTGCGGCAAGCTGCTGATGGACACGCCGTCGACGCTGAGAACCACGTCCTGAATCTTAAGGCCGGCGGTGTCCGCGGGTCCGCCCGGCAAAATGTCGGAGATAATAACGCCAAAATCTCTTTTCAGGCGCAAGGCCGCCGCTAACTCCGGGGTGATGGTTTGCACCAGCGCTCCAATGGCCGGTTGATGAATATGGCCAAACTTCACCAGCTGGGGATACGCGGAAGCCACCACGCCCTCCGGAATGGCGAAGCCCAGCCCTTGATTTCCGCCCGACGATGACAAGATAAAAGTGTTGATGCCCACCAGGTCGCCGTTGGCATTCACTAGCGCGCCACCGCTGTTGCCGGGATTAATGGGCGTGTCCGTTTGTACGTAAACCAGCGGGCTGTCCGGATCGGGCTGGCGCGCCACGGCGCTCACCACACCCATGGTCACGGTGTTGCGCAAGCCCTCAGGGCTGCCAAATGCAAATACCATTTCGCCTTGCCTGGCCGGGGGCACGGAATTGCGGATGGACAGCGCAGGCAAGCTATGCGCATCAATCTTAATTACCGCCAGATCGATCTCTCGCGAGGTTCCCACAACGCGCGCCTGGTAACTTCTTGATTGTGCCCCCTCGGCGACAGCCCCGGACGCGGTGGGAGCAGGTGGCGGCGGAACGAGCACTTCAATATTTTGCGCGCCATTCACCACATGAGCATTGGTGACAATGTAGCCTTCCGGGTCGACGATCACGCCCGAGCCGATGGCCCGGCGGCGGCCCACCAGCAGATCGGTTTGACCGCGCTGGGGTTCTTCCGAGGTCCCATATCCGGTGACCAAAATTTGCACCACCGTCGGCGATACCCGCTGCACGAGCTCTTCGATGGAGTCATTCAATTGATGCAAGACATCAGCGGAACGAGAGCCCTCGCGCGTTTGCGCCGTTGCAGATGGCCATTGGGAAAGAGTGAAGACTAAGAAAAGCAGCAGGCGGGAGTACACCCGGTGTCGCTTGCCTAAAAGACTAAGAAACCTACCCATGTTGGTCTTTCTCTCTCTCACAGCTTTGGGTTCCCGACTACCAGCAATTGTTTTTATACGCGAATTTAGCGCTATTAGGACACTTTATTAATCTCGAGCGTAGCAGTACACTCGGCCAAAGGAGAGCGATTATGACTTCCGAGGCCGCGCGAAGAGCCCCTATGCTCCCACTGCGACAACTGGTTGACCGCTACCGCGCCATTGCAGGTGATTTCGGCACTCCGGTGCCGCTGACGGCATTTGATCTGAGCCGCGCCGAGACCGAGCAGGTTTTTTCCAGTTATGACGAGGACTACCACATCAGCCGTTTTTTCCATTTCAACGATATCGATGGAATGACGTTTACCATCAATGCCGAGCCCGTGACCCATGTCGCGCTGGACGCCGAGATCGAAAGCATTCTGTAAGTCTATGAGAGCCGCATGAATTTTCCTTCCGCGCTCGCAGCCGAACTGCCGCCATTCCACTACTGGCGCCGCGCCGCCGCAACTTTCTTGGCCCTTGCTACCGTCCTCACTCCTCCCTTTTCACCCGCCGCAGCTGCCGCCCCTCAAGCCTCAACTATCGCGACCATCGCCAAGGTCAGCGAAGCCTGGGTGCAGGACCTTCGCACCAAACAACTCGAACCCATCCTGAAATTTTATGCGTCAGATGCCGTCTTCCTTCAACCCAACGGCGATCGGATCACCGGCGCCGTCGCTCTCCGCACCTTGTTCCAAAATATTATGGCCACCTTCAACAGTGACCTCACCCTGCGCAGCCAGAATATTGAAACCTCCGGCGATTTGGCTTACGACAGCGGAGAGTTCCAGGAAACTCTCACCACTATCGCTACCGGGGCCAAAATTACCTCCAAAGGCAGCTACATAATGATTTTCAAACGCCAGCCCGACGGCAGTTGGAAAATCATTCAGCACGCCTGGATGGGCACGCCACCACCGGGCGCATGAGGACCTCATATCACGTCAGATAATTTCGTTTGAAAAATTGAGTTTTTTGCATAGGCTACTTCACTCGGAGGTAACCGCATGGCTGGCACGCCAACGCCTTTGCCGGAAGCGCGTCTAGGCGCTACTTTGCGTCGCGATTCGTGGTGGACGGAACTCTTACCAGTAATCATTCTGCTGGGCGGTTTTGGCGTTTACGCCACGTTGCGAGCTTTCGAAGGCGCTTACTATTCCTGGGGACCTTATCTTTCGCCTTTTTATTCTCCGCTCATCGATCCGCAGCATCACTGGTGGCCGCTCTCTCCCGCGCTTTTGGTGCTGGCGGGTCCGCTCGGATTTCGTGCCACCTGTTACTACTACCGCAAAGCTTACTATCGCGCATTTTTTCTCGATCCGCCCGCGTGCGCCGTGGGTGAGCCCGCCAATCGCAAATATCGCGGCGAAACAGCCTTTCCATTTATCCTGCAAAATGTGCATCGCTATTTTCTTTACCTTGCGATTCTCTTCCTGGTTTTCCTGTGGCATGACGCCATCAAGGGTTTTTTTTTCGACGGGCAATTTGGCATTGGCGTCGGAAGCCTGATTCTGTTGGTCAACATTATCTTGCTTTCCGTCTACACCCTGTCCTGCCATTCGCTGCGCCATTTGGCGGGAGGCAAGTTGGATTGCTTTTCCTGCGCATCCTTCGGAACGACGCGCGCGGCCGCCTGGCGCGGTTTCTCCTTCCTGAATGAGCGCCACATGCAATTCGCGTGGGCCAGCTTGATCTCCGTAGGCTCGGCGGATTTGTACATCCGGCTCGTTGCCAGCGGCGTTATTCGCGACCTGAGGATTCTGTGACCACAAATTACGAGGTTCGCGAACACGACGTGTTGATCATCGGCGCTGGCGGCGCGGGACTGCGCGCGGCGATAGAAGCTTTGGCGCAAGGCGCATCGGTGGGCGTGGTTTGCAAATCGCTGCTGGGCAAAGCCCACACGGTAATGGCCGAAGGCGGCATCGCCGCGGCCATGGCCAACGTGGATCCCGCCGACAATTGGAAAGTGCATTTCCGCGATACCATGCGCGGCGGAAAAATGCTGAACAACTGGCGCATGGCGCAGTTGCACGCGCTGGAAGCTCCAGACCGCGTCCGCGAACTGGAGCAATGGGGAGCGCTTTTCGATCGTACAGAAAATGGCGCGATTTTGCAGCGCGCCTTTGGCGGCCACACCTTCAAGCGTTTGTGCCATGTTGGCGACCGCACTGGCCTGGAATTAATTCGCACGCTGCAAGACCGCGGCGTGCAGCAGGGCGTGGATTGCTACATGGAATGCACCGTCACGCGCCTGCTGGTGGAAAACGACCGCTTCGCGGGCGCCTTCGCGTACTGGCGTGAGAATGGCCGCTTCATCGTCTTCAAGGCCAAAGCGGTGGTGATCGCCACCGGCGGCATCGGCAAAGCCTGGACCGTCACATCTAATTCGTGGGAGTACACCGGCGACGGCATGGCGCTGGCTTACGAAGCCGGCGCGGAGCTGATGGACATGGAATTTGTGCAGTTTCATCCCACCGGGATGGTGTGGCCTCCGGGAGTGCAGGGAATTCTGGTGACCGAGGCGGTGCGCGGCGAAGGCGGCATCCTGCGCAACAAATTGGGCGAGCGCTTCATGGAGAAATACGACCCCAAGCGCATGGAACTTTCCACCCGCGATGTCGTGTCGCGTTCGATTTATACCGAAGTGCGCGAAGGTCGCGGCACCGAGCATGGCGGTGCGTACCTGGACATTTCCCACAAGCCCGCCGAATACGTGAAGAAAAAACTTCCCAGCATGTATCACCAGTTCAAGGAATTGGCCGATGTGGACATCACCAAAGAGCCGATGGAAGTGGGCCCGACCTGCCACTACATGATGGGAGGCATTCGCGTTGAGGCGGAAACAGGCCAGTCCTCCATGCCGGGAATTTTTGCCGCGGGTGAAGCTGCCGCAGGTTTGCATGGAGCCAATCGCCTGGGCGGCAATTCGCTTTCCGATTTGCTGGTATTCGGGCGGCGCGCCGGGATGGCTGCAGCGGCCCACGCCAAGCAAACGGCCTATGCGCCGCTGGACAACGCGCAAATGCAGGAAGCCGAACGCGAATTACTCGCGCCATTTTCAAATACCGGCGAAAGTCCCTACGCGGTTCACCGCGATTTGCAGACCGTGATGCAAAGTCTGGTAGGGATTTATCGCAACGCGGAAGATTTGGAGCGCGCGCTCGGCGAGTTGCGAATGCTGAAAGCGCGCGCTGCGGCGGCCAGCGTGGAAGGTTCGCGGATGTTCAATCCTGGCTGGCACCTTACTGGCGAACTGAAATCCATGCTCATTATTGCCGAAGCCGTCACGAAAAGCGCCTTGGCGCGCACCGAAAGCCGCGGTGCTCATAGCCGCATTGACTATACAAACCTCGATACGCCGTGGGGTCAGAAACACAACATCATCGTGAAGGAAGGCGGCCAGATGGTTCGGCGTGAAATGTCCATTCCGCCCATGCCCGATGACCTAAAAGAAGTTTTGGCACAGGAATAACGTGGCATCCAAATTTCGCGAGTGGAGTTTGCGGCGGTGAGCACCGGAACGGAGAAAGCAACGATGGCTGAAACAGTCTTGCGAGTGTTCCGCGGCGATGCCGGCGGCGGGGCGACCGTCGACTACAAAGTTCCGGTTGCGCCGGGCATGGTGGTGCTCGACGCGCTGCATTATATCCAGGGCCACCTTGCGCCGGATCTCGCCGTCCGCTGGAATTGCAAGGCAGGGAAGTGCGGTTCCTGCTCCGCGGAGGTAAACGGCCGCCCGCGGCTGACCTGCAAAACGCGCATGGATGAGCTTCCCAAAGATGAACCCATCACCGTGATGCCCATGAAGTCGTTTCCGAAAATCAAGGATCTGGTGACCGATGTTTCGTGGAACTACCGCGTAAACAAAAAAATTCCGCCGTTTCAGCCCAGGCGCGACACGGACTTTAAAATTTCGCAGCTGGACGTCGACCGCGTGCAGGAATTCCGCAAGTGTATCGAGTGTTTTCTGTGCCAGAACGTTTGCCACGTGCTTCGCGATCACGACAAAAAAGAACAATTCGCCGGCCCGCGTTTTTTTGTGCGCGTGGCCGGACTGGAAATGCATCCGCTCGACGGCGCAAATCGCACGCGCTTGCTGAAAGATGAATTGGGTCTCGGGCTGTGCAACATCACCAAATGCTGCACCGAGGTTTGCCCGGAAGAAATTCACATCACGGATAACGCCATCATCCCGTTGAAAGAACGGGTGGTCGACGAATTTTACGATCCTCTGACCATGCTGTTCCGCAAAATGCGGGGTTCGAACGAGAAACGCAATTAAAGCGGTTCGATGTGCAGTTGCTGCAAGCACGGAGGTTTTATGGACGCTCAACTCAAAGCTATTTCCAGGGCAGGCATCGGAGAAGCTATCGCCAAGGCAGAGCTCTATCGCTATTTAAACGAACCGGAAGAAGCCGAATCGATCTGCCGCGACATTCTGGCCGTCGATTCCGGGCATCAACTGGCACGCCGTTTGTTGGGACTGTCGATCACCGATCAGTTCTCGGGCTACGCCGGCGATCGCTACGGCGAAGTAGCCGAAATCTTTCAAGGCCTGCGGGATCCCTACGAGCGCGCTTACTACACCGGGTTGTTATACGAGAGGCGCGCCAAGGTGCAGCTGCGCAGCGGCTATTCCGCGCATATTTTGTTGCCGCTCATCGAAGACGCCATGAAATGCTTCGCGGAAGCGGAAAAAATCCGTCCACCGGGAAACGACGACAGCATTCTGCGCTGGAACCGCTGTGTACGGCTGCTGCAAAGCCAGCCCGATTTTCGAGCGGAGCGAGACGCTACCTCGCCGGACGCGGAAGATACGCCCCCGCAAAATATTAGTTTGAAACGTGTAGGCAAACGTTAGTCGAATTATGCGGTCCGGCGGCGGCCGCAACGCGACTGCGCCCTCGGTTCAACTCTGCTGTAGCGAAGTACTACTGGTTGTCACGTCACTCTGCGGGACATCGGCCTGCGGTTCGTCAATCTGCGTAGTTGGCACGATTCCAACCATCACGATCGGCCGCACCAGCTCTACGGCGACCAAAACGAATTCCTCCGCGGAAACACGATCCGCAGTATTTATCCACTGCTTTACTGCTCCATAGATCGCCCAGCTTGCCGTGGCAGCAACCATTTCGGCGGGGATAATGCGTTCCACGGGATGACGCTGAAATCCGTCCAGTAACACGATGCGGATCTGATCGATCACCGTAGCTTCTACAAACGGTTCGAATTGATGCTGATTAAAGGAGTGCGATTTTTGTAATTCGCTCAGGTAGTCACAAACCGCGAGGATAATCACCTGGAATGCCGTTGAACACCCGCCGTCAAACTTCGCGTCCCTCTGTGCCAGCAGGTCAAGAAAGGTAACGCGGATTAGTTCGCCCAGCAACGCGAATTTATCTTCATAGTGCGCATAAAAGGTAGCCCTGTTTACCGTGGCAGCTTCGGTAATGTCCTGAACCGAAATCCTATCGAACTCCTTTTGTTCCAGTAGGTTGCGCAGAGCGTCTTGTAGCAGCTGCCGCGTCCTGCGGATGCGAGGATCAAGCCGTTCACAATCTTTTTGAAGCATTTCCTCGCCCTCCACCGCCAATTATACATCAAAACATCGTGTGTTGCTTAAAATACTCCTGTCGTGATATAGTACACAACAGTTGTCGTTTATGCTGCATCTGATGATTGGAGGCAATCACAATGTCAACCTTATTGAAACTCGATTCCAGCCCCATGGGCCAAAGGTCAATATCGCGAAAGCTCACCACCAAGTTCGCTGAGAGCTGGCTCAAGACTCATCCAGGCGAGAAAATTATCGAGCGTGACCTGACCACCCTGAACCTGCCGGTGGTCGACGCCGTTTGGGCCGGCGCGGCGCACACGCCGGAAGCATCCCGTACCGCGGCCCAGGTTCAAGCACTCGCCGCCTCGGACTCACTGATAAAGGACCTCGAGCAAGCCGACGAGTATGTCTTCGGCGTGCCAATGCACAATTTTAGCATTCCTTCCACGCTCAAGCTTTGGATCGATCAGATCGTCCGCGCCGGAAAAACCTTTTCCTACGGCGCAACCGGCCCCAAAGGTTTGCTGACCGGCAAAAAAGCCACCTTGCTACTGGCGAGCGGCGGCGAATACGGGAAGGGCAGCGCCATGGCTTCCTTCGATTTTGTGACCCCCTACTTGCAAACCGTCTTGCGGTTCATCGGTGTCACAGACGTTACCATCATCGCCGCCAGCGGCACCGCGCAGTTAATGTCCGGCAAGCTGGATCCACAAACCTTTCTTGCGCCGTCGCTCGAAAAAGTCCACGCCCACGCCAGTCTCTAAATAGCACAGGAAAAAAGGAGAAAAAAATGAAAACTACTTCCTTGATCGCACGCTTGCTTCTGGGGTTGATCTTCCTCGTTTTCGGGCTGAACGGATTTCTTCACTTCATTCCCATGCCGCCTCCCGCAGGTGTGGCAGGCCAGTTCTTCGGCGCGATCTTTGCGTCTCACTACTGGGTAGTTATCTTCGGTGTTCAAGTCATCGGCGGAGTGCTGCTGTTGATCAATCGCTTCGTGCCGCTGGCGCTCGTCGTACTGGGACCGGTGATCGTGAATATCTTCTTCGTTCACGCGCTCATGGCGCCCTCCGGACTTCCGCTCGCGATTGTGGTGGTCATCCTGTGGTCCATTCTGGCGGTCCGAAACAAGCAGTACCTGGCCGGAATTTTTGTGCAACGCGCAAATGAAGGCCAAGCCGCGTAACAAATTACCAGTAACGCAGTACCAACAACTCACGGAATGTAATCTAACAACAGCAGCTGGAGGTGCGCACATGGAGATTGGTGTCGACAGCTTCGCAATAGCTATCAAGGACCCGGTAAGCGGGTTGACGACTAAGCCGGTCGATCGCCTGCATCAGTTGCTGGACGAGATCGAGCTGGCCGACAAGGTAGGACTCGACGTATTCGGCGTCGGCGAGCATCACCGCGCGGAATTTCTGGACTCTGCGCCGGCCGTCATTCTTGCAGCGGCCGCTTCGCGCACCAAAGATATTCGCCTGACCAGCGCCGTCATTGTTCTCAGCGCCGCCGATCCTGTTCGAGTCTTTCAGGAATTCGCTACCCTGGACTTGATCTCGCACGGTCGCGCTGAAATCGTCGCGGGGCGCGGCTCCTTCATCGAATCTTTCCCGCTCTTCGGCTTCAATGTTGAAGATTACGATTCGCTGTTCTCGGAAAAACTGGAGTTGTTGCTTAAGATTCGCGAAAACACCCACGTGCGCTGGTCGGGAAAGCATCGCCCGGCGCTTACCGGCCAGGCCATTTATCCGAGACCTCTGCAAAACCCGCTTCCCATTTGGGTGGGCGTGGGTGGCACGCCAGCATCTTTCGTGCGCGCTGGAGTTCTCGGTCTGCCGCTCATGGTGGCCATCATCGGCGGCGAACCGCACCGCTTCCGGCCGCTCATCGATCTGTATCGTGAAGCAGGCGTTCGCAGCGGGCACAAACTCGAACAACTCAAGGTCGGTCTGCACATGATTGGCTTTGTCGCCGATACTACCAAGGAGGCCGCGGACGTTTTTTTTCCCGGCTACGCCCACACCTTCACGGAAATCGGCAAGGAACGCGGCTGGCCGCCCACTACCCGCGCGCAATTCGACGCGTTGCGTGGACCGAAAGGCGCGCTGCTCATCGGCGACGTGGACACCGTCGCGAAAAAGATCGTCTACGTGAATGAAGCCCTCGGCGGCATCACACGCATAACTTTTCAAATGGGCGTTTCAACGCTTCCACATCCGAAGATGCTCCGAGCCATCGAACTACTCGGCACAGGGGTCGCCCCTGCAGTCAACACGCAACTCACGGCAGCCGTCGCACGCGCCTAAATAAATCAAAACCAATCTGGAAAAATCAGTTCGACGAGGCCTGGAACCCAGTAAGAATAAAACCGCTCATCGCACACTTTGAACTTACCGTATTTTTTCGTTGCGTACCTGCCCCAATCGGGCCGCGTTCCGTTGAGGTCGGTAAATTTGTATTCCCGCGCCAGCCTCCAGGAGCTGAAGACGCGTCCGTTCTTTTTCTTGGCCTTCGGATCGGTTGCCAGCGCCACCACCGCCCGGCCAACGAACCGCGGCGATTCCGACATCATGAAGTCTGCCGCGTCGTTCTGATCTGCGCTGTTCTTGTTCTTCTTCCCGGCTTCTCGCCAATTTGCTTCGCTAACCTTAAAATGGTCCAGCACTCTTTCAGAACGCAAAAAACCCGGAGTCAACGCCACGGAAACAATCTCTCGTTTGCGTAGTTCGCGGGCCATGGCGAAGGCCAGCCGTATTACCGAGATTTTCACCAAATCATAAAAAAGATTTCCACGGTAGTAAAATGCATCCCCATCGGTAATTTCGAAAATAATGCCTCTGCGGCGCCCCAGCATCAGCGGCACGGCGTAATGCGCAGTGATGATATGCGAATGAATAGCCTGCTTCAGAAGGCCCAGGCCGTTCTCGATGTTAACGGTCCAGAATGTCTTGCCCCATTCGGTGATGGCGTCGCCGCCCCAGATGTCGTTCACCAGAATGTCCAGCGCCTTGTGCCGCCGTTTGATTTGGCCACACATTTTTTTCACTTCGGCTGGTACCGTGTGATCTACTTTTACAGCGATGCCCAGGCCGCCGGCAGCGGTGACTAGCTCCGCGGTTTCTTCGATGGTTTCAGGCTGACCCGCTTTAAGGCGGCCGGCTCGTGTGCTTCGGCCAGTGCAATAAACCGTGGCGCCCGCCTCACCAAGAGCAACCGCAATTCCGCGGCCAGCTCCGCGCGTCGCTCCGGCAACCAGAGCGACCTTGCCTCGCAATCTTCGGTCATGAATTATTTTCCTCGCCGATTTCTTTGAGGCGTCAGCCATGCCGTTCACCTCTGCGGAAAAGTTACAGGCCTGTTCAAGCCTTCTGGTCTTTGGCCAGCAGACCTTCAATTAGTGCCGTGCGTTCCGCCTCGAGGGTTGGCCGGTAAAAGCTGCGCCCGGAACGCTGATACCAGTAATCAGCGTTGGAGGCAGAACCCTCTTTGCGGTGCAGGTAGGCGTGAACGGCCATGCCATCTATGCTTTCGAGTTCGTCCACCAGCGAGTGGGCGCGTGCCCAATCCCCCTTAGCGTCCCACCACAGTGCCGCGAGTGGGATCGACAGTCCCGCTGGCGGTGCCTGTTCTTCGTTAATGGAGGCTTTGAATTCTTCGAGATTCATACTTTCTCAACCTCTCTTGGTCAGAGTGTTCTATTGTGCCAAGAAAATCGAGAGTAACGCGCCAACGCAATATTCGCAAAACGTCCGCCAGGAATTTACTCGCGTGGATTCTTCCTCCGGTCGAGTCTTACTCCCGCGCGCGAACAAGTTCCACGCGCCGATTTTTGGCGCGACCTTCCGCTGTGGAATTGCTCGCGACCGGCCGAGCGTCTCCATAGCCTTTGGAGCTCAAACGGTCGCGGTGTACTCCGTGATCCGCGAGCCAGTTCGCAACTGTCTCCGCGCGATCGCTCGACAATTTTTCGTTAACTTCTTTCGAGCCCCGATTATCCGTGAATCCCTCAACGCGAATTCTCCAGTCCGGATGATCCTTGAGCGCATTGACCGCGTCGTTCAATGCCGGTTCGGAGTCCGGCGTCAGATCCGCTCTTCCAGTCTCGAAATGTACATTCGAAAGGGTGACTCGTCCCCTCTCGCCGAGCGAAGCCCCAACCTCGGCATGTTCGCGATGCTCGCCTTCATTTCTGTATCGGTTCAACTCCGCTATCAGCGGCCGCGCTGCGGGTGGAACGCCGATTTCCCCTTCGAGAATTTGCTGATTGGAAATTTTTCTCCCGTACAACTTTTCATTTTCGCTTTCGTCCGGCCGAAGCGTGGAACCTTCCAAAGACAATCCCGCAAATAAACCTCGCGATCGCGACCAGGATAAAAGTTCCGCGTGCAGCATCACATCAGTCCTCGCGCTGGCCTCTCTCCCCACAGGTCCGGCCGCCGCCTCCGCCTCGCCGCCAATCGTGAATTTATCCGAGAGCAACTTCCGCATGCCACTCTCGTTCATGATCAGCATGAAAACGTCCGTCGACGATCCGCCAATCTGCAATCCGTAGCTTCCGCCTTCAATTCTCACCGCTGCGGGCGCGCCGAAGCGGCCTGTCCCGTCTCGCCGGCAAGATACAAACCCGCGCCCATATTTGCCGCCGACAATGAAGGCCGCCTTTTTCACGCCCGGAATAATCACGATACATCGCGCCTTATCGAATAAGTCATGTGGAATGCCCTTGTCGGGCTCGTGCATGACTTCGCGAAAGGAAAGCCTGGCATTTTCGAGTCTCTTGTCCGGAGAAGTTTCAGCCGCTTGCGCCCGCACTTGCGTTGCTCCGATCAAAGCCAGGCTGGTGATGGCCGCACATGCCAGTCCACGCTGGCGAGCCGCTAAGCCATTGAGTAATGCTTTTCTTCCGCGCATACAATTCTCCTTACACCGCCACGAACAACGCTCGGATGTTACGTGCGCTCCGGTCCCGTAGACATCAGGCCTTTCTTGTAGCTCGCCTATGGGGCACCTCAGGGTGAGTAACGCCGCAAAACGTGAATACCCGTCCGTCCCCAAGTCGGAGCGTTCTCCCTGCGTCGATCAAAAACATTAGCTGGGCAGGGAACTTGAGGCCACTCAGCCTCGTACAGGACTGAGAAGAGGTGCTCGATGCACAACCTGCTCGGCAACCTATGCTATGCCGCGCGACAGTTCAGGCTGTCCCCTGTTTTCACCGCTACGGCGGTACTTACCCTGGCGCTCGGAATCGGTGGAACGACCGCGATTTTCACGCTGATCCACGCCGTGATGCTGCGCTCCTTGCCGGTTTCCGATCCCGCGCAGCTTTATCGCATAGGAGAAGGTGATGATTGCTGCGTTGAAGGGGGACCGCAGGATCGCTGGGGCATGTTTTCGTTTCCTTTGTTCGAGCGGCTAAAGGCCCAAACGCCAGAGTTCGAAGAAGTGACGGCCTTCCAGGCAGGGCGCGGACAATTAAGCGTACGCCGACAGGGCGTTGATGTGGCTAGCAGGCCATTGCGGTCCGAGTATGTCACCGGCAATTATTTCCAGACCCTTGGTATCAAAGCCTTTGGCGGGCGAGTGTTTATTCCCGACGATGACAAGCCTGCCGCTCCTCCCGTTGCGGTCCTTAGTCATCGCGCCTGGCAGACCATCTACGGTGGCGATACGAAGGTGGTGGGTTCCACCTTCATTGTGGAGGGTAAGCCTTTCACTATGATCGGAGTGGCACCGGCCGGATTCTTCGGCGAAACGCTGCGCAGTGATCCTCCTGATATGTGGATACCCCTGCGACAAGAACCCATGATTAACGGCGACGTATCGCTGCTCCGCCAACCAGTTTCGGCGTGGCTGCGTATGATCGGCCGATTACGTCCCGGCGCTTCTGTGGACGGGATGTCGCCACGCCTTACTGTATTTCTGCGTGAGTGGATGCAACATGACTCTGGCTATCCGTCCAGTTGGATGCCGGAAGTTCTACACGATCTGCCCAAGCAGGTACTGAACGTGGTGCCCGCGGGCGCGGGTGTAGCCGAAATGAAAGAAGAGTACGGGCGTAGCCTGCAGATTTTGCTGACCGTTTGTTGCTTGGTCCTGCTGGTGGCGTGCGCCAATGTCGCTAACCTGTTGCTAGCTCGCGCCGTGGCTCGACGCGGGCAAACCGCGCTGCGCATGGCCATCGGAGCCACTCGGCGCGAAGTCATTACCCAGGCTTTAACGGAAAGTGTCCTGCTGGCGATTGCCGGAGGCATACTCGGACTCATCTTCGCTGTGGTGGCCGCCCGGCTGCTCCTCGCGCTGGCCTTCCGTAGCGCAAGTTTCCTGCCTATCAGCGCCATGCCATCACTTGGCGTATTGGCTTTCGCTTTTGCGTTGGCCTTGCTGACCGGCATTATTTTCGGCGCAGCTCCCGCTTGGTTTGCCACGCGCACCGATCCTGCAGAAGCTTTGCGCGGAGCGGGCCGCGGCACCACCGATCGGTCTTCTTTCAGCCGGAAGGCGCTCCTCGTGGTACAAGCCACTGTTTCGATTGTGTTAGTTGCTGGCGCCACCATGCTCGGGCGCAGCCTGAACAAACTGGAACATCAGGATTTTGGCTTTCAAGTGCCGGGTCGTGTACTCGTGGAGTTACACAACCCAATCGCAAACTACACCATGCCTCAGCTTGCCGCGAGTTATCGCCAACTGGAAGCCAGCCTCGACCGCCTCCCTGGCGTACAAGGCACCGGCCTGGCGCTTTACAATCCGCTCACCAATAACTGGGGTGAACTCGTCTTAGTGGCGGGCCACCCCGCTCCTGCGCCTGGCGAAGAATCCGGTGCGTCCTGGGACCGCGTAAGCCCGAACTATCTGCAAAATCTCGGTGTGCCCATCTTGCGCGGACGATATTTTACAACCGCGGATAACGAGACTACCGCGGGGGTGGCCATCGTGAACGAAGCCTTTGTTAAGCGCTTCTTCAAGAACGGCGAAAATCCCATGGATCAACATTTCGGCATAGACGTGCCTGAATACGTAGGCACGTATCGCATCATTGGCATCGTGCGCGACGCGAAATTTGCTGGCTTTAACTTGAGCAAGCCGGCACGTCCGATGTTCTACGTCCCATTGGCCCAGGGTGTCGATTACAAAAACGATCTGATGGCCAGGCTGGAGCTCAGCACCCACTATATTCAGGGAATCATGTTGGTGACCAACACACCCACCGGAACGCTTGAGCCGCTGCTCACTCGAACCCTCGCCGAGGTGGATCCCAACCTGACCATTACCAGCATCAGGACTATGCAACAACAAGTGGAACTCTCATTCGACCAGGAGCGCGCCGTGGCCAGTCTTGCCGGGCTGTTCGGGATTGTGGCACTGCTATTGGCTGCCGTGGGACTCTACGGCGTAACGGCGTATACCGTGAATCAGCGAACAAACGAAATCGGCGTGCGCATGGCGTTGGGCGCTGACCGCCTGAAGGTGATCCGGTTGGTGCTGCGTGGGGCCTTCAAACGCGTGCTGGTCGGCTTGTTACTGGGATTGCCTCTGGCGGTTGGAGCGGGAAGATTGATCTCCGCCCAGCTTTACGGCGTGTCTTCCTGGGACCCGCTAGCGCTGGGCTTGGCCGCCGGCGCGCTCGCCATCTGCTCATTTTTCGCGGCCATTATTCCCGCCAGCCGCGCCGCTTCGATATCTCCCATGCAAGCCTTGCGCATAGAGTAGCGGGCTGTTTAATATTTCAGGATAGTTCTCATTGCTGAAACGAACAAAATAATTCCCGCAACCAGCAGTGCAGCGCCAACCAGTATATTGACGCCTGAATTCGAATCCTTCATTGATGACCACACAAAGATGCCTAGAGCTATAGCCCCGACCGAAATAAATATTTCAAGAACGTGGGCCCTCAGAATCAGAACGCGTGGTGGATTTGATGGCATTGTCGTGTACCGTGCGTTCGTATACATTCCGCTTATATAACGGCGTTGGTAGCATTACAACCATTTCCGTTAGATGCTTCTTAACAGCGGTTTCTCGCCCTATTCACACGGTATTCGCACGCCGCCATCAACCAAACGTAAATCAGGAAATGAGTTTCTGCCAGTCCGTTTAGGTATGGAAGCCACGTGAGTAGAATT
>Ga0307475_10000924_pt1 | contig 17500 bp, 16 predicted proteins | sample atmos_gasesECM1C_FD_203317 | JGI IMG/M metagenome (GOLD analysis project Ga0307475, IMG submission 203317) | Hardwood forest soil microbial communities from Morgan-Monroe State Forest, Indiana, United States - atmos_gasesECM1C_515 | ecosystem: Environmental > Terrestrial > Soil > Temperate... | reverse complement strand
AAAGACCATGACGTTGCACCGGCTCTTGCTCCATCGCACGTCGTGAGCTGGCGCTCACTTTCTCCTTCTTGCAGTCGTCTCTACGCTGGCCGGGCTAAAGCCCGGCACCTACACTGCACCTCGATGCTGGCCGGGCTGAAGCCCGGCCGCTACACGCACGGCGCTCTTGTCGGGCGTGCGAGCGAGCAGTTCTGAGATACTTATGTGCGAGACTGGGTGCTGCACGTTGGGCGCGATTTCGGCTAGCGGCTCCAGTACGAAGCGGCGGAGATGCATGCGCGGGTGCGGGACTTGAAGCTCTGGCGTGTCGATGACTGCGTCGCCGTACAGCAAGATGTCCACGTCGATCAGGCGCGGGCCTTTGGCGATTAGTTTCTTGCTGCCCATTTGCGCTTCGATTCCGCGCAGGGCGTGCAAAAGGCCCAATGCTGACAATTCCGTTTCTGCTTCCACGGCGCAGTTCAGAAACCACGGCTGGTCCAAATAGTCGAGCGGCTCTGTCTCGTACAGCGAAGAAATCCGCGCAACCTGCACTCCAGCGTTCCTCAGCGCGGCGATCGAGTCCTGCAAATTCTTTGCGCGGTCGCCCAGGTTCGAGCCCAGCGAGAGGTACACCGTTCTTTTCACAGGGTCCGCCACAAACGCCGCCTTGCGAGACTTTAGCAGAGGCGCGGGGAAAAGGAACTGCAGGCCACCAACGCGCCAGAAAGATGCTGGCGATACCGCTGCGTGTGCCCAGCGCGGAGCTAATCATGATAGAGCCCCCCACCCGGGTGTTTTGCAAAAGAGGCCGCACTCGCTTGATTCCAAAGGGCTTGACTTTTTTGGAAGGTGCAAAGAGGCGGCAAGTTGATGAAACAAAGAGGGATAGCTTCGGACGCAGGGAACGCATGCCGCACGAAAGTGCGCTGGCTACGACGCCGGGTTGTGTCGAGTAGATTCCTGCCACGAGCGTGGAGTACGGAGTCTCTACATCCCTGAAATCCTTGACCTCAAATTTGGCGGCCGGATTAGCCGAGTTGATGCCGATGTTCCCATTAAACTGGAGAAGCGGCGAGTCTCCGATACTCTTCGAACTTGTAAACTAAGGAATAGTGTTAGTTGTCCCGCTGCCTGTAATCGTCTGCGCCCTTGCACCCAGGGCCGCCAGACCAAACACGAGCAGTAAAGCGCCGATCCGTTTCATAATCCCTCCTAGTTGAAATCCGGGTCCGCCTGAAGCCTAAGGTAGCGTTTCCCGGGCATGGCAAGCGACAAGGAACGACTCTTTGCCTTGCTTACCTCAATGTTCGCTGTTTTTCGCCTGGTGGCGTACTCGACCGGTTGATTGGTTGGGCTTTGGCCCGCCAGCTCTTCTAGGCGTATCCGTCCGTCTAAGCTAGAATGCCGACAAATTACCCGCATGAGTAACCAGGTCACCGCTACGCCCTCTGGCTCCAGCCACAATTCGGCCGAAGGCCGCCTGGACTCCTGGAAGGAAATCGCTGCTTACCTGCGGCGCGAGGTCCGAACCGTTCAGCGCTGGGAGAAATCCGCGAACCTGCCCGTTCATCGCCTCCAGCTTGAAAAACAAAGCGCCATCTACGCTTATAAGTCGGAGTTGGACGCCTGGTACAGCGACCGTCGGCCCACCTTGGAATCCAACGGCGCAGACTCCGAAGGGACAGAAGTCCCCACTTTCTTTGAGCGCCTGCGCCAGCCATGGATCGCAGCGGGAGTGGCGGCTTTACTCCTGATTGTCTCTGGCGGAGCCTATTTGGTCGGGAAAAGCTGGTGGTTCCGGACACATTCCGGGCCGGCCAAGATCAAGCTTGCCGTCCTGCCTTTCAAGAACCTAAGTCCCGATCCCGAGCAGGAATACTTTAGCGACGGTATGACCGAAGAGATGATCACGGAACTCGGCCGCATGCAGCCCGAGCGGCTCGGCGTCATCGCGCGCACCTCGGCCATGCTGTACAAGAACACGCAAAAGGATTTGAGCCAAATCTGCCGCGAGCTTGGCGTTCAATATGCTTTAGAGGGCAGCGTTTTCCGCGCAGGAAACCGCGCCCGCATCACCGCGCAATTGATTCAGTGCAGTGACCAAACGCACGTCTGGGCCGACAGCTCGGAACGAGACCTCGTCAATATCGTGCCCCTGCAGGCTGACGTCGCCCAGGCCATCGCGAAAAACATCAAGCTCGTCCTGACACCAAGTGAACGCACGCGGCTTCGGGCTCGGCGTCCTGTCAACCCTGAAGCCTACGAAGCCTATCTGAAAGGAATATATTTCTGGGGTAAGTTCACACCAGATTCTGTCGGAACTGCCATCAAATTCTTACAGGCCGCGATCGTACACGATGCCAGCTATGCGCAGGCCTATGCAGCCTTGACGGACTGTTACGTCACCTCTGCACTGCTGGGCGAATCTCCCCTTGACCAGGCTTATTCAAATGCCAAGGCGGCAGCAAAAAGCGCAACGGCCCTCGACAACACCTTAGCGGAAACTCACCATGCTATGGCCACGATTGCAACGTGGTATGACTGGGACTGGGCGACCGCAGAGCGAGAGTATCGCCGCGCGATGGAACTCAACCCCAACTATGCTAAAGCGCACATGGGATACGCGAACCTCCTTATGGCGCTGCAGCGCACCCACGAAGCTTCGATCGAATTGAGAACCGCCCAAGAGCTAGACCCGATCTCCGAACTCACCGGCATCGAACTTGTGGCGAATCGCTATTTATCCAAGCGGTATGACGACACTATCGCAGAAGCCAAGCAATGGCTCGAAATCTACCCAGAGGCTATGTCTCTCCACTCTTACCTCGCTGGCGCCTATATGGAAAAAGGCATGGACTCGCTTGCCGTGGAAGAGGATCTGAAGGCACAGGCGCTAGTTGGGGCGACGCAAGCGAGAATTGGCGCGCTCAGAGACGCTTACGCCGCTTCCGGACTAACAGGGTACTGGCGAAAGAAAGCTGCTTTGGATTTGATACCATCTGCGCAGGGCTATGTAAGGGCCTACGATGTTGCCTATGATTATGCCGCGTTGGGAGATCGTGATCATTGCCTCGAATGGCTAAATAGGGCGCTGCTTCAGCGGGACGGATTTTTAATACAGCTAGCCTTACTACCCCGCTTCGATAGCCTCCGCTCCGAACCCCGCTTTCAAGACCTCCTCCGCCGCCTCAACCTGCCACAGTAAATTCGCTCAGCCGACCGCTATCTATCACCATTCAAGCCGCTTACAAGGAACCGACGTCGGAACGCGGCAAAGAAAAGAAGCGCGACGCTTCGCGCGAGAGAAGGAAAAGAGAAAGCCCGGCAGTTGCATTGTCAAATTCAGAAGAGGCGGGGTTGGCGGCGGGGGGCTTCGCGATTGAAATACTCGTAGGCGCGTGGGGTGGCTACGCGGCCGCCGGGGGTGCGGTCGATCATGCCGATTTGCATTAGGTAGGGCTCGTACATTTCTTCGATGGCGTCTTCTTCTTCGCTGAGGGCGGCGGCGAGGGTGCCGACGCCGACGGGGCCTCCGCCGTATTTGTCGATTAAAGCGAGCATGAGATTGCGGTCGACTTCGTCGAGGCCGCTTTCGTCGATGCCGAGCATGGCGAGGGATTCCTGAGCTACTGCGCGAGTGATGCGGCCGGCGGCGCGCACTTCGGCGAAATCGCGGGCGCGGCGCAGGAGGCGATTGGCGACGCGCGGTGTTCCACGGCAGCGGCGGGCGATTTCTTCGGCGCCGCCTTCATCCATCTCGATGGCGAGAATTTTGGCGGAGCGATGCAGGATGATGAGCAGATCTTCCGGCTCGTAGAAATCGAGTCGATGGACGATGCCGAACCGAGAGCGCAGCGGTGCGGTGATGAGTCCAGCGCGGGTGGTGGCACCGATCAGCGTGAAATGGCCGAGGGGAAAGGGATGTATGCGCGCGCCGGGGCCCTGGCCGATGATGAGGTCGACGCGAAAATCTTCCATGGCGGGGTAAAGGACTTCTTCGACGGCGGGTTGGAGGCGATGGATTTCGTCGAGGAAGAACACTTCTTTTGCTTCCAGGGAAGTGAGGATGGCGGTGAGGTCGCCTTTGCGGTCGAGGAGGGGGCCGGCACTGGTCTTGATGGGGACGTTCAATTCGTTGGCGATGATTTGCGCTAGGGTGGTCTTGCCGAGGCCGGGAGGGCCGTAGAGCAGAACGTGGTCGAGGGATTCGCCGCGAGTGCGGGCGGCTTCTATGGCGATCTGGATGTTTTCTTTAACGCGTTTTTGGCCGATGTATTCGTCGAGGCGCTTGGGGCGGACGCTGGCTTCGATGCGCAGGTCTTCGTCGATGGCTTGGCCGGAGACGATGCGGGCGGGTTGCCGCTGAGACATCATTCGCTTGGCGCTCGCGTCAGGCATGCAAGAGTTTTACCACAGAGGGCACAGAAGGCGCAGAGAAGAAAACCGAGTGATCAGGCGCCGGCGCGGGTGGAGCGGCCTTTGGGGGCGCTTAGGGATTGCAGGGAGGCGCGCAGGAGTTTCTCGAAGCTCGAGGTGCCGGCTTCGTGCTTGGCTTCGGCGACTGCGGATTCCGCGGCGCGGGCGTCGTAGCCGAGATTCACGAGCGCGGAGACTACGTCGGCTTCAGCCCCTGCGGGGGAGGAGGCTGCGGGCTTCGCCGCTTCGATGGCCACAGCTTCGAGCTTGTCCTTCAGCTCGACTACTATGCGCTCCGCGGTCTTGCGGCCGACGCCGGGGATGCGCGTGAGGCGCGCCAAGTCGCCACCGCGAATGGCGGGGACTAATTCTTCGACGCTCATGCCGGACAGGATTTTGAGGGCGAGAGAGGGTCCTACTCCAGAGGCGGAGAGCAGCAGCTCGAAGAAATGCTTTTCGCGCGAGGAGAGGAAACCGTAGAGGGAGAGCGCATCTTCGCGCACGTGGGTGTGGATGAGCAGGGTGACTTCGGTGTGCAGGTCGCCGAGGGAGGCGAAAGTGGAGAGCGGTACTTGCACGAGGTAGCCGACGCCGCCTACATCGACGAGGACTTGATTCGGGCGCTTGTCGGTGAGACGTCCGCGAAGCTGGCCAATCATCGGAGAAGAGTATTCAGCAGCGCGGCGGGAGTGTCAACGCAGGGTGCAGCCAGGTCCCTGCCTTCGCAGCGCAAATATGGGCGACCGGCCCGCTAGGTATGCTGTGGCGTTGGGAAAAGGCCGCGGGGTCTGCTAGAATGATGGCTTGCATTTTTGAAAATTTTCGGCGGATTGAATAGGAATACTTATGGCGATGAAGTGTGAATTGTGCGGCAAAGGGCCGCATTTTGGAAACGTGATCAGCCACGCGAACAACACGCGGCGGCGGCGGTGGAATCCGAATTTGCGCCGCGTGCGCGGAGTGGTGAACGGCGCGAAGAAACAAATGCGGGTTTGCGCGGCGTGCATTCGCGCGGGCCGCGTGAAGAAAGCTGCCTGAGCACCTGACCTTGATTTCTTCCCTTCTTGCAGAGATAGCCCCTTCGGGGCTGGGACGGGCTAAAGCCCGCCCCTACACGAGCTGGACGCGCGCCGCGGTGTTGTTGCCGCTGGGCGCGCTGATATTTTTCGGCGGTGCGGGCTGCAAGCAACAGAAGCAACCGGCGCCGGACGTGTGGGCGACAGTCAACGGGCAAGAAATCAAGCGGGATGACGTCGACAAGTTCTACCGGACGCGGGTGAGCCCAGAGGGGCAGGAGCCTTCGCAGGAAGAAGCGCTGTCGCTGAAGCTGAATGTGTTGGATGAGCTGATTAACAACGAGATTTTGCTGGAGCGCGCGAAGAAACTGAATTTGGAGGCCAGCGACGGCGAGGTCGAGGACAAATTCACGGAGCTGAAAAGCCCGTTTACGGAAGACGAGTTTCAGCGACAGTTGAAGGAGCGCGGCGTTTCCGTGGACGATTTGAAACGCGATTTGCGGCGGCAGCTTTCGATTCAGAAGCTGCTAAACCGCGAAGTGGTGGCGAAGATCACGATTACCGACCAGGACGTGACGGATTTTTACAACACCAACAAAGCGCAGTTTAATGTGGCCGAGCCGCAGTATCGCATCGCGCAGATCGTGGTGACGCCGCGCAAAGAGCCGCAGATTCGCAACCGCAAGAACGACGACGCTACTAACGAGGCGGAAGCGCAGCGCAAAGTAAAAATGTTGATGGACCGGCTGAACAGCGGCGCGGATTTTGCGCAACTGGCGATGGATTATTCCGAGGACATGAACACGACAACGACGGGCGGAGATTTGGGGTATGTGCCGGAGTCGGCGCTGAACCAGTCGGACCCGGCGCTGAAGAAAATGGTCATGGGAATGAAGTCGGGGCAAGTGAGTCCCGCGCTGCAATTGAAGGAGGGGTATCGGATTTTGAAACTGGTGGCGCGTGAATCGCCGGGACAGCGTGGGACTACCGATCCGCAGGTGCAGCAGACGATTCGCGACACGCTGCGCAACCGCAAAGAGCAGTTGCTGCGCGCGGCGTATCTGGCGATTGCGCGCGACGAAGCGCGGGTGAGGAATTATCTGGCCGAGCAGGTGATCGAGGCGGCCGGGAAACTTCCAGAGGCGGCGAAAACCGCCAAGCCTACAAAAGGCATCATACCCTAGCAGGTGTGGCTAGTTTTTGGTTTCAGTCGATCCAGGCGAGGACTTCGCCGGCGTTTACGGGCTGGCCTTCCTTCACTAACAGGCGCTCCACAGTGCCGCTCTTGGGTGAGCGAATTTCGTTTTGCATTTTCATCGCTTCCACAACAATCAATCCCTGCCCCGCCTCCACTTTTTCTCCCGCTTGAACTAACAACCGAACAATTTTTCCTGGCATGGGCGCGAGGATTTGCTGGCGGCCTTCGGCTTCGAGGGTGCCGTGGCGGCGGCCGCGCCACGCTCGGGGGTCGAGCACTTCGGCGGTGAATTCGCGGTGGGCGGTATGCAGGGTGAGTGCGCCGGTGGGTGTGGGTGCGATGCGCACTTCGTGCGATTTGCCGTTGAGGAGAATCGAGAAGATATTGGGCGCGATTTCGACGGCGTCGGCGTCGACGGGTTCGCCGTCGAGGGAAATGTGCCAGCGGTCGGCGTCGCGGGTGAGTTCCACGATGCGGGTCCGCTTGTCGATGCGCACTTCGATTTTCACGGGGTGCGGTCCAGTTGGTCGCGGCGGGCTTCTTGTTTCCAGCGCGAGGCCCCGGCTTGTGCCGACTGCGGGGAGGGTTTTTCTAGCGACTGCGAATGTTGCCAGAGAGCAGCGGCGATGGCGGCGGCATCGGCGGCGCTGCTATCAACTTCGGGGGCGGCATGCTTTTTTCTCGCAAGGAGCTGGTCGAGCCATTTGGTGTGGATTTCGCCGCGGAGGAAATCGGGTTCGCAGAGGATGCGGCGGAAAAGGCCGGCGTTGGTCTTGATCCCGGTGATGGTGTATTCGTCGAGCGCGCGGCGCAGGCGCGCGATGGTTTCTTCGCGGGAGTTGCCCCAGGCGATTAGTTTGCTGAGCAGCGGATCGTATTCGTTGGGCACGGTCCAACCTTCGTAGATGCCTTCGTCGAGGCGAATGCCGGGACCGCTGGGAGCGTGGCGGGAAAGAATTTTTCCGGGCGAAGGGAAGAAATTGTTGTCGGGATCCTCGGCATAGAGGCGCACTTCCATGGAGTGGCCGCGGGGCGTGATCGTTTCCCACGCGAAAGGAAGACGGTGGCCGGCGGCGATGGCGATTTGCAGTTTGACGAGATCGAGGCCGGTGACTTGCTCGGTGACGGGATGCTCGACTTGCAGTCGCGTGTTGACTTCGAGGAAATAGAAATTGAGATGGGCGTCGACGAGAAATTCGACCGTGCCGGCGTTGATGTAACGTCCGGCGCGCGCGAGGCGCACGGCGGCGTCACCCATTTTTTTGCGGAGTTCGGGTGTGACGATGGACGAAGGCGCTTCCTCGATGACTTTTTGGTGGCGGCGCTGCACGGAGCATTCGCGTTCGCCGAGGGAGACGACGCGGCCGTGGGAGTCAGCGAAGATTTGGATTTCGATGTGGCGGGGATTTTCCAGGTATTTTTCGAGATAGAGGCGAGCGTCGCCGAAAGCGTTGAGGGCTTCGGAGGAGGCGTCACGCCAGGCGGAGGCGAAATCGGGATCGCCGGCGACGACGCGCATGCCTTTTCCGCCGCCGCCGGACACGGCTTTAAGCAGAACGGGATAGCCCATGGATTGCGCGAGGGCCTGAGCTTCTTCTGGCTTTTCGATGGGATCGTTGGCGCCGGGGACGGTGGGGACATCGGAGCGGCGGGCGAGTTGGCGGCCCGCGGTTTTCGAGCCAAGAGCTTCCATGGCTTCGGCGGGTGGGCCGATGAAGACGAGGCTGCTTTCTTCGCAGGCGCGGGGGAGCGCTGGATTCTCGGCGAGGAAGCCGTAGCCGGGATGGATGGCGTCACAGCCGGAGCGGCGCGCGACGTCGATGAGTTTGTCAATGCGGAGATAACTTTCGCGAGAGGCCGCGGGGCCGATGGGATAGGCTTCGTCGGCCAAGCGGACGTGGAGGGACGCGCGGTCGGCTTCGCTGAAGACGGCGGCGGAACGGATGCCGAGTTCGCGGCAGGCGCGAAGGATGCGTACGGCGATTTCGCCGCGATTGGCGATTAGGATTTTGTTGAACATGCGGGTTTGGCGACGCTGCGGGATTTTAGCATGCGATGGCCGCGGGGTTTGGTGAGTGCGTAGGTTGCGTGTCCAATCGTTTGGGGTGTAATGTGCGGCGGTCGCTGAGATGGGGAATCTTTTGCGAGGACTGTACGTTGATGACACCGCCTTGCCATTTTGCGAGCTTCAATATGGGAGCGGTTTCGGCTCGCGTAAGCGAGGGAGAACTATGAAGAGAAGATTGGCGGGGATTTTTTGTGTAACTGCTCTTTGCGTTTGTGCCGAGCTGGGGCGCAGCGTACTGCGCCCCTACACCGCGAGTGCGCAGGACGGGACGATTGCGCCCGCAGAGAACCTGATTGTCGAGGGCGTGCCGTCGATTCCGGCTTCGCTGGTGGAGACGGCGGGGCGGTACGGGTCGTATCGGAGCGCGACGCTGGCGGATTGGAGCCCGACGCGGCGGGAGATGCTGATCGCCACGCGCTTTGCGGACACGGCGCAACTGCACTTGGTGAGGATGCCCGGCGGGGAACGGCAGCAGCTCACGTTTTTTGCGGACGCGGTGACTGGCGGGAGATTTCACCCGAATGGCGGGGATTACATTTTATTTGCGAAGGACATTGGCGGCGGCGAGTGGTACCAACTCTATAGGTATGACGTGGCGAGCGGGGATGTGACGCTGCTGACGGACGGGAAGGCGCGGAACTTGCCGGGGCCGTGGTCCTCAGGCGGGGATCAGATCGCGTATATGTCGACGCGGCGTACGGGGAAGGATACGGATTTGTGGGTGACGAATCCGGCGGATCCGAAGAGCGATCGTCTGCTGGCGAAACTGGAAGGAGGCGGGTGGGGGCCGGAGGATTGGTCGCCGGATGATTCGAAGATCTTGCTGAAGGAAGAGATTTCGCTGAACGAGGCGTATTTGTGGCTCGTGGATGCGAAAACGGGCGAAAAAACGGCGCTGATGCCGAATGGAACGAAGCGCGGAGACAAGATCGCGTACGGAGACGTAAGGTTCAGCAAGGACGGAAAAGGACTCTACGTGACGACAGATTCCGGCTCCGAATATATGAACCTGGCCTACGTGGAGCTAGGTCGGCCGGAAATCAAGTTCCTGATTACTGGCCCGGGGGCGAAGTGGGATGTGGAACGGTTTGATCTGTCGCACGACGGACAATTGATCGCGTACGTCAAGGACGAAGATGGCGTCAGCGTCATTCACGTGCGGAGAACGGCAAACCAAGGGGAGATTCCTCTACGAAATGCGCCGGTTGGGGTTGTGACCAATTTGCGGTGGCATCAGAACGGACATGAGCTCGGGTTCTCGCTGACGAATGCGCGGGGGCCGGGCGATTGTTATTCGCTCGATGTTGCAACGGGAAAATTGGAGCGGTGGACGACGAGCGAAACGGCGGTGAAGACCGATGCGTTTCCGCAGGCAGAGCTCGTGCGGTGGAAGAGCTTTGATGGCAAGGAAATTTCAGGATTCTTGTATAAGCCGCCGGCGAAGTTTACAGGCAAGCGGCCGGTGCTCGTGGTGATCCACGGCGGGCCAGAAGGGCAAACGCAGCCGACGTTCGTGGGGCGTAGCAACTACTATTTGAATGAGCTGGGGATTACGCTGATTTATCCGAACGTGCGCGGGTCGACGGGATATGGGAAGACGTTTTCGCTGCTGGACAATGGATTCAAGCGCGAGGATACATACAAGGATATCAACGCGCTGTTTGACTGGATTGGGACGCGGCCGGATTTGGACGCGGAACGCATCGCGGTGACCGGCGGAAGTTATGGCGGGCACATGACGCTGGCGGTGTCGACGTTTTACAGCGACCGCATTCGCTGCTCGGTGGACATTGTGGGGATGTCGAACCTGGTGACATTCCTGGAGCACACCGAGGCGTACCGGCGGGATTTGCGTCGCGTGGAATATGGCGATGAGCGCGAGCCGAAGATGCGGGAGTTTCTGGAGAAGATCGCGCCAATGAACAACATCGAGAAGATCAAGAGGCCGATGTTTGTGATTGCGGGCAAGAACGATCCGCGCGTGCCGGTGAGCGAGTCGCAGCAGATTGCGGACGCGCTGAAGAAACAAGGCACGCCGGTGTGGCTGCTGATCGCGAAAGACGAGGGGCACGGGTACCGGAAGAAGAGCAACCAGGATTTTCAGTTTTACGCGACAGTCGAATTCTTGCAGGAATATCTGCTCAAATAGCGCACACAGGTTCTAGACTAATACCAGATTTCCATGCGTAGCCCTGCTTTATCAAATTCGGAGTTGCCGTAAGGCAGGCGGTGTGGCGAATCGTGAAGAGAAGCCTTGGCGACAGAGATGCCTACAAGGGCATCGAGAATGTCATCGAGCGAAGCACATCTGCCGAGGCGATCTTTCCAGCGCAGAATACATTCGAGCTCTGGCACGACCTCACGAAGAAGTTTCTTGCGCTCGGCGACTCCCTCCTGCGTATGTTTGGATTCCAAGGTGCGACCCGCGAGACGCATCCAGGCTAGCTCTGGATGAAATTCCACCACCCGCCTTTGCAAGAACGGATTCATGGACTGGTTTGCGTCTCTGACTTTCGGCAGGAACCGCCATACCGGGAGTCCGGCTCCTTTCCCGCACGCTCTACGGTAAAGCATCTGGAATTCGTCTGGAGTCTTTGCAGAAATTGTTTCATGGGGTGGCGCGAAAAACAGAGCCGCGGGATTGTGCCCGGCCAGCATCTTCTTTGCCTCCAGGTCACACAGACGGATGTGACTGCTGGAGGGAAGCCCAATCGGGATATCCACAGCGACGCGCTCGCAGTTGCCAGCGAATTCCAGAACTCCGCGAAAATCTTGACAAACTGCCAGGCAGGGAATTTTGCGGCACGGCCACGTAGCGGCCTTCGCTACGATCCAGCCGCCCTTGCAAGCATCAACGCCAGCAAACATGGTCAGAGGGGGATGTTGCCGTGTTTTTTCTTGGGGTTGGTGTCGCGCTTTGTTTCCAGGGCGCGGAGGGCGGTGATGACGCGGGCGCGGGTGGCGGCAGGCTCGATCACAGCGTCGATGTAGCCGCGCTCGGCGGCGACGAAGGGATTGGCGAAGCGGTCGCGGAATTCTTCAATTTTTTCACGGCGCAGGGCTTCGCGTTTGGACTCCGGAACTTTTTCCAATTCACGTTTGTAGACGATGTTGACGGCGCCTTCGGGGCCCATCACCGCGATCTCCGCGGTGGGCCAGGCGAAATTGGCGTCGGTACGGATGTGTTTGGAGGCCATGACACAATAGGCGCCGCCGTAAGCTTTGCGTGTGATGATGGTGATTTTGGGGACGGTGGCTTCGGCGTACGCGAAGAGCAGCTTGGCGCCGTGCTTGATGATGCCGCCGAATTCCTGCTGCGTGCCGGGGAGAAAGCCGGGGACGTCTTCGAAGGTGATGAGCGGAATGTTGAAGGCGTCGCAGAAGCGCACGAAGCGCGCGCCCTTTACGGATGCATTGATGTCGAGGACGCCGGCAAGAAAGGCGGGCTGATTGGCGACGATGCCTACGGGGCGGCCGTCCAGGCGCGCAAACCCAACGACTAAATTTTTGGCGAAATGTTCGTGGACTTCGAAGAAGTAGGCGTCGTCCACGATGGAATGGATGGCGTCCTTGATGTCGTAGGGCTTTTGCGGATCGTCGGGGACGAGGGTGTTGAGCGTATCGAGGCGGCGATCGATGGGATCGAGGGTGGCGCGGCGCGGCGGGTCGTCAACATTGTTGGAAGGAAGAAAGCTGAACAGCTCGCGAATCATTGCCAGGCAGTCGGCGTCGTCGGGAGCGATGAAGTGCGCGACGCCGCTGGTGGAGTTGTGAGTCATGGCGCCGCCGAGTTCTTGCTTGGTGACTTCCTCGTGGGTGACGGTCTTAATGACGTCGGGACCGGTGACGAACATGTAGGAGGTATCGCGGGTCATAAAAATAAAATCAGTGATAGCAGGGGAATAGACGGCGCCGCCTGCGCAGGGACCCATTACGGCGCTGATTTGCGGAATGACGCCGCTGGCGAGCGTATTACGCAGAAAAATATCCGCGTAACCGGCAAGTGAGGCCACGCCTTCTTGAATGCGCGCACCGCCGGAATCGTTTAAGCCAATGACGGGAGCGCCGGCGCGCATGGCCTGATCCATGATTTTGCAAATTTTGAGGGCGTTGGTTTCGGAGAGCGAGCCTCCGAAAACGGTGAAGTCTTGCGCGAAAACGTAAACGAGGCGGCCGTCGATGCGGCCGAATCCGGTGACGAAGCCGTCGCCGGCGGGCCGCTGCTCGTCCATTCCGAAGTCGGTGCAGCGGTGGCGCACGAATTTGTCGAGCTCTTCGAAAGAATTTTCGTCGAGGAGTAAATGAATGCGCTCGCGCGCGGTCAGTTTTCCGGACTTGTGTTCGCGCTCGCGCCGCTCCGGACCGCCGCCGGCTTCCGCTTCGGCGTCGAGCTTGCGAAGCTCCGCCATGCGGTCGTTGTGATTGGCGAGCGATTGTGAAACGCGCTTAGGTTCAGGCAACGGGCCCTCCGGGAGGCGCTGATTCCTTGACGCCGAAAATGCGCACGGCGAGATGCGTGGCCAGCCAGACCGTGCCGAGAAGGAGAACCACGCCGAGAAGCAGCTCCGCGGATATGGCGATGGCGCGCTGCAGCGGTGATTCAATGGAGGTGACGTAAACCGTCGCACGGACGAGCGTGAACATGGCGGCTAGAGTCATCGCCACGATGAGGAGGGTGGTTAGGACGGAGGCGAAGATTCGTTTCATGGGTGCAGCCGCGTAGAAGCATAGCGCAATGGAGAGGAAATCAGAATGTGCAGAACGATCGAGCGAGTGGATCGTGTCTTGAGTGGTTGCTTACGTTGATGACGGCGCTTGGAATTTATAAATCGTGCCAAGGTGGGGCGCAGCATGATGCGCCCCTATAAGGGAGTCAACGTAAGCCCTTCGGCCACAGGCCTCAGCGTAAACCGGACCAGTCGTCGGCTACTAGGATGGAATCGGTGGGATTAGAGGGGTCGTACTTGATGCTGGCGGGTTGGCCGGCGACGAGCCTGTCGAAGCGCACCTGGCTTTCAAGGCCGGTGATGTCCTGCGCGGTGTGGTAAGTGACACCGGAGATGGCATAGCTATAGGAGACGAGCTGGCGCGGGCTCAAGTTGGCGAGCGGCCGGGCACGGGAGAAGAGACCTTTGGTTGCACGCGGCTCAGGGGGATGCGCGACGAGTTCGACGACCTGGCCTTCCGCGATGCGGCCGATCTGGTTCAGGTGCAAGCGGCGCTTGCGTTCGATTGCCTCGGGTTCTTCCGCGGGACGAAGAAAGGCGTAGGCGATCATGGCGATAGCGGCGACCGCGGCGCCAACCATGGCGAGAAGGAGTTTCCAATCCGACGACACTATATTCAAGGAGACGGCTCCGTAGCTTTGCGTGATGGAGTGCCGCGATACCCAGCGGCGGCACAATCAAAATGAAAACGCCTAGAAGTTCCTTGAGGGGCTAAGCCCACTCGCTTCGTGCGCTTTACGCCGGGGCTGAACCCCCAACCTCTCAAAAGAACCAAGGCAATCTTACCGGTTTTCTGATTGTGTGCGGCAGCGTCAACCCCACGGAGGCAATTCTACCGAAGCGAGATAGCAAGAGACTACTGCGCCGGGGGATCGTGCACCGGATTACGCAATACGCCGATTCCTGCAACGCTAACGTCGACAACGTCGCCAGCGACAAGCGGGCCCACGCCGGCGGGCGTGCCGGTGGCGATCACATCGCCGGGATAGAGGGTCATCATGCGCGAAATCCAGCGAATGAGAAACGCGCAGGGATAAATCATGAGCGAAGTGTTGCCGGACTGGCGTAGCGCGGCGTTGACGCGAGTTTCGACGAGGACATTGGCGGGATCGAGCTCGGTCTCGATGTGCGGCCCAACCGGGCAGAAAGTATCGAAGCCCTTTCCGCGCGTGAATTGCACGTCGCTCTTTTGGATGTCGCGGGCCGTGACGTCGTTGAGGCAGGTGTGGCCGAGAACGTAGGACAAGGCGTCGTCGGAATCGCGGAGATGCGAGCAGCGTCGGCCGATGACGATGGCGAGCTCGCCTTCGTGCTCGACGCGCTGAGAGTATGGCGTGAGGACAATGGGTTGTTCAGGGCCGACGATGGAGGAAGGAGGCTTGAGAAACATCAGAGGCTCTTTGGGGACTTCGTTGCCGAGTTCCGCGGCGTGCGCGGCATAGTTACGGCCGATGCAAACGATTTTGCTGGGATCAACCGGCGCCACAAGGCGCACTGCGGCGAGAGGCCAAGCGCGAGAAGACTGAGACCATTCAGTCCAAGGCGCGCCGGAGATTTCCCGCACATGGTCCGCATCGAGGATGCCGTAAAGTCGAGCAGCAGACGAGATAGCGCGGTCCAGAGGAACGAAGCGGCAGAATTTCATGCAGGGTCAGCTCACGTGTGGATTGAATGCTAGTGCGAAATGTTTGATTCGCGAGCTCTCCAGATGCAAGTACCAATCCATGAAAGCGTGGCAATTATCATATAGAGGATCGCACCTAGCGCGAAAATGTGCACGGCGCTGTAGCGTTCGGCAAGTCCCCAGAAAACGACGCAGAGCAGGCGGTAAGTGAGAGCCAGCACGCTCCAGGTAATGAGGCCGGAGGCCAAAAGGGGGCCGGGAAGGCGCCAGAAGCGAAGGACGGGAACCGCCGCGAAAAGACCAAGGGCCACCGCAGCAACGATGTTGCGCTCCAGCGCAAAGCGCTCCAGAGCCGGAGCGCGGTTAGCCACGAAAACCCAGGCCACGAGAACCATGGCCAAGCCGACGCCGGCATACACTCCCGTACGAATCGCCGCGTTCTTGAAAACGTGGAGCCTGCTATACCCTGGGAGATGAGCGCGGACAACTATCAAAGCGAAGCTCCCAAAAGCTTGCCCAGTTCATAACCCGGATCTACGAAGAAGGTTGCGCGACTTCGGCGGCTACGCGAGCGGAGGGCGCGCTTTCGTTGCCGGAGCGGTCGACAGCGGTCACGGAGTACCAATAGCGGTGACCGGGCTGTACAGACGTATCACGATACGCCGGGGAGAGCAACAGATCGGGGGTAACAAGTTGACCTGGCGTGTCTTGCTGCTCACTTCTATAGACGTGGTAGCCGGCCAAGTCGGTTTCAGTATCGGTGGACCAGGAGAGATCGATCTCCGGTGGGGCATTTGGTTCAGCGCTGAGGACGGCGGCGACCAGGCCTTGCGGTACGGCGGGTGGGAAGATGTCGCGAGGAGTAACAGCCGCGGCGACAGAGTCGCTGGACTCAACAGTGCTGCCGTCTCCCGGAATAACTGCGCGAACGGTGTAGAGATAGGTTTTGCCGAAGTCGAAGGCGGTGTCGCGATAGCTGTTGGTTGGGGAAGAGGCGAGAAGAGCGAGCGGTGATTTCCATTTAGCTTGGGAGAGATCGTTTGGTGCGGCGGCAGCGGACGCGGGGTCGATTTCGCCACGGTACACGCGATATTCGGTAATGGCAGGGAGGAGATCGCCGGCGGAAGTACGCGTGGGCGCGGACCAGGAGAGCTCGACGGCGGGCTCTGTGACTTCAGCATGAACGGACGTGATGCGTTCGGGCACGGGGCGAATGCGCACGGTTACGGTGTTGGAGTCGGCAGAGGCGCGCTTGCGGGAAGCGCGGGTGCGGACGCGATAGGCGAGCGCCGCGCCCGGATAGGCGCGAAGCTCATCACGAGAAATGCGATTCATGACTTGCACCTTATCCGCGGCGCGATAGTCGCCGACGAGCGCGCCTGGAATTGTTTCGACGGTGCGATACGATTTCGCGTCGGGTGAGCCATCGGGCTTGAGCGTACCGCGCAGGATCTCGATGGAAGGAGTTTCGGTCAGGCGCTCGCCCGCGATGGTCTTGGGCGGCATGGTGAAGGTGAGCTGCACGGCATCACCGGCTTGCTGCGCGGCGAGGTCGGTGACCGCGACGGGAACGGGGGGAGAAGGCGGAGTGGGTTCGCCAGGCGCGCCGCAGCCGCCGGCGAGCAAGAAGAGCAAAAGCGAAAAGCGAATCTCGAAATACAAAATTGGCTGTCGCCGCCGAATCCTGAGGGCCTCGCGGTTCCGCGAATTTCGAGTTTCCATTTTCGAGTTCGGATTTTACAGGATGTAGCGGCTCAGATCCTGGTTCTTGACGATATCGGCGAGCTGCTTGTTCACGTAGGCGGAATCCACTTTGACGTTTTTCTTCTTGAGGTCTGGAGCCTCAAAGGACAGTTCGTCCAGAACTTTTTCAAGGATAGTGTGGAGGCGGCGGGCGCCGATGTTTTCCGTCTGCTCGTTGACGACGGTTGCGAATTTGGCGATGGTGTCGACGGCGTCGTCAGTGATGTTCAGCTTCACGCCCTCGGTTTCGAGCAGCGCGACGTACTGTTTGATGAGCGCGTTCTTCGGTTCGGTGAGAATGCGGACGAAATCCTCTTCCTTCAGCGACTGCAGCTCGACGCGAATGGGCAAGCGGCCTTGCAGCTCGGGGATGAGGTCCGAGGGCTTGGTCACATGGAACGCGCCGGCAGCGATGAAGAGAATGTGGTCGGTGCGAATCATGCCGTAGCGGGTGTTGACGGTAGTGCCTTCGATGATGGGCAGAATGTCGCGCTGCACACCTTCTCGGGAGACATCCGGTCCGTGGCCGGATTCGCGCCCGGCGACTTTGTCGATCTCGTCGATAAAGATGATGCCCATTTGCTCGGCGCGCTCGACGGCAGTGCGCGTAACCTGGTCCATATCGAGCAGCTTGTTCTCTTCTTCCTGAATGAGGTACTCGAAGGCGTCGGCGACGCTCATCTTGCGCTTCTTTTTCTGCTGCCCAAACATGCCGGAAAGCATGTC
>Ga0307475_10000923_pt1 | contig 17504 bp, 11 predicted proteins | sample atmos_gasesECM1C_FD_203317 | JGI IMG/M metagenome (GOLD analysis project Ga0307475, IMG submission 203317) | Hardwood forest soil microbial communities from Morgan-Monroe State Forest, Indiana, United States - atmos_gasesECM1C_515 | ecosystem: Environmental > Terrestrial > Soil > Temperate... | reverse complement strand
ACCCGTATTGATAGGGCGCTTTCCGCGTGTACGGAGCGGTAGCGATGTTGTCCTCGTTCCCGAAATTGTTGGTTGATATCGAGGGCAAGACATAGGGCAGCGATTTGACGTATGGAACCATCTTTTCGACGGCTGAATAAAAGGCAATACGGAGCGTATTGGCACCGGGCTTCAGGAGGGCTTTTGCAGGGATCCGCCAGCGGCGGAACATGTTGTCGGTGCTGAGAATCGCTTGGTCGTTGAGGTAAACATCCGCAAAGGTATCCAAACCATCAAACACTAAATCGACGTGATCATGGCTGAATGCGGCCGAATCGACTTGAAAGGTAGTTTGATATTCCCAATCGGTCTGGCCGATCCACTGTAGGCGGAACTCGTTATCTCGATCGAAGGGGTCGGGGATAAGGCCGTTGCGCAGCAAGTCGGTGTGGACCACGCCTGGAACCTGCGCGGGACGCCACTCCGTCATGCCGGGCTTATCGGGGTTTCCGATCGCCCGAAACTGCCAACCTGAATCCAGGTTTCGCGAAGATGGTTCGGCAGCTTCGAGCGGCAGCGCGCCTATCGCGGGAAATAGTAGAAACGCCAAAAGTGACAACGCTCTATTAGCCAGACTGCGGGACAATCGATGCCAAGTCCCTCTCATTTCAGCGCTCCTTAGTCATCGTTGTCGTACAGAGACATCTTTGGACCGCGGCACCTTCTTGAATGAATCTTATTTCGCTGTCACGGGTAGCGCGTATTCCAAACACAGCGCCGCTCCACCGGCGATGCCAGCGTCCTCACCGTAGTGCGCTCTGAGTAAGGGGATCTCTCGGCAGCGTGAAATGATGCAGTACTTCGCAATCCCATTGGCGATATCACCGAAGAATGGAGCCAGCATAGCCGCTACGCCACCACCGATGATTACCACATCCGGTTCCAGGAGATCTACGATGTTGCTCAGCCACAGTGAAAGCAGTTCGACCGTTTCCTGTAAAACCTGTTTGGCAAGTGGATCGCCCGCAGCGCACGCTCGGCCGACCATCTCGCTGGTCACGGCCTCGATGTTCCCGTTGGCGGCCTCAAGCAGGCTTGATCGACCTCCTTCTGACGCCAACTTGGTGCGTGCTCTGCGAGCGATAGCAGGTCCAGCGGCGAGGATCTCGATGCAGCCCGGCTTCCCGCATCCGCAGCGAGGACCGCGATAGTCGATGCTCATGTGTCCGCCTTCAGCGGCGGCGCCGGTCCGGCCGTTGTAGATGTGTCCATCAAAAACAATGCCAGTACCGATTCCTGTACCCAGGCCAGTGTAGAAGATGTGACAATATCCTCGACCCGCACCCCAATGAGCTTCAGCCAGGGCGGCTGCGTTGGCATCGTTCTCGATTTTCACCGGCACGCCATAGGCCTTCTCGATCTCCGCCGCCAATGGGAAATCGCGCCAGCAAGGAAGATTTGGTGGATTGATCACAACTCCCGTGTTCGGATCCAATGGCCCAGGCGCGCAGATTCCGATTCCGCTGATCAAACCTCGGGTTTTCGGGTCATTCGCAAAAAGGAGATCAATGGCGGAAACAACTGCGGCGAGTCCATCCTTGGCTTCGCGGTTCGCGACCATCGGGGTGCGAATTTGAGTTTTGATTTCGCCATTGCGTCCCACGAGGCCGGCTGCGATCTTAGTGCCGCCAATGTCCACGCCAACCACCCAAGGATTCTTCGTTTCAGCTTGCACTCTCACCGTTTCTCCCGAGGTCACGTAGCATGCACCGGTCTTGATCCCTTGAATCCGTAATAGACAATGTAGAGATAGCAGATTGCAGGTAGCAGGAACGCATGGTGGATTCCAATCCGATCCGCCAACGCTCCGACCAAGACCGGGATGATCGCGCCTCCAACAATTGCCATGATCAGAATCCCGGAGCCTTCCCCGGTCAGCGGTCCGAGCTCGGCAATGCCCAAGGTAAAAATGCTCGGAAACATGACAGAGTTGAACAGACCCACAAGGATAATGCTCCACATCGCAACGTGACCCGTGCTGAGCATGGAAGTAGACACCAAAAGGCAAGCCACGATTGCGGCCGTACCTAATACGATTCCAGTACGAACCTTCTGCAGGATTGCGGAGCCGATAAATCTTCCCACCATCGCGCCCAGCCAGTATAGGGAGACAAAACCGGCAGCCACTTTTTCTGAAATGTTTCCAATATCATGCTGACTGAAATAATTGACGAGGAAGCTACCAATCGAAACCTCTGCACCGACGTAAACAAAAATCCCAACTGCGCCGAGTACCAGATGCCGATATTTCCAGAGGCTCGTTTGCGGCGATTTGTCGCCAGCACGTCGCTCCGCCTCTGGAATAGGCGGCAGTTTGAATGTGGCAATCGTCGCCGCGAGCGCAATTGCAATAAGACCGAGCACCAGGTATGGCAATTTGATCGAGGACGCCTGGTGCAATCGATAAGCTTGCAGCACCTGGGCTGGCATTTGGCGAATCTCATCCATGCTCTTGGGTGCGGCGCTCAGAATAAACAAACCACCGAGATAGGGTGCGATCGTGGTTCCGAGTGAATTGAAGGCTTGCGCCAGATTCAAACGGCTGGACGCCGTCCTCGCCGGCCCCAGCACAGCCACGTATGGGTTGGCGGAGACTTGCAGCGCGGTGATGCCCCCGGCGAGGACAATTAAAGCAAAGAGAAATAGTGGATACGATGGCACACTGGCTGCCGGGATGAATAACAGAGCGCCAAGCCCCATGGTGAAGAGACCACCCACCATGGTCCACTTGTAGCCAATTCGCTCGACAAGTTTCCCCAGAGGAACGGAGAAAACAAAGTACGCCGAAAAGAAGGCGAACTGAATAAACATGATCTTCGCGTAGGTCAAGTCGAAGATCGGTTTCAGGTGCGGAACTAAAATGTCATTGAGACACGTGAGAAAACCCCACATGAAAAACAGCGTGGTGACCATCGCCAGTGCGGCTTTATAGCTAGAAGACGTAGTATCGCTGGGGGCGGGTGTCTGAAGATTTGTTAGGCCCATGGGATCAGATCGTTTCCATTAAATTTCCTGCGACTTTGTACATCTTAGGCGATCCCTAATTCTTTTTGCATTTCTTCCAGGGTAAAGCCTTTGGTTTCCGGATATACGAAGAGAACCACAAAAAACTGCACAACCATCATGAGCGAGAAGAAAACAAACGGATAAGCTCCGGAAGAAGCCGCCATCAGCGGGAATATCCCGGAGATGAGCGCGTTCATGAACCAGTGTGAGAAGCTACCCAAGCTTTGGCCCTTTGCCCTTACGCTATTGGGGAAGACTTCGGCGATGTAGACCCAGATGACGGCGCCTTGCGAGAACGCGAAGAATGCGATGTAACCAATCAGGAGCCAAAGCAGAAAGCTTTGGTGCTGTCCGGTGAAGAAAATTATCGACACTCCGGCAAGGCACACCGCTGTGCCCACTGAACCGACTAGCAAGAGGGTCTTGCGTCCGATCTTGTCAATCACTGACATCGCGAGCATGGTGAAGGCCAGATTGGTCGCGCCTACAGCTACCGCCTGAAGACTGCCTGATACTTTGCTGAAACCGGCGTGGGCAAAGATGTCATTCAGGTAGTAGAGGATCGCGTTAATGCCGGCGAGCTGATTGAACATCCCGATGCTCACCGCCAGGAAAATAGGAAACAAATACTTCCGGGAGAACAACTTTTCTGCTGCCTGCTTCTGTTCAACGTCAATGGACTCGACGATGGCCTGCAAATCCTGTTCGTAGTTTTCGTCTCCCGTCAGCCGCAGCACGGCTCTCGCTTCGTCTACGCGGCCTTTTTTTACCAGCCAGCGCGGGCTCCTGGGAATGGTGAACAACATGACGAAGAACACGGCCGCAGGGATTGCCGTCACGCCGAACTCCCAACGCCATTCTGACGCTCCAAAGCGCTGCAGACCGATCAGGTAGTTTGAGAAGTAGGCCACGAGAATACCGAATACCACGTTGAATTGAAATAATCCCACTAGGCGGCCGCGCAACTTCGCAGGCGCAATCTCGGCGATATACATCGGCGCAAGTACTGAGGAGCCCCCGATCCCGAGTCCGCCGATAAAACGAAAAAAAACCAGTGCACCCCAGCTCCATGCGCCCGCACAGCCCAAGCCTGAAAGCAGATACAAAATCGCCAATGCACGCAAGCTGTCGCGGCGGCCAAACCGCTCCCCTGGGATTCCTGCAAGCATTGCCCCCACCACTGTCCCCCAGATCGCGCTGGCGACGGTGATCCCCAGCAGTTTTGGCGAGAGCTGGTAGGCTTGCGTGAGTGTGCTCGTGGTACCCGAGATAACAGCAGTGTCGAACCCGAAAAGCAGACCGCCTAAAGCAGCCACCACCGTGCTCTTCGCCAGATACGCGTTTATCCTCATGCCGACTCCAATCGACAGGTTTTAGTCTTGAGGGCTTTTGCTTCTTCGACTGTCCAAGGTGGGAGCGCGCTCGGGCGACTGGCGACCAAAGCTCCGACGCGGTTGGCAAAGTCTCCGATTTGAGGCGCAGGCCATCCACTGCCCATGCCGTGAACGAACGCCGCCGCGAAAGCATCGCCCGCTCCGACCGTGTCCGCAACGTCAATTCGATAGCCGTTGGCCTCGCAATATTGATCGCCGATGAGCAATACACAACCTTTTGCGCCGCACGTTACGCAAACGGCCTCCCAACCAAACGTCTTGGCGTAACTTCGGCAGAATTCTTCCACCGAATCGCATGGTCGCCCAAACATCTGACAAATCTGCGTAACCTCGGTGTCGTTCAGTTTGACCACCGTGGCTCGCGACATGAGTTCCCGTACCAGAGAAGGTGTATAGGAATCCATACGGAGATTTACATCGTAAAAACGGCGCGCACCAGGAATACGTTCGAGAAGCCTTGCCGTTAGCGCCTTCGCGTCGGGGCTGATCTGATGCAGGGTCCCAAAATAGATCCAATCGGTTTGGTGCGACATGAGCGTTTCGAATTGCGATTCTGTAAGTTGTGGGAAATCGTAGGCAGCGGGTCGATGAAGAACGAAACTGGGTTGCCCGGCCGCATCCAATGTGACCGTCACGCTGCCGGTGGCATGCTCCGGATCTACACGCACGTAACGAGTCGAGAGACCCAGTTGCTGCATGTTTTCCAGAATCCTCTGTCCTCGTTGGTCAGCACCCACCGCGCTGATGAAGGAGACGTCATGCCCTAACTTGCTCAGGTGAGCAGTGAAATTAAAAGTAGCACCCCCCAAGTGCTCTTGATGCCCGACTATGTCCCACAACACCTCACCTATGCTGACAACGTTCACGAGCGGTCCCTTTGCGATTGGTCATTGCTCCGCGCAGCTTCGCGGATGCGGCAGTCAAAAGCTCGCACAGTATACGCCGCCTGATCGGCTATCGTGGGGCCGTTCTCGCAGTGTGATGAAAATCTCGCTGGCTTGCCGGGTGCTTAGGATTGGACGTAACAGCGCCGGAGACGAGATGATAAGAACCTGGAGCGAAGTCCAATGTCAACCAAGCATCGTAATGGAAGTCCAGATGTGCAAGCTGTGATTCTCGATTATGGAGAAGTCCTTTGCTATCGACCCTCATCGGAAGAGTTCCAGCGTATGGCAAATATTTTTGGACTCAATCTTGATTCATTTCGCACACGGTGGGAGGCAAGCCGTATCCTTATTGACCGGGGTGATCTGACGCCAGAGGCTTACTGGTTGAAGTTTGCTGAAGAGGCCAGGATAAAGCTTGAGCCGGAACAGGTTGAGAAGCTCTGCCGATGGGAAATCGAGATGTGGAGCAAAGCAAATCCCACCATGGTGGAGTGGTTGCTGAGGGTTAGTGCTGCGGGAATAAAGACCGGTCTTTTGTCGAACATGCCCGCGGATCTGGCGGCTCACGTGCAAGATAATTTTGACTGGATGAAGAACTTTACTTTTAAGACCTTCTCCGCTCACGTGAAACTTGTCAAACCCGACCCAGCCATATACGAGCACACCCTCCGTGGCCTGGGTGTGAAGGCTTCCGAGACGTTGTTTGTTGACGATCGTGAAAATAATATCGAGGCCGCGCGCACGTTGGGGATGCGCGCGATCCAGTTCCAATCGATCGAACAATTCAGGAATGATCTCGAAGTGTTGGGCTTTCCCGTCTTGCCAGTTGGGGACAAATGATGCTTCTGCGACCCAGTGATAAGATTGCGCGGAATTGAATGGTTGGGAATCGAGTTGTTGGCCTTGGGCCAACAGCTCTGCGTCAGGACTAGTGCCGTGATTCCTGTTTCTCGGGGACTTGCGCCTGACTTGGGTTGCTCTGCAGTCTTTGGAACTCCTGCATTTCACGCTGTGCCGCTGCTGTTTTCCCTTGTTTACGATAGAGGCTCGCCAGCGCGAAGTGTGCCTGCGCCGCGAGTGAACTTACCTTCTCAATGGAAAGGAGTTTAGTCCACTCTTTTTCGGCGACAGCGGTATCACCCTCGAGTGAAGCCGCTTTCCCTAGTGAATAGAGCGTCTCTGGCATATCCGGCATCAGTTTATCGGCGCGTAAGAGTTCCGCCCGCGATTCATGTACCTTGCCCTGTTCCAACAACGCCGCTCCCAAACGATAAGCGGCCTCCGCATTTCCTGGCTGCAGCTTGGTTTGTAACCGAAACTCTTCTTCTGCTTTTGCCCACTGGAAAGCGCCAGCGTAGACTTCGCCCAGTTCAAGGTGAACTTCGGGAACATCCGGTCGCAGGCGTAACACCTCGCGATACTCCTTTTCAGCGTCTGGCATGCGGCGCAGCACGAAGTAGTTTTCTGCCATCGCCTGATGTGACCGGGCGGAGTCAGGATAAGCCGCCAGCAAAGTGTCAATCGATTGCTTAGCGAGCAGGCCGCTCGCACGTCCCAGGTAATAGAGAAGATCGGGATCATTCGGCCGTGCCGCGAGCGCTGCCTGTAGATTTGAGACTGCGTCCTGCAGTCTTCCGACCTGGATCTCGGCAATCCCGAGTGCAGTTTTGTCCTGCGCGCGTTCCAAGTGTGGAATCGCCTCGACTGCGTAACCTTGAGTGAGCAGCGCGTATCCCAGCAAACGGTGGGCTGGGACGAGTTCCGGGCTCAGCTCCAACGCATGTTTGAGCGGTGGAATGGCGGCTCCGAAATCTTGTCTCTCCATGTAGGCCTGCCCCAGATGGATGAAGCCGTCCGCAAAGGCTGGCTCGATCTCGGTTACCTTCCGAAACTCAGCGACGGCAACTGCGAATTGCTGCTGCTTTTCCGCTTCAATACCGGCCTGCATGTGCTGAGCGGCGTCTGGGGATGCAGTCTGCCCTGCGAACCACAAGAGTAAGAGCGTGCGGATCACGGCTTCTCCGGTTCACAAACTTCCAGAAACTGGTCGGCGTGCACATCATTCAAGATCTGGTGTATGCCAGATGGCCACACGATTTCCACCTTAGCTTTTTCCGTCGTGCCGAGTCCGAAATGGAGGCGTTTGTCGCTTGCCGAGAGATAGCTGCCGGCTGAGGTTGCGTACCGTGTCTGACCGTTCACCTGCACACGGGCTCCAAAGCCGTCGCGATTGCTTCGCGTGCCGCGTAGCGTAATCACTAGCCAGTGCAGCTTGCCGCCACGGTTGAGGAACACTTGAGGATGGCCACCGAGGTAGGTCATTACCACGTCTTCCCATCCGTCGTTGTTCAAGTCGCCGAACGCAGCACCGCGCGCGGCGACAGGAATCGTTGCTCCGGAATCTAGCCGCTCGAATCGGCCGCTCTGATTCAACGCCAGCAGCGGCAGTTCGTGGTAGTGCAGTGATGGATCAATCTGTTCCACGTTATCCAGCACATGGCCCTGCGCAACGAACAAGTCTTTCCAACCGTCATTGTCGAAATCTTCCAAACCAACACCCCAGCCTGAGCTTCCACTCGAGAGCGCACCCAGGCCGGTTTCTAGACTGCGATAGCTAAAGCTACCGTTGCCATCGTTGTGGTAAACACCGTAAATCTCCCTGGGCAATTCGGTCACAATGATGTCCGGGCGACCATCGTTGTCATAGTCTTGAAAGACTACACCCATGCCCGAGAGCCGCCGGCCGTCCTCGGAAAGCGCCGCGCCGGCCTCGAGACCCAGTTCCGTGAAAGTGCCGTTGCCATTGTTGTGAAACAGGTATTGCTGCATACCGTCATTGGCCACAAATATGTCGGTGAATCCGTCATTATCGTAATCGGCGAATGCTACTCCCAGACCGCGTCCTTTTTTTGCGGCAATCCCAGAGCGCTGGCTTACATCGGTGAAGGTTCCATTGCCATTATTGTGATAAAGAATATTTGTGGTAGCTGGAAAGTCTTCGGGTGGGCAATAAGTGTGGTAGTTGCCGCCGCAGTCTTTACTGTGTTTCGTGTCCCATTCCATGTATCGGGTCACAAACAGGTCTAATTTTCCATCATTGTCGTAATCGAAAAACCCGGCCGACACCGACCAGCCGCCGCCAGCCACGCCTGCCTTTGCAGTGACATCAGTGAATGTGCCGTCGCCATTGTTGTGGTAGAGAATATTTTTTCCGTAATTGGTCACGTATAGGTCTGGATAGCCGTCATTGTCGAAGTCACCTACGGCCACTCCCATTCCGTAATTACTATCGCCGGCACTCGCCAAACCAGCTTGTTCCGTAACGTCGGTGAAACTGCCGTCCTTGTTCTGGCGATAGAGCCGGTTCCAGTAGCGCGGGTCGTGACGATCGAAGTTCTCCGGTGCTTGCATCGGACTGGTCACACGTCCGCCGTTTACGAGAAAGATATCCAACAAACCGTCGTTGTTGTAGTCCAGCAAGGCCACTCCCCCCGGCATGGTTTCAATCAGATATTTCTGAGGCGTGGGCGAATTCTGCAAGGTGAAATCCAACCCGTGCGGTTGTTTGATGTCGAAGACCGGTGCGCGAGGGGCCAGGGCCCACAGCATCAAAGCAAGAAAGAGACAAGATAAGCGCAGCAAGGTATTCAACAACTTGGAGTTCCCTCAATCACCGGGTACTTCGCGACGCAGCCCACTTTGTGCTTTCGGCAAAAATGCTTCCAGGCGATTACGCTCGCCGCGCTTTCGTACCTTGCTTTGCTAGAGATGCCACGCTTGGATCGCTTTCACTCGGGAAGCACGGTTTGGCTCTGGCTGTCGACTTACGGACGACAAGTTCCGGCTCGATGAGTATTTCCGAGCACGCCTGCCCAGGGTTCTCAATATGGTCAATCAAAGTGCGCGCGGCAATCTCACCCATTTTCAGCAATGGCTGACGCACCGTCGTAAGACTTGGGTTGCTATATGCTGCAGCCTGGATGTCGTCGAAACCAACTACCGAAATATCGTCAGGAACGCGCAGGCCGCACTCGTGGATTGCGCTGATCGCCCCGATGGCGGAATTATCATTATAGGCAAATAAAGCAGTGAAATGACGACATCGGCTAAGCAACTGCTTGGTAAACGGGTATCCCAATCCCGGCGTACTGCAATCGCCTTCTAGCTGGACCTCAAGCTCAGGCTTGCACGGAATGCCGAGATCCAGGAACACATCGCGAACCGCCTGCCAGCGGTCCGCTGAATCGGAACTGTCGGCAGGTCCCTTCATGACTGCGATCTCCTTGTGACCGAGCTCGATTAAGTGATTCAAGGCCACCCAAGCCGCCCGCCGGTGATCCAGCACAATGTTGGTGACGCCCTCTACGCGGCGATGTCCGGCAACCGCAACGGTTGTGAGCGGCAGCGGTCGCGTGATGGGTGCATCGACGGCGATAAAGCCCTCGACGCCTCGTTCCACGAGCAGATGGGAATAGGTTTCGAGTACCTGCTCGTCGTGACGATGATCCGCGATCAAAAAAAAGAACCCATGTTGCCGAAGATGTTGTTCGATGCCACTAATCACCATGGAGCCGTAGGCATCCCGAATTTGCGCGATCACACCAACCGTGAATGTGCGCTTTACGCGCAGTGAGCGAGCGAAAAAGTTCGGTCGATAGTTGAGTTCGCGAGCCGCTGCCAGAATACGATTCTTTGTGTGTTGCGGCACCGACGAAGAGGCTGGCGATTTGTTGAGAACGGCAGAAACAGTTCCGGGAGTGAGACCAACGCGCTCTGCGACAACTTTCAGAGTGACTCGACGATGTTTTCTAGTCGCGCCTTCTGCCTTGCCAGATTTCATTCAACCGTTCCTTCACCGCCCTGCCAAGTTGGCTCTATGGCCGTTCCCTCCGCGCGACTTTCCTGACAGGCATACATGCCTGCAAAAGCACACTCCAGCGCGGCGAACGCCATTAGAACATGACCGATCCCGAAAGCGCCAATAATTGCGTAGAAAATCGATATTTTTCTCTTGACAAAGCACGTTGCGTTGGCGCAAGCTGCGTGCCCATCGTGCAATAGTCGAAAAATCGTTTTGCTTGATTTGAAAAAATGCTGTGGCTCACGGGGAGTCTTCTATCCGGTACGAAGAGCGAGTCCCGGTCGTCCGCGGTCAGGATGAGAGTGCCGCTCTTTCGCACCAGAGTTGTGGAGTTCTCAGAATTGCTTGCGCACTACATCTCTTGAGTTGAAGGCGGTGCATATGCTTTCTCGCAGATTCTGGATGCAGCTTCTCTCGCTAACAACACTAGCCATGTTCGTATGCGTTTCCCTGCAAGGGCAATCCACCTACGGCACCGTCAGTGGCACCGCGACTGACTCCTCCGGAGCCGCGCTGCCGGGGGCGCAAGTAACCTTGACTAACACCGGCACGGGGGAAACGCGCACCCAGTCAACAGGAAGTGAAGGCTTGTACCAGTTTGTGAACGTGATTCCTGGCCAATACCGGCTGGAGATTGAGAAGGCCGGTTTTAAACACTACACGCACGCCAATGTTGTGGTCCAAGTGCAGCAGGATACTCATATCGATGCCGCGATGGCCCTCGGACAAGTCACCGAGACCGTAGAAGTGAGTTCAGAAGTGCCTTTACTGCAATCGGAGACATCGTCGCTGGGGCAAGTGGTGGAGCAGCGCAAGGCCAATGAACTGCCTTTGAATGGCCGCAACATTTTTAATTTGATTACGATCTCTCCCGCAGCTGTCGCGCAGGGTGGGTCTGGTGGCACACCGGTTGGCCAAAACCCCTTTAGCTGGGGGAACTACCAGGTTGGAGGTTCTTTCGCGAATGAGAGCGCGGAATACCTGGACGGTCAACCCCTGAACATTGGCTACATCAACCTGCCGATCGTTATTCCGACGCAGGATTCGATTGGTGAATTCAAGGTTCAGTATAACAACCTGGGCGCGGATTGGGGCAAGTTCGCGGGCGGGGTCGTGAACCTGAGCACCAAGTCCGGCACCAATTCCTTTCACGGCGAAGCTCATGAGTTCTTGCGCGCCAAAGTGCTGAACTCGAACGATTATTTCTTGAAACGATCAGAATTAGAGAACGGCAAGCCCAACGAACCGCCTCCCTACGTGCAGAATCAGTATGGGGTTTCCGGCGGCGGTCCAATCATTAAGGACAAGACTTTCTTCTTTGCGAGCTGGGAGCAATACCGGCAACGGACGGGTTCAGTCCTGACCACTACCGTTCCCGAAACAGCATTCCGGAACGGCGATTTTTCTGCGTTGCTTCCAGGAATCCAACTCTACGACCCCTATTCGGTGACAGCTTCGGGCACTCGCACAGCGTACCCGGGCAACAAAATTCCGACATCAGAGTTCAGTAAGGCTGCCACCGTCATGTGGGACAAGTATTTTACGCCTGCCCCCCCTACGGGTAGTGGTAGTGTCAACAACTTTACCTCGGCCACCAGTTCTGGCGGAAACACCAACGAATTTGTGGTTCGGGGCGACCAAAACATATCGAGTACGACCCGACTCTTCGGAAGGTTCGCCTACTTCGGGCTGCTTGACCTGCCGACCAACCCATTTGGAACTGGTCTGTGTTTTGACCGCTGCGCGGAAAATTACCACTCCAAGCTGCTGGCCATTGATTTGAACCATACTTTCTCCTCGAACACGATCTTCGACATTAATATTGCGGGCAGCCGCTTTGTCTACGCCCGTGCACCCATCCTTTCCGGTTACGACCTCACAAATCTTGGTTGGCCGGCCAGCTATAACGTCGCACCTGCTGTCATGAGGACTCCGCCCACGCCCGCCTTCCCCTTCAGCGGCGACGTTGGCAAGTCGCAGGGGAACAGCGCTATCGGTGACCACAACACTCAGTACAACATTACTCCGGCGCTTACCATTATCCGCGGCAAGCACACCTTCCAGGTCGGCGGGCAGTATGAATTGGGCCTGGATAATTACTTCCAAACTAACATCGCCAGCGGAGCGTTTGCATTCGACGGAAGCTGGACAAGAAGCGGTGGCGGTCCCGCTGCGTCCGGCGCAACCGGAGGATTCCCCTTCGCTGACTTTTTGCTAGGTCTGTCTCTAAACCAGGGCAGCTTCGTCAATCAGACGGAGGGTGTTGCCCAAGTTCCCGCGCAGACGCAGGGCAGGCAGACCTATCGCGCCTTCTACGGCAATGACAACTGGCGCGTCACCACCAAGTTGACCCTGAATCTTGGGCTGCGCTATGAGCTCCAAGGGGGCTGGTCGGACCGGTTCAACCGGCTAAGCTTCTTCGATCCCACTGTCGTGAACCGGACGGTTACGGGCTGCGGCGGCACGGTAGGTTCGGTATGCTTGGGCGATGCACTTCTGGTTGGCACGCCTCCGAACTCGAGCCGGAATAACATTCCTCTGGACAAAAAGCAGTTCTCCCCGCGGCTCGGGTTTGCCTATAGTTGGAACCCAAAGACTGTGATCCGCGGTGGATATGGCGTGTTCTGGATTCCGAACTACGTCTCCTTCGGTCTGAATCCTGATAATGATGTGATCAACCTGGCGACTACGCCGTTTACCGCCACGCTGGATGGTGGTTTGACTCCGGTGAGCACTTTGGACAGGTCCCTCTGTACCTTAAAACCCGGTACTAGCTTTGCCAGCTTCACCTGTACTCAGGCGGGGCCATTTACCGCCGGAGGGATCCTCCCGCCGCCCGGACGCGGTGGGAACACCTCGGCATTTGTGGCGGGATCCGGATCACCAACTTTGGCCCCGTATTTGAACCTCAAGCCGGCATATGTCGAGCAGTACAATCTGGACATCCAGCGCGAGTTCCCTGGCGGGATCTTCGTTGATGTGGCCTATGCCGGCTCTCACGGGGTACATTTGCCGCAGTACTCGACCCATCTGAACCAGATACCTGATAGCGCTGTTGCGCAAGCTGCAGCCCAGGCTGCGGCCGGTCAAACGGTCTCGATTGGGCAGACAATAAAAAACCCCATGGCTGGAACTAGCTCGAACGCAACCATCGGCGCCGCGAACATCGTTGCCGGTCAGCTGAATCGACCTTTCCCCCAATACACCGACCTAAATCTTGCCGGGTTTGGTTGCTGTGGCAGCACCTATAACTCACTGCAGGTTTCGGGTACCAAAAGGTTCCAGGGCGGCGGAACTTTGCTGGTCGCTTACACCAATGCAAAACTGCTCAGCAATACCGACACGCTTACCAGTTGGCTGGAGAATGGTAGCACCGGTGGCGTGGGACAAGTCCAGGACTGGAATAATCTCAACGGAGAAAAGTCTCTCTCCTCGCAGGACGTTTCGCAACGCCTCGTCATCAGCTACGTGCTGGACCTCCCCTTTGGTCGTGGGAAGAGGTTCCTCGGCGGCGTAAGCGGAGTGACAAGCAAAGTGGTTTCCGGGTGGGGAATTGACGGAGTCACTACGTTCCAGCGAGGGTTCCCACTGAAGATTGCCTGGGGTGGGCCGGCAACTCCACTGGAGAATCTCAATTTGGGTGTCTCTAACGTCCGTCCGAATGTCTTAGGAGGATGCGATAAGTCGACGCAGGGAAGCGGAGGCAGGCTCAATCAGTGGTTTAATGTCAACTGCTTCGGCAAACCGCCCGACTATGGATTCGGGACTGAACAGCGCGTGGATTCCTCACTGCGAGCCGCCGGAATCAACAACTTTGATTTCGCTGCCTTCAAGAGAACTGCGATCACGGAAAGAGTGGGTCTCGAGTTCCGCACGGAGTTCTTCAATCTGTTTAATCACCCGCACTTCGGCTTCCCCGGCACGAACTTTAATCCCGTGGCGGGCAACAACAGCGCAAACGGCTTTGGACAGGTGGCGTCATCGAATCCGGACAGCAACCCACGTCTGATTCAGTTTGCCCTAAAACTTGTCTTCTAAATCGTTTCCAATCAGCCGGGCTGGGCACTTTGCTCAGCTCGGCTTTTTTGTCCTTGCTGAGGCTATCTCACCGAGCACCAAGAGTTGCGGCCTTGCGCGCGGCCCTCCGTTCGAGTAGATTTCCTCCGACCCGCATGAGGAATGTCCCCGTCATCGACTACTCTGAGGCCAAGAAGATCATTGACCTGATCGTGGAAAAAGCTGCGCAAATGCAAAAATCCGTTGTAGTTGCCGTCGTCGACTCCCACGGTGAACTGATCGCTTTTGCTCGCATGGACGGCGCTCCGGTTTCTTCCGTCCGAATTGCTGCGAATAAGGCATGGACCGCCGCGCGGGAGCGGAAACCGACCAAGGAAATCGGAGAGAAGGTGCGGCACCCCGAAAAAGGGCACGACATTGCCTACTACGGCGATCCCAGATTTGTTGGCTGGGGCGGCGGCATTCCCATCTGGAAGGACGGCGCTGTGGCTGGCGCAGTCGCTGTCAGTGGTCTTTCGTCGACCGAGGACATCGCTCTGGCAACCTTGGGCGTCGAGCTGGTTACGGGCAAATAGTCGGATCGGGCTTTCTTGGGGTTATTTAGAAGGTCGCATAATCGGAGGATCGCAATGGTACGCAGGCTCCAATTTATTTGTCTGCTCCTCAGCGTGTCAGTTGTCTTACCCGCCTTGTGCCAGGTCTTCCAGCAATCGCAGGCGAACATCGAGACCCGCGTCGATTCACTCCTCAAGCAGTTGACTTTGGAAGAGAAAATCGATCTCATCGGCGGCGTCGATGATTTCTGCATCCGCGAAATCAAGCATATCGGCCTGCCGCGGCTGAAGATGGCCGATGGGCCAATCGGGGTGCGCAACTATGGCCCCTCTACGGTCTTTGGCGGCATCGGCGTTGCGGCAACGTGGGACCCCGAGCTGGCGCGACGGATAGGAACCGTGATCGGGCAGGATGCGCGTGCGCGTGGTGTGCATTTCATGCTCGGCCCCGGCGTCAACATCTATCGCGCGCCGATGAATGGCCGCAACTTCGAATACTTCGGAGAAGACCCATTCCTGGCTGCACGAACTGCGGTTGCGTACATCGATGGCATGCAAAGCCAGCAGGTCAGCGCCACTATCAAGCACTTTATGGGTAACAATTCGGAATTCGACCGTCACAATACCGATTCCATTATTGACGAACGCACCATGCACGAAATCTATCTTCCAGTCTTTGAAGCCGCGGTAAAGGAAGCACACGTGGGGTCCATCATGGATTCCTACAACCTTACCAACGGCCTTCACATGAGCCAGAATGGTTACCTGAATACGGACCTCGTAAAGAAGGAGTGGGGCTTCACTGGAATCTTGATGTCTGATTGGGATTCCACATATGACGGCCTAGCCGCAGCGAATTCCGGCCTCGACCTCGAGATGCCGTCGGGAAAGTTCATGAACCGCGCGAGTCTGTTGCCAGCCGTCAAAGCTGGAACGGTGAGCGAAGCAACCATCGACGATAAGGTCCGTCGCATCCTGAGCACCGCGATTCAGTTTGGATGGCTCGACCGCGACCAAACCGACCTGTCAATCCCGCTTCTGAATATCGCGGGAAAGCAGACCGCACTTGAAGCGGCTCGCTCGGGCATGGTCCTGCTCAAGAATGAAGGCAACGTGCTACCTCTGGAAAAGGGAAGGATCAAATCGATCGCCGTCATCGGTCCTGACGCGTATCCCGCCCAACCCGGTGGAGGGGGAAGTGCAGAGGCCAAGCCCTTCACACCCGTCAGCTATCTCGAAGGCATGGTGAAATACCTGGGCGACAACTCGCATGTCTATTACTCGCCGGGTATCAGCACACTTGATGAAATTTCAAAGCAGATGGAATTTACCCAGCCGACTGGGGGTCAGAAAGGCTTGAAGACAGAGTTATTCAATAACGCGGACCTAAGCGGCACACCTGCGATCGTGCGATACGACAAATACGTCCACTACGAGCCAGCCCGAGGAGCGAGTGGTGCGGATAGTAACGTCTCCGTTCGTTGGACCGGCTTTTTCACGCCGACTACTCCCGGCCAATATCTTGCATTCGTACAAGGTCCTGGTGAAAACGGTGGCTACCGGCTCTATATCGACAAGAAGCTTGCGCTCGATAACTGGAAGCAGTGGTACGCCTTCGTTGGAGAGGCTTCCATTACTCTCACCGCGGGCCCGCATGAGGTCGAACTCGACTACTACGCCAAGAGCGGATGGGGCAAGACCACGGCCAATCTCGGCATCGTCCGCCCCGAGACTCTAGTGAGTGCCGAGGCGAAGTCGTTGGCCTCTCATGCGGATGCCGTCGTGCTAGCGGTGGGCTTTGATACCGCCAGCGAGGGTGAAAGCGGCGACCGGACGTTTCGTCTCCCTCCTGGGCAGGATGAACTCATCAACCAAATCGCTGCCGTAAACAAGAGCACGGTCGTGGTCATGACCTCTGGAGGCGGGGTGGATATGACGGCGTGGGTCGATCGTGTCCCAGCGCTCCTCCAGGCGTGGTACCCGGGCCAGGAAGGAGGCACCGCGCTGGCACAACTCCTGTTTGGCGAGTTTAGCCCTTCGGGAAGGCTCCCGATTTCGATCGAGCGACGTTGGGAAGACAATGCCGTGCATGACAGTTACTACCCGAAGTATGGCGAGAAAAAGGTGAATTATAGCGAGGGCGTATTCGTGGGCTATCGCCACTTCGACAAGTCAGGCACCAAACCACTATTTCCATTTGGCTTCGGACTCTCTTACACCACTTTTACATACAAGAATCTGACCGTCTCTCCGGCTGCGGCTTCAGAGAACCAGCCTGTCACGGTGGCCTTCGATGTAACGAATGCCGGCACTCGTGCCGGTGCGGAGATCACGCAGGTGTACGTTGGTGATCGGCATGCTCCCGTACCCCGCCCCGTAAAGGAATTGAAGGGCTTCGCAAAGCTGAACCTCAGTCCCGGCGAGACCAGGCATGTTCAAGTCAAACTCGATCGGCGAGCTTTCTCCTATTACGATGTCAAGAACCGCAAATGGACGGTTGCACCCGGCGATTTCGACGTTTACGTTGCACGTTCGGCTGCGCAGATTGAACTGACTGGGAAGGTGGCCCTCCAGTAAGGGGACCTCAGGAATCGATCCGTTCTGCCGGACATTCGCCGGCGCATTCTCACTGTTGATTGCCGTCCAGCCTTACCCAATTGCGAGATAGAGCCGATCGTTCGAGGGCATCTAGCACTCGTTGCACGGCAACTGCATCTTCAAAATTGGGGTGGAATGTTTCCTTCCG
>Ga0307475_10000921_pt1 | contig 17543 bp, 12 predicted proteins | sample atmos_gasesECM1C_FD_203317 | JGI IMG/M metagenome (GOLD analysis project Ga0307475, IMG submission 203317) | Hardwood forest soil microbial communities from Morgan-Monroe State Forest, Indiana, United States - atmos_gasesECM1C_515 | ecosystem: Environmental > Terrestrial > Soil > Temperate... | reverse complement strand
GGAAGCTTGGCAAATCCGGCAAGCCCGCGAAGGAAGTGCTTGACTATTCGCTTTCTTTTCGCCTAAGGTAGAGGCGACGGCTGCGCATTCAAGCGGCGCTGCAATCGGAGGTTTCACCCATGGCCCTGACTAAGCGGCAAAAGGAAGTGCTCGATTACCTGGTGGCGTTCGAGACCAAGCACGGCTACGCGCCGAGCTTCGAGGAAATCGGCAAGGGCATGAAGCTGACCTCGCTCGCGACGGTGCACAAGCACATCACCACGCTGGAGAAAAAAGGTTTTATTCGCCGCGGCTACAACCAGAGCCGCTCCATCGAAATTCTGCAGCTGCCGAAATCGGTCAAGGACCAGGTCATCGAGCGCAGGGTGCAGGAGTTGCCGCTGGTCGGGCGCATCGCCGCAGGCCGTCCGCTGGAAGCGGTGGAAGAGCGCGAGACGCTTTCGCTTGGGGACTTTGCGCGCGGCGGCAATTCCTTTGTGCTGCAAGTCAAAGGAACATCCATGATCGAGGATCACATCATGGATGGAGACTATGTGGTTTGCGAGCAAACGCAGGTGGCCAATGCAGGCGAGATCGTGGTGGCCTTGATCAATGGAGAAGAAGCCACGCTAAAGAGATTTTATCGCGAAGGGCCAGGCAAGATTCGCCTGCAACCCGCCAATTCCGAAATGGCGCCGATCATCGTTCCCGCGAGCGATGTGAAGATACAAGGCCGCGTTATCAGCGTCTTGCGCAAGTATTGAGCGAACAGGGAGCTACGCCTCCCCAGTAGTCTGACTGGAACCCTGCCCGTCAAATCTTCTGCCGCATGCGTCCCTTTGAGCCGTCCGCAGCATCAAACTTGGTTATTGGTTCCTCGCGGCGCGATCGATCACGCGCAATTCCTGCCCGGCTGCTAGACTCGAACTGGCGTCTCACTTGTGACGTAATCATGGGAGGGGCGGAATTGTTCCCAAAATTAGCCGCACTGCTGGCCGTACTTGCGTCGACTCTCTTTTGGCCTGCAAGGGCTTCGGCATACTCAGTGCTCTCGCATGAAGCCATCATCGATTCGGCGTGGGACACTAATATCAAACCATTGCTGCTGAAGCGTTTTCCGGAAGCAACTCCGGACGAATTGCGCGAGGCGCATGGGTATGCCTACGGCGGCGCGATCATCCAGGACATGGGCTATTACCCTCACGGCAGCATGTTCTTCAGCGATTTGGCCCACTATGTGCGCAGCGGCGATTTCGTCCTGATCTTGCTGCGCGATTCCAAGGATTTGAACGAGTACGCCTTGGCCCTCGGGGCATTGGCGCACTATGCCGCGGACAACAATGGGCATCGCATCGGCACGAACCGCGCCGTGCCCGTCTTGTATCCCAAGCTGAAAAAGAAGCACGGTGACTCCGTGGCCTACGAAGACGATCCGCTCGCGCACGTCAAAACGGAATTCGGCTTTGACGTTCTCGAAGTCGCCAAGGGACGCTATGCGCCGGAAAGCTATCACGACTTTATCGGTTTCCAGGTCGCCGCTCCGCTGCTCGAGCAGGCTTTCCGTGAAACCTACGGTTTGGATTTGAAAGGCGTGCTGCAAAACGAAGAGAAACTGATCGGCTCCTATCGGCGAAATGTCAGCAAGCTTATTCCCCGGGCTACACGCGTGGCTTGGTCCCTCAAGAAAAAAGAGATCGAAAGCGATATACCCGGCATAACTCGGAAGAACTTTCTCTATAACTTGTCGCGCTCCAGCTACGAGCGCGATTGGGGAAAAAGCTATCAGCGCCCGAGTTTTTGGGACCGCTTCCTCGCGTTTTTGTATCAGATCCTTCCCAAAATCGGGCCGTTGCGAGTGCTGCAGCTCCGCACGCCTACGCCGGAGACGGAGCGAATGTTCCAGGCCAGCTTCAACGCCACCATGGACCGCTATCGCGACCTGCTGAAAGAAGAGGGCGAAGGACGCTTGAAGCTGCCGAACCATAACTTCGATGTCGGCGATTTCACCGGTCCGGGGGAATACTTTATGAATGATGACGCGCATGCCGAGCTGCTCGACAAGCTCGCCGCGCAAGATTTTGCCGATATGTCCCCCGATTTGCGCGCGGAGTTGTTGGACTTCTTCGCCGATCCCAACGCACCTTATGCTACCAAGCGCAAGCCGAAGGAGTGGAGCAAGGTCGAAGCGGAACTGCAGCGATTGAAATCCACGCCGCCGCGGCCGGTGAGCGCTGAGGCAGGGCCGGCTTCCTTCTGAGCGGAAATCTTTTGCTCGATAAATTTTGTTTGCCATCCGCATTGAAAAAACTCCTGCGCCATCGCGGCCCGCTCGTGTGAAAATGTAAAGTTTCGCGCCAGCATTGAGCCGCGTCTCTGATGACGAAGCTGAAAAACATCCAAAAGCTGCTCGCCGCCAACCGCAGCGAGATCGCTATTCGCATCTTTCGCGCCGCGAACGAGCTCGGACTTCGCACCGTGGGTATCTACTCACAAGAAGATCGCTTGGGCCTGCACCGCTTCAAGGCCGACGAGGCTTACCAGGTCGGTGCGGGGAAAGGCCCGGTGGAAGCGTACCTGGACATCGCCGGAATCGTCGCGCTGGCAAAAGCGAAGAACGTAGATGCGATTCATCCAGGGTACGGATTCCTCTCGGAGAATCCGGCATTCGCGCGCGCCTGCGAGAAGGCTGGCATCACCTTTGTGGGGCCGCCCCCCGCGCTGCTCGAGCTGCTCGGCGACAAGACCGCGGCGCGCAGACTCGCCACTTCCGCGGGGGTGCCGGTGCTGCCGGGCACCGAAGGGCCGATAAAATCGGCGAGCGAAGCGCAGCGAATCGCGCGCGAAATCGGTTATCCGGTCATTGTCAAAGCATCTATGGGTGGCGGCGGACGCGGCATGCGCGTCGTGCACGACGCCACGCAGCTTGATGCCAAACTCGAAGAAGCGCAGGGCGAGGCGCGTTCGGCCTTTGGCGATGCCTCCGTTTTCCTGGAGAAATTTCTTCCGAGCGCGCGGCACATCGAAGTGCAGATTCTTGCCGACCACCACGGCAATTTGCTGCACCTCTGGGAACGCGATTGCTCCGTGCAGCGCCGTCACCAGAAGGTAGTGGAGGTTGCGCCAGCCGCAAATCTGCCCACCAGCGTGCGCGGCGACTTGTGTGACGCGGCGTTGCTCATCGGGCGCAAAGCCAACTATCGCAATGCCGGCACCGTGGAATTTCTTTACGACGTGGATGCTGGCAAGTGGTACTTCATCGAAGTAAATCCGCGCATTCAGGTCGAGCACACCGTCACGGAAATGGTCACCGGCATCGACCTGGTGCAGGCGCAAATCCGCATCGCGCAAGGTTGTCAGCTTCATGATGAGCCGCTGTCGCTTCCGAAGCAGGAAAGCGTGCCGCTCTACGGCGCCGCGTTGCAATGCCGTGTGACCACTGAAGATCCCGAAAACAATTTCGCGCCAGACTACGGAAAAATCTCCACCTATCGATCTCCCGCGGGCTTCGGCATTCGCCTGGATGGCGGCACGGCCTACGCCGGCGCGTTGCTCGCCGCCTATTACGATTCACTGCTCGTGAAAGTGACCGCCTGGGGGCTGAGTCTTCCGGAAGCTTGCCGGCGCATGGATCGCGCGCTGCGCGAATTTCGCATTCGCGGCGTCAAGACCAACATCCCTTTCCTGGAAAATGTCGTCAATCATCCGCGATTCCGCGCCGGCGAAGTCACCACCGCGTTTCTCGACGACTCGCCCGAACTTCTTCGCATCGCCACTCGCGGCGACCGCGCCACCAAGCTGCTCTCCTATTTAGGCGACGTAATTCTCAACGGCAACCCGGAAGTCAAAGGAAAGCAAATCCCGGCAAGCCTGGAGCCTGCGGTCCTCCCGAACGTCCCGGGCATCGCGCCGCCCCCCGGCTCGCGGCAATTGCTGCACAAGCTCGGACCAAAAAAGTTCGCCGCGTGGGCGCGTAAGGAAAAGCGCCTGCTGATTACGGACACCACGTTTCGCGACGCGCATCAATCGCTGATGGCCACGCGCGTGCGCACCTCCGATCTTCTGGCCACTGCCAACGCCGTAGCGCAGCGGTTGCCCAATCTTTTCAGCCTCGAAATGTGGGGCGGCGCAACATTCGACACCGCGCTGCGTTTCTTACATGAAGACCCGTGGCAGCGCCTGCAGCAGCTCCGCCAACGCATTCCGAATGTCTGTTTTCAAATGCTGCTTCGCGGCGCGAATGCCGTTGGTTACGCCTCGTATCCCGACAACGTCATCGAAGATTTCGTCCGCGAAGCTCACGCCCAGGGCATCGATATCTTCCGCATCTTCGATTCGCTCAACTCTATCGAGAACATGCGCGTCGCGATCGATGCCGTGCTCGAGACTGGCGCCGTCTGCGAGCCGGCCATCTGTTACACCGGCGACATTCTCGACAAAAGCCGGCCAAAATATTCGCTGAAGTACTACGTCGGTATGGCCACGCAGCTCGAAAAACTCGGCGCGCATTTCCTGGCCATTAAAGACATGGCCGGCTTGTGCAAGCCGTACGCCGCTTTCCAACTCGTGCGAGCGCTTCGCGAGGAAATCGCCATCCCCATTCACTTCCACACGCATGACACCAGCGGCTTGAACGCAGCCTCCGTGCTGAAGGCCGCCGACGCTGGCGTGGACGTCGCGGATGCAGCCGTGGCTTCCATGAGCGGCGGCACCAGCCAGCCAAATCTTAACTCCATCGTCGAAGCTCTGCGCCACACGCCTCGCGACACGGGGCTCGATGTCGACGCGCTCAACGAATGCTCCGACTACTGGGAAACCGTGCGCACCTACTACTCGCCTTTCGACTCCGCCCCTAAATCAGGTTCCGCACGCCTCTACCACCACGAAATTCCCGGCGGCCAATACACGAACTTGCGCGAGCAGGCCGCAGCGATGGGTCTCGGTCATCGCTGGCGCGAAGTCGAAAAAATGTACGCCCGCGTGAACAAGCTTTTCGGCGACATCGTCAAGGTCACTCCCTCCAGCAAAGTTGTCGGGGACATGGCGCTCTTTCTCATGGCCAAAGAGATTACTCCCGAGGATTTGCTCAAGCTCGACGAGCACCATGATCTCTCGCTGCCCAATTCGGTGGTGGAAATGTTTTCCGGGGTGCTCGGTGTACCTCCCGGCGGCTGGCCCAGGAAGCTGCAAAAACTTATCCTTCGCGGCGCAGCCCCGCTTCGCGGCCTGCCGAGCGACAGTCTGCCCGCGACGAATCTCGATCACGAGCAGCAAGCTCTTGAGAAAAGAGTCGGCCACTCGATCCGTCGCGACGATCTCTTGAGCTGCTTGCTCTACCCGGACGTCTTCCTCAAATACGACAAATTCCATCAAACCTATTCGGACGTCAGCGTTCTTCCCACCGCCGCATTTTTCTACGGGCTGAAATCCGGCGAGGAAATCACTATCGAGATCGAGCAGGGGAAAACGCTCATCGTCAAATTCCTCACCTCCGGCGATGCGCATCCGGACGGCACGCGCACGCTCTTTTTCGAACTTAACGGCCAGCCGCGCGAAGTCAGCGTCCGCGACCGCGCGTTGCGCGTGGTCGAGCGCGCGCACCACAAAGCCGATCCCGCCGACCCCGGCCAGGTGCCGGCGCCGACCGCCGGCGTAATTTCCGGCATCGCCGTGCAAGCCAACCACGCCGTGGAACGCGGCGCTAAATTGCTGACCCTGGAAGCCATGAAGATGCAATCCAATATCTACGCGCCCATCTCCGGCCGCGTCAGCAAGCTGCTCGTCGCCCCCGGCCAGCACGTCGAGGCCAAGGATCTACTGGTGATGATCGTTCCGTGAGAAATCCTGACCTCCGCAAACATGAACAATTTCCCTCGCGCTTCCTGCGCAACCAACGCGACCTCATCGTCTATCTTCCGCCCGGCTATCACCAGCGGCCGCAGCGCCAGTTCCCGGTTCTCTACTTGCACGATGGGCAAAATCTTTTCGACGGCGCCACCTCCTTCATTCCCGGCATGGATTGGCACGTCGGCCAAACCGCCGACGATCTCATTCTCCGTGGCGCCGTACAGCCGCTCATCATCGTCGGAATTTACAACCTCGGAAAAGCGCGCATCTACGAATACACGCCCACTAAAGCGCCGCGCCTCGGCGGCGGCCGCGCCGACCGCTACGCGAAATTTCTCGTGCAAGAAGTGATGCCCTTCATTCAGCAGGAGTACCGCGCGCTCTCCGACGCGCGCGTCACCGGAATGGGCGGGTCATCGCTAGGCGGCTTGTTGTCGCTCTATCTGGGCCTGAAATATCCGCAAGTCTTCGGCCGGCTGGCAGCGCTCTCTCCATCCGTTTGGTGGAATCAGCGCGTCATTCATCGCTTCGCCGCCGCCGCCCCCGTCGAGCCGCGCCCGCGCATCTGGCTCGACATTGGAACAAACGAAGGCCCGCGCATCGTTCACGATGTCGAAGAATTTCGCGACGTCCTCCTGAAAAAAGGCTGGCAGCTCGACAGGGACCTCCATTACCAGCGCGTCGAAGGCGCCGGGCACAACGAAGCGGCCTGGGCCCAGCGCGTCGGCCCATTTTTGCAATTCTTGTATCCCGCGGCGGAGTCCACAGTATAATCCGCGATATTTTCGCGCTCACGGATTCGCCGGCATGACCGATCGCCCGCTCACCATTCTCTGCGTCAGCTCTTACGAAAAGGGCCAGGAATTTCTGCGCACCTGCAAAGCCCTGGGCTGCCGCGTACTCCTTCTCACCGTCGAAAAACTTCGGAACGCCGACTGGCCTCGCGAATCTCTCGATGACGTATTCCTCATGCCCGAGGATCTCTCCCAGCAGCATCTGCTCTACACGGTCAGCTACATGGCCCGCTTGCAACCCATCGATCGCATCGTCGCCCTCGACGAATTCGATATGGAGAATGTCTCCGCGCTCCGCGAGCACCTGCGCATCCCCGGCATGGGCCTCACCACCGTTCGCTATTTTCGCGACAAGCTCGCCATGCGTGCCCGCGCCAAGGAAGCCGGCATCCTCGTACCCGAATTCGTCCACGTTCTCAATTACGACGCCATTCGCGAATTCATGGCGCGCGTCCCGGCACCCTGGTTGCTCAAGCCGCGTTCGCAAGCCTCCGGCATCGGCATGAAAAAGATTCACAAGCCCGATGATCTGTGGCCCTGGCTCGACCAACTCGGCGATCAGCAATCTTTCTACCTGCTCGAGCAGTTCGTCCCCGGCGTCGTCTATCACGTGGACAGCGTGGTCTCCGACCGCGAAGTGCTCTTCGCTGAGCCCCATGCCTACGGTGCAGCGCCGCTCGACGTTTCGCATCAAGGCGGCGTTTTCACCACGCGCACTCTGCCGCGCGATGCCGTGGAAACCAAAACGCTGCTGACCGTGAATCGCGAGGTGATCGAGGGCCTCGGCTATCTTCGCGGCGTTACCCACGCCGAATTCCTGAAATCGCACGCCGACGGCAAATTCTATTTCATCGAAATCGCCGCCCGCGTCGGCGGAGCCTACATCTCCGACGTGATCGAAGCCGCCACCAACATCAATCTCTGGCGCGAATGGGCGCGCCTCGAAGTCGGCGCAGGCAAACAGCCCTACCAGCTTCCCGCCACGCGCCGCGACTATGCCGGCGTGATCGTCTCTCTCGCTCGCCAGGAACAACCGGATACCTCCGCCTACCAGGATCCCGAAATCGTCTACCGCGTCTCGAAGTATCACCACGCCGGCTTCGTGCTCAAATCCTCGAAGCCTGAGCGCGTCCAGCAGCTCCTCGACTCTTACTCCGCACGTTTCGCGGAGGATTTTCTGGCCATGCAGCCCGTTCCCGAAAAGCCCACTGCCTAATTCGCACAAAATTTCATCACGGGACTGAAGGTACAGGTGTATGCTGTCTGCCCGGCCTAGTAACTCTCTGGAACAGCTCTTGCACACGATATTTGCCGCGCTCCGTCCGGAGGTCTAAAGTTTTGCTCTACCCCGGCCGGAAATCTGTGTGGGGTGCTGCTGTCCCTTTGGGGAGGTCCGATGTGGGGGAATAAGAAGCCGGAAACGCCGCAAGCCGCTCCAGGGCCGCAGGCCGCGCTACCGGAGCAAAAAATTTCACAATCGAATCAAGCGCCGAAGCCTGCTCCGGCGACTTGGGAGGGAAAAACCGCGATGAGTACTGATGCTTTGCGTCCATTGGGTGCGACTGCGGACCGTGCAACCGCGCGGCTCGGGTCCAGCCTGCACGTGAAAGGCGAAATTACGGGCAACGAAGATCTGCAGATCGACGGCTCGGTCGAAGGACTGATCCAGCTCGACGAGCGGAAGCTGACCGTTGGCGCCACTTCTAAAGTGACTGCCGACGTCATTGCCCGCGAAGTGGTGGTCTATGGCAACGTGAAGGGAAATCTTCGTGCCAAGGACCGTATCGAAATCAAGAAGGATGGCTCGGTCGTCGGCGACCTGACCACCTCGCGCATCATGATCGAAGACGGCGCCTATTTCAAAGGCTCCATCGAAATCGACAAGAGCGCCGAGAAGGAATCCAGCCGCGGCAGCGCGTTTGCCAAGCCTGTTACTGCTAACGCCGGAGCGCCGGCAGCAAAAACCATTTAACGCTTTCGAGTCCGAGTACCTCCCCAACCGGCGCGGGCATCCAGCCCGCGCCGCTTTGTTTTTCATCCCCTTTTCTTGCCTCGCAACTACCGGGTAGCGCCGGCATCTTGCCGGTACAGTTCGCTGTATGTTAATTATCTTGATAATCTCATTCGGATATCAGGAAGAGATTGGGGCCGTGAATTTCGGTAGCGGTGCTGTCCGCAGCCGCGCCCAATCAATTCACAACCTCGCTCGCCAAAGAATCCGCCGTAGAACGGCCAAAGAATTTTCGTTCTCACTACCTCCGGCCTCACTGTCATTCAACTCGCCAACGTCCCGCTCTCCATCGGTACAGTTTCCCCTGCATCCGCCCTAGCCGCCGGCGGCACCACCCTGACCATCCGCGGCAGCGGTTTCCAATCCGGCGCTACTGTCACCATCGGCGGAAAATCCGCCGCCGCAATGTTCGTCGACATGAACACGCTGACTGTGACAACTCCGCCGCTAACCGCCGGCCCCCAGCAAATCCTCATCACCAATCCCAACGGCGACTCTGACTCCCTCGACGCCGCCCTCACCGCCAACTAGCCCAATTCCGGTCCTACCCAGTTACATCGCTTTGGGGTACACTCCGTTCGCCTCCCTCCAGGAGGGACCATGCCGCCGTTCTTTCGCGCATTTCGATTTCTCCCTGTTTTCCTCCTCGCCTCCAGTTTTCACCTGCGTGCGCAAGACATGCCCGTTCGCGTGGAAGCCATCCGCCTGATGGAGCGCGCCAATTCCGTCAGCCGTCCCAACCACTTCATGCCCAACCACCGCCAGGACCTGACGTTCCGCGCCTACGGCGTCGACGGCACCACCCAGGATGGCACCGCCAACACCACTATTTCCGGCGACATTGAGCGCTACGAATGGTTTCTCGGCAACTACCACGCCATCAGTATTCATTTCCCGGACAAAATCGTGCAGAACAACGAGTACCAGCCGACTCCGCCGGAAACTTTGGAGCTCGACCACCTGACGCCACTCCTCATCGGGCGTTTCGACAAGTCCGACACCATCCATTCCATCACCCCGGCCACGTTATTTGGCCGCCCCGCCAAATGCATTCATTTCGAAACCGTCAACGGACGTACTCACCAATCCAACGAAATTTGCGTTGACGCCGAACTTGGCACCCTCATCCGCTGGAACGTCGGTGAGGACCTCATCGAGGACACTGACTACTCCTCCTTCGAGGGCATCTTGGTCCCCACCCACATTCGCCACTACATCAACGGCAAACTGCGCATGGAGATCGAGCAGAAATTCAGCGTCATCGATGGTCCCATTGACTGGGCGGCGCTGACCCCGCCGAATCCGCAAACGCTTCGTGCCTGCCAGCAATACCGCCGCCCCTTCATTCAGTCCGCGCCGCAGCCGGCCTCCGCGGGTCCCGGACCCTGGTATGACATCCAGGTGCACAGCGTCATCGGCGAAGATGGTCACATCTACGAAGCTTCCGTGCTGCCGGCCGGTAGGGACGATCTCGAAAAGCAAGCCGTTCAAATCGTCTCCGCATGGGTTTTCTCCCCAGGCCTGTGCAACGGAAAACCCATCCCCGTAGGCGCCGACCTCGTCGTCCACTTCCCTCCGCAATAACCGCGTCCGTGTTTTTGCTGCGGACTTCTCCCACGTCGTCTAATGTCCAGTCAACCCTCGACTGGAAAAGGCAGCACCGCGATTTTTCTTGTGGCCATCCTGACTGCAAGGCGAGTAGCATCAGCAGCCGTCGCAGGAGACTTCTCAGTGAAAACGAAAACCAAGCTCCGCCGCCTCACGCGCGCTCGAAAAATTTCGGTTTGCGCGGTCGCTCTCTCGACCGCGCCCCTCACTTTCGCCCAGACCTCCTCCAGTGCGCCTCCCGACGACCACGTCGTGCAGCAGCGCGTCGATGCTCTGCTCAAACAAATGACCCTTGACGAAAAAATCGGTCAGCTCAGCCAGCTTTTTGATTTCGGCAAAGTGAAACCCATCGAAGACGCGGTAGTCAACGCGCGTGTAGGCTCGCTGCTCTTCGTCACCGACCCGATCGAGATCAACCGCTTCCAGCACCTCGCCATCGAGCGGACCCGTCTGCATATTCCGCTGATCTTCGGCTACGACGTCATCCACGGCTTTCGCACCATTTTTCCCGTACCGCTCGCCATGGCTGCTTCCTGGGATCCCTCCATGGTTACCGGCGCACAAACGATCGCTGCCAAAGAAGCACGTTCCGTCGGCATCGCCTGGGCCTTTGCGCCTATGCTCGACATCGCTCGCGATCCGCGTTGGGGCCGCGTTGTGGAAGGCGCCGGCGAAGATCCCTATCTAGGTTCCGCCATGGCCGCGGCACAAGTCCGCGGATTTCAGGGCGACTTCATCGGCTCACCCGATCACATCCTCGCGTGCATGAAACATTTTGCAGGCTACGGCGCGGCCGAAGGGGGCCGCGATTACGACGCGTCGAACATTCCTGAGTCCCAGCTTTACAACGTCTACCTCCCGCCCTTTCACGCCGCTGTCAAGTCCGGAGTCGGCTCGGCCATGAGCGCCTACATGGACCTCAACGATGTCCCTGCCACCGGCAATCGCTGGCTGCTGCATGACGTCCTCCGCGATCAGTGGAATTTCACAGGTTTTGTGGTCAGCGACGCCAACGCCGTGAAGAGCCTGGAGAAACACGGCTACGCAAGAGACCTCTCCGCCGCCGCCCTGGCTGCCTTCAACGCCGGCGTCAACATGGAAATGGCCATCGACTTCACGGCCTACTCGCGCAGCCTCGCCGCCGCCGTTCAGAGCGGCCAGATTACCGTGCAGCAGATCGAAGCCGCTGACCGTCCCATACTCGAGATGAAAATTCGCCTCGGCCTCTTCGAGCATCCCTACGTTGATGTGGCCCGCTCTCAGCAAATCCTCGCCACGCCGGACCATCGCACCGTGGCCCGCCTCACCGCCGAACGCTCCGCCGTGCTCCTCCGCAATGAAGGCAAGCTCCTGCCGCTCAACAAGACCGGCTATGCGAGCATCGCCGTCGTTGGTCCCCTCGCCGATTCGCAAATCGACATGCTCGGCTCCTGGGCCTTCCAGCAAGATCTGCAGGAAACTGTCACCGTCCTCAGCGGTCTACGCAACAAACTCGGCCCGCAGACGAAACTCAGCTACGCGCCCGGCGTCCAACTCCGCCGCAAGTTTCCGTCCTTCTTCGACGATATTGTTCACCTGAAGTCGTCCCCCGCTTGGACACCGCAGCAGGCTAAGGACGAAATGTCCAAGGCCGTCAGTCTCACAAGCTCATCCGATCTCACCATCCTGGTCCTCGGCGAAGCGCAAAATATGAGCGGCGAAGCCGCTTCCCGTGAATCGCTCGATCTTCCCGGACAGCAAGAGCAACTCCTCGAAGCCGTTGCCGCAACCGGCAAACCCGTCGTGCTCGTCCTTCTAAATGGACGCCCGCTCAACATCAAGTGGGCCGCTAAACACATTCCCGCCATGCTGGACGCTTGGTACCCTGGCACGCAGGGCGGCAACGCCATCGCCAATCTGCTCTTTGGCGATGCTGTTCCCGGTGGCAAGCTGCCCATCACCTGGCCGCGCGATGTGGGCCAGTTGCCGATGAACTACGCGCACAACACCACCCAAGCTCCGGAAGATCAGGGCAAGCGCTACTGGGATGAAGAGAGCACGCCGCTCTATCCGTTCGGTTACGGCCTCAGCTATTCCACCTTCCGCTTCTCCGATCTCAAACTCAGCCGCTCGCAGCTCAAGCCGGGCGAGACGGTCGAGGTCACCTTCGACGTCGAAAACACCGGCGCATCCCCGGCCGACGAAGTCGCTCAGCTCTACATCCATCAGCGCTCCGGCAGCGCCTCGCGCCCCGTCCGCGAGCTCAAAGGTTTTGAGCGCATCACGCTGCCGCCGCACGCGAAGAAAAACCTGCGTATGTCGCTCGGCAAGCAGGAGCTAACCTACTGGAGCACCGCGAAGAAAGATTGGACGCAAGAACCCGCCACCTTTGATCTTTGGGCCGGCGGCAATTCCGAAGCGTCTCTCCACTCCACCTTCGAGGTCGTCCCTTAATCGACGCGAGAGACGGACGGACAGCTCGTCCGTGCATAATTTTTGCAATAGTAAGCAGTAAAGAACTCCGCCACAAGAATGCGCTAGGCCGCGCAATCTTCTTCCGGCTACGATCGAATCAAGCATGATTGAATTTCAAGCCCTTCGCCGCGAATACGGAGATCTCGTCGCCGTGCGGGATCTGCAAGTGTCCATTCCCGAAGGCGAGGTTTACGGCCTGATTGGTCCCAACGGGGCCGGAAAAACCACCATCATCCGCATGGCTTGCGGACTCCTCACGCCCACCGCCGGACATATCACCATCTCCGGCGTTGACGTCCACCAGCATCCCGAACTGGCGCAAAGTCACATCGGCTACCTCTCCGATTTCTTCTCCGTCTACGACGACCTCAAAGTTTGGGAATACCTAGACTACTTCGGCCGCGCCTACAAAATGCCGGACTCGCAATTGCGCCCGCGGATCGACGAAGTCATCCAGCAAGTCGGCCTTGAGGTCAAGCGTGACGCCTTCATTCGCGGACTCTCCCGCGGCATGAAGCAGCGCCTCGGCATCGCTCGCGCCATCATCCACAAACCCAAAGTGCTCTTGCTCGACGAGCCCGCCTCCGGCCTCGATCCCAAAGCCCGCGCCGACCTGCGCAACCTCCTCCTCGCCTTGCGCGCCGAAGGCGCCACGCTTCTCATCTCCTCGCACATACTTCCCGACCTCGAAGGCTTCTGCACCTCCATCGGGGTCGTGGAAAAGGGCGTCATGGTCCGCAGTGGCACGGTCGCGGATATCTCCTCGCAGGAATCTCAGCACTTCTGTGTTGTCCGCCTGAGTTGGGTCGGCGAAGCTCCAGTAGAGCAAGTCCTTTCCTCCATCGACAAAGTTTCCGACGTTGCCATCCGCGGCTCTGAGGGGCTTTTCCGCTTCGCCGGCTCCGATGACGATCTCGCCGCTCTCCTCCATCAATTAGTCACCCACGGCGTCCGCATCCTTTCGTTCGGCGAAGTGAAGCAGACCATCGAAGATCTCTATCTCAAGCTCTCGCGCAACGAGGTGATGTAGTGCAAGCCCTTTGGCGCAATCCCGAGTTGATTCGTCACGCTCGCGCGGACTTGCGCCCCGCGCGAATGGCTACTGCCGCCGCGGTCTCCGTTCTCCTTTGCGCTCTTCTATTCTTAATGTTCTATCATTCGAACGACCCTGCAGCTTCAGCGCCCGGCGATCCCGGCATTCCCGTAGCTCTCTATACTCTCCTCGCTTCCCTTCATGCCCTCCTGCTGTGTCTCTGGTGCCTGTCTTCCTGTGGCCAGGCCATATCCTCCGAGCGCTCCCTGAAGACCTTCGATTTCCTTCGCACCACCCGCCTGACCTCCCGGGAATTGCTTCTCGGCATGGTTTTCGGCGCCCCTCTGATGGCCTATTTCGTGCTCCTTTGCACCTTGCCGTTCACGCTGATTCTCGGTCTCTACGCCGGCATCTCCCTTCTGGCCATGGCCGCGACGTACCTCATGCTTCTCCTCCTTGCCGTGGTCTTATCCCTGGCCGCACTCGCCATTTCGATGATGACGGATCGCCCGCGCGCCGGCGAACTCCTCTTGCTTCTGGCCTTGTTTGGTTTTCCCGCTTGGGCTTCCGTGATCGGCGCAAGCGGCAATTCCCCTTTCCCCGGCTTGACCGCCATTCTGGTTATCGTGGGCCTTCTGCCGCTTTACCACGTGGCTCCCGATCCGTACATGCCCATCACCCAACTCACGCATGTGCCCTTCTTCGGTTTCCAGGTCCCATCACTTCTCGTCAGTGTTGTCCTCTACCTCAGCGTTGGCGCCTGGCTGCTTCTCATCCTCCTCCGCAACCTGAAAAAAGATCGCGAGGACATTCGCCTTCTCTCGCGTTGGCAAGTCGTCGGCCTCACCGCCTATCTCAACGTCCTCCTTTTCGCGCTCCTCGATTTGCGCACCATCCATTCGAAATCTTCCAATCCCGCTGATTCGTCCGCTTCGGATATTGCCCTCGGGTATCTCGGTCTGAATTCTCTCATCCTCTATGCCGTCGGCTTGGCCTCGCTCACCACTCCCGCCCGCTTGCGATCCGGGTGGGTCCGCGCGTCGTCAAGCGCTGCGTTCTATTGGTCGGAGGATGGTCTGCCCTGGCCCTGGATGGCCGCTTCTGCGATCGCCGCCTTTCTCCTCTTTGTGCTGGAGGCGCTCGTGGCCAGGCCTTTCATTCCTTTTTCGGAATGGTCCGTTGGCGGGCTCGCGGTAGGTCTTTTCGTTCTGCTGGTTTTTGCCGTGCGCGACGTCTTATTTCTGCAGTGGTGCGCTTTAAGGGGTTTCCGGAGTCCTGCGGTCAAAGGCATGCTCTTCTTGCTGCTTTATTACATCACCGCGCTCGCTGTAACCGGCTTCTTCTTTCATTCCGGTATCGCCTGGTTCACTCCATTGGGCGCGTTCGGAGACCCTGAACTCGGCGCGCCCCCTTCCGTTTTTATCGGCGTCGTTCTCCAGCTCGCAGTAAGCGTTTACCTCTCGATTGCCATTCGTCAGCGCCTGGCGCCTTCTCCCTCTACCCCCGCTGCCTCGAATGCCTTAGCATCCTGATAGCTCCGCGCCCGCCCAGACCCGTTCGGTTATGCATCTGTGAGAGGGTGCAGAGGGATTTTGCATTAGATCTCGCTTCGGCGGAAACGGTCAATCAGGTGAGCGCATGCGCGGACGGTGACGGCCATCATAGTAAGCGTCGGGTTCTGGCACGCAGACGACACAAAGCTCGCTCCGTCCATCACGAACAAGTTTTTTACGTCGTGCGCCTGGTTGAACGCGTTGAGCACAGACTTCTTCGGATCGTTCCCCATGCGCGCTGTCCCCAGTTCGTGTATGGCCATACCCGGCATCTCAACGCGCGCTTGCACGCGGATATCTTTCGCGCCCGCCGCTTCCAGCATTTCCGCCGCCGTGGCCCCAGCATCCTCCATTAGCGCGGCTTCGTTGTCGCCATGGGTCATGCAAATGCGCAACGCAGGAATACCCCAGGCATCTTTTAGATCGCGGTCGATCTCACAGTAATTGTCCCACCGTGCCAGCGATTCACCGAAAGCTCCGAGGGAAATCTCGTACACGCCTTCTTTCACAGCCTTCTTGAACGACGCTCCGTAGCCTTCGGCACTGAAGTTGAATCCGGCCCCGGCCCCGCCCTGGTAACCATAGCCACGTATGAACCCCGAATGCTTGTTGCTCGAAGGAGTGTTCCGGAAGCGAGGGATGTAAATCCCGTTGGGCCGTTGGGGCTCGTTCGCATCGGGAAGAGTTTTGAAATCTGGCAGACGACCCGAGGCTCCTGCACCAACGACATGATCCATCAGGTAACGCCCTAGCGCACCACTCGAATTTGCCAATCCATTCGGATATTCCCGCGTAGACGAGTTCAGCAAGATGCGAGTGGATTCCAATGCCTGCGCGCAAAGTATCACCGCTTTTCCGCGGACCTCCTTCACCTGCCGGGTCAAGCGATCTACATAAGTCACTCCGCGCGCCTTGTTCGGCTCAGTGTCCATGTTTACATGGCTGACCACTGCGTTGGTGAAGAGCGTGCAGTTGCCGGAGCTCAGCGCATCCTTGACGGTCGTAAATGGGCTGCTGAAGTAGGAAAACGTGATGCATCCGCGTTCGCAAGGTCCGCAATAGTGGCAGGCGAGACGTCCATTGTGATTTTGCGTCAGTACCGCCGCGCGCCCGATCGTGACCGTGTGCCCGAACTTCGCTTTGACGCGTTCTCTTAACTGAACTTCTCCGCAGCTCATTTTCATCGGCGGCAGGAATTGCCCGTCGGGCAGCATCTCATTCCCCTCCGCCGCTCCGCTGATGCCTACGTACCGCTCCACGATGTCGTAATACGGAGCAAGATCGCCATAGCTAATCGGCCAGTCGTCGCCATACCCGTCGCGGCGCGCCGCCTTAAAATCGCTATCACTCAGGCGGTAACTCTGGCGGCCCCAGACTAGCGATCGCCCTCCTAACACGCGCAGCCGTTGCCATGTAAATGGCTTGCCGGGCGGTGTGCTGTACGGATTCTCCAGATCGTTCACAAACCACTCGTAGTTGTACTCCATACACGCGTAGCATTGCTTTTGGATGGGCCGCGTGCGCACTACCTCTGGCGAGTGATCGCGGTATTTGAGCTTGAAAGCCGGCATGTGCTCGGTAAACTCTTTCGGACTGACCGCGCGGCCTGCTTCGAGCAAGGCAACTTTCAGTCCCGCCTCCGCAAGTTGTTTCGCGGCCCAGCCGCCCGTGGCACCCGATCCCACAACCACGGCATCGTAGGTTTGTTGCAGAGCGTCCTGCGCTGTGTGATTCATGCTCATTTGTGATTCCCTTTCGGATGGTCACAGCCTTCATAGCTGCCGTGCGCAAAAGCGCCGTCCCACCCGAGTTCCCGCTCGCCAATCTGTGAGCTGTAGTAGGCAGTCATGATGCGCTGTTTTAGCGCCTCAAAATGAGCGTGACCCGTATCGGGCACTGCATCCCTTTCACCAGTCCATCCACTCGCATTACGCGGATACGCCAGCGCGTGCAACAAAACATCTTGGTCTTCTCGCGACAGGTAGCGAAACGCTGCTTTGAAACGCCGCATGCTTTCGCCATCCAGATATCCGAGAGAATTCAAGAACCCTTGTTGCCTTTCGTGCGTCTCCGCAGCCAGGACAAGATCGATGTAGCGATTCACCAGTGCTTCCTTGGCGCCGGGAGTGTCCGTCGCTGGGATCATCAGGTCGCTAAGCACAATGAGCGTTTCATTCTGGTGCTCGTCCAAAAAAAGCGGCTTCCATCCTGGTGCCGCGAGATCTTTCGAGGCGTCAACACCGCTTTGCGCCGGTGTCAATTCGGAT
>Ga0307475_10000920_pt1 | contig 17557 bp, 15 predicted proteins | sample atmos_gasesECM1C_FD_203317 | JGI IMG/M metagenome (GOLD analysis project Ga0307475, IMG submission 203317) | Hardwood forest soil microbial communities from Morgan-Monroe State Forest, Indiana, United States - atmos_gasesECM1C_515 | ecosystem: Environmental > Terrestrial > Soil > Temperate... | reverse complement strand
GCCGTAGGCCGGTGGGCCGCCTCCGAGGGCTACAAAGGGGCCGATGAGCTGATTCGCGCCCTCGCAGATCTTCGTTCGGCCGTTCCGGACTTGCATATGGTGGCTGTCGGAGGAGGCGACGATCTCGCGCGCCTTCAAAAGCTCGCCTCCGATCTTAGCGTTTTAGACCATGTCCATTTTCTGAACGGCCTATCGCGGGAAGAGATCGCGGCCTGTTACGCGGAGGCTGAGATATTTGCATTGCCGAGTACAGGCGAAGGGTACGGACTCGTTTTCCTCGAAGCGATGTCCTTCGCCAAGCCGGTGGTTGGAGCCGCGAGCGGCGGCGTAACAGACCTCGTTCAAAACGGCGTCAATGGCCTTCTCGTTCCCCCGCGGGATACGAACCAGCTTCGTCAGGCCCTCGAGCGCTTGCTGAAAGACAGATCGCTCGGCAAAGAGCTTGGAAGGCGAGGCGCGGAAATGGTTCAACAGCAGCATCGTTTTGATGTCTTCGCTGGGGAGCTGGAACGGATTCTGGAAGACTGCGGACTGGATTCCCACCTTTGAGCGGAGTACTCTTAGTCGTTTCCCTCTTGCTGTGACGACCTTGCCCACGACTGGATCGACGAATTCTCCGATGCTCGGCCACGCCACAAAGCCGCTTCGAATCCTCAAGACTGTTCAGTCCTACTTCCCTTTTCAAGACCGGGGTGGGCCTGTAGTGAAGGTGCGCGCGCTTGCCCGCAGCCTCGCGGAGCGCGGGCACCACGTCACTGTGCTGACGGCCGACTTGGGATTTGGCGGTCGAAACGGGTTTGGCATGAAGGTGGAGCGGTGCCAATGGGGCTGGCGGGCTGCCGATGACGGCGTCGAAGTCATTTACCTGGCGAGCTTCGGACATTATCGCGCTCTCACGGTAAATCCTCGCGTGATAAGATTTTGCTGGGCGTCACTTGGGAGATTCGATTTAGTTCATTTCTACGGTCTGTATGACCTGCTGGGTCCCGCAGTTAGCTACTCCTGCAGGCGTCAGGGGATTCCCTATGTGATTGAACCTATGGGAATGTATCGCCCGATCGACAGAAACTTCCAATTGAAACGCTTGTGGCACCGCAGTCTCGGGCGCGAGTACTGGCGGAATGCTGCGCAAGTCATTGCGACCTCTGAGATGGAGCAGCAGGAGCTTTTGGACGACGGCGTTCCTTCCGAGAAAGTCGTCGTGCGATACAACGGAATTGACCACGTGGCGCCGTTCCCTTGTGGAAGCTTCCGCGCGAAATGGCGTCTGCCGCCAGACGAGCCGCTGATTCTCTTCCTCAGCCGGCTTATCCCGCGCAAAGGCGCGGATGTGTTGATCGAAGCTTTCGCGCAAGCCTGCCCGAATTCAGGGCGACTTGTAATTGCAGGCCCCGAGGGAGAGCCTGGCTATCGCGCGTATCTCGAAGCGGAAGCGCGGAAGTCTGGAGCCGAAGCGCGCATTCTCTTTACCGGCCCTCTCTATGACGAAGAAAAGAGGGCCGCTCTTGCAGACGCAGACGTGTTCGCGCTGCCATCGCGCTACGAGAATTTCGCGAACGCTGCCGCCGAAGCGATCGCCTGCGACGTGCCGGTGATTGTCAGCGAATTCTGCGGCATTCGCTCGCTCGTCGAGGGGCGCGCGGGACTGGTGATTCAGCCGGAAAGAGATACACTGGCTGCGGCACTCCGCCAGTTGTTCTCTGATGAGGCTCTTTATAACAGGCTCAAGCAAGGATGCCCGCAAGTAGCAGCGGAGTTGAACTGGGATCGTTTGACCGAACAGATGGAAGGCCACTACGCGGCAGCAATGGCGCGGAGCAATGGGTTTCACTAAGCTAATCGCATCGCTCGAAGATACGTCTCGCCCGGCCGCCGAAAACCAACGGCTGCGCCATCCGCTCTACTACACTGCGTGGTATGTGGTGAATTCTTTACTGATCATCGCAATCCTCTTGGCCATCTACTCGGCGGGCTGGGAATACTCGACTCGGAGATACTTGAGAGGGTTCTCGGACGCCATCGTTCCGGCGACGGCGTCCCCTCATGAAAAAATCGAAGCCATTCTCCAGTGGATGGAACGCGGCCCCACACGTCTGAACGGCGATCCGGGTGAATCTGCTTTTGAGAATCGGGATCCCACCGACACCTTGAACTACGAAGCACTACTCAAAGTTTGCGGAACAGCCACAAACGCCTTCATCAATCTCGTGGATAGCGGAGGGCTGGTCGCCCGCCGGCTTCTCCTTGTTGACGCCAATCAAATGACAAAGCATGTTGTGGCGGAGGTTCTGGCTGATGGTCGTTGGATTGTGGTGGACCCGGCGTACCGGGTCGTTCTGCGCGGAACAAACGGCAATGCGCTCACTCGCAAAGATCTGATGGACGCGTCAATCTTTGGCGCGGCGACGCGGGGGATTCCCCGTTACGATCCTTCATACACATACGATCGGGTCACACATATCCGGCTCGCTCGTCTCCGGCTGATAGGTCCTGCGCTCGGAGCTCTGTTGACCCGAGCGTTCCCAGGCTGGGAGGACTCGGCGATTGTCACGCTTCTATTGGAGCGAGAGTCGTTTGCCGCGATGGTTTTGGCCATCTTCCTCGCAATGTTCCTGGGGACATTGCGGGTTGGTATGCGACTTTACGGCGAAAAGCGGCTCGGGATCAGGCGACGTCGGATACGGCAGCGGTTGTTTCAAGCGTCGGAGGCTTTCTTCAAGATCTCCAGCTGACGAATGCGAATAGGCATGATGACGGCATTGGGGAACAGGAACTAGCTAGGCTTGATAATGAGATTCGCGACTGCGTAGAGTAAATCCATTGCCACCATTAAGGACATTCCAACGCCAAGGCAGGAACAGCCAATCAATAGAGTCACGGTGTTTTTGTGCGTTCACCAATGCAATTTTGACGCGACCGGCGCCAATAGACCACGGGTATGTCGTCTTTGTGACCAAAGGGTTCCCTTCGCCTCGTTGGGATGGCCGCCCTACTTTTCACGATATAATTTGTGCTGGCAGATAAACACGGCGGCATAGTCCGAGAGATGGTTCAATCCTCCACCTCTCCAGCTTCTTGAGCCAGCTGCCGCTGGTGTTGAAGGTATGGGGCGAAACTGCCCGTTGGTCACCTTTCTCGGAGGCCCCGCTAGGTCATGTGCGGAATCTGCGGCGTGATCGGAATGGAATCGAGGGAAAAGAGCGAAGCCATTGTTCGACGGATGATGGCCGCGCTCGTTCGTCGTGGTCCGGACGGGGAAGGACTCGTTTCGGTGCCGCCCGTCGCCGCCGGCTCGCGCCGTCTCAGTATCATTGACCTGCCTGGCGGCGACCAACCAATCTGGAACGAAGACGGAACGCTGGCAGTCGTATTTAACGGTGAAATCTACAATTTCGGCGAACTTCGCGAGTACCTCGAATCAACGGGCCACCAGTTCCGTACGCGCTCCGACACAGAAGTAATCGTCCACGGCTACGAAGAGTGGGGCGAGCAATGCGTCGAGCATTTGAAGGGAATGTTTGCGTTCGCAGTGATCGAAATGCCGCAGGGCCGCACGGGCCGCGCCACTCGAGTATTCATCGCCCGCGATGCACTGGGAATCAAGCCTCTCTATTACGCGATGGAAAATGGCGCTCTGCTTTTCGCGTCGGAAGTCCGCGCTCTTCTCGCGAGCGGCCGCGTTCCCGCCCAGCTTTCTGCCGAAGCAGTTCCTTCTTATCTCTTATTCGGCTCCGTGAGCGAGCCGATGACGCTTGTCGAAGGCGTGATGTCGCTTCCTCCCGGGCATTCGATGAGCATCGCAGCGGCTGGCCCTGTTCGCGCTCCTGAACCGAAGCTTTTCTGGGACTCGCCTCACTCTTCAGCGCAATCAAAGCCCGCAGCGCACACGGAGTCCGATCCTCCCGCTCGGCGCGTTCGTTCTTTGCTTGAAAATGCCGTCCGTGGACATCTAATCGCAGATGTCCCGGTGGGCATATTTTTGAGCAGCGGACTGGATTCGACCGCGCTTGCCGCGCTCGCCAGCCGCGTTCAAGGCGGGATTCACACGTTCACGGTTGCGTTTCCTGACGCCGAATTCAGCGAAGCGAAACAGGCGCGGCGAACCGCACAGGCTCTCGACACGGAGCACAGCGAATTTATTCTTTCACAACAGGAGATGCTGACGCGGCTCGATGAAGCAGTCAGCGCATTCGACCAGCCCAGTATGGACGGCATCAACACGTATTTTGTTTCCTGGGCCGCGCACGAATCAGGGTTGAAAGTTGCATTGTCCGGCCTGGGCAGCGACGAAATCTTCGGCGGCTACACATCGTTTTCAAACACACGCCAGGTTTCGCGTCTTGCGAAGATGGCTCGCTCTTTTCCAGCACACTTCCGTAGATCGACTGCATCCATCATCACGAACAGGGGATTCTTCGGCTCTTGGCCGGATCCAATGCGAAAAGGAGTAGCAGCCTGGGTTAATCCCGACGCCCTGCTGCATCCTTACTTCTTCACGCGTTTGCTTTTCACGCCGCAACTCGTTGAATTCTGGTTGGGTGGCCGCGCAAATCCCTGGAACGAATCGTCCTGGGCACACTGGCTCGCCGACGCCGCTCGCCAGGCAAAAAATATGGACGGGTTTACTGCGGTGTCGTGGCTCGAGTTGCGCTCGTATTTGGTCAGCACTCTCCTGCGCGACACCGATGCAATGAGCATGCGGCATTCGCTCGAGGTGCGCGTGCCATTTCTCGATTCGTCGCTGGTGGAATATGTTCTCTCGCTGCCGGAATCCGCGAAGCGCAGGCACGCACAGCCGAAAGCCCTGCTGGTTGAAGCGGTTCGCGATCTCCTGCTGGAAGAAACTATCTCTCAGCCCAAGCGCACATTCACGTTGCCCTGGGAAAACTGGCTGCGAGGGCCGCTCGGCGGAAACGTCGCCGCCGGACTGGCCGATTGGTCTCCGGCGCTCGAATCATATGTTGCCGGGAGCGTGGCGCTCGGAGTCTGGGAGGATTTTCTCGGCGGACGCACGACGTGGTCGCGTCCATGGGGACTATACATTCTGAACGAATGGGCGAAACGGAATCTCCGCGGATCCGGCAAGCCGGCGACGGAACTGGGAAGGGTCGCTGCGATTTCGAGTTTTTGATCCGCAGGTTGGGGCCGAGCGAGACATTTGGAATGATCATTCTGGGAATCAACGCGTACCACGCGAACGCCTCAGCGGCGATTGTCGCGGACGGCCGCCTGCTGGCTGCGGTGGAAGAGGAGCGCCTGAACCGCGTCAAATACGCCGCGGGCTTGCCCGTGCGAGCGATTCAGTACTGTCTCGATCAGGCAGGGCTAAAGCTGGAGGAAGTGGAGCACATCGCGATTCCGCGCGATCCCCGGGCGCGTTGGCAAACGAAGCTTCGCTATGCGATCCGCATGCCAAGGTTCGCGCTCGATCGCGCTCGCGTGATGGCCCGCTTTGCGGGCATCCGCGAGGATTTAGCCGCAGCTTTCGAAATTGCGCCCGAAAAAATCAGCGCGCAGTTTCACCGGATTGAGCACCACATGGCGCATCTGGCCAGCGCGTATTTCGTCTCTCCCTTCGAACGCGCTGCCGTTCTATCCGCGGACGGCCTTGGCGATTTTGCCAGCGCGATGTGGGCCATCGGCGAAGGTCCGCGCATGCGGCCGCTCGGCGAGATAACATTTCCGCATTCGCTGGGGATGTACTACACCGCGCTTACGCAATATCTGGGTTTCTGGAAATTCGGCGAAGAATACAAGGTGATGGGACTCGCGGCGTACGGCGAGCCCGAATTCATCGATGAGTTCCGCCACATCGTTTGCGCCGACGCGCCGCTTTCTTTCCGCCTCGGCCTGAAATATTTCATTCACCAGAGCCAAGGACCTGATATGTCTTGGCGCCAGGCCGATTGCACGCCGGTGTTGGGGCGCCTCTTCTCGCCATACCTCGAGCAGAGGCTGGGGCCGGCCCGAAAGACGGAAGAGCCTCTCGAGCAACGGCACCGCAATCTGGCGGCAAGCATGCAGGCCGCCCTCGAGGAAGTTCTCATCGCGCACTGGAACGCCCTGGCGAAGAAGACAGCAGAGAAAACGATTTGCCTCGCCGGCGGTGTGGCGTTCAATTGCGTCGCGAACGCGAAAATCTTGGATCAAACTCCCTTTGATCGCGTTTTCGTGCAACCGGCCGCGGGAGATGCGGGGCTCTCTGTGGGAGCCGCATTTGCCGTGCACCATCAGATTCTCGGCCGCCCCCGCGAATTCACGATGGAGCACGCCGGATGGGGGCCGGGGTTCCCTGCGCAGAAAATTCGCGGCGCAATTGAAAGTCTAAATTCCGCCGGCGATGAAGTGCAAATCGAAGAACACGAAGAAGAGGCATTGCTTCGAGCGACGGCCCATCACATCGCCACAGGCAAAGTTGTCGGCTGGTTTCAGGGACGCGTCGAGTGGGGGCCGCGCGCGCTGGGCAATCGAAGTATTCTGGCCGATCCCCGCCGTCCCGAGATGAAAGAAATCCTGAATCGCCGTATCAAGCATCGTGAGACGTTTCGCCCTTTCGCGCCTTCGATTCTCGAGGAAGCCACCGGCGAGTATTTCGAGAAAACGCACCCTTCGCCGTTCATGACGTTTGCTTATTCCGTGCGGCCGGAGAAGCGCTCGGTGATTCCAGCGCCGACGCACGTGGATGGCACCGCGAGGCTTCAAACGGTGAACCGCCGCGCGAATCCGTTTTATTGGAAGCTCCTGCGGGCTTTTGGTGATCTCACCGGCGTGCCCGTGGTCGTGAATACTTCCTTCAACGACAACGAGCCGATTGTTTGCCGCCCTGAGGAGGCTCTTGATTGTTTCCGCCGCACGCAAATGGACGTCCTCGTGATGGGAAATTTTATCGTCGAGAAAAAGTCTGCGCATCGCTTGAGCGAAAACGGTGAGGAACGATTCGCGAAGCGCGCCGAAATGGGATGAAAGCCGCCGAAGGCTTCCCTCGGCTTTACTCAGGCTCGGTTTTCGCCGGCGCGTAAACTGGGGATTGCCGATGCACATTCTGCTACTGAACGAATACTATCCTCCCGACACTTCCGCCACGGCGAAAATGGCGGCGCAGGTGGCGGAGACCCTTGCGCAGCAACATCAAGTGACGGTTTTGGCCGGCCGCCCCTCGTATGACCCGGAAGAGTATTATCCGTTCGCTCTGCTACGGAGTGATGTTCGCAACAATGTTACGGTCGAACGTGTTGGCTCCACGGTATACCCGCGCCACCAGATGCGGCGCCGAATCTCGAACTACTTGTCCTATCTCGCGCTCGCCGTTCCACGCGCCCTCGCAATTCACGCGGATGTTGTCCTCGCGATGACCGACCCCCCGGTCGCGGGAATCGCCGGGGCATACATTGCCCGGCTCGGCGGCCGGCCGTTTGTCTACAACATTCGCGATCTCTATCCCGACATGGCTGTGGGCGGCGACATCGTCCGGCCCAGCCGGTGGGTGAAACGATGGGAACGGATGCATCGCGGCGCGCTGCGTCAGGCCGCTCGCGTGATTGTACTGGGCGACGACATGCGCGATCGGATTCTCTCGAAGGGCATCGATCCCGAGCGCGTCGTCGTCGTCCGCGACGGCGCCACCTTTTCCGTTTCGTTGCCGGAGCGCAGCGATCCCGTCGTGCAGGAAATCCGCTCCGGTTTTCCGTTCGTCGCCCTGCATGCCGGAAATCTTGGTTTTTACGGGGCTTGGACCACGCTGCTCGAAGCCGCGGACATTCTGCGCAACGAAAGCGCAGGGCTTGTGTTCATAGGGGACGGGGCAAACCGTGCCGCGCTCGAAGCCATGGCCGCGAATTCACCGAATGTCCGCTTCCTGCCGTTCCGGCCCCCCGAGGAGGTGCCGCACGTGATGATGGCAGGCGATATTCATATCGTGACCGTGAGGCGGGGCCTCGAAGGTGTCGTGGTGCCGAGCAAGCTCTACTCGATTCTTGCGGTGGGGCGTCCGGTCCTCGCCGTAGCAGCGGCGGAAAGCGACGCGGCCCGCATCGTGGTGGAATCGGGTTGTGGCCTTGCCGCGGATCCGGACGATCCCGCGGCCGTTGCGGCGGCCATTCGCGAGCTGAGGAATGATCCCGCACGCCTCGCCGGCATGAGCTGCCGTGCGCGGGAAGCCGCGGAAAAATATGCTAGAGTAAATGAGTTGCGGCGATTTGCCGGAATTATCGAAGATGCGGCTCGAGAAAAAAATGGAGGACGTCATTTGGACCTGTAAAAAGGTGCTTGTCACAGGTGGCACGTCCTTCATCGGCTCGCATCTCCCGGATACACTGGTGGAGCGCGGCGCGCAGGTGCGCGTGCTGGACGACCTCACGAGCGGCAGACTTGCGAATATCAAAGGACTGGTATTTTGCAAGCAAGCAAAACCAGGTGCGCGGCGTCCTGGACCAATGCTGAGCGCGCGTTGACGGGAGCTTCGCAGAAATGACGATTCCTCCGTATCTGATTGCGTTTGGCGTGGCGTTGCTGGCTTCGCTCGGACTCACCGTCCCGATCCGCCACCTCGCCTTGCATTACGGGATGGTGGACAAACCCGGTCCGCGAAAAGTTCACGTGAAGCCGATCCCGCTGCTCGGAGGCATCGCAATTTATCTCGGCTTCGTCCTTGCAATCCTTTTGACCATTCACGCCGCAAGCCTGCAACAGATGATTGGAATATTGGCGGGCGCGACCCTTCTTGCAATTGTGGGCTTCCTCGACGATGGCGGCCTGCTGCATCACCAGGTGAAACTCTTCATCGGGATGCCCATCGCCGCCTTGTTCTTGATCGCCACCGGCATCCGCGCGCAGTTTTTTTCCCAATTTCTGCCGGGGACGAGCGGCGCCATCCTCGATGGATGTTTCACCGTCTTTTGGGTAATGGGAATCACGGCGGCATTCAGTATCCTGGACCACATGGACGGTCTGTGCGCAGGCATTGCGGCGGTCGGAGCGGCCTTCTTCACTATCTCGGCTGCGCTGGGTGGGCAAATGCTGGTGCGGACCCTGGGCGCTGCGACGCTGGGAGCCGCGCTCGGTTTTCTCCGCTGGAATTTCAACCCGGCAAAGATTTTCATGGGCGATGGCGGGGCCATGTTTCTCGGCTTCTTGATGGCCACACTCAGTTTGAAGGTCCGGCCCGACGGGGCACAGTTTCCGGCCGCATGGATCGTCCCCGTTCTGATCCTCGGCGTCCCCATCTTCGATACCGCGCTCGTCTCAATTTCCCGCGCGCGCCGCGGCTTGCTTCCCTTCACTTCGCCGGGCAAGGACCATACGGCGCATCGGCTTTCGAATATGGGTCTTGGACACCGCGGCGCTGTGCTGGCCCTCTATTGCGCGGCAGGCGTATTCGGGTCGTTGGCGCTTCTCGTTCCTCGCATTTCAAATGGCTCGGCATACTTGCTCGTGGGAGCTTTGGCGGTATTTGGGCTCGTAGCGGTGTTGTTCCTCGAAAGCGTGCCTTACGAACGTCAGGCGAAGCTCCAGAAGTCCTCTTCTGTCTCTTAACTGGCATCTATGTTTTTCTCGGTCTTGCGCTTTGGCGGCAGCAACCCCGTGGGATATACTTCTTCACCCAGCGTGGTGAGGCGAGATTTAGCCTCGAGAGGTTGTCAGGATCGGGGAATAGGGGGTCTCGATTTGGCAGCTCTCCCGTTTGTCGTTCCTCGCAAGTTGACTTTTCGATGGGGCCGATTTTAGCAAACGAATATGAAGTCAGAACTCGACGCGAAGAATAGTTCTCGTTCCTACTCTCGCCCAGAGGCGCAGAGCATCGCCGTCATCGGCGGGTCTGCTGCCGGTTTGTTTACGGCCGCTTTGCTGGCGCGGCGGCGATTTCCGGTAAAGGTTTTCGAGCGGATCGATGCGCTCGAGCCCGAAGCCCGCACTCTCATTGTCACGAATCATATGCGGGGATTGCTGGGCCGCGCGGCGGAATCCAGCATCGTAAATGAGATTCGCCGCTTCGAGCTTTTCACCGACGGCCGCGCCGCCACGATCTCGCTGAAACACCCCGATCTGATCGTCGAACGCCGTGCCTTGATCCAGGGCATGGCGGAAGAGGCTCGCTGCGCCGGCGCCACTCTGGAGTTCGGCAGGCGCTTTAGCTCCCTTCATCCCAACTCAAAGGGCTTGGTGTTCGAGGTGGAACGGTGCAGCGACGGCTCTCTCGAGGAAGTCCACGCGGACACGATCGTGGGAAGCGACGGGGCTTCGAGCTGCGTCGCTCGCGCGGCTGGATGGGAACCGCCGGAGACGGTTCCGCTCGTACAAGCAATCGTTCCGCTCCCGAAGGATATGCCGTCCGATACGGCACGCGTCTGGTTCGTGCCGCAGGATACGCCGTATTTCTATTGGCTCATTCCCGAATCTCCGACGCGCGGCGCTCTCGGCCTCATCGGCGAAACGGGACCTCAGACGCGGCAACATCTCGAGCGCTTCCTGGAGAAGCGGAAACTGGATCCCATCGGATTTCAGGCGGCAAGGATTCCTGTCTACACCCGCTGGGTACCCGTGAAACGCCAAATCGGCGGTGGATGCGTGTATCTGGTGGGCGACGCGGCGAGCCAGGTGAAGGTAACCACCGTTGGGGGGATTGTCACGGGCTTTCGCGGAGCCCTGGGCGTGGCCCAGGCTATCGCTAACGGCGGAGGCAGCCGTGAGCTTCGAAAACTGCGCCGCGAGCTGAATCTCCACTTGCTTCTCCGCCGTTCTCTCCACGATTTCCAGCAATCCGACTATAGCCAGTTGGTGGACCTGCTGAATGATCCGGCCAAGCAATCGCTCGCAGAACATTCCCGTGACGAGGCCTGGAAGATTCTTTGGCGTCTCTGTTTGCGGCAGCCACGTCTGGCTCTGCTCGGATTGCGCGGCCTGCTGGCCCGCCGCCCCTTCCGAGAAGAGCCCGCATAGGCGTATCTGCCTATAATTCCTCCTTCTGACGAAACGCCAGGCCAAATCGTGAGCGACGCCAAAAATGCAAGGATTCAGTCTCGGCGGATTCTCTTGCTCATCATGGTCGTGGGCTTGCTCTCGATCGCGGGCATATTCGCCTTTCGCGGCGCTGGCCGTTGGCTGATTCGCGAAGATCCTCTGACAAAGGCGGACCTGATTGTCGTTTTAAGCGGATCCATGCCGTACCGCGCTGAGGAAGCAGCCACAATCTATCGGATGGGCTACGCGCCGGAAGTATGGGTCAGCCGCCCTGAAAATCCGGAAGCGGACCTGCGCGAGCTTGGAATTCATTACGTGGGAGAGGAAGAGTACAACCGCGACGTTCTCATCCGCGAAGGGGTTCCCGAGGCCGCCGTACATATATTTCCGGAAACGATCTCCAACACCGAACAAGAAGTGCGGGAAGTTTCCAGAGCCATGCAGCAGGCACAAAAGACGAGCGTGATCTTCGTGACTTCGCCGGAACACACGCGTCGCGTACGGAAACTATGGCTCGCTCTCGTGGGAAGGAATCCGGCTGCAATCGTCCATGCGGCGCGGCATGACCCGTTCGACGCGAATCACTGGTGGCGAAACACGCGCGATGCTCTTTCGGTGGTGCGGGAATTTCTGGGCCTTCTGAACGTGTGGGTTGGGTTTCCTGTAAAACCGCACGCCCGCTGACGCTGAATTATCTCGCTCGCAATTCTATTTCTCGCCTCCCAAAACAGCGATGGCGGTGGGCTCCAGAATCTTCCATCGTTCCCATTCGGCCTTCTTCCGCAAATCGCGAACACAAAGCTGCCATTCGAAACCCGCGCTTTCATCCTCATGCCCGTAAAAGGCTTGCCATGACGCTTCATTCGCTGGAGCCCGGAATTCTGCTTGTCGTGATCGCCAGCTTGCGGTGCGTTGTAACTCTGGAATTCTGCCAGTCCCGGCGCATCCAAAGGAACGCGAAAGAACACGGCTCCGTCTTCGCCGGATTTTCCCGCGTGACCATTCCCCGAAACGGACGGAGGAAGATGGCCCCGCAGCTCGAGAGAATTCGAGTGGAACAAGAGTTCCAGCGACGACGGTCGCTCCGCAGCATGGCGCGCCCGTGCGAGCGGAATCTCCCAGAGGATGATCGCTTCGCCCCCCTTCGTGCTCTCCGCATAGAGATCGAGCGAGCGCGTCTGCCAGCCTGCCGCCTTGCTTTCGGGCAGGACCTCCGTGATGGTAGCGACGCTATGTCCTCGCCAGCGCTCGATCTTCACGGAGGCGGGAACGCTTCCGATCGCGCGGATGAACCGCAGATCTTCCGCCGCGATGCCCAGTGCTCTATTCCAGAAGGTATCGCTCAGCCGGAAGGAAAAAGTGAATACCTGCTCAAGAGGAGAGGGCGCGGCTTCATTGATGCGGCGTAAAAACTCGGGGTCGGCTACATCCTCGATATCCCGCAAACGCTCGGAGAGACGCGCTATCGTCCCGGACTGTTGCCGCAAGAGTTTCTGCCAGTGTTGCGCCAGAACGTAAAAGACGAAACCCACAATTACAGAGATGCCCAGGGCTGTCCAGAGAATCTCCATGCACTCGCCTTCCGGGTTGAAAAAAGCAGGCTTCTTCGGAACAGCGCGATTCTACTACCAAATACTCTCCCTCTTCTACCCGTTGACCTCTGTTGTCAGATTCACCTTTGCGATAGGCAGCGTATGTACGAAAATACCTGCATTGCCGTCCAGCTTGTTCTGCTTACTCGGGAGGGACATTGAAGATTTCTGTGATTGGCGCCGGCTATGTGGGCCTCGTCACCGGCGGATGTCTTGCCGAAGTGGGGCACGAAGTTGTCTGCACGGACAGCGACACGGCAAAGATTCGAACTCTCGAAGCCGGCCACCTCCCGATTTATGAGCCGGAGCTCGAAAAAGTAATCGCCAAGACGAGTCGGGAAGGCCGGTTGAGATTCACCGCAAACCCGGCCAGCGCCGTAGCGGCTGGAGACGCCATTTTCATCTGCGTTGGAACGCCCCCGCTTCCGAACGGGGACGCCGACCTGAGCGCCATTGACCACGTCGCGCGGCTGATCGCCACCGAGGCACGCTCACCGAAGCTGGTCGTTGAGAAAAGCACTGTCCCGGCGCAAACAGGGCAAGAGCTGAAGCGCGCGTTGTCTGTGTACGGGCGAAAGAGCGGCTTGTTGTTTCGCGTGGCATCGAACCCGGAATTCCTCCGCGAAGGGACGGCCGTCGAAGATTTTCTGCATCCGGATCGTATCGTCGTGGGTGTTGAGGACGACACGGCCGAGCAGCAACTCAAAGAAGTCTACCAGCCGATTCTCGACCAAAAATTCAACTGCCCCGTGCACGCACCGGCATGTCCGGAAGGCCCTGCTCCCGTGTGGCTCCGGACCACGATCAACAGCGCGGAGCTGATCAAACACACCTCAAATTCCTTCCTGGCTCTGAAAATCTCCTATGCCAACATGGTGTCCGATCTCGCGGAGCGGCTGGGCGCGGACATTGAAGAAGTGGTGCGCGCGGTTGGACTCGATCCGCGCATCGGGCCGGGCTTTTTTCGCGCCGGCCTCGGATTCGGCGGCTTCTGCCTCCCGAAGGATTTGCAGGCGTTCGTTCATCTGGCGGAGCGCTCCGGCGCGGATTTTTCTCTTCTCAAGGAAGCCGAGAAGATCAACCGGAAGCGCATCGACCACTTTCTTGAAAAAATCCGTCGCGCACTCTGGGTGGTGAAAGAAAAAAGAATCGGCGTGCTCGGCCTCGCCTTCAAGCCGAATACCGACGACGTCCGTTTCGCGCCCGCCATTGAGCTAATCTCTCAGTTGGTCGCAGAGGGCGCTCTCGTTCGCGCGTTTGACCCGAAGGCGATGGAAAAGGCGCGGCCCGTGCTTCCACAAATTGAATACGCCGATTCGGCTTACGACGCCGCACGGAATGCCGAGGCGCTGATTATTGCCACGGAGTGGGATGAGTTCCGCAAGCTCGATTGGGAGCGCGTCCGCGAGTCCATGGCGCGTCCCCTGATACTCGACGGCCGAAACTTGCTCGGCGCCCGCGAGATGAAAAGCCTCGGCTTCGAATACTATTCCGTCGGCCGGCCGGATTTGCGCACCTTCAGTACCAATGATTCCGTGCCTTAACGGGACGCCTCGGCTACCTTCTGACGAAAGTATTCGTACGTAAGGTGCAAACCTTCTTCGAGTCCCACTTTCGGTTGCCATTGAAGAATCCGGCGCGCTTTCGAGATGTCCGGGCAGCGCTGCTTGGGATCGTCCTGAGGCAATGGACGAAATTCGATAGGGACATTCGCGCCGGCAAGCGCGCGAACGCGCTCGGCAAATTCGAGAATTGTGATTTCCTGTGGATTGCCGATATTCACGGGTTCGTGCTCGCCGGATTCGAGCAGGCGATGGATTCCGTCGATCAAATCGGAAACATAGCAGAAACTCCGCGTCTGCTTCCCGTCCCCGTATACGGTGATCGGAAGCCCGCTGAGCGCCTGGTAGAGAAAATTGGGAAGCGCGCGGCCGTCGTTGAGCCGCATGCGCGGACCGTAAGTATTGAAAATCCGAACGATTCGCGTATCCACCCCGTGATATCGGTGGTACGCCATGGTCATGGCTTCGGCGAAGCGCTTGGCTTCGTCGTACACGCCGCGCGGGCCCACGGGATTGACGCGCCCCCAATAGCTTTCCGGCTGCGGGCTCACTTCTGGATCTCCATAGCACTCCGAAGTGGACGCCAAAAGAAACTTCGCTTTCTTGGCCAGGGCCAGCCCGAGCGCGTTGTGCGTGCCAAGCGAACCGACCTTCAAAGTTTGGATCGGAAACTTCAAATAGTCCGGCGGGCTTGCAGGTGAAGCGAAATGCAGCACCGCGCCTACCGCGCCTTCGACTTCGATGTGCTGCGTCACGTCCTGCCGGACGAAGCGGAACCGCGGGTGCGCAAGAAGATGCGAGACATTGGAGTCAGCGCCGGTGACGAGGTTGTCGAGGCAAACAATTTCCCAGCCCCTATCGAGCAGGAAGCCGCACAGATGTGAGCCAAGAAATCCCGCGCCGCCCGTGATGACTGCTCTCAATTCGTTTTCTCCTTCGACTCAGTGAGATCCCGAGGAACCAGCTTCGGGAAATGCGGTCGTGTGGTCGGCCACGATGCGCCAGCCTTCGGGAAACTTCCGGAAGTTCAAGGTGAAAATTCCCGCCGGGCGATCGTGCTCGCGCTCCAACTGAAATTGACCGATGGCGTAAGCTGCATTGGCGCACACGGGATGAACCTCCAGGTTTGAAAAAGTAAGCCGGCCCATGGCTTTGCTGTCCGGATAATTGCGAACGTAACGATCGTGCACGGCCTGCCAGCCGCGCGTGATTCCGTTCGCCCCCACAAACTCGGTTTGGTCGGATTTCCAGTAGCCGGCCATGAAGGCGTCCACATCTCCGCGATTCCAGGCCGCCGTCTGCGTGTCCAGCAGCTCACGGATTTGCGCTTCGCCGGCCCAGGTTGTTGTGGCAGGCGAAGCGAGCCCGGCGTGGCGGCCGCCGGAGACGCCCAAAGATAGGGCCGCGAGAAACAAGATCAACGCGGTAACGCGAATCGCCTGGAGCATGAATTTCCTCTCACGGAAACAGAGTATCGCGAGTTTCATAAATTACAAGCGCGCGAACCTGTGGATTTTCAGAATCAGCGCGGGGAATCGGCGCTCAGACGACAGAAGGCGAATCGGCGAGTGCGCCTCGAACCGCGGGGCTGTTGTTCTGGGCGCGAATAAACTCCATCGCGCCGTCGTCCACTCCGCCGAGCCGGAGCATGAGGATGTCCAGAATGTAGTTCTGATATAGCCTCCACGGCCTCCGGGATCCCTGCTTTGGAAGGATCGCGCTCGCCCTTTGGAAATAGCCGGAGGTGAAGTTGACGAAGGGTTCCTCAATGATGGCCGGGTCACGCTTTCGCGGCGTGCAGGAGTCATAGCCGTGCGCGTCCATGTAGTTAAGCAGGCGGCAAACGTACTGGGCCGTCAGGTCCGCTTTCAGGGTCCAGGAGGCGTTGGTGTAACCGAAGGCAGACGCGAGATTCGGAATGTCGCTGTACATCGCTCCTTTGTAGTTCAGGGTTCGCGACAGATCCACTTGCGCGCCGTCAATCAACACCTGCATCCCGCCTAATACCTTCAAGTTGAGTCCGGTAGCGGTGACGATGATGTCGGCTTCGAGCTCTTCGCCCGACTTCAACCGCAGACCCGTTTCGGTAAACGTCTCGATTTCGTCGGTGGCGATGGATGCCTTGCCCGAGCGGATCACGGAGAACAGGTCGGCGTCGGGAACCAGGCAGAGGCGCTGGTCCCACGGGTTGTAGCGGGGCGAAAAGTGCTTGCCGACATCATAGCCGGGGCCGAGTTGCTGCCGTACGAGACGGAGGATGCCCTTTTTGGTCTGGGCCGGCCTGCGCCGCGCGAGATTGTAGAAGTACATCGTGAGAAGCACGTTTTTCCACCGGACCATGGCGTAGGCGAGCCGGGCAGGCAGGCGCTTGCGCAACCAATTCGCGATCACGTCCTCAGACGGGCGCGAGACGATATACGTGGGCGAGCGCTGCAGCATGGTCACATGCGCGGCCGTTTCGGCGAGCGCGGGAACCAGGGTGACCGCCGTGGCGCCGCTGCCTATAACGACGATTCGCCGTCCTGCGTAGTCGAGATGTTCGGGCCACTGCTGGGGATGCACGACGCGTCCGCGGAACCGGTCCATGCCGGGCCAGCCCGGCATGTAACCCTGGGCGTAGTCATAGTAGCCGCTGCACATGTAAAGAAAGTTGCAGACGAAGCGGACGGTCCTTCCCTCCGGGCCTGCCGCCTCAACTGTCCAAACGGCATCCCGCGAGGACCACAACGCGCGTGAGACCCGATGACCAAACCGGATCTTGCGATCAATGCCGCATTCGCGGGCCGTTTCTCCAACGTACTTGAGGATGGACGGGCCGGTGGCGATCGCCTTCGCTTCCCGCCAGGGCCGGAAACGATAGCCGAGCGTAAACATGTCGGAATCAGAGCGGACTCCCGGATAGCGGAAGAGGTCCCAGGTTCCCCCAATCGCGTCTCGGCCTTCCAGAATTACGAAGCTCTTCGCCGGACATTCATTCTGGAGGTGATAGGCTGCGCCGATTCCGGAAAGCCCGGCACCCACGATAAGGACGTCGAAGTGTTCGATGTTGCGTACCTCTCCCGCAGAGGGGGGCGTGCTCTCGGCAGGCGTCGCGATACCGGCCATTTACATTGCCTCGCGTTCGAGATGCATCGGTGTTTAGCGTCCGCTAGGAGTCGATTAGGGCAGGTTTTTACAAGCGACCCGTTTGAACTCCAACAATGCCATTATCTTCACAGGCGCCATCTCGCAGCAAGTTTTTTGAAGCGGCGGCATGCGCGTGTCGCCGGCGGCCCGGAAACAGCCCAGAGATTCCAGGTTCTGGACGCTCGGCGTAAATCCCGTTACAGTTTCCATGAGAGATTGGGAAGACGGGAGGAGTAGATGCAAACTGCGAAAGTGAAATGGGTGGGCGGCGAGGAATTTCAGGCGATGATGCATTCCGGAGTTACTGTCACATTCGATGCC
>Ga0307475_10000919_pt1 | contig 17566 bp, 12 predicted proteins | sample atmos_gasesECM1C_FD_203317 | JGI IMG/M metagenome (GOLD analysis project Ga0307475, IMG submission 203317) | Hardwood forest soil microbial communities from Morgan-Monroe State Forest, Indiana, United States - atmos_gasesECM1C_515 | ecosystem: Environmental > Terrestrial > Soil > Temperate... | reverse complement strand
AGTAACGGAAGTGTAACATACCGGCCGCTGGCATCCGGCAAATGTGCAAGAGCAAGTGTCGATCGGCTTTCACGCGCACTCCTGAGGGTTACCGAGTGCTGACGCCGGATGGTCGGACGCGGGTGATGCCTCTTGCCACGGCGAAGTTCCGCATTATATGGCACGATCGTACGTAATTGTCAATTTATGGATTGTTATGATGCCAATGATCGGGCCGGCGATCCGAGGCTTTTCGGGTTTCCCTGCCATTTCCCTGCCAGGCCTTCGATTCTTGCCCAGTCTCATGCCCAAGTCTATGATTGCGCGCGATTTTTCGGCGCGGGGGAGCCTCAAAAAAATTTTTACCCTGAGTTTTCCCGTGCGGCAGGGAACGGGAGAGGCGGCGCTACCCTGCCCGCTTGCGCCCGCTTTTGCGCCGCCGCGGCACGTTCGCCGTCGCCGGCGGCCCGAACCGGCTCAGCGACGTTGCCTTAACTAGCCGGCCTCGAACGGCAGTGCTATGAAGCGAGTGTTGCCCTCGCGTTCGACCCGCACGAGGGCGTGCCTGTGACCGTTCTTTTTGCCGGCGGCGACTTTCTGCTGCACTTCTTCCAGGGTTCCCACCGCTTCGTGACCGACGGCGACCACGAGATCTCCGGGGCGCAGCCCTTGTGCCGCGCCGGGACTGTTTTGCGGGACCTCGGTGATGACCACGCCTTTCGCGGCTTCGGGCAATGAAAACTGCTTGCGCAGCTCGGCGGTCAGTTTGGTGAGCTTGAGGCCGAGAGCATCGATGCTGGGAGGCGGTTTCGGCTTCTCTGGCTCAGGCGGAGGCGGCGCGGGACGGTTTGGGTTCAATGCCGCGACCTTGAGCTCGACTTCTTGATCTTTTCCGTCCCGCCACACCGACAGTCTGACCAGTGTCTCAGGCGCCGTGTCGGCGACGAGGCGTGGCAGCTGCCGGCTGCGGTCGATCGGCTTGCCGTCAAAAGCGAGGATCACATCTCCAGGCTGCAGCTTGGCCAGCGCCGCAGGGCTCCCGGGATCGATCGCTCCGATCATCGCGCCGCGACTTTTATCGAGCCCGACCGCCTCGGCAATGTCTTCGGTGACCGGTTGGATGCGGGCACCGATCCACCCGCGCTCAACTTTGCCGGTCGCCTTCAGCTGATCGATGATCGGGCGGGCAGACGCCGACGGGATGGCGAAGCCGATCCCGATCGAACCGCCCGAAGGCGAAAAAATAGCCGTGTTGATCCCGATGACCTCGCCGGCGAGGTCGAACATCGGGCCGCCGGAATTGCCGCGGTTGATCGACGCATCGGTCTGCAAAAAATCATCGTAGGGGCCGGAGTGAATATCCCGCGCCGTAGCCGAGATGATGCCCGAGGTCACCGTACCACCCAGGCCGAAGGGGTTGCCGATCGCGAGCACCCAATCTCCTACCCTTGTCTTGGCCGAATCCCCCCAGATCGCGGCAGGCAGGGGTGCCTTGGGTTCGACTTTGAGGAGCGCCAGATCGCTCACCGCGTCACGACCGATGACCTCGGCCTGCAAGGTCGTGTCGTCGGACAAGGTCACGGTGATCTGCTCGGCGTTGGCGATCACGTGGTTGTTTGTGACAATGACCCCGGAGGGATCGATGATAAACCCTGAGCCGAGCGAGGCCACCCGTGGTGCCGATGGATTAGCGCCACCCGGCGCTCCCTTCTCGCCGAAAAAGTCGCGAAAGAACTCGTCGAGCGGCGCTCCGGGGGCAGGCGCCTGTGCTTCTGGCCCACCCTTGGGTGCAGGCGACGCGCTCGCCTGGGTCGTCGAAATATTGACAACGACCCCGACGAGCTTTGCCGCCAGCTGAGCAAAGACTTCCGAAAAAGGCGTTGCTTCTGGCGCGTCGGCGCGGCTCGGCGCGACTGCCAGAAGCGACAATATTATCAGCGCCGCACGCGTCGTGCTCCGGCAACCGAAAACCATCACTCGGTATCTCCTCCGCGCAAGCCATTGCCGATAAACCCTCTACCTGTCGCGGAGGATCGACTGCTGGCGTTTCCGCGGCGCTCGATATGAAATGGCAGCAACCTTGGCAAGACGGAATAGCCCACGTGCAAAAGCCTAGTCGAACGGCGACCGGCGAGACCTTAACAGCTTTGTTCAAAGCTGCGCTCGCCGCGGCCGACCCTGGTCAGCTGCTCGAACGGCGAATTCCCGCACCGGTCCGCGGCCGTACGGTGCTGGTCGGCGCTGGAAAGGCCTCGGCAGCGATGGCGCGCGCGTTCGAGACCGCGTGGTCCGGTCCTCTCGAAGGTCTCGTCCTCACCCGGTACGGTCATGCCGTACCCTGTGACCAAGTCGAGATCGTCGAGGCGGGTCACCCTGTGCCCGACGTCGCGGGTGAGCGGGCGGCACGCCGCATCCTCGTCTTGGCTCGCGGTCTGGGACCACACGATCAGCTCGTTTTCCTCGCGTCTGGCGGCGGCTCGGCGCTGCTCTCGCTCCCCGCTCCCGGCCTCACTCTGGACGACAAGCAGGCGGTAACACGCGCTCTCCTGCGCTCAGGCGCAACGATCACTGAGATCAATACGGTGCGCAAGCATCTTTCGGCTATCAAGGGCGGCAGGCTTGCCGCAGCGGCGGCACCTGCCCGGATCGTCACCCTGGCGATCTCCGATGTTCCCGGCGACGACCCGACGGTCATCGCGTCGGGTCCCTCGGTGCCCGACCCGACCACCTTCGCTGATGCTCGTGCTGTGCTTGCGAAGTATCGCATCGTCGAACCGACGGCCGTAGTAGCTCATCTCTCGGGGGAGTTAGAGGAGACGCCGAAACCCAGTGACCCGATCTTCGACAGGGCAAAGTTCGACCTCGTTGCAAGCCCGCAGGGTTCGCTCCAATCTGCCGCAGCGGTAGCAATGCGGCGGGGAATCGTGCCGATCGTGATCAGCGACCGGATCGAGGGCGAAGCTCGCCAGGTCGGGATAGTGCATGCCGGGATCGCACTTCAGATTCGTGCCAGAAAATTTCGGGTCGGCGGCCGCCTGATCTCGCCGCCCGCCGTGCTCTTGTCGAGCGGTGAGACCACTGTCACGGTTACCGGGAAGGGCCGGGGCGGACGAAATGTCGAGTTCCTGCTCGCCCTTGCGGTGGCGCTCGACGGTGCCAATGGTATTTCGGCACTCGCTTGCGACACCGACGGCATCGATGGAACAGAAGACAATGCAGGGGCGATCATCTATCCGGACAGTTTGGCGCGCGCCTCTGCCCGCGGCATCTCGGCGCACGCAGCGCTCGCCAAAAATGACGGATATGGATTTTTTGCCGCTCTTGGTGATCTGGTCATGACTGGTCCAACCTTGACCAACGTCAACGATTTCCGGGCCGTCCTGATTCTCGACTAGGATGTGTTTGGGCGGGAAGATCGACATGCGGCGCCGGCGCAGCGCGAAGATTGTCGCGACATTGGGTCCTGCGAGCTCAACCCCTGATCAGATCCGCGCACTCTTCGAGGCGGGTGTCGACGTGTTCCGGCTCAACTTTAGCCACGGTACGCATGACGACCATCGCGCCCGGTTTGCGGCGATCCGGCGAGTGGAGAGTGCAACCGGGCGACCAATCGGCATTCTTGCCGATTTGCAGGGGCCGAAATTCCGCCTCGGGAATTTCGCCGAAGGTCGGATCGAGCTCACGGCCGGCGCGCAATTCCACCTCGACCTGGATCCGCAGGCCGGCAACGAAAGCCGCGCGCCCTTGCCGCACCCGGAGATCTTCGATGCATTAGAGCCGGGGACGGAACTCCTCCTCGACGACGGTAAGGTACGCCTCGAGGTCGAGACCTGCGGCAGCAGTTTTGCCGATACGCGATGCCTCGTCGGCGGCACGCTGTCGGACCGAAAAGGGGTCAATGTGCCGAACGCGGTGTTACCGCTGTCGGCGATCACCGAAAAGGACCGCGCCGATCTCTCCTTCGCCCTTGAGCACGGCGCAGATTGGATCGCATTCTCCTTCGTCCAGCGTCCCGAAGACGTCGCCGAGGGGCGTAAGCTGGTCGGCGGCCGCGCCGGCGTCATGGTCAAGCTAGAAAAGCCATCCGCAATCCAGCATCTGGACGCGATCATCGAGCTCGCCGATGGGCTCATGGTCGCGCGCGGCGACCTTGGTGTCGAGATGCCGCCCGAAGATGTGCCGAGCGTGCAGAAGCAGGTGATTCACGCCTGTCGGGCTGCCGGAAAGCCCGTTGTCGTGGCAACGCAGATGCTCGAATCGATGGTCACGGCCCCGACGCCAACCCGGGCGGAAGCCTCGGATGTCGCGACCGCGGTCTACGAGGGAGCGGACGCGGTCATGCTCTCCGCCGAGACCGCTGCCGGACGCCATCCGATCGAATCGGTGGCGATGATGAACCGCATTGCCCGTCGGGTGCAGGAAGATCCGCTCTATTACTCGATGCTGGAGAGCACTAGGATCGAACATGAACACACGACTTCGGATGCGATCAGCGCCGCGGCCTGCCAAGTAGCCCATCTGGTGGACGCAGCGGCGATTGTTTCGTATACAACCTCGGGCGCAACCGCTCTTCGCGCCGCACGTGAACGACCCGAGGCTCCGATCCTGGTGCTAACGTCGAACCTCGGCACAGCGCGCCGTCTTGCCGTCTTGTGGGGCGCGCATTGTGTGCACACTAGCGACGTCAAGAGTTTTTCCGACATGGTGCAAAAAGCGGTGCGTATCGCTCACCGCGAGAAGATCGCGGAGATCGGCCAGCGGGTCGTCATCACCGCTGGGGTCCCGTTCGGAACCCCCGGTGCAACAAATATCCTCAGGATCGCCTGGATCGATCGCTGAGATTCACTTTTTTAGGAGCTGCGCACCGGCCAGCGGGAGCCGACTGGCTATAAGGGCTCGCCGCGGACGAGGCGAGGCAGGTCGCCGATCGTCCCCATCGCGTCACGCATCAGCAGGCGCTTGAGCGGCGGCAGGCGGTGAACTACAGTGAGGCCGAGGTCGCGGGGGAGCCGCACCGGTGCGATCGAGTTCGAGAACAGTCGGTTGAGCCCGTCCGTTACGGCGGCGAGCAGGAGCGTGTCGAAATGGCGCCATCGCTGGTAGCGGTCGAGTAGCACGTCGTTGCCGATGTCAAGGCCGAGCCGGCGTGTGTCGATCACCAGCTCGGCCAGCGCGGCAACGTCGCGGATGCTGAGATTGAGGCCTTGACCGGCAATCGGATGGATCACGTGCGCTGCCTCGCCGACGAGCGCCAGCCGGGGTGCGATGTGGCGCTCCGCCAGCATCAGCCCGAGAGGATAGGTCCAGCGCGGCCCGACCAGCTGGACCGCGCCAAGAAAGTCGCCGAAGCGGGCTACGAGCTCCGCCGCGAACTCCGCATCGGGGAGCCCAACGAGCCGCGCGGCGAGTTGGCCCCGTTCCGTCCACACGATCGAGGAACGGTTGCCGCTCATCGGCAGGATCGCAAATGGCCCGGCAGGCAGGAAGTGCTCGACCGCGATCCCGTTGTGTGGGCGCTCGTGACGCACGGTCGTCACGATACCAGTCTGGTGGTAGCGCCACTCGACGGCGCCGATGCCCGCTCCCCGACGCAAAGGCGACTTCTGACCGTCGGCTGCGGCGACGAGGCGAGAGGTAACCCGTCGCCCGTCGGTGAGCGCCGCGACTATGGCAAAGGCTGAGGTCTCAACCGAACCAACGGTAAGCGGAGCGAGGAACGACAGGCTCGGAAGGGATCGAGCACGCTCGATCAATGCACGGCGGAGCACCACGTTCTCCACGACATAGCCAAGCGGCGCACCGGTCTCGAGTTGGCGATGGTCGTAATGCAGAAACAGCGGCGCTTCATCATCGGCGACCCGGATCTCCAAGATCGGCTCGGCCCACGCGCTGATGTCCGACCAGAGCCCGAGCGCGTCCAAGACCTGGCGCGATCCGTAGGCAAGCGCCGAACAGCGGCCGTCGAAACCTGTGTCGAGCATAGCTGCGGGATCGGCTGGATCGACGATCGCAACCTCAAGCCCGGCGCCGGCGCAGACCGTGCCGAGCAACAGCCCGATCAGGCCTCCGCCAGCGATCAACACCTCGACATCTTCGTTCACTGCAAAAGGATGGAGCGCAGCCATCGAGCTGTCCAGATCCTGATCGGGGTCAGGCGCTTTCGTGAGAGCTCGTAATCACGTAATCTTGTTGCCGTTTTGTGCCATCACGCGGTAGACGGAGCTCGGAGAAGCCCGGCACTAGAGGAGGGCAGCATCGATGGGATATTCAGCGCGTGGGACTGCCCAGCGTATCCGCGGATGGGCGGACGCACCGGCGACGCTGAAGCGCCGCTTGCTCGAGTCGCTGGGCTTCGCCCTATTGCTCGCATGCTTTTTGCTGGTACTGGCATTGCTGACCTACGACCCAAGGGATCCGTCGCTGAATACGGCGGTCGACGCGCCGCCACACAACTTTCTCGGCTATAGCGGGGCTGTTCTTGCGGATCTCCTGCGGCAGGGCCTCGGCCTTGCTGCTTTTTTAATCCCGATAGTATTGCTCGGCTGGTGCTTTCGTCTGCTGCTAAATCGTCCGCTCATATCGCTCTGGCTCAAAGTGGCGCTGCTTCCGGTGGTTCTCGTGTTGGGAGCATTCGCACTCTCGGTTCTTGATCTCGCGAGGCTCCCTCCGGAAGCGAAGTTCGGCGGCGCTGTTGGATGGGGCTTACAGGGGATGCTGATGCATGCCTCACTAGGCGCAGTGGCGTTGCCGATCTCGATGGTGGCGGCAGGCATCGTCGGCCTCCTGCTACTGTTGATCATGGGCCTGTCCTGGCGGGACTGGCGCGACCTCGGTGAAGGGGCAGGACGCAATATGACGCGCATCGGCACGTTTTCCGGTCGCCGCACGATCGCGGTAGCGGGGGCCGCCGATCGGCTGGTCCGCTATTGGCGGGGCGGCCATCGCCACGATGCAACCGCGAGCGCCTCCGGCTTATCTGGGCTAGGTGAGCCGGCCGTTGTGACCATGTTGCCGGACCGGCGCGAGCCGCGCCTCGATCGTGGCGCATCCGGTACTGCCGGCGCGGAGCGTGACCGCGCCGGGCTGATCCGCTTTATTGCACCCAGGGCAAAACCGCTCGCACCCGGAAGGCGTACCGATCAAGAACGCCAGCCGACACTCGACCTCGAACCAAACGAGCAGCCCTTGCTGCCCTCGCTCGAACTCTTGGCGAGACCGCGGGCAATCAAGACCGAGGAGGTCGATGAGGAAGCACTGGGAAAAAACGCTCGCCTTCTCGAGACGGTGCTCGAGGATTTCGGCGTCCGCGGTCAAATCGTACAAGTTCGTCCTGGCCCCGTCGTGACACTTTACGAACTCGAGCCAGCGCCAGGGATCAAGGCCTCGCGGATCATTGGGCTCGCCGACGACATCGCACGCTCGATGAGCGCGATCTCGGTGCGCGTTGCTGTTGTGCCCGGACGCAGCGTGATCGGCATCGAGCTGCCAAACCGCAGAGCCGAAACTGTCTTTCTGCGCGAACTTCTCGGCTCCCCGGTCTATGACAGGCATTCCGGACGTCTCGCTTTGATCCTGGGAAAGGATATTTCCGGCGAGCCGGTCCTCGCCGACTTGACAAAGATGCCGCATCTGTTAATCGCGGGGACGACAGGGTCAGGCAAATCGGTCGGCATCAACACGATGATCTTGTCCATCCTATACCGGATGCCGCCCGACCGTTGCAAATTCATTATGGTCGATCCGAAGATGCTGGAGCTTTCAGTCTATGATGGAATTCCACATCTCCTTGCCCCGGTGGTCACCGATCCGCGCAAAGCCGTTATGGCGCTCAAATGGACGGTGCGCGAGATGGAAAACCGTTATCGCAAGATGTCGAAGCTTGGGGTGCGCAACATTGACGGGTTTAACGGGCGGCTCGCCGAAGCGCAGCGCAAGGGCGAGAGCCTGATCAGCAAAGTTCAGACGGGCTTCGATCCGGAAACTGGTCGGCCAATCTTTGAGTCACAGCCCTTCGACACCAGCGAGCTGCCCCTGATCGTCGTCGTCGTCGACGAGATGGCGGATCTGATGCTGGTCGCTGGCAAGGAAATCGAAGCGGCGATCCAGCGGCTGGCGCAGATGGCGCGCGCCGCCGGTATCCACATCATCATGGCCACTCAGCGCCCGTCGGTTGATGTTATCACGGGCACCATCAAGGCGAATTTCCCCACCAGAATTAGCTTTCAGGTCACGTCGAAGATCGACAGCCGCACGATCCTTGGCGAAGGTGGTGCCGAGCAGCTCTTGGGCCGCGGCGACATGCTCTACATGGCGGGGGGTGGCCGCATCACGCGTGTCCACGGCCCCTTTGTCTCGGACGAGGAGGTCGAGCGCATCGTGTCGTTCCTCAAGACGCGCGGACAGCCCGATTACATCGACGAAATCACCGAGGATGATGGCGGCCCGCTCGACCCGCAGGGAAACGAAGACGACGGTGGTGCCGGCGACGCGCTCTATGGACAAGCTGTTGCTGTGGTATGCCGCGAGCGCAAAGCGTCTACCAGCTTTGTGCAGCGCCATCTGCAGATCGGATACAATCGCGCGGCCCGCATTGTCGAGCGGATGGAAGCAGAGGGCATCGTCAGCGCCGCCAACCGCGTCGGCAAACGCGAGGTCTTGGCCCGTGCCGGCGATTGACCGCAGTCAGCAGCGGCCGCCGTGCTCATTTCTGTGGACGTCGCGCGACGCCGACGAAACGGAACGGTCGAAATCGTGGGTAATCCCCTAAGAAGCGACAAGGCCCCGACTTTCGTCGAGCGGTGTAATGTCAGCCGGCGTATCGTTGTCGCGTCCCTGTTGCCGGCGGTGAAAATGTTGCAAGCCGCCCGCTCAAGCGCAGCCGTTTCACCGCGGCCGGCCGCGCTGACCCCGTTGGACATGGACGACTTGCGGCGTATCACCGCATATCTGAATGGCATACATACGATGACCGCCCGGTTCCGACAGTCGTCATCTGGCGGCGATACCGTGACCGGACGCTTATGGATGGCGCGACCCGGCCGCATGCGATTCGAATACGACCCACCTTCGCCGGTCCTGCTCATCGCCGACCAGTTCTATGTCTATTATGTAGACAAACAGCTTGCCGAGATGTCGAAAGTCGGGTTGAAGTCGACGCCGGCATGGTTTCTGCTGCGCGACCCCATTTCCTTTGACGACCTTCTCATCAAGAGTTTCGAGCGAAACGCGAATGCGTTGGCTATTACTGTCATCGAGCCGACTGAATTGGACAACGCCAGCCTGACCATGGTCTTTAATAGTCAGCCGCTGGCGCTGCGTCAGTGGATAATCGTTGATCAACAGCGCAAGACTACGACGGTTTCGATCTTTGACGCACAGTTCGGGATGGTGCTAGACCCGGAGTTGTTTGTATATCACGATCCGTTCGCCGCTGGCCGTCGCCAATACCAACCCTGAGTTCAACCCTGATGCCCGTCTACCACATGCCACTCGTCGGCATCCCCGCCTGTCTCCGCGCGGTCAACGGGCGGGTCTTCCATGGGGTTAACGAGAGATATACGAGTGCAGTGATCGATGCAGCGGGGTGTTTGCCGGTATTGATCCCGGCGATTGGGTCGAAGGTCGACGTCTGCGTGCTGCTAGACCGGCTGGACGGACTGCTGCTGACCGGCAGTCCGTCGAATGTTCATCCCAGCCATTACGGCGCCGAGCCGAGTCACCCTGAAATTCTGCACGATCCGGAGCGCGACGCGACGACGCTGCCGCTGATTCGCGAAGCGATCCGGCGCGACCTACCCGTCTTGGCGATATGTCGCGGCATTCAGGAGCTGAACGTGGCGCTTGGCGGCACGCTACACCAGCGGGTCCATGAGGTTCCCGGCCGGCTCAATCATCGCTCGCGCAGAGATTCTCCTGGGGGGCCGTATGGTCCGACCCACAACGTGATATTAACTGCAGGCGGGCTTCTAACTTCTCTCGCCAGCGCTCCCGAGATAATGGTTAATTCGTTGCACTCCCAGGGTATCGATCGTCCCGCCCCTGGACTTCGCGTCGAGGCAGTGGCCCCCGACGGACAGATCGAAGCAGTGAGCCTGCCGGAGGCGCGATTCGTCGTCGGCGTGCAATGGCACCCCGAGTACAAGGCCCTGGGGAACCCGTTCTCGAGCGCCCTGTTCTCAGCCTTTGCGGAGGCAAGTGGCCGCAGCCACCGCCTGACCCTGTCTATTCTCAACGCGGCATGAGGGAATTACAGTTGGTTCCCGAGCGGAGCATGCATTTTTGCCGCTGCGGGCATGCAGAAATCGCCGCTTTGTTTCCCATCATGCCGCCCCATTTCCTTAATCCGGAAGCGGCGAGAGCTCCAAGCTCTCTTGAGAACGAGCCTGTCTCCCCTGTGGGCTCGGTTTCCCCCAAACGCTTCTGACATGCAGGCGCCCGGTCTTCCCCCCCGACCGGGCGCCGATGTTTTTGCCCGCCGGCTCTCGTTACACCGGTTGCCCTAGTCGCTGTCTCATGCTTCATTCGCGTTTTCGAACCCCGGTCGAACGCGTCAGATGAGCGATGACGTTGCGTCTCATCACCTGGAACATCAACTCGATTCGGCTAAGGATCGCCAATGTTCGCCGGCTGATCACGGAATGGGCCCCGGAAGTCCTGTGTCTGCAGGAGACCAAGACGCCGGACGATCTCTTCCCTCGCGAAGCGTTCGACACGCTTGGCTACCGCCAGATGCTGGTGCACGGCATGAAAGGCTACAACGGCGTCGCCATTCTGTCGCGGATCCCATTCCGATCGCCTCAGGTCCGCGCTTGGTGCGCCCGTACCGATTGCCGCCATGCTACGGTCGAGTTGCCCGGTGGCATTGAGCTTCACAACATCTACGTACCGGCAGGTGGCGACGTGCCGGACCCGGAGCGCAACCCGAAATTCGCCCATAAGCTAAGATTTCTCGACGAGGTGACGGCATGGTTCGCGGCGGAACGCCAGGACGGCCGACCGATGATTGCGATGGGCGATCTGAACGTTGCCCCGCTGGAGACTGACGTCTGGTCGCACAAACAGCTGCTGACGGTCGTCAGCCACACTCCGGTAGAGGTCGAACGCCTTGGGCTCTTGCAACGGGCGGGCGGGTTTGTCGATGCAGTCAGGCATTTCGTGCCGCGGCACCAGCGCCTCTACACTTGGTGGAGTTATCGGGCGCGCGACTGGGCGGCTTCGGACCGGGGCCGCCGGCTGGATCACATTTGGGTAACGAATGCGCTTGTCGGCGCACTCTCTGAGGCCCGCGTTTGCCGGGATAGTCGCGGTTGGGACAAGGCTTCCGACCATGTCCCCGTTATACTGACGATCGGCAATTGACGTATCGGTAGAGGTTGTAACGGCCTGGAGCAACACTTTCCGGTAGCGGCACGGGGCTCAGCTCATCACGAGCGATTGCCGGCTCGCTAACCAGCATCCCACCCGGGCGCAGCAGCGGAATGATCAGTGGCGCGAGCTCTGCCGCGAGCGCTCGGCTCGCCGCCCCGTCCCCGGTCGCAGGGTCGAGATGGGCAAGCGCTACCTGTCTCCAAAGCAGCTCACGGGCAGTCTGTAAGGTATCGCGCATGTCGCCGAGAAGGAGGAGTTCGGCAGGCGGCACGCAATTAGGATGCGCCGCAACTCGGCGCTCACAGACGTAGATTTTGCGATCCGGAAAGAGCTGGCGCAGATGGTCGTAGGTCCGGCCGTTGCCGAGCCCGAGCTCGAGCACGTTCCCGTCCAATTCCCGGACGAGGTGGGCCGCTAGATCGAGGCAGGCGCGCTGCGCCTCGAGCCGGCGGATGAAGCTGTCGAGCCGGCTCACGACCGATCAGGCGGCGATGCCGGCTTCTTCGCGCAGGCGTTTGACCTCGGCTAGCGCCGCGCTCAGCTGATTGTTCGTCGAATCGAGCCGAAGCGCCAGTTCCTGCATGATCGAGACCGCCATGCTCGGGAATTCCCGCACCATGCGCATGAACAGGTCCTTCGAGATACGCAGCGCGACCAGACGGTCCTTGGCACACACCGTTGCGTTGCGCGGTACGTCGCCCAATATCGCCATCTCCCCTACGGTCTCGTTGGCGCCGAGGGTCGCCACGATCACAGGTCCGGCTGGGGTTTCGAGGATGACCTCGGCATGGCCGTCGATGATCAGATATGCCGCGTCGGCGGGATCGCCCTGCCGCATCAGCCGTTTGCCCGGGTCAAAGCCGACCCGCTCGCTCATGAAGGCCAACAACTTCAGCTTGGAGGGTTCGATCTCGGCAAAGATTGGCACTCTCCGGAGCAGTTCGAATTCTTGCTTCAGGCTCATCGGATCCCTCCCGACATTCCTATTCTCTGGCGGCTCTTTGGGTTGATCATTCCGCGGCGACCAGCATGGACATCAGCGACCCGTTGCCGTCGAGTTCGGACGGGGGGCCCTGTTCTTGCAGCTTGCCGGCGCTAAGGACGAGGACCCGGTCGAAGTTTCGGGCGAGGCTCGCCCGCTGGAGCACCCAAATGATGCCTCGGCCGGCGAACTCCTCCTTAAGGCCCATGCTTACCTGCGACTGCGCCCGCCCGTCGAGCGCCGAGGTCGCCTCGTTGAGGATCAGAAGGTCGGGGCGCTTGAGCACCGCGCGGGCGATTCCGGCCTTTTGCCGCTCGGCAAACGACATGCGCGATCCGCCGGTACCGACGTTGTAGTCGAGCCCGACATCGATGACAGTTTGGCGGAGCGACAGCGCATCGACGACCTCGGCGAGCACCGAGGGGACACGGACCGGCGCATCGGCCTCGCCGTAGGCCGTCTTACCGAACAGGATGTTGTCCTGCACTGAGGCGGCCGCATTATATCGCCCGGCGTCAAAAAACTCGATCTGCGTGCGCGCCTCTGCCGGAAGGTCGGCGCGAAACACCCGGCGGGCCTCGAGAAGGCGTTGCTGCATCGCCTCGTCGACGACATCCAGCCGGTGCCGCGCCGGAATCAGCTTGAAGGGCAACGAGAGGAGTTTCGTGCGATCCGCGGTGGCAAGCGCGGCCGAACCCCCTGCGCGCCCAAGGATCGCCACGAATTCCGGAAGATCGCTCGCACTGATGAAGCTGAATTGCTCGAAAAACTCGTGGTCAGGCGGCAAGTCCGCAAATAATTCGATCATCGTCTCGGCGACTTGCTTGCCGGCGTCCACGAGGTCGTCGATCAGCCCGACTTTTGTGAGAACCTGCAACACGTACGTATTGTCGGCGAGCGCCTCGAAGTCGAAGGCAGGACCGATCGGCGTTCCGAACAGCAAGTTCTCCGCGACCGAGGCGTTGAAGTTGAAGCGATCGACGTCGTAGGTCTCGACGAGGTCCGTAATCCCATCCTCGACGAGCCGACGGGCGAGCGCCTTGCGCGCTTCGAGTAGCCGCGCAGCGGCCTCTGGGTTAGCTTCGGGGTCGAGCCGCCAACGCAGCCCGAGAGTGTACACGGCTTCCACGAGGTCGACACGGGTCAAGACTTCGGTGATGCGTGTTGCCAGACCCTCATTGTCGGCCACCCCAGCGGCTTCGTAATCGACCCAATCGGCATGAAGGTCGAAGTCGATGTTGCCGGATCGCTGCGCCTCGTAAATTTGTGCGACGCGGCGTTTGGCGGCCGCCGGGTCGTATTCGGTCGGTCGGACTGGGCGGTGACGGAGGCCGAGCAGCAGATTGTCGCGCAAGGTGCCGGCAAACAGATAGGGGGTCGCGCCGACATAGCCGATCCGGCGCCCGGTCACCGCGATCGGCAGGGTCGCGATGTCGACCCCGCCAATCGTCACTCGGCCGCTCGTCGGCCGGATCAGCCGGGCAAGCAGGAGGGCAAGCTCGTTCTTGCCGCTGCCGCCTTGGCCGATGATCGCGACGTGCGCGTCGAGCGGAACGCTAAAGCTGATCCCGTCGATTACGCGGCTGCCGCCGTCCTCGGCGAGCGATAAATTAGTAACGACGACCTCGCCGGTTAGCGGTGGCACCCGCTCGGGCTCCTCGAGCAGCAGCCCAGCGTCCATCATGCCGGCGGGTTGGAATTGTTCGACAATTTGCTCGTAGGTGATCTTGGAAGTCTGGAAGATCTGGTAAAAACCCAGTAATTCATTCCACGGCGACGCCAAATCTTTGTAGGCGACGAGCACTGCCAACAGTGCGCCCACGGAAAGCTGGTCGCGGATGACCAGGTAGCCACCAATCGAAAGAAAGAAGAAGGGTGTCAACTGTCCCAAGAAATTGTTCAGGAATTTCGCAAAGAACTTGCGTTGATACATTTCGAAACGAATGTCGTAGATCGTGCCCATTAGGTGGGCAAATCCGGTCAGTTGAAGGCGGGCATTGTCATTGGCGAGGATATCGGCCATTCCGGTCGCCGATTCCTGGACCCGATCGGCTACCTGACGGATCGTGCGTACCCGGAGCCGGCTGAGCTGGTTCACCTTGCGCTGCAGCTTCGGGATTACGTACCCTTGCACAGGATAGAGCGCCACCGCCGCGAAGCCCAGGACGCGGTTCTGCATGAACATGAAGAAGATGTTCGTCAGCAGCTGGCCCCCCTGACCCAGCGGCAAAGCAATTGCATCGCCGATGAACCCGCCCAGCGACTCGCATTCCACTGTGATCATCGGAATGATCTGCGCTGACGAGTTTTTCTGGAAATAGGATAGCGGGAAAAGTAACATACGTTGATAAAGCTGATACCGAAACCGCCGCAGCATCCGTTCTCCAAGCCGGCCCTTGAAAGTATTAATGTAGAGTTTAAGAGCCCCGCCAATAAGGACCAAAACCAAGAACGCGGCGCACAGCACCATCAAATAGCTGACCTGGTCTAATTCTACTCCGAGAATGGGTTGGGGGAAATGCTTGCCGCTCCTGATGGCTTCATTTGTTATAGTTTTCGGAAGCACCAGCGAATAGTATTGAAACGGGAACGACACCAGGGTCAGCACCAGAAGGAAAATCTGGGACGGCAGGCTATGCCGGAGAATGTAGCGATAGATCGTCGGCTCGAGAGCGCTAGGGTCTCCGACTTTCTTTTCCGGCGGTTCTTTCGCGGGCGGCGCGGCTGCTTTATTTCGCCAAGGGATAAATGCGACCCAATCCCTGGCGGGCCGAAGTGCTTCCTCGGCTGTGCTGACCAGTGCTGCCACTCCTTTCATGGCAATCGCCTTCATGAAAAGATCATTTCCCGACAAGGCCGCGTATGCAATAGTCTCTCGGCACGGTTCGACGAGAGGGGTCCGCGTGGCCGTTCGCCGTCACCATAAGCGAGTGCTCATTTACAGCCATGACAGCTTCGGGCTCGGGCATCTGCGCCGATGCCGAGCTATCGCACACTCTTTGGTCGATGCGGATCCCGCAGTCTCGGTGCTGATCCTATCCGGGTCGCCCATCATTGGCAGCTTCGATTTCCGTTCCCGCGTCGATTTTGTACGGGTGCCCGGGGTGATCAAGCTGCGCAATGGCGAATATGTTTCGCTCAACCTGCATATCGATATCGAGGAGACGCTGGCGATGCGCTCCTCGATCCTCCGGCACACCGCGGATATTTTCGACCCCGACCTCCTGATCGTTGACAAAGAGCCGCTCGGGTTGCGAGGCGAAGTACGCGACACGCTCGATCTCCTGCAACGCCGCGGGACGGCCTTGGTCCTAGGGCTGCGCGACGTGATGGATGATCCCGAGGCGCTCGAGAACGAGTGGGAACGCAAGCACGCGGTCCCGGCGCTGGCCGAGTATTACGACGAGATTTGGGTGTATGGCTTGCCGCAGATCTGCGATCCCCTCGCCGGGCTCTCGGTGCCGACGAGCGTGCGCCAGCGCATGACCTATACCGGCTATCTTCGGCGCAGCGCGGCAGAACCCCAGGTTTCGCCGGAGATACAGGGTATTATTGAGAGTGAGTTCTTACTGATCACGCCCGGCGGCGGAGGCGACGGCGAAGCCTTGATCGATTTGGTTCTGTCGGCGTACGAGTATGATGGCGCCCTCCCGCTCGCTGCCTTGCTCGTCTTCGGCCCGTTCATGCTGCCCGAGCAACGCGCGGTGTTCGCAAGCCGGGCTGCACGGCTCGAGAATGTCCACGCCATCACGTTTAACGCGCGGCTCGAGTCGCTGATGGCGCGTGCCGCCGGTGTGGTCGCGATGGGTGGCTACAACACTTTTTGCGAAATCCTCTCTTTTGACAAGCGGGCGCTGATCGTGCCGCGAACCGCGCCCCGTCTGGAGCAATTCATCAGAGCCCAACGTGCTGCCGAACTCGGACTTCTGACCATGCTATCCGAGCAAGAGGCTCGCGACCCGAGAGTAATGGCTGCCGCGCTGCGGCATTTGACCGGGCAGGCCCCACCCTCGAGCGCCGTGATTCCTGGCTTGCTCGACGGCATGCCGAGTGTTAACCGACTCACACGAAAATGGCTCGATGAGGGGCGGGCCGGCTGCTTCGCGGCCCGTGAGCGTCTTGAAGTGTGAGCGTGTTGCTGTCGTCACCGCCAGGGGTTGGTCGTGTTGTCTTTGTTCTGAAAGGTTATCCGCGACTATCTGAGACTTTTATTGCCCAAGAGATCCTTGCCCTCGAACGACGCGGGCTCGAAATCCTGATCGTCTCATTGCGCCATCCGACGGATCGCACAACGCATCCGGTCCACCAGCTGATCCGTTCAGCGCTACTTTACCTTCCGGAATATCTTTATCAGGAGCCACGGCGTGTCTGGCGGGGATGGCTGCACTCGCGCCGACGCTCGGGATATCGCGCGGCACTGGGTGCTTGGTTCGCCGATTTACGACGCGACCCGACGCCGAACCGCATCCGTCGCTTCGGCCAAGCTCTAGTACTGGCGGCAGAGCTCCCCGAGAATGTCAACCACCTCCACGCGCATTTCCTCCATACGCCGGCCTCGGTCGCCCGCTATGCCGCCTTGATCACGGGTCTCAGCTGGACAGTTTCGGCGCACGCCAAAGATATCTGGACGGTTCCGGTATGGGAAAAACGCGTAAAACTCGCCGAGGCCCGTTGGATAGTGACCTGTACGGAAGCTGGGCTGAGCCACCTCGCGAGCCTGGTGCCGCGGCGTAACACCGTCGTGCTTTGTTATCACGGGCTCGACCTCGAGCGATTCCCGGCGGCGCCACCCCGCTCGAATGGGAGCGACGGGAATGATCCTGAACATCCTGTCATCCTCGTCTCGGTCGGGAGGCTGGTTGCCAAGAAGGGCTACGAGGACTTGCTTGCGGCGCTCGCGCTGCTGCCCCCCGATCTGGAATGGCGCTTTGTTCATATCGGCGGCGGCGCACTCAGTACCGCACTGATACACCAGGCCGGGCATCTGGGTCTGTCGCACAAGATCGAATGGCGCGGCGCCTTAGCCCAACCCGATGTGCTCACCGGTTATCGCCAGGGGGATCTGTTTGTGCTCGCTTCGAAAGTAGCAAAGGACGGCGACCGTGATGGGCTGCCCAACGTGCTGATCGAGGCGCAAAGCCAGCGGCTCGCGTGTATTGCGACCGCTGTATCAGGGATCCCCGAGCTGATCGAGCAAGGAGTGACGGGGTTACTCGTGCCTCCCGATGACCCAGTTGG